>Ga0136633_1002049_pt1 | contig 14228 bp, 18 predicted proteins | sample AntDrymeUQ832206_2_FD_105494 | JGI IMG/M metagenome (GOLD analysis project Ga0136633, IMG submission 105494) | Polar desert sand microbial communities from Dry Valleys, Antarctica - metaG UQ83 (22.06) | ecosystem: Environmental > Terrestrial > Soil > Desert | place: Antarctica: Dry Valley... | reverse complement strand
GGGCGCCGTCGGTGTTCTCGCTCCCGCAGCTCGGGCACGCTGCCATGCGTGGAGTCTATGGAGGGGCTACGAGCGGGCCGGCTGGAGCTCTGCGACCTCGATGTCGGCGGCGAGCGTCGCGGCGACTTGCGGATCGAAGCGGCCCGCACCGAGCTCGAGCACGGCCGCCGAGCCGGCGGCCACAGCGAGGCGAACCGCGTAGTCCGGCGACCGCTCCTCGACGAGCGCGGCGAGGAACTGGGCAAGCAGAACGTCACCGGAGCCGACCGCGGAGACCGGCTCGACGTGGGACGCGAAAGCGCGGAACCTGCGTGTCCTGCGCCCGAGGCGAAGCAGGGCGAAGCAGCCGTTCTCGAGGGTGATGAGGACGTTCCGGGGCCCCATCTCCGCGATCGCCTCGAGAGCCATCAGGAAGTCGTCGTCATCCTCGAGCTCCTGACCGACGAGCTGCTCGGCCTCAGACTGGTTCGGAGACACGAGGAACGGCGCTGCCTGGACGCCGTAGCGCAGTGCGTCCCCTTCGCTGTCGAGGACGACGCGAACCTCGCGGCGCGCAAGGTCGCGAATCGCATCTCCGTAGAACGACGTCGACACCTTGCGCGGGAGCGAGCCCGCAAGAACGACGAAGTCCGCACCGCGAGCGAGGTACCGGAGCTTCTCCAGCAGCGTCTCGAGCTCGGTCTGGGTCACCTCCGGGCCCCACTCGTTGATCTCGGTGTACGTGCCCGAGGTCGGATCGGCGACTGCGGTCGACGTGCGCGACTCGCCCGCGATGCGAACGAAGTCGTTGAGGATCGCCTCTGAGGTCAGCTCTTCGACGAGCCGCGTGCCGGTTCGGCCGCCCGCCAGCCCGGTCGCGACGACCGGCACTTCGAGGCTTTTGAGTGCCCGCGCTACGTTGATTCCCTTTCCACCCGCGAGCGTCATGGCCTCGCTGGAACGGTGGCGGTACCCGATCTGGAAGACGGGGACGGTGAGTGTCCGGTCGAGCGCGGCGTTGACGGTGACGGTGACGATCACGGGAAGATCGCCCAGAGATTCGCAGCGGTCTGCTGTGCGTACCACGACGCTTTACCCAGCCAGTCCGGCTCGGAGACAGCTTCGGCGGCGACGAGCCGCGACGACGCAACGAGCCGCTTGCCGTCGTACACCTCCACCCGACCGAGCCGCTGGCCTCTGCGCACCGGAAGCTCGACGACGCTCGGCGCGACGATCCGCTCGACGAGCGAGTTGCCCCCGAGCACCGTCACTGCGGTCGTTCGTCTCGCGACGAGCCGAACCGCCGGCTGGTCGTAACCCGTCTCCGCTTCCGCGTACACGCGCGAGCCGTCGATCGCGGCGACGCGCCGGTAGCGGCCGAGCCCGTAGGAGAGGAGCTCCTCGAGTGCGACGTTGCGGGCGGTGCGGCTCGGGCCGCCGAGCACAGTCCCGTACACGGTGACTCCGCGCGCTCGAGCTGCGGCAGCCTGCGACCACCCCGCGTCGGCCGTGTGACCGGTCTTACCTCCGAGTAGCGGCGGCCAGTCCTCGAGCAGGTCGTCGGTCGTCGGAAGCTCGCGCCCGCCTGGGAGCTCGACCGAAGTCCGGTCGAGCGCATCGCGGATGAAAGGAATGCCGAGGGCGTAGCGCACGAGCGTCGTCGCGTCCTCGGCACTCGAAACGTGTCCTGCCTCGTCGAGCCCATGCGGGTTCACGAACCTCGTCTGCTCGAGGCCGAGGTCGCGCGCCTTCCTGTTCATCAACTCGACGAAGCGGTCCGCGGAGCCCTTCCCGACATGCATGGCGAGTGCGTCGGCGGCATCGTTCGCGCTGGCGACGAGCAGAGCGCGAAGGAGCGTCGAGACCGGGAGCTGCTCCCCCGTCCGCAGGCTCGCCGTGGACTCGCCGACCCGCGCTGAACGCGCCGCGACTGTGACCGTCTCGGAGAGCCTGGCCTTCTCGAGCGTGACGATCGCAGTCATCAGCTTCGTGATGCTCGCGATCGCGCGTCCCTCGCGCGCACGCCGCGCCGCGAGCACCTCCCCGTGCTCGCCGACGAGATACCACGCGGCTGCGGAAAGCTCCGGCGGCGCGTCGACGCTGTCTGCACGCTCCGCGCCCGCGCCCCGGACACCCGCACTTTGGGCAACCTGGACAGACGCAGCCAGCGAGCAAAGGACTGCGACAAGAAAAGCTGCGGCTGGGATCAGGCCTCCGCGCTCCAGCGAGCGCTTCACGGGGTCATCACCGGCGGCACACTCTACTCGACTGCCTCGAACGCCTCGCGCAGCCGCTACTTCCAGCCCGCAGCAGCCCACACCTGCCCCGAGAGCGACTCGGCGGCCGAGCCGGCGGCCGTACGCCAGTCTTCCTCAGTGTTGCGAAAGGCGTAGATGACCGAGCGCGAGGCGGTGACGAGCGCACTCGCAGGCCCGCTCGTGAACGCACGCGCGACGTCCGCGGGCGTCGCTCCTTGCGCTCCGACGCCGGGCAGGAGGAGCGGCGTCTGCGGCATGAGCTTTCGCGCCTGCGACACCGCGCGCGGATGGGTCGCCCCGACCACAGCGCCCACGCTCGAGAGTCCGCGCTCGCCGACGAGCGACTGCCCCCACTCGTGGACGAGCTCGGCGACGTACTGCCACAGCATGCGACCGTCCGAAAGCGTGACATCCTGCACCTCGCTCGCGTCCGCGTTCGAGGTGCGCACGAGGAAGAAGACGCCGGCGCCGTTGCGGCGACACGCCGCGATGAACGGCTCGCACGAGTCGTGGCCGAGGAACGGGCTCGCGGTGATCGCGTCGGCGAGCGGAGTCGTGGCATCGCGCGGCTCGAGGTACGCGGCGGCGTACGCGCGGGCGGTCGATCCGATGTCGCCACGCTTTGCGTCGACGAGCACGAGCACGCCGACGGAGCGGGCGTAGTCGCAGACCTCCTCGAGCGCACGAAAGCCGTCGGCACCGAGCGCCTCGAAGAACGCGCACTGCGGCTTGACGCCGACGACATACGGGCCGACGGCGTCGATGATCCCCTTGCAGAAGCGAGCGACGGCCGAGGCTGCGGCGGCCCGGCCGAGTACCGCTTCGCCGCGCAGCTCGACGGGAAGCAGGTCGAGACGCGGATCGAGGCCGACGACGAGCTGCGTGCGCTTGCGCTCGACGGCCTCGCCGAGCCTGTCGGCGAAGTTGTCCGGCATGCCGACATCGTAGGGACGCGGCCCGCGGTGCTCCGGAACCAACCGCGGCGCGATATGAGAACTCGAATCACAATGAAGCCGGGTGTCGCCGGAACACGCTGCGCGGCACGCTGCGTCGTCCTCGGTCGCGCCCATATGTGTCATATGGGCGCTCCCTGCGTCCTGGCATCGCACTCGCGCAGCGCGCCCCGGCCGACGAGCGTCATTGTGATTCGAGTTCTAAGCGGCAAGGATCCTCGTGACTTCCTGGCTCTGAGCCACGAGGTCGTCTGCTCGGACACCGAGCGGGACGATGCGGAGCTCCGGACCTGGACGTCGAACGAAGCCGGCGACGGCGAGCAACTCGTCGGCGTCGGCGGGGGCGTAGGACGGCATGGCGGGCGCCGCCTCCGCGAGCGCCGCACGAAGCTCGAGCGCTCCCGCGCCGCCCACCGGCATCGTGCGGGCGCTTGCAACACGACCGCCCGCGATGAGGAACGCTCGCTGGAAGCCGGCCTCGCGAGCGGGGGCGAGGATGCAGAGACGCGCCTCGCGCAGGCGTTCGAGCTCGGCAACGTGCGCGACGACCTCCTCGAGCGCACGGAGTCGGTCTCTCATCCGCGCTGCGTCCTCGAAGCGCTGGTCGCGGGAGAGCCGCTGGAGCTTCGCGCGGAGCGGCGGCAGCGCATCCGCCGGGTCTTCGCAGTCGACCGCGTCGAGTGCCCGTGCGGCGAGCTGCGCACGTCGCTTGGTGCGCAGCGGTCCGAGCGGCCCCGGCTCGGCGGTGACCTTCCACCCTTTCTCGCGACGCTCCAGATACACGTAGCGATCGGGCCGCGCGGCGCGCGAGTTCGCGGGTGGACGCAGCTCGCGCAGAAGCCGGAGCTCCTCGAGAGCCGCTTCGAGCTCGGAGCCGAGCACGCGCCACTCCACGCGGTCGAGCGCGCCGAGCGCGGCCTCGACCGAAGGGCGCTGGCGGGCGCCTGAGAAGTACGAGCGCAACCGCGCGCGGAGGTCGCGCGCCTTGCCGACGTAGAGCACGGTGTTGTTCCGGTCGCGAAAGAGATAGACGCCGGGCGCCGTGGGAGCGCCGGCGACGAGCGAACGCTTCGCGCCGAGCTGCCGCGCACGGGGAGCGGCGAGCGAGACGAGATCGCCAACCGTGCGCGCTCCGCGCTCCTGCGCCAGCCCCATGAGAGAGATGAGAATCTCCGCCGTGGCCAGCGCGTCCGGCAGCGCGCGATGGCATGGCTCGACCGAGACGCCGAAGAAGTGCGAGAGCTGCCTGAGCGAGACGCGCTCGCTTCGTCCGGCGAGCAGGCGCCTCGCGAGCCAGACCGTGTCGAGAACAGGAGCGGCCGAGCGGCGGCCGGTCAACTCCTCGACCGCGCGGTCGAGGAAGGCGATGTCGAAGCGCGCATTGTGCGCGACGAGCGGAACGACCCCCGTGAAGGAGAGGAAACGTCCTAGAGCAAGCTCGACGCGAGGCGCGTCACGAAGCTCCTCCGCGCGGATTCCCGTCAGCGCCGCGACGAGCCCCGGCAGCGCGGTTCCGGGATCGACAAGCGTCTCGAACGTGTCGACGATCTCGAGTGCCCGAACCCGGACGGCTCCGATCTCGCAGATTCGGCACGTCCGCGCCGAGAGCCCCGTCGTCTCGAGGTCGAACACGACGAGCTCCGCCTCCTCGAGCGGCACGTCGGTGTTCGGATCCCCGGCGAGCCCGACGCGAGTGCCGATAAACGAGAGTCGTGAGTCCCCGTCGACGACGTCTCCGAGCAGCGAGCGGGCGAGCGCGACCGGAGCCCGCTCGAGCGCGAAGAGCACGCGCGCCGCTTCGTCCGCTCCCACTGGACCGTGCCTTGCCTGCACGAGCTCGACGAGCCGGTCGGCGGCGTCGAACGAGAGCTGCATCGGTCGATCCTATACGAACATACGTTCTGGTACAACCCTGTGGAACGACAAAGGGGCCGCTCTCACACTTCGAGAGCGACCCCTTCGGAACCTTTGAGTGGGGGGCCGCTAGCCGCCCTTGACCGAGCTCTTGAGGGCGCTGCCGGCCGAGAACTTCGGCACGGTTGTCGCCGCGATCTGGACCTTCTCTCCCGTGCGCGGATTGACGCCCATCCGGGCCGCGCGTGCCGAGGTCGAGAACTTGCCGAAGCCCGTGAAGGTGACGGCGTCGCGCCTCCTGAGCGTCTCGGTGATCGTATCGAGCACGGCGTCGACCGCTTTCGCGGCGTCGCTCTTGCCCATACCTGCCCTGTCGGCGACTGCGTCGACGAACTCCTGCTTTGTCACTGTCCCTCCTCTTACGTCGGGTGCGGTGTCACGGGAACCTCGAAGACCCTAACAGGCCTCCGGATTTGGCTCAACCATGCTCTTTTCCGGCGGTTTTTCGCAGCTCCAGGAGCTCCGCCGCGCGAAAGAGCGATCTAAGACGCACGCCGACGCGCGCGAGAGCGTCCGAGCCGCCCTCCTCACGATCGACGACGCAGACGGCATTCCGGACGATGAGGCCCTCATCCCTGAGGGCTGACACCGCGTCTGAGAGAGCGCCGCCTGACGTAACGACGTCCTCGAGCAGGCATACGAGCTCGCCGGCCTCGTAAGGACCCTCGATCCTATTTGCCGTGCCGTATTCCTTGGTCTCACCGCGCACGATGATGAACGGCAGTCCGGATGCCATCGCTGCCGAAGCTGCCAACGCGACCGCGCCGAGGGCTGGACCTGCCAGCCGGACGGCCTCGGGCTCCGACGTCAAAGCGACGCTTGCGAGCTTCTCGCCGATGACTCGGAGAAGCTCGGGGTCCGTCTCGAAGCGGTACTTGTCGAGATACCAGGTCGAGCGCTTGCCCGAGCGTAGGACGAAATCTCCCTCGAGCAGTGCGCGGTCGACGACGAGCCTCCCGAGCTCGACGTCGTCGCCGGAGCCGATCACGCCGCGTCGATCACGAGCGAAGCGCGCTGCGCGCCGCTTCAGCAAGGCGCTCGAAGCCAGGCGAGCCGGGCTCGAGCACGAGCGACGACCCGTCCGCATACGACGCGCCCGCTCGCTCATGGGCCCCGCGCCGTGACAGCAGGAGCCGCCACGCCCAGACAGTGACGCCGACGAGAGCCGCGAGCCGCAGCAGGCGCATCACTTCTCCGGCTCCTCGGACCGCTCCGCCTTCGACTGCTGCTTCACCTTCGAGTCGTCGATCTGCCGGAGGCACGTGCGCAGGTCGTAGACGACGAGGCCCGGGGTCGCGCCCGGCGCAGTCCTGGCGGCGATGGTCCGTCCGCCCTCGCGGAGCACGAAGACGCCGCCCTCGGCGAGCTCGACCTCGACGCGCGTCACCTCCTGCGCGGAGCGAAGCTCGAACGCGGCTGCGACGAGATCGAGGGCACTGCGTGCGAGTGCGTCGGTCTCGGCGGACTCTCCGCTCGAGGACGCGAGCACGGAGCCGTCCGCGCGCAGCACGAGCGCGCGCTCGACCTGCGACGAGAGCTCCTTGAGCTCCGCAAGTGCCTGCTCGGCTTCCACGGGCAGCGACGCTAGCAGGCGAGCTCCTCGGCGAGCATCGCCGCCGCTCGGGCGCGGGCCGAGTGCGAAGCTTTCCACTCGTTCCCGAGCTCGGCGACCGTCCGTGTCTCCCCGACCGGAACAAAGATCGGGTCGTAACCGAAGCCCTCGTTCCCGCGCGCCTCGTTCGCGATGACGCCCTCGAGCGTCCCCGTCGCATGGATCTCCGACCCGTTCGGTGCGAGAGCGACGAGCTCGCAGACGTACCGCGCCCGCCGATCCTCGACCCCCGCGAGCTCCGCGAGCGTGCGCGCCACGGGATCCGCCGCCCAGCGAGCGGAGCGGATTCCCGGCCTGCCTCCGAGCGCTGCGATCTCGATTCCGCTGTCCTCACCCGCGACCCAATCCGATAGAGCGGCGTGCGCCCGCCCGTGCCGCGCCTTGATGCGGGCGTTGTCGAGAAACGTCTGACCGTCCTCTACCGGCTCATCGGCGACCGAGAGCGGTTCGATCTCCCAGCCCGGAAGCGCCCGACGAAGCTCCTGGAGCTTGTGCTCGTTCCGCGACGCGAGGATGAGCCTCAAGCGGCTGGCGCCATCGCGGCCTCGCGCTGGCTCGAGGCCAGTTGTTCGATGCCGCCGGCCGCGAGGTCGAGCAGCTCGTCGAGGAGCTCGCGCGAGAACGGGTCGCGCTCGGCCGTCGCCTGCACCTCGACGAGCTCTCCCGCGCCGGTCATGACGACGTTCATGTCCGTTTCGGCCGAGGAGTCCTCCTCGTAGTCGAGATCGAGCAGCGCCTCGCCGCCGCAGATTCCGACCGACACCGCGGCGACGGATCCCCGCAGCGCTTTCGAGAGGCCGAAGCGGTCGAGCGCGCGCGCAGCCGCGATCCAGGCGCCCGTGATCGAGGCGCAGCGCGTCCCCCCGTCGGCCTGGAGGACGTCGCAGTCGAGCCAGAGCGTCCGCTCGCCAAGCGCCTCGAAGTCGCATACGGCCCGCAGCGCGCGACCGATCAGGCGCTGGATCTCGACCGTCCTCCCGTCCGGCCGCCCGCGGGAGACCGCCCGCTGCGTCCGCTCGCCGGTCGAGGCCGGCAGCATCGAGTACTCGGCGGTCATCCACCCGCGCCCGCTGCCGTTGAGCCAGCGCGGAACGCCCTCGTCGACGGTTGCGGTACAGAGCACGATCGTCTTGCCCTGCCCATACAGGACCGACCCGTGCGGCTGCTCGAGGAAATCCGTCCGGATCGAGAGCTCCCGGAGCTGGTTGGCCCGCCGGCCGTCGCCTCTGGAGCTCACGCGGCTGCCTCGAGCTTGGCGACGGCCACGTGCTCCGCCTCCGCGATCGGGAGCTGGAGGAAGCGCCGGCCCATCTCGCGGAAGTGGTCGGGATCGCCGGTCGTCAGGAAACGGTAGGTCCCTTCCCGCACAGCGTCGTTCTCGATCCCCTTGCGTGCGAGCGTCTCTGCGACCTCGCGTGCCGTTTCCTCGGCCGAGAAGACGAGCGTCACGCCGCGTCCGAACACCCGCTGAAAGATCGCCCGGACGAGGGGGTAGTGCGTGCAGCCGAGGATGACGGTGTCCACGTCCGCCTCTTTCAGCAGAACCGCGTACTCACGGACAGCGTCGGCGGTCGCCTCGCCGAAGGGATCGTCGCCTTCGATCAGCGGCACGAGGCGCGGACAGGCGACCGACACGAGCTCGGCGCCGGCGTCGAGCGCATACACGAGCTCCGCATAGCGCCCGCTCGCCACGGTGGCCTCAGTCGCGAGCAGCCCGATTCTGCGATTCCTCGTCGCGAGCACGGCCGCATGCGCCTCAGGTGCGAGCACGCCCACGAGGGGGACCTCGAAGCGCCGCTGGAGCTCGGGCAGCGCGGCCGCCGTCGCGGAGTTGCACGCAGCGACGACGAGCTTGACGCCCAGGCTGTCGAGGTAACCGGCGATTTCGGCCGCGAAGCGCCGGATCTCCTCGAGCGGTCGTGGGCCGTACGGAAGCCGCGCATCGTCCCCCAGGTAGACGAAGTCCTCGTGCGGGAGGGTGACGAGGCACTCGTGAAGGACTGTCAAGCCACCCATCCCCGAGTCGAAGACGCCGATCGGCCGGGAGTCCATGCGCTCGATTCTATGGCGGTCTCTCGGACGACCGGTTGACCTCCGATCGTGTGCATGGGACTTTGCAGTGCATGGAACCTGCTCAGACACGGAACGTCCTGTCGCAACTGCGCCGCGGGACGGTGGAGTACTGCGTGCTCGCGCTCTTGCGACCGGCGAGCGCTACGGGTTCGAGCTCGTCCGCGAGCTGTCAGCGGTCGACGGCCTGGTAACGAGCGAGGGGACGATCTACCCCCTGCTCACCCGGCTCCGCAAAGACGAGCTTGTGACGACCTTCTGGCAGGAATCCGAGTCCGGCCCACCCCGCTACTACCAGCTGACCGTCGCGGGTCATGCGGCGCTGGGCGATTTCACGAAGGAATGGAGTCGGTTTCGTGACTCCGTTGACACGATTCTCGAACGGAAGGAAGGATGACCACGATGGAGACCGACCGGCTTGTCGACGAGTGTCTGAGCTTGGGTTGGCGGCTGAACCGCCACCCCAACCAGCTCGTCTGATCGCGGCGCATGACGACCACCGTCCGGATAGGGATCTGCAGCTTCGCCGACGAGGGCCTCGTCAAGAGCTGGTATCCGCGAGGTGTCTCGACGCCGGCCGCACGCCTGCGCCACTACGGCGAGCGCTTCGACACCGTCGAGGTCGACTCGCCCTACTACCACCTCCCCGATCCCGCGGTCACCGGCCGCTGGGCGCAGCGCACGCCACCCGAGTTCGTCTTCCACGTGAAGGCGCACAAGACGATGACGTTCCACGAAGGCACGCCGAGCGACGACGCGTTCGCGAAGTTCCGAGCGTCCGTGGAACCACTCGAGCTCTCGGGGAAGCTCCGCGGCGTGCTCCTTCAATACCACCCTCGTTTCACGAAGTCCGAGGCGTCGAAGTCCGAGCTCCGACGCGTTCCCGACCGCATCGCGCCCCTGGTGCCGTTGATCGAGTTCCGGCATCGCTCGTGGATGGAGCCGGCTGAGCGCGAGGACACGCTCGCGTTCCTTCGCGAGACGGGCCTCGCGTACGTCTCCGTCGATACGCCGATGACGCGAGCCTCGAACGTCGTTGCCCGGCATGCGGCGGCGACCAACCGCGTCGCCTATGTCCGCTTTCACGGCCGCAACGAGAAGACGTGGAACATCAAGGCCGAGAAGTCGTCGCAGCGCTTCGACTGGATGTACTCGGAGGAAGAGCTTGCCGAGTGGGTTCCGAAGCTCGGCAGCCTGTCGGGCGAGTCCGACGAGGTCTACGCGATGTTCAACAACAACCGGGACGACTTCGCACCGAGGAGCGCGGCGATCATGCGCGGGCTGCTCGACGAAGCGGGAATCCCGGCTAGCGGAGGGGTCGAGCCGCCTCCCGTCGCGCCCACGCTCTTCTAGCGTTCAGCACGACCGGAGTCAGTCCCGCGACCGTCGAGGACGACGTCACGGCGACAAGCGCCTTCGCGGCCGGGGCCCACGGGCGACCTCGGACGAATACTCTGGGCGATGTCGCGTCGTGCTCGACGCAGAGCGGACCCATGGTCAGGGTCTCGCATCCAGGAACTGTGCATGGACTTGCAATCGGCATCAGATCTCCCCTCGTACCCACCTTTACAAGTTGCTAACCGCGCGGCAACGACAAGTCTAATGTCTAACGCCATGCGTGTCCTCTCCGTCACCCACGGCCCGAGCGTTCGCGGTGGCGTCTTCGACGAGGAGGCCGTTCGCCGAGGACACGAGCTCGAGCGCTGGTCGGTACCGCTCGGGAGCGCCCCGCACGAGCCGAAGGCCTACGACGCAGTGATGGTCTTCGGGGGCTCGATGCATCCGGATCAAGACGAGCACTTTCCGTGGCTCGAGCGCGAAGCGGACTTTCTACGCGGCGTCCTCGACGCGGGTGTCCCGGTGGTCGGTGTGTGTCTCGGCGCCCAGCTGCTCGCGCGCGCCGCAGGGGCCTGGGTCGGTACCGCGCCCGCTGCGGAGATCGGCTGGTTCGACGTGGAGCTCACCTCCGCCGGCCGCGAAGACCCGGTGCTCGGGACGCTCCCCGCGCGCACGCGGGCGTTCCAGTGGCACCACTACACCTACGCAGTTCCGGCCGGCGCGACCGAGCTCGCGGCAAGCGCTGCCTGCACGCAGGCGTTCCGCATCGGGAGCGCGTGGGGAATCCAGTTTCACGCCGAAGTCACGAGCGCGATGGTCGCTGCCTGGGTCTCCGAGGACGGTGACGAGCTGCCGATGACCCCCGACGAGCTCCTCACGGAGACGAGAGGTCGCATCGCTCGGTGGAACGACCACGGTAGGCGGCTCGTGGCCGCGTTCCTCGCGCTCGCCTCCGGCTAGCTCAGCTAGCTCTCGACGGGCAGCGACTCGTCGCGCGACCACTCGTGCCACGAACCGACATAGTTCTGAGCCTCGTAGCCCGCGCCCCGAAAAACCTGGGTCGCGAAGGCCGAGCGGCTCCCGCTGTGGCAGTACGCCACGACGTTCGCTCCCTCCGGGAGTCCGACCAGCGACCTGACCTCCTCTGCCGAGCGGCATTCCAGGATGTCCTCGAGCGGGACGTTGCGTGCGCCCGGGATGTGCCCGTGGCGCGGGTCACACGCGGCCTGGGCTGTGCCGTCGAACTCGGCGGGCGCGCGGACGTCGACGAGGGCGAGAGCTTCCTCAGCCAGTCGGATGCGCAACTCGTCGAGAGTCACTTCCATTGCGCGAGAAACCCGAGCAGCACGTCGTTGAACCTAGCGGGCTTGTCGACGCTCAGCAGATGACCGGCGCCGGGAAAGACCTCGAACGAGCCGCGGAGAGCGTCGTCCGCGACAGCACGGGCTTCCTCGACCGAGACGATCTCGTCGCGGTCTCCGACGCAGACGAGCAACGGACCGCCGAAGGACGCCACGACGCCCGACGCATTCGGACGGTCGCGAATCGCCTCCTGGGCGACGGCCAACTCCTCGGCGTCGACGCTGGTCTCGAGCTCGGGCCACACGCCTTCCATGCGCAGCCGACGAATCGTCTCGTCGCGGGCTTGCCGGCGCTCGGTGCTGTCCGCGTCGGCGCGCGAGCCCGCGAGCACGATTCCGAGCACACGCTCGGGCGCCCGCCGCGCGAGTGCGAGTGCGGTGTACCCGCCCATCGAGGCGCCGACCGCGACGAACGTGCCGTCTTCCTCCCCGAGCAGCTGTGACGCCCAGCCGTCGATGGCTGCACCGCGTCCGTACAGACGTGGCGCGCTCGGCGTATGCCCGGCGTCCACGAGCGCCTTCGCCTGCGGCTCCCACATGCGCTCGTCCACCGGCCACGCGTGGAGGAGCAGCACGTTCATACGCGCTCGACGAGGACAGCACCTGCGATCTGCGGCGCGTCTGCCCAGCCGTGCTCGGCCCCTTCGATCCCGAGCGCCTCGGCGAGCGTGGCGAGCACCTCGCGGGCGGGCGGAAGATCGGCAGGGGCCGGCGCCGTTTGGGCGACGTTCCGCACCGTGGCCGGGTCGGCGCCGGTGAGTCGCGACACAACGGTCGGATTCGCAGCAAGAGCGACGACGTCTCCCGGCGGAAGCGGACCGTAGAACTCGGGCACCGAGAGGTACTCGTCGACGATGCTCCCTCGCTCGAAGAGGATCATCCGCACGAGCTCGTCGCGCTCGAGGCCGAGCACGCAGAGGACCGCGTCTGTTCGGCTCGAGAGTTCGCGGGCAAGCCGCCGCAACATCTCCGGATTCCGGTCGCAGACGTCGTCGTACACGGCGATCCAACCGTTCCGCGGCGGCGCGACAATCGACCCGCGCGAGCCGCCGGGAAGGCGTGGGACGAACTGACGCACCGCCTGCTCGACCGCCGAGAGATCGTCGGACTGGAGGTGGATCGAGCCGAATGACGACGCCTCCTGGCTCCCCAGCTTCTCCTCGAGCTCTGCAATCGAACCGGTCATGATCACCACCTCGTCGCGGAGTCCCCAGCGCCCGTACAGCGAGCGAGCGCCGCTGTTCGACGCGAGCACCTCGAGGTCGAGCTGCTCGATCCCGCGCGACCGGAAAGCGGAGAGGATCTCGCGCATGAGCTCGGTTCCGATTCCGCTCCGCCGCGTGTCTCGCGAGACATAGAGGTCGGTCAGCGTGCCGAAGCCGGAGCCGCGATCCCGCGCGAGCGCAAAACCCACGGGTGTTCCGTCGTCGTCCTCGGCGACGAACGCGAGCTCCGACTCGATGATCTCGGCGACCTCGGCCAGCTCCTTCTCGACGTCCGCGGGGCCCTCGTGCGTCGGTGGCGGCACCTCGTGGTCGAACTCGCGCCAGAGCTCCGAGACAGAGTCCAAGTCGTCCTTGCTCGCGGGGCGAACCCTCAACCGAACAGCCTCGCGCCGGCGAGCAAGAACTGGGCGGACAGGTTCTGGAAGGGCGCGAAGCGCTCCTCCATGACACGGACCTCCTCGATCGACAGGGAGCGGCCGTCAGCGTAGAACTTCGAGACCGCCTTGCGCAGCCCGAGGTCGCCGGCCGGCCAGGCGTGCGGCCGGGCGAGGTGGCGCGCGAGATACCAGTCGGCCGTCCAGCGTCCGAGTCCCGGTAGAGCCGTGAGCGTCGCGATCGCCTCGTCATCCGGAAGCTCCGCAATCTGTTCGAATTCGAGCCCGGAGCGGGCGAGCCCCACGACGTACTCGGCCTTCTTCGCCGAGAATCCGATCGCAACGATCTCTTCGACCAGCGCTCGCGCGATTCGCGCGCGTTCGGGGAATTCCCAGGCGGCGTCGTGCTTCACGCCAAAGCGCTCGACGAATCGGCCCCTGATCGCCGCGGCTGCGCTCAAGGAGATCTGCTGCGTCGTGATCGCGACGACGAGCGCCTCGAACGGGTGCGGGTTCAGCGTTGGCCGAAAGCTGCCGAGGCCGACCACGATAGGCCCGAGAACAGGGTCGGATGCCGCCCAGGCTCGAAACGGCGCGAGGTCGTAAGGTAGGCCGAGGAGGCGGCCGATCTCCGCCAGCGCAGCGGGGCTCGCCGGCTCGATCCGTACGCCTCCCGGTGCTTCGACGACCCGTACCTCGCGCCCGGCGACGACCCGGTGCAGGCCCCCCTCGTGCCAGACCGTCGCGCGGTCGCTTCCGAAATCGCGAAAGCGCACCGTCGAGAGCTCGAAGTCGTACGGCTGTGGGAGCCGGAGCAGCACTGCGGTGACACGCTAGTCGGAGCCGTCGCGCACGACCGCAAGCTCGGGACGCGTCGCGAGGACGAGCATGGCGTGACTCCAACCGAGCGGGACGACCCAGGCCGGCTCCCCGTCCTAGATCCGGGATCGACCGCCCGAAACGGCCAGCAGAGCCCGAGGAGCGAGCTGTCGACACGCGCGTCCTCGGGGTCGACGCTGTGGACAGCCCGCGTCGGGTAGCGCAGCCGCCGCTCGAAGATCGCAGGTGGCTCGCCGCCCAACTCGTCCGACCGTCCCACCCACCGAGAGCGCAGGTAGCGCCCGTGCTCGTCGCTCCAGAGAT
>Ga0136633_1002048_pt1 | contig 14239 bp, 9 predicted proteins | sample AntDrymeUQ832206_2_FD_105494 | JGI IMG/M metagenome (GOLD analysis project Ga0136633, IMG submission 105494) | Polar desert sand microbial communities from Dry Valleys, Antarctica - metaG UQ83 (22.06) | ecosystem: Environmental > Terrestrial > Soil > Desert | place: Antarctica: Dry Valley... | reverse complement strand
GTAACGAACTCACCTTCGACGAGTGGATGCGACTGGACCTCGAGTACATCGACAACTGGTCGCTGTGGTTGGACATCAAGATCGCGTTCAAGACCATTCCTGCCGTACTGCTCGGCCGCGGCGCCAGGTAGTGCCCGCCGTCGATCCGCTGGCGCACGCGCAGGCGCTCGTGTCGCGCGCCCTGGCCGCCCGGTCCGCGCCCTGGGTGATCGAGGCCGGCTGCGGCGCCAGATCGCATCTCGCCTATCCTGCCAGCGCGCACGTGATCGGCATCGACATCCTTCGCTCGCAGTTGCGTCGTCACGCCAGCCCGCGCGGCCTGGCGCAAGGCGACGTGACCGCGCTGCCGGTGGCATCGGCCGCGGCTGACCTGATCGTCTGCTGGGATGTCCTCGAACACCTGTCGGCGCCGGAGCGGGCGATCGCCGAACTCGCCCGGGTGCTGCGCCCGGGTGGCCGCGCGGTGCTGGCACTGCCGAACATCGTCTCGCTGAAGGGGCTGGTCACGCGCTTCACACCATGGTGGTTCCATGTGTGGGTCTACCGCCGCGTGCTGGGCGACCCGAGCGTCGGCATGGATGGATCGGACCAGTTCCCGACGGCGTTCCGTTTCGTCCTCAGGCCGGCCGGCCTGCGGCGGCTCGCAGCGGCGCACGGGCTCCTCGTCGAGGACCTCCGGTTGTACGAGGGACCGGTACCGCAGCACCTGCGCCGTCGGCACCGCGCCGCCGACCTGGCGTTGTCGATCGCGTCTCGGGCGACGCGCGCATGCTCGCTCGGCCGCTACGACACCACGCTGTCGGACATGGTCGTCGTGCTTGCGCGACCGTCGGCCGAGGGCTCCTGGTGATGCCGCCGCGGCGACTGCGGATCCTGGGGTCGCGGGGCATCCCGAACCGGCACGGCGGCTTCGAGGCCTGCGCGCAGCACCTGGCGCCCTGGCTCGTCCAGCGCGGGTGGGATGTGACCGTCTACTGTCAGGAGGCCCCCGGAACGGCGTTCCGACAGGACCACTGGCGCGGTGTCGGCCTCGAGCACGTGCCGACGCCCTCTGCGGGACCGCTCGGCAGCATCTGGTTCGATGCCTGGACGACGCGGCATGCCGCGCGGCACGACGATCTGGTGCTGACGCTCGGCTTCAACACCGCGGTGCTGTTTCCGTGGCATCGGCTGCGCGGCCGCCGCCACGTCGTGAACATGGATGGCCTTGAATGGCAACGCGGCAAGTGGTCGCGTCCGGTGCGCATTTGGTTCTGGATCAACAGCTGGGTCGCGGGGTATGCGGCGACGCATCTGATTGCCGACCACCCGGAGATCGCGCGACTGCTCGCTGGCAGGGGCTGGGCCGGTCGCACCACGATGGTGCCGTACGCCGCCGAGCGCGTCGAAGAGGCCAGTGTCGAGCCGTTGCAGGCGTGGTCGCTGGCGCCGCGCCGCTACGGGCTGGTCATCGCCCGCCCTGAGCCCGAGAACTCCGTGCTCGAGGTCGTCCGGGCGTGGTCGTCGCTGCCGCGCCCGTTTCCGCTGGTGGTGCTGGGCGCGTACGACTCGGGGCACCCGTACCATGCCGCGGTGCGCGCGGCTGCCGGTCCCGACGTCATCTTTGCCGGCGCACTGTACGACGCCTCGGTGGTGCAGGCCCTCCGCCATCACGCGCGGCTGTACGTCCACGGCCACACCGTCGGCGGTACCAACCCGTCGCTCGTCGAAGCGCTCGGCGCCGGTTCACCGGTGCTCGCGCACGACAACGTCTTCAATCGGTGGGTCGCCGGGCCTGGGGCGCGGTTCTTCCAAAGCGAGACCGACTGCGCGCGGGCGCTCGCCACGCTGCTCGACGATGACGCTGCGCTCGGGGCGATGCGGGCGGCCAGTTACGCACGCCATGCCGAGGCGTTCACCTGGGAGCAGGTGCTGCCCGCGTACGAGCAGGTGTTGCTGCGCGCGATGCGCGACCCCGGCGGTCCCTAGCGACGGATCACGCGTTCCTTGACGGCAGCACGGGTCTCCCGGTCAGCCTCGCGGCGCTTGATCGTCTCGCGCTTGTCGTGCGCCTTCTTGCCACGAGCGAGCGCGACGTCGATCTTCACCCGTCCGTCCTTCAGGTACATGCGCGTGGGGACAAGGGTCAGCCCCTTCTCGACGGTGCGGCCGATCAGCTTGCGGATCTCGGCCCGGTTGAGCAGCAGCTTGCGCTTGCGTAACGGCTCGTGCTCGGCGTACCCGCGGTGGCTGTACGGACTGATGTGGATGTTGTGCACCCAGACCTCGCCGCGTTCGACCCGCGCGTAGCTGTCGCGCAGGTTGATGCGGCCTTCGCGAATGGCCTTGACCTCGGTGCCGAGCAACACGACACCGGCCTCGAACTGCTCGAGATACTCGAAGTCGAACCCCGCCTTGCGATTGTCGGCAAGCAGACGCTGCGTCTTTTCGGCGGGCTTGGGAGGCGGGGACTTCGGCTGTGAGGTCTGGTGGGTAGACATCAAAATTCAGGGTGGGACTGCGACATTAACAGTGATCAATGAAGTCCGGAACCAGCACAGCCACGGAGCCCGAGGCTGTTCAGGACGAGTCTGAACGGCTCCGGCTCAGCTCACCGGAACGGCGAGCAGGCGCTTCATTCTAAATCGTGATGTCAGGGGAACTCCCCGGAATTGCTCGTCGGGCCGCGAGTCTGGCCGCGAGCGTAATCGCGCTGACCATGCTCGACGCGTCGGCGGTGCCTTGCCGGGCGATGTCAAACGCCGTGCCGTGGTCCACCGACGTGCGGATGATCGGCAGACCGAGGGTGACGTTGACCGATTGTCCGAACGCCAGCAGCTTGACCGGGATGAGGCCCTGATCATGGTAGCAGGCGACGACGACGTCGAAGGCGCCGCGGGTGGCCTTGAGAAACACGGTGTCGCCCGGCAACGGCCCCTGCACGTCGATGCCACGTGCCCGACAGGCCGCCACAGCCGGACGCAGGACGTCATCGTCCTCGTGACCCATCAGCCCGTGTTCGCCGGCGTGGGGGTTCAGGCCGGCCAGGCCGACCCTCGGCGTGTCGTACCCGAACTCCGGCAGGCTGCGCGCGGTGAGCGTGATGATGTCCTCGACGAGCGCCTGCGTCAGCAGGCGCGGCACCTCCCGGAGGGGAACATGGACGGTGGCCAGCACGACCCGCAGGGGCTCGGAGTAGAACATCATCGCCACCTGAGCGCTTCCCGTCAGGTGGCCGAGCAGGTCGGTGTGTCCCTTCCAGGGCAGGCCGCAGGCGGCAAAGGCCTCCTTGTGCACCGGGCCTGTCACCAGCGCCGCCACGCGGCCGGCCTGGACATCGGCCACCGCCGCGAGGATGGCGTCGTAAGCGGCCTGGCCTGAGGCGGCGCTCACCTGCCCGGCGGCGAACCCGTCCAGCGCCGCGGACGAATGCGGGCCGTACAGCACGGGCTCGCAGATGGCCCTGACCTCTCGGGAATCGGCTGCCGCGATGGCGATCTCCGGCCCGATGCCAGCCGGGTCGCCGACGGTGATGGCGATACGTGGACGGGGACCAGTGGGGGTGCGAGACATGCCAGGCTCATTCTCCAGCGGGCGCAGCGGCCGGCGCCGGCACCACGAATCTTACGCTGGCCCTGGTCCGCGCTCCTGCCAGGGTCGTCCCGGTCATGACTTACATCTCGCAGGCGAGCCAGTCGGCGACGACCTTGGCCGACTGGTAGCGTTCGAGCGAACGACGCGCCTGATCGACGGTCGCAAACGCGGCCAGCACGCGGGCCGTGTCGAAATGCGGGGCGAGTGCCTGAAGGTCCCGACCCAGGTCCGGGTTGGCCAACGGGGCCTGGTCGACGGCGGCCGCCGTGGGCGCATCGACGACGCCGAGGTCTCGTACCAGGAGCGACAGCGCCTCGAGCCGGCGCGTGAGCACGTCCCGGTCGCTGGCAGCGCCTCGACGCTTAGGGAGTTCCGCGAGTTGCTGCGCCAGTTTCAACCGTGCCGCCATCGGGGGTCGCACCGCGACCCCCCGCAACAGCGCCAGCGCCGCCCCGCGCGCATCGACCAGTTCCCCCGTGTCCTGGGCCAGTGCTCGCGAGACGCTGCCATCGCCCATGGCGGCCAGCCCACCGGCGGCGGCGGCCTTGACGCCGCAGTGGAGAATCAGGACCTGCGCAAGGTCGAGTGGTCCCAGCCGGCCGAAGCGGACACGCGGGCAGCGAGACCGGACGGTGTCCAGCAGCGAGTCGGCGCGGGCCGTGACCAGCACGAACATCGATGACGGCGGCGGCTCTTCGAGCGTCTTCAGCAGCGCGTTCTGGGCAGACGGCTGCAGGCTGTCCGCCTGGTCGATGACCACCACGCGCCGGCGCGCCTCGAATGGCCGATAGTTGGCCTGGCCAATCACCTCGCGCGCCATCTCCACCGTGATCGTGCCCTTGTCGTTGGGCGAAAGCGAGATGACGTCGGGATGCTGGGCGCGGGCGATGCGGCGGCAGGACGAGCAGTCGCCGCAGGCGTCGCCATCGATGGCGGGGTGCTGGCAGTTGATGGCGCCGGCCAGGGCCAGGGCGGTGGTGCGCTTGCCGACGCCGTCGGGACCGTCAAACAGCAGGCTCTGCGGCACGCGGTGGGCCTGCGCCGCGCGCAGCAGCAGGGCGCGCGGTTGCGCGTGTCCGAGAACCTCCGCGAGCCTCATGGGCCGATCATACCTTTCGCCCCTGCCTACGTTTTGGGCTTCTTCTGTTCGGGCTCCTTGTCGCGCCGGCCGAACATGCGGCCCCAGAAGCCACGCTTCTTCTCTGGCTCCCCCGCCTCAGCCCTCCCCGCAGGGCGCGAGCCCTGGGCGGCGGCGTCGTCACGGGCCTCAGCCGCACGACGCGACGTCGGCTCGGCCGCAGTCACCGGCGGCGCCGGCACGTCGCGCGGGATGGCCCCGCCGGGCAAGCCGGCCTGCTCGGCGCTGACCGGCTTCGGGTCGTTGTCGCGCCCGAAGAAGCCGGCGAGACGCTCCATGAAATTCGTGCCCTTGTGCTCCTCGCACGAGCCGTGCGGCTCGGTGCCCTTGCGGAAGTACTCGGTGAAGGCCATCGATCGGATCTCCACCGAGCCGTCCTCGGCCTGAACCGGCACCTGCTTGCAGCCCTCCACCGACCGCTTGCCGGTGATGCGGCAGATGTCGACGCCGACCACGCCGGCCGGACGCTTGAACGCCTCCGGCTTGTCGCCGTCGGTGGCCACGGCCATCACGTTGGACCACAACGGCACGGCCAGTTCGCCCGCGTAGCCGTTGGCGATGATCGGACGCGGCTGGTCAAAGCCCATCCACACGCCGGTGAGGGTCGACGGCGTGTAGCCCACGAACCAGACGTCGTGGTAGTCGTTGGTCGTGCCGGTCTTGCCTGCGGCCGGCAGGCGGAACCCCTCGGCGCGGGCGCGCCAGGCGGTGCCCGAGTTGATCACGTCGGCGAGCATGCTGGTGATCAGGAACGCGGTCTCCTCCGAGAACACCCGGTGCTGCTTTTCTTCGGTGGCAAACAGGACGTTGCCGTCCTGGTCCTCGACCCGGCGCACCAGATAGGGTTGGTGCATCACCCCAGCGGTGGCAAAGGCGCTGTACGCGGCCGTGAGCGATTGCAGCGTCACTTCCCCGGCACCGAGCGCCATCGAGGGCACTGCGGGCATGCGGCCGAGCGACAGCGCCGCCGCCGTCTTGACCGCCTGCGGTATGCCCACGGTGCGAAGCAACTGCACGGCGGCACGATTGCTGGACGTGCGCAACCCGGTGCGGAGGGTCATGCTGCTGGCGCCCGAATGCTCGTCTTCCGGAACATAGGCCCCTGAGGGCGTGTTGATCGGGTCGTTCAGGTTGCTCACGATCGAGCCGGGCGACTGGCCTTGCTCGATGGCCGTCGCGTAGACGATCGGCTTGAACGCCGAGCCCGACTGCCGCCGCGCCTGGGTGGCCCGGTTGAAGCGACTTTCACGGAAATCGCGGCCGCCGACCTGGGCGCGCACGGCCCCGGTTCGCGGGTCGATCACGACGACCGCGGCCTGCAGGTACGGCGGCGCGACGTCTGGGTCGACAGTGAGTCGGGCGCGGGTCTCGTGCGTGTAGCCGCGGCGACGCTCGATCTCGGTCAGGCGACGCTCCACGATCGCCTCGGACTGCCGCTGCAGATCGGGATCGATGGTCGTGAACACCCGCAGGCCGCCCTCCGACACCCGCTGCCACCCGAAGCGATCGACCAGTTCGCGACGGACCGCTTCCTTGAAGTACAAGCCGTAGGGTTCGTCCCGGCGCAGCTTGTTCTCGAGGCGCACGCGCGCCTGCTTGGCGCGTTCGTACGCCGGCCGGTCGATGACGCGGTTCTCCAGCATCATGTACAGGACGATGTTGCGGCGGGCCACCGCCTTGGCCATGTTGATCGTCGGCGCGTAAGCCGATGGCGACTGGATCAGCCCGGCGATGAGGGCGGCCTCGGGCAGGTCCAGTTCGGTGGCGTGCTTGCCGAAGAAGCCGAGCGACGCGGCCTCGACGCCGTGGTACCCGTCCCCGAAGTACGCCTTGTTCAGGTAGAGCGCGAGGATCTCGTCCTTCGAGTAGGTGCGCTCGATCAGCAGCGCCGCAAATGCTTCCTTGACCTTCCGGGTGTAGGTCTTGGTGCGGCTGAGAAAACTCATCCGCGCAAGCTGTTGCGTGATGGTGCTGCCGCCCTGCCCCCTGGTACCCGACTTGGCGTTGGCCAGGACCGCCGCACCGATACGCACGATGTCGACGCCGTTGTGCTCGTAGAAGCGCTGATCTTCGACCGACACGACGGCGTCGCGCACATGGCGCCCCATGCGGTCGAGGGGCACCTCGATGCGCTGTTCCTTGAAAATCGTGAAGACCGGCTGGTCAGCCTGGTCGTAGAGCGTGGTCGACCGCGCCATCTCGCCGACCGAGGAGAGGGCCTTGCGGTCGGGCAGCGATTGCCTGATATCCCAGGCGAACCACAGCACGCCAGCCAAGCCAACCCACGCCGCGAGGGCGATGAGCGCCAGGCCTGCGGCCAGGATCGGGGGCCGCGAACGGAGAAACAGGCCCACCCGGCCGGGCCGCTGCCCGCTCAACCACCCGATCCGCGTGTTGCGTTCAGCCATGCCTCTGCAAGCCTACCTGAATCGACGGCCACGACCCACGGGCGGCGGGGTCAGTCCCGTCGCTGCAGGACCATCAGACTCCGCCCCTCGAGCTTGATACGGCTGGTGCGGCGGAAGATGCGGTTGGTCAGGCCGACGTGTCCCTGTGTGGTGTCCACCACCATGCTCCACTCGCGCCCGAAGATCTCGTCAGGGGGCGTGAAGCGCAGTGCGTCGTAGTGGGCGTTGAACAGCACCAGGAAGCTGTCGTCCACCACCCGCTCGCCGCGAGCGCCGCGACTCGGGATGGCCTGTCCGTTGAGGAAGACCGAGAACGAGTTGTTGTGACCGGCCCCCCAGTCCTTGGAATCCATGGGCCGGCCGTTGGGCGCAAACCATTCGATGTCGGCCAGCCCGTGCAGTTCCAGGCCCTGAAACCACTTGCGCCGACGGAACACGGGGTGCGTCCGCCGAAAGGCAATCAACTTGCGGGTGAAGGCCAGCAGCGACTCGTCGACCGCGTCCCAATCGAGCCAGCTCGTCTCGTTGTCCTGGCCGTAGACGTTGTTGTTGCCCTGCTGGGTGCGGCCAACCTCGTCACCCGACAGCAGCATCGGAATGCCCTGCGACAGGAACAGCGTGGTCAGGAAGTTGCGCTGCTGTCGTGCGCGCAGCGTGGCCACGGCCGGATCGTCGGACGGCCCTTCCACCCCGCAGTTCCACGAGCGATTATGGCTCTCGCCATCGCGGTTGTCCTCGCCGTTGGCGTCGTTGTGTTTGTCGTTGTACGAGACCAGATCGCGCAGCGTGAACCCGTCATGTGCGGTGACGAAGTTGATGCTCGCGTAGGGCCGTCGTCCGGTGCCCTCGTACAGGTCGCTGCTGCCGGTGAAGCGGTAGGCGAACTCGCCGAGCGTCTGGTCCTGGCTGCGCCAGTAGTCACGCACGCAGTCACGGTACTTGCCGTTCCACTCGCACCAGAGTGGCGGGAAGTTGCCGACCTGATAGCCACCCTCGCCGACGTCCCAGGGCTCGGCGATGAGCTTGGTCTGACAGACGACCGGGTCCTGCTGGATCAGATCGAAGAAGGCCGACAACCGATCGACGTCGTGCAGCCCACGCGCCAGGGTGGCGGCCAGGTCGAAGCGGAAGCCATCGACATGCATGTCGGTGACCCAGTAACGCAACGAGTCCATCAACAGCTGCAGCACGTGCGGATGGCGCATGTTGAGGCTGTTGCCGGTCCCCGTGTAGTCCATGTAGTAACGGGGCTGCTCGGCGACCAGGCGGTAGTAGGCAGCGTTGTCGATGCCCTTGAACGACAGCGAGGGGCCGAGGTGGTTGCCTTCCGCGGTGTGGTTGTAGACGACGTCGAGGATGACCTCGATGCCCGCCGCGTGCAGGGTCTTGACCATCTGCTTGAACTCGACCACCTGCGCACCGCGGTCGCTGGTCGCGTACTCGTTGTGCGGCGCGAGGAAGCCGATCGAGTTGTAGCCCCAGTAGTTCTTGAGCCCGTTCTCGAGCAGGACCGAGTCGTGCACGAACTGGTGGACCGGTTGCAATTCGATGGCCGTGACGCCGAGGCCGAGCAGGTACTCGACGATGGCCGGGTGGGCGATGCCGAGGTACTTGCCCCGCAATTCCGGCGGCACCGCAGGGTGGCGCATCGTCAGTCCCTTGACGTGGGCCTCGTAGATCACGGTCTTGTGCAGCGACGTGCGCGGCAGGCGGTCGGTGCCCCAGTCAAAGTCCGGATCCACGACAACGGCGCGAGGGACGTACGGCGCGGAGTCCGCGTCGTTGACGCCGCCTGCGGGGTCGCTGAACCGGTAGGGAAACACCGCTTCGTTCCACTGCACGCCGCCCTCGACGGCGCGGGCGTAGGGGTCCAGCAGCAGTTTGCTCGGATGACACCAGTACCCACGCTCAGGGTCGAAGGGACCATGCACGCGAAAGCCGTAGCGCGTGCCCGGGCCCACGCCAGGCACGTAGCCGTGCCAGCAGTACGCGGTCACCTCGGGCAGCGGCACGCAGGTCTCTCGGCCCTCCTCGTCGAACAGGCAGAGTTCGACCTTGTGCGCGGGCTCCGAGAAAATCGAGAAGTTGGTGCCGGCGCCGTCGTACACGGCGCCGAATGGGTACGCCCGGCCGGGCCAGATCTCCATAGGCGCAGCCAGCGTAACAGTGGACCGAGCCGCTTGGCTAACGTCGGGCGCTCTGCCACGGCCTGAAGCGGCTGGCTTGTCTACGGCGCCTTCAGGTAGGCGATGAGGTCCGCGAGGTCCTGTGCCGAGAGCACCTCGTGCCACGTCGCCGGCATCAGCGAGTTGGCGGCCGCGGTCAGCGAGGCGACATTGGCCCGCAGCACGGTGTGGGCCTGGCCTCCGCCGTCGGTGATCGTCACACTGGTGGCCGTTTCCGACTGCAGGCGACCGATGATCGTCCGGCCGTCGCCCGTCTGCACCGTGTAGGACTCAAAGCCCGGGGTGATCTCGTAGTCGGGCACCAGGATGTGCAGCAGCAGCGCGTCGGCCGGCTGGTTGCCGATGCCACTCAGGTCGGGACCGACGCGGCCGCCCGCACCGGCAAAGGTGTGGCAGGCCACGCACTGTGTCTCGAAGTGGCGCCGGCCGCGCGCCGGGACGCCACGGCGATCGACGACATCGGGCCGCACGCGCTGGTACACCGAGTGGCCGCCCGCCGCGTCCAGCCCCGCCAGCAAGACCCGGGCGCGCTTCTGAATCGCCGGGTCGCGGTGCTCGAGCAGACGGCGCGCGCGGGCCGCGCCGATGGCCGCCGGAGCGACGTCCTTGCGGGCCACCGCGTCGAGCAGCAGGTGGGCCAGACGCCCCTGGCCGGTCATCGCCGTCAGCACGGCGTCACGCACCTGCGGCGTGTACGCCTGCCAGCGTCCTGGCGCCAGCAGACTGACGGCCGCGGTGTCGTCATGCACCCGTGTCAGGGCGCGCACGGCGGCCATCTGCACGGCGCCCGGACGGGTCGGGGCGAGCAGGGCCAGCAGTGGTGGGCTGGCGGTGGCCAGGTCGGCGTGGCCGAGCAATTCGATGGCCGGCAGGCGCTGCTCGATCGGCGCCTCTTCCATGACGGCGAGTGCCGCGGCACGGGCCATCTGCGTCGCCAGCCGATCACGCGCGACGCGCGCCTCGGGCGTGTCGGCGGACACGAGCGCGAGCAGGGGCGACTGACCAGGACCGGCAGGAGGGCCTGCTGGTGCGTCGGCCGCGGCTCGTGCGCGGAGGCCTTCGGCGAGCCCGGCCAGGGCGGCGGACTGCCACGACACCTCCGCGCGCGGGTCGGCGATGTCGATGACCAGGGCGAGGCAGCGTTCAGCCGACTCGGTCGCACCGTACACGCGCCCGATGTCCTGCATGATCGCCGCCCGCGCGGCTGCGGCTGCGGGAGGCCCGGTCGACGCGGACTGAAAGGCCGCCAGGAACGCCGGAGCCCGATCGCGCAGTCCGCTGAACACGGCCGCGCGCACCCAGCGATCGGCCCCGTCGCGCCGCGCAATCGATGCCAGCCCCTCGACAGCGCGGGGATTGTCCGAGGCGCCCAGGGCCAGCGCCACCTGCAACCTGACGCGCGCGTCGCCATCGGCGGAGCGCGCCAGCAGCGGGGCCAGCAGGTCGGGCCAGGCGCGCAGCCGGCGCTCGGCAATGCGCACGGCGTTCTCGCGGATCCCTGCGGCCGTATCGGCGAGTGCCGTGTGCAGGTCCGCGACGCGCACGAGGTCGAGGTTGTCGAGCGTCCACAGGGCGTGCAGCCGCGCGAGCGCGTCGCTGCTCGACGCCGCCACGCGAAGCGCCGCTTCCGCGCCCACGGCGCGTCGCTCGACCAGGAGGCGTTGCGCCGTGTCGCGCCACCAGGCGTTGGCGTGGCCGAGGGTGGCGACAAGGCGGTCGTCGGTCTGCGTCGCCAGCATCACCGGCGCGGGCGTCGGTGGCCGGTCGTGAGCCGCCACCCGGTAGATGCGTCCCATACCCCGCCCGGCTGTGAAATCGAACAGCCCGCGGCTCTCCCCGGGCACGTACGCCGGATGGTCGATGTCCTTGCGGTACATGTCGACCACGTACAACGCACCGTCAGGCCCGTTGGCGAGTTGCACCGGGCGAAACCAGCTGTCACGCGAGGCGAGGAACTCGATGCCCGTCCGGGCCGGCGACGAACGGAAAGAGACGCCGCTTGGCTCGCGCACCTGCCGTTGCACGAGATTCTGCGCAGACTCGGCAATGAAGACGCTGCCGGCGTGCCCCTGCGGGAGGGCATCGCCGCGGTGGATGTGCAGTCCGCTCGCCGAGGTGAACGTCCCCGCGTGGGGCGTGTTGATCAGCGTCGGGTGGAACGACGCGGTCGTCAGATCGCGCGTCAGCGGCCAGACGACCGCCTCCGCGCCGGTTGCAGAGACCTCCTGCACCGACTCCGAGAACGCGAGGTGCGGATTGCGCTGCAGCTGGGCAGGCTCGATCACCACGTGCCACAGCGGGTGCCGGTTGGCGCAGATGAAGCGCCGGCCGAAGTCGTCAAACGTCAACCCGTACTGCCCCTGCCCTCCCACCAGTTCGAACTGACCGGACACGGGGTGGTAGCGCGAGTCACTCGACACGAACTCCACGGGCGCACGCTCCGGGTGCGCGGGCGCACTGACGCGCCCGCCGTTGAGACCGCTCGTGAGATAGATCCAGCCGTCAGGCCCGAGCGTGGGATGACTGAAGCGGATCTGCGCCGTGCGGGTGGCGTTGAAGCCGGTCAGCGCAACTCGGCGCTGATCGGCCACGCCGTCGCCGTCGGTGTCCTTCAGGTACAGCAGGTCGGGCGCCACGGTGACAAAGACGCCGCCGTCCCACACCATCACCCCGTTGGGATAGCTCAGGCCCGTGGCAAAGTCGGCACGCGCATCGTAGCGGCCATCGCCATCAGTGTCGGTCAACAGGGCGACGACGCCGCGGGCGGCCTCGGCCGACTGGCCCTCGAGGGGGTCGGGGTAGCCACGGTTCTCGACCACGTACATGCGGCCCCGCTCGTCGAACGCCATCGCGACGGGGTCCTGCACGAGCGGCTCGGCGGCGACCAGGTCGATGCGGTAGCCGGGCTCGAGCACGAAATGGCGGCGTGCCTCCGACGGCGACAGCGGCGGGCGATCGTCACCGATGCGACGCGCTGCGCCCTGCGCTCCTGCTCCAGCCTCCATCCGGATCGACGTGGGGAGGACCAGGCACGCCAGCAGGACGACGGCGACGCGGCGCAGCGATGCGGTGACGCGCGCGCTCACGGCGCGGGCTTGCGCGCCGGCTGCGACGCCTCGAGCCCCGACAACATCTCCAGCAGCGCATCGGTCATGATCCGAGCGGCGTCAGGCTCCACGCGGTTGGTGCCCAGCCACGTCTCGTAGCCACCGAAGGCATGCTGGCGTTTGGTGGGGAGATAGCCCTCCGAGCCGTTGGCGAGCGAGGTCGTGAACGTCCTCGCAAACGGGCTCCTCGCCTTGATCTCGAGTCCGATTTCGGCAAACACCTCGAAGGGCAACGTGGTGATGGCGAGGTCGCCGATTCGGATCGCCTGCAGCAGCACGTCGAGATTGGCTGGCGCCCCCGCGCCGGCGTGCACCCGTTCGGCATAGATGCGCTCACGCGGATGCCGCGCAGCATTGACGGGGCGGGCCAGGGCCTCCTTGGCCCACGCCTGCATCTCCCCCGTGATCGGCCGGCGCTGCAGGGTCACGGTGCGCTGGCTGGCCGCCAGCGTCACGTGGTCGTGCCAGGCCAGGTGCTGTAACCCCTGGTAGACCTCCGCGGCCACGCGGGCGGCGACGCGGTCCATGCGGGCATACGCCGGCAGGCGCGGCTGGCCGCCTCGCACATCGACGTTGTTGATGTCGCCACTCGTGCCATTGGACAGCATCGCCACGAAGCTCGAGTCGGCGCGATCCTGGCCCAGCAGCCGCGCCAGAGTGCGCGCAAACACGCCGAAGTAGTCGGCCGAGACGTGTCCCTCGGGCACGCCACCCACGTAATGGAGGGAGTAGTTGGCGAGCACGGCCAGCGGCATCCCGGCACCATCGGCGCGCCGCACCGCGAGAAACGCAATCTCCGGGTCGGTCGGACCGGCCGGCTCCACCAGGTGCTGGCTGCCCACGCCCGGGTTCATCTGCACCTGGTCGGTGCCGCCGAACGGATTGGCCAGGTGCGGGCCCGGCTTCATGAACCAGCGGCGGTTGAACACCTCGTCCGGAAGCTCACTCCGACCCCACGACACCTGCGCCGGCTGCAGGTTGGAGACCGCGGCGCGGATGCCGTCGGCAATACGGGTGGCCAGGAAGGTCTGGTACGCATCGAGGGTTGGAGACAGGTCGTAGTCGGCCGGAGACCACCGCTCACCGAGCGCCGACGGCGCCGAGTGCGAATGCGTGGCGCTGATCAGGATCCGTTCGACCGGGATGCCGGTATGTTCGGAGGCCTGGCGTTTGGCCTGGTCGAGCACGTAGCGCGGAATGCCCAGACTGTCGACGACGACGATGGCCAGTCGGCTGCTGCCATCGTCGAGCACGAGACAGCGCGCGTGCAGCTGGTCGTGCACGTAGGTGGCGGGAGACGGCGCCCAGTTGCCGACCAGCGAGGCGCCGAGCGGGGGCGTGATGTTGCTGGTGGACGCGCCGGCCTGCAGTCGCGGTGCAGCTGGCGCCGTCGTTTGCGCATCGGCGAGTGCAGGCCGCCCACCGGGGAGCGGTGCCGACATCCAGGCCAGCGTGACAAGGGCGAAGAGCAGCCTCGGATTCATCGCGCGGAGTCTACTGCAACGCGCGTGTCTCGATCGCGCGGCGGGCGGCTCGATGCCGACAACGAGCGGCGTGCACGCCGCTCACCAGGAGCGCAGCCACGGGCGGGCGATCTCGCCCAGGAACGGCCACGGAATCGCCGCAAGAATCAGCAGCAGCGACAGGCCGCCGAAGATCAGCGTGGCGCGCGCGGCGCGCGCCGCGTCCTTGGCCTTGCGTGCCCGTGCCGCGCCTGCCTCGGCCAGCCCAATCGCCACAAACATCAGGGCGGTGTGCTCGACGGTGAAGAAGCGGAGTGGCCGCACCTTCATCGCCGCGCCCATGTCGGACCAGGCCTCGACCGCC
>Ga0136633_1002047_pt1 | contig 14243 bp, 12 predicted proteins | sample AntDrymeUQ832206_2_FD_105494 | JGI IMG/M metagenome (GOLD analysis project Ga0136633, IMG submission 105494) | Polar desert sand microbial communities from Dry Valleys, Antarctica - metaG UQ83 (22.06) | ecosystem: Environmental > Terrestrial > Soil > Desert | place: Antarctica: Dry Valley... | reverse complement strand
GGTGGCGTCGATGGCGTGGAACGCCGATTCGGGTGGTTCCTCGGCAGCAACGGTGGTGGACGTGACATCTTTCATGGGATCAGCTGCCTTCCGATGTGTGCCCTAGGCAAGCGGTCATGCCCTCAACGATCGCTCTTTCCTCATCTGCGGGGATGACATGCACCGTCACGGCAGAGCCAGGCAGGGAAATCACGCCCGCACCGCGCTGGTTGGCGTCCGCGTTGATCTGCACTCCCAGCCACGCTGCTCCGTCGCCTAGTCGCTGGCGGATCACTGGCGCATTTTCGCCGATGCCGGCGGTGAACACCAAAGTATCGAGCCCGCCGAGCACAGCGGCGAGCGACCCGAGCGCGCGGTTGGTGCGATAGACGAACAGGTCGATCGCCTCGGCTGCCTGCGGCGCGTCGCTGGCGAGTAGCACCTGCATGTCTCCCGAAATCCCCGACACCCCAAGCAGTCCCGAGCGGCTGTAAAGCAGCTCCGAAATCTCGGCGGATCCCATACCCCTAGCCTCGATCAGATGGAGCAGGATGCCCGGATCAATCGCGCCGCTGCGGGTCGCCATCATCAGCCCGTCGAGTGCCGAAAAGCCCATCGTGGTGGCGACGCTGGCGCCACGGTCCATCGCGCACAGGCTGGCGCCGCTGCCCAGATGCGCGACGATGGTGCGCCCGCCCGCACGCTCGCCATCGGCTGCGCGCAGCTGTGCGGCGATATGCGCATAGGACAGGCCGTGGAAACCGTAAGCGATCATGCCCTCATCGCTGAGCTCGCGGGGCAGCGCATAGAGCGTGTCGAGCCGAGGGCGGCCGGCGTGAAAAGCGGTGTCGAAACAGCCGATCTGTTGAGCCTGCGGCAACCGCGCCGCCGCGAACCGAACGATGTCGAGATTGTGCGGCTGGTGCAGCGGCGCCAACGGAACTAGCCGGTCGAGCCGGTAGAGCGCGGCGGCATCGAGCCGCGCCGGCTCTACGAAGCTCTCGCCGCCATGTACGATGCGATGCCCCACCGCCGCGATGCCATCGAGCAGGCCCAGAGCATCGAGCTCATCGAACACCATAGCGGCAGCGGCCTGGAGATCGATCGGACCCTTGCCGGCGGCGCGCGTTAGCGCGGGCGCGTCGCCGACCTGCAGCCTGAGCCACGGTGCTGCGCCGATCCGCGACAGACTGCCCGTCGCGTGCCGGGCGGGCGACGCCGTGCCGCAATCAAAGAGAGCGAACTTGAGGCTCGACGACCCGGCGTTGAGAACCAGCAGCCGACCAGTCATCGCGGCGGTTTTAGCCGCTGGTGCCCCGCGACCAGCAGAACGGCAGCGCACGAGGCGAGGCGCGTCAGCTCGTCATCGGCACGGCTGGTGAGGATGATCGGGACGCGCGCGCCGATGACGATGCCGGCGGACAGCGCGCCCGAAAAATAGGTGAGCTGCTTGGCGATCATGTTGCCGGCCTCGATATCGGGCGCGATCAGCACATCGGCCCTGCCGGCCACCTCGGACACGATATGCTTGGTCGCCACCGCTGCGGGCGAGATTGCGTTGTCGAACGCCAACGGCCCATCGACAATTCCGCCGACGATCTGACCGCGCTGCGCCATCTTGGCGAGTGAGGCGGCATCGGTGGTGCTCGGCATCGCCGAATGCACTGTCTCGACCGCCGCCAGCACCGCGACGCGCGGCTCCGGGATGCCCAGCGCCAGCGCGCAATCGATGGCATTCTGGACAATGTCGCGCTTGGCGGCGAGATCGGGCGCGATGATAATCGCGGCGTCGCTGACCAGCAGCAGCCGGGGATAATCGGGCACCTCGAAGATGAAGACATGGCTCATCCGCCGGTCCGTGCGCAGCCCGATATCGCGATCGACAATCGCCCCCAGCAGCTCGTCGGTGTGCAGGCTGCCCTTCATCAGCGCCGCGACCTGTCCGGCGCGCGCCAGCCGGCATGCCTCGTCGGCGGCGGCATGGCTGTGTTCGACCGGGACCAGTTCGAAGCGGGTAATGTCCAGACCAGCAGCGCCAGCGGCGGCGCGGATCTTCTCCTCGGGACCGACCAGCACGGGTTCGATCAGGCCGTGGTCCGCCGCCGCGATCGCACCCCCGAGCGAGGCTGCATCGCACGGGTGCACCACGGCTGTGCGCACTGGATCGCGATTCGCGGCGAGCTCCATGAGATCGGCGATGCGGCGCGGCGGCGCAGGTTGATCGTCAGGCAGTGCGGTCACGTGGAGATCGCAACCTTGAGCACGCCATCGCGCTGGTTGGCGAAGAGCTCATAGGCCTCCACGATATTGTCGAGGGTGAAGCGGTGCGTAACCAGCGGGCTGGTGTCGAGTCGGTTCGAGGCGATCACATCCATCAGCCTGCCCATCCGTTCCTTACCCCCGGGGCAAAGGCTGGAGACAATCGTGTGATCTCCTAGCCCGGCAGCAAAGGCATCAAGCGGGATGGTGAGATCGCTTGAATAGACGCCTAGCGAAGACAAGGTCCCGCCCGGACGCAGCACACGCAGCGCTGAGGCAAAGGTCTGCTGCTGGCCGAGCGCCTCGATCGCGACATCGACGCCGCGCCCGTCGGTGAGGCGCATGATTTCGGCCACTGGATCGCACTGCGTGAAATCGACGACATGATCGGCACCCATCTGGCGGGCGATCAACATCCTCTCGGGGATTGAATCGACCCCGATGATCGTGGTTGCCCCCATCAGCCGCGCACCCGCGGTGGCGCACAGCCCGATCGGCCCCTGCGCGAAGACCGCAACGCTGTCGCCGATCCGCACCTTGCCGCGTTCCGCCCCCGAAAAGCCGGTGGACATAATGTCGGGGCACATTAGCACCTGCTCGTCGCTCAGCGCATCGGGGATCGGCGCGAGATTGGTCATCGCGTCGGGTACAAGCAGATATTCGGCCTGCGCGCCGTCGATGGTGTTTCCGAAGCGCCAGCCGCCCATCGGCTTAAAGCCATGGCGCGTTCCCGCCCCGTCCTGCGAGTGGAACCCGCACAGGCAAGCGGCGCTGTGGCCACTGGGGGTGATGGCGCCTGCAATGACGCGTTGACCCTCGCGATAACCCTGCACCGCCGATCCCAGCTTCTCGATGATCCCCACCGGCTCATGGCCGATGGTCAGTCCCCTGGCGACGGGATATTCGCCCTTGAGGATGTGCACGTCGGTGCCGCAGATCGTGGTCGTGGTGATCTTGATCAGCGCGTCGAGCGGCCCGACCTCGGGGATCGGCTTGTCGTCGAGCACGATGCGGTTGGGTTCGACGAAGATCGCGGCTTTGATCATACGGGGCATTGGATCGGGCTCCTGGTGGCAGGCACCAAGCATAGCACGGATGGGGAATGGTGGATGGATCGATATCAAAAAGGCACCAAATGGAGGTAAACGCGCCCTATGCCGCCCGGCTCTCAGAAAAACTCCTCAGGCTCGAAAGCTGACCCGCCAAGCAGATGCGCATATTCGGTGGACTTGAAATCGCTCAGCCTTGGCGTCACCTTTGCACTTATCACAGCCGGGCAGCAGACTTTCCGCCCTCCTTTGGCTAAAGCGGTCGACGGCTTTATGGACAGCGCGAGGGGCCATACTAAGAGGGTTTTCCCGGACGGATAAGGCTGTGGTAAGGACGCCGCGTGGAGCAGCACGCTACTTTGCCCTTCCTTCGGGAGACTCTGATCTTACTTGCGGTCGCGGGAGTTGCCGTGCCACTACTCCACCGCCTTCGCGTCACTCCCGTCTTGGGATTCCTGATGCTGGGGTTATTAATCGGCCCGTTCGGGGCGGGCCTGTTCGTTGCCGACTTCCCGCTGCTCCGCTATCTCGTCGTCGAGCGGGAAGGCGTGAGCGCGCTCGCCGAGCTTGGTATCATGTTTCTCCTTTTCATGATCGGCCTAGAACTTTCATTCAACAGGCTGTGGACGATGCGCCGGCTGGTGTTCGGCCTGGGTACTTTGCAGATTCTGCTGACCGGAGGCCTCATCGGCCTCATCGCTTGGCGCTTCGGCAATTCAGCGGCCGCCTCGATAGTGATCGGCGCCTGTCTCGCCTTGTCCTCCACTGCGATCGTCATGCAGTTGTTGATCGAAGCCCGGCGGCTACAGACGGCGGCTGGCCGTGCCAGCTTCTCGGTCTTGCTGATGCAGGACCTTGCTGTTGTCCCGATCCTTTTCACCGTCGGGGTCTTCGGCCGCCATTCCAGCGGGAATGTCGGCGAGGAGCTTGTGGCGGCTCTAGCCACCGCAGCGGTCACGGTTGGGCTCCTCTATAGCTTCGGCCGCCTCGTTCTTCGGCCCGCTTTCCGGCTCATCGCCCAGCCGCGGATGCCTGAAATATTCATGGCCGCAGTCCTGCTCACCGTCATCGGCACCGCCGCAGTAACGGGGGCGGCCGGATTATCGATGGCGCTCGGCGCCTTCCTGGCCGGTCTGCTCCTCGCAGAGACCGAGTTCCGCCATGAGGTTGAAGTGGTGATAGAACCATTCAAGGGGCTGATGCTCGGCCTGTTCTTCATGTCAGTGGGAATGGGTATCGACTGGCGCGTCATCGGACAGGAGCCCTTCTGGATACCCGCCTCAGTTGTCGGACTGATCCTCTTAAAATGGCTCGTGACCACCGGACTTTGTCTCGCCTTCCGTCTCCCGCGTCACGCAGCTGTCGAGACTGGTCTCATCTTGAGCCAAGGTGGGGAATTTGCCTTCATCGTCGTCGGCCTCGCCGCGAGCCTTGCCCTCCTACCGGCCTCCGTGGCCCAGTTCATGCTGATCGTGACAGGTCTCACGATGGTCTTAACGCCACTCCTGGTTGGGTCAGCGCGGCGCTTGGGTGCCAGACTGGAGCGGAGCGAGCGAGAGGCAGCCGAAGCTGTGGAGCCCGAGCTCGATGATGATTGTGAGCCCCAGGTTATCCTGGCGGGGTTTGGTCGAGTTGGACGGATGATTGCCAACGTCCTCGATGCTGAGGGGGTGAGCTACGTAGCATTGGACTCCAACTCTGGGGTGGTCGCCAAGGCGCGGGCCGAGAACCGCCCGGTCTTTTATGGCGACGCATCTCGGGTCGAGATTTTGGAACGTGCGCAGATCGGACGGTGTTTAGCCGTCGCAGTGACGATGGACAATGAAGCGGCCAACCAGTGGATCGTTCACCAGATCCGCCGGCACTGGCCTTCTGTCCCCATGTTCGCCCGCGCCCGGGACAGCGAGCACGCGAGGCGGCTACTCAAGAGCGGTGCCACGGCGGCTGTGCCGGAAACGGTCGAGGCGAGCCTGCAGCTGACGGGACATCTGCTCGGAGGGCTGGGAATAAGTCCCGAAGCAGTGCGTCGTCGGCTTGATTATCAGCGCAGCATTGAGGAGGCGTGAGGGCCGCTCGATTTCTCCGCCTGAATCAGGCGCTACTTGCCTCTACGTTGCGATGAGCGCGACTCGTATCTCCGCCATGGGTCGAAGGAAGACTTGGGCGCAGAGTCTGAACGATCGTCAGCTTTCGGGAGACTCGTCAGCGGTTATCTGTGACGGCAATGGGCGCTTAGCTGATCGACCGAGGCTGGGCCGGAAGCAGATGGTCTGCTTGCGAGTCTGGGGCCAAAAAAGCTGACATCGTGAGCGGTTCGGCCGCCCCTAGTTACTTCCTTGTGATCCTTTTGAAACTGTGTGCGCCTGACTTTCTGCTCCCAACCTTATCTCTCGACGCCGAGTCAGGTCGGGGCCGACGACGATCGCGGCTTCGAACCCGCCTTGCGCTAGGTTGCGAAGGTGGAGCGTGCCGCCGATTTGCGACAGGACCAGTTCGACGATCGACAAACCCAGCCCGCTGCCCGGGCCTCGCGTGCGCGCGCCGCGGACGAAGCGGCCACGGATCTTGCCGAGTTCGTCCGCGGGAATGCCGGGCCCCTGGTCGCGGACGCACAGCGCCACGCAATCGCCGCGTTGCTCGGCGCTAATCTCGATCGCGCTGCCGAGTGGCGAATGATCGATGGCATTCTTGATCAGGTTGCGCAGCGCAAGGAGCAGAGACGCCGGGGCGATGTGTAGGTCGAGGTCGACGACCGTATCGATCGCCACAAGCTTGACGTCCGCGCGGCGAAGGTCGTTCGAAAACTCGTCGCTCAGGCCATCCATCGCCGCCGCCACGCTGACCCATTGCCGCGGAAGCGGCTCGCCACTTTCCTCGCGCGACAGGTCGAGCAATTGTCCGACGAGCCGCGCGGTCCGGTCAACCGACTTGCGGATGCTGTGCAGCGACTTCTCGCGCGTCGCGGCATCGTCGGTCATCGACGCGATGTCGGCGTGGGCGCGAAGCCCGGCCAAAGGGGTCTGCAACTCGTGCGCGGCGCTTGCAATGAAATGACGCTCGTCGGCGCGCAATTGCTCGAGCCGCGCGAACTGACTGTCGATCGCCGCAATGAGCGGTCTGATTTCCTCGGTAGGACGCGCGATGCCAAGCGCGCTGAAGTCGGACGGATCGCGGCGGGCGAGCAGCCGCGCCACCTCGCGCAGCGGAGCGAGCCCGGCACCGACCGCTGCCCAGATCAGGACCGCGAGCGCGACCCCCCCGGCAATTGCTGGCGCGAGCAAGCCAAGCATCAGGTCGCCGATCAGCCGCTGGCGCACGCGGAGGTTGTCGCCCACCGACACGCGGATTTGGCGGGCGGGATCAGCGATCGTGTAGACGCGCCATGTCTCGCCCGAAATCACGCGCTCGGAGAATCCCGACCGACCGTCGGCCAGCGGCTGCGACGGCGCGCCACTCGACCGCCCAACGAGGCGCCCGTCGAGCGTCCAGATTTGGCAAGATAATTGCCGGCTGTAATGCGGCAGGGGTACGAGCCGCGACTGGTTCGGCCGCCGGACGAGCAAATCCTCGGCATCGGTGGCGAGCGACGCCACCATCCCCGCCGCTTCGACCAAGCGGCGATCGAGCACCCGTTGCACATCCGCCCGCGTGCTCGCATAAATCCAGATCGCGGCCGACGACCATACCAACACGGTCATCGCCGCCAGCAACACGAACAGCCGGACGCGTAGCGACCTCATGGCCGCGCCACTTTATAGCCTTGGCCGCGCACGGTCTGGATCACCTCCCGGCCAAGCTTCGATCGCAATTTGTGGACGTGGACCTCGACAGTGTTGCTGCCGATGTCATCCTGCCAGCCGTAGAGGCGTTCCTCGAGCTGGGCGCGTGAGAAGATGCGACCAGGCTGTTCGAACAGCGCTTCGAGCAATGCGAACTCGCGCCGCGACAGCGCGACCGCTTCGCCGCTGCGGGTCAATTCGCGCGACGCGCTGTCGAGCGTATAGTCGCCCCAGCTTAGCGCCGGCGAAGCATTGCCCTTGGCGCGGCGGGCAATGGCGCGCAGCCGAGCGGCCAATTCATGAAGGTCAAAAGGCTTGCCGAGATAATCGTCGCCGCCGCTGTCGAGCCCCTCGATCCGGTCGCGCGTGCTGTTGCGCGCGGTAAGCAGAAGCACAGGGACCGAGCGACCCGCCTTGCGCCATTCACGCAGCAGGTCGAGGCCGGTGCCGTCGGGCAGCCCGACGTCGAGCACGACGGCATCATAATCGACGCTTGCAGCGGCTTCGCGTGCGTCGGCGATCGTCTCGACCGCGTCGACCGCAAAACCTTCGAGGACCAGGCCGGTGCGGACCGCGTCGAACAGGATTTCGTCGTCCTCGATTACCAATATGCGCATAGATTCCTTTGGCGTCGCGATCGGCGACGCAGCTTAAGGCAGGCTTACGGACTTTGCTGCCGAACCGTAAGCGCGACTTAAGCTGGCGCCGTCACTTGGCAAACCATGAGCTTTGCCATCCTTCCTCGTTCAGTCGCGCCAGCCGCATGAGTCCGATTATTCAGCTCGGGCCGCTGACACTGTCCGCAGACCGCCTCGCCGCGGTCGCCGCCATCTGGCTGTTCGTTGCCATCGGATCGCATCGGCGCATGGCGGGCGAGAGCGCGGGGGCCGTGTCGATCGCGGCGACCGGGGGATTCGTGGTCGCGCGCCTCGCTTATGTCGCGACGCATGTCGCCGATTACCTTGCTGAGCCGCTGGCGATCCTCAAAGTCTGGCAAGGCGGCTTCCTGCCGATCGCAGGCATCCTTGCTGCGTTGCTGATCCTCGGATTGAAGGCGCTCCCCGATCGTCGCTTTCGCCTGATTGCCTTGCTGATCGCGCTCAGCGGAAGCTGGTACATCGCTGATCGGCTGCTCAGGACCAGCGTCCAGTCGCCGTTCGTGACATCGCCGGCCGGACTCAAGAGCCTGACCGGGGCGGACTTCGACCCGGCCACACTAGAGGGCCGGCCCTACGTCATCAACCTGTGGGCCGACTGGTGCCCGCCGTGCCGCCGCGAAATGCCGCTGCTGGCCGAGGCGGCGCGCAAGCATCCCGAGGTCGCCTTCCTATTCATCAACCAAGGCGACCTGCCGAATATCGCGACGAAATTGCCCGTCCAGCACGGCATCAACCCCGCGACCGTCCTACTCGACGATGCCGCCCGGCTCTCGGCGGCTTATGGCGGCGCGCTCCCCTCGACCATTTTCGTCGGTGCGGCGGGCGACGTCCGCTCGGTCCATGCGGGGGAAATCTCCCGCGCTGCCCTCTCCGACAAGATCAACCTCATCAAGGAGACCCGCCCGTGACCAAGACCCTGATCGCCCTGCTTTTCCTATCGACCGCATCGGTCGCCACGGTCATCACCACCGGTGACTCCGGCGATAGCAGCGCCCCGGCCGCGCCCGCGCCCGCTCCCAGCCAAGGCGCGGAGCTAAACCGCGAGGCGTTCACCGAGGACGCCGTCGCGCCGATGGTCAAGCCGGACAAATATGACCTCACGATCGTCGAATACACCGACTATCAGTGCCCGTTCTGCAAAGCGGCCCATCCTGCCCTCCAAAAGCTCCTCGCCAACGACAAAAAAGTCCGCATCATCTATCGCGACTGGCCAATCTTTGGCGCGCAATCGATTGCGGCGGCGCGCGTCGCCATCGCCAGCAAATATCAGGGCAAGCATGCCCAGGTTCACGATGCGTTGATGAAGACGCCGCGACCGCTAAGCGACCAGTCGATCCGCGCCGCGGTGACAAAGGCGGGTGCCGACTGGACTCGGCTGCAAGCCGACATGAAGAAGAATGCCGCCGAGATCGACGCGCTCCTCGAGCGCAACAATGAACAGGCCGAGTCTTTAGGGCTGCAGGGCACGCCGGCGTTCATTATCGGGACTTATCTCCACGAAGGCGGGCTTGATTACGTAAGCCTGAAAGATTCTGTCCACGAAGCCCGCACCAAACCTAACCCGCCCTTGAAGGCGGCTGCACAGCCCGAAGGCATTTGAGACCGCGTCCAATGTCCCGGATCGTCCTTACCTTCGTCCTGCTCGGTGCGTTGCTGTGGCCCGCTGCTACCGTCAGCGCCCAACCCGCCAGCCGCGTCGCGGTCTCGCTCCACGCCAGCTCGGCCGACCCTGCGCCGGGCCGCACGACGATGCTCGCCATTCGTTTCACGCCGGATCCTGGCTGGCACGGCTATTGGTCCAATCCCGGTGACAGCGGTTTGCCGCCGTCAGTGAAGTGGAACGTGCCAAAAGGCGTTCGCATCGGCGCGCTCCAGCATCCGGCGCCCGAATTGCTGCGCGTCGCTGGAATGACGAGCTTCGTTCACGGCGGCCAGCATGTCCTGCTTGCGCCGATGCAAGTTCCGGCGAGTTTCAAGGCGGGTGACTCGCTGCCGGTGAAAGGCGAGCTCGACTTCCTGATCTGCTCGGACTCGCTGTGTGTTCCGCAACGGGCGACGGTCAGCCTGGACTTGACCGTTGGCAAGGGAACAGCCGATCCCGCATCGCGGGCGTTGTTCGCCGCGGCCCGTGACGCCATTCCCCGAAAGCTTTCGACTTCGGGCGAGGTCACGGCGATTGGCCGCACGGTGCAACTGCTGATCCCCGCGGCGGCAAAGCTCGATCCCGTGGGCGCAACCTTCTTTCCAGCAGGCGAAGGCGTGTTCGAACGCAACGGCGCCCGGCGATTGGCGGACGGTTCACTCCAGATAAGCGGGACGATGAGCAATACCCCGACGAGCCTCTCGGGTATCGCATCGGACGGACGCCGCGCGGTCCAACTCAGCTTCCGACCCGCGTCCATACCATCCGGCATGCCGCCGACAACCATCGCTACGGACGCTCCGCTTCTGGCGGAGGCGCAAGCCGAAGCTGTGCCAGCCGCTTCGTCGCCTCAGACCTCCAATCCAACGTTGCCGAGCGCCGCTGCGGGTCCAGTTGCGTCTCCTGGCTTTGCTGGGGCGCTGTTCGGCGCGCTGGTCGGAGGCCTGCTGCTCAACCTCATGCCCTGCGTGTTCCCAATCTTGAGCCTGAAGGCGCTTCATCTCGCGCGCTCGGAGTCGTCGAACGATGCCGCCAAGCGAGACGCGCTGGCTTATGCCGGGGGAACATTGGCCACCTGCCTGCTGCTTGGGCTGGTTCTGCTTGGCCTGCGCGCGGCGGGCGTGGCCGCGGGCTGGTCGTTCCAGCTGCAGAATCCTTACGTCATCCTCGCATTGCTGGCGCTGGTGACTGGCATCGCGCTCAACCTCGCCGGCCTGTTCCACGTACGCGGCCCGTCCTTTGAGCAACAGTCCGGGCGCGGCGGTATCGCTGATTCGTTCGGTACCGGTGCCCTCGCTGCCTTCATCGCGACCCCGTGCAGTGCCCCGTTCATGGCGTCGGCGCTGGGCGCAGCATTGCTCCTGCCGCCCGGTCAGGGCCTGCTTGTCTTTGCCGCGCTTGGATTGGGTCTTGCGCTCCCCTTCTTGGCGCTCGGCTGGTTCCCGGCCCTCCGATCGCGGCTCCCGCGGCCCGGCGCGTGGATGGTAACCCTGCAACGCATCTTGTCCATTCCGATGTTCATCACCGCGTTGGGGCTGGCGTGGGTGCTCGGGCGGCAGGTTGGAATCGACGGAATGGCGTTGGGTCTGGGGGCGGTTCTCGTGCTGGCCTTGGGACTGTGGTGGGTCGGCCGGCGGCAACACGAAGGGAACTCGCGCAGTTGGCTGCCGCTCCTCCCCGTGGCTTTCCTGTCCCTTGGCGTCGCAGCAGTTGTCCCGGCTGTGACGAGCGCGCCTGCCGCTGCCGCCGCGTCCCAATTGGTGGAGCCCTTTTCGGAAGCTCGCCTCGCCGAGTTGAGGGCACGCGGTACCCCGGTGTTCGTGGATTTCACCGCGGACTGGTGCCTGACCTGCAAGGTCAATGAAAAGGCCGCAATTGAGCGCACAGCGACAAGGGCTGCGTTCGCCCGCCACGGCGTCGTCACCCTGGTCGGCGACTGGACGCGCGGGGATCCGGCGATCACCCGTTTCCTAGCCGGGCACGGCCGCAACAGCATCCCCTTCTACCTGTCCTACGCGCTCGGCAAGGAGCCGCGCGTCCTGCCCCAGCTGCTGACATCCGACGGGCTGGTTGCGATGGCATCGGGAACGCCTACTCGGGAATGAGTGCCCAACCACGCAACTGCAGCGCCGCCAAGGTCGTCATCGCGGAAAGGTCGACCCGAACCGCGGGGCCCAACTCCTTGGTCGAGATGCGATTGGCGTGAAGCGCCTGCGAGCAGACGGCGATAGTGACCCCGGCCTCGCGCAGCTTTTCGATAAGGTCGAGGTTGGGATTATACTTGGCCTTGGTCTTCCCCGCATAGACCCTGGAATTGGCCACGATCGGCGTCGCGGCGCCGTGGACGATGACCACAATGTCGTCTGGTGCCGGCTTGATGTTATCTCGGCCCAGCAGGTTGAGCAGTCGCGCGACTTTGTCGAGCGATGGATTGATCTTGTCGGGCGTGGCGGCGGCCTTGGTCACGTTGAACAGCAGCCGGTAGCGAAGACCGGGTTCGGCCCGCATTTCGTCCCCGGTCAAAGGCGCGATGGCGCCATATCCCGCGACACGAGGAGAGCTTGTCTGTGCGCTTAGCGTGGTGGGCATGGCGCTCAGCCCGATCGACAAGGCAAGAATTGCTGGAAAACGCATAATCTCTCCATGATGTGATGACTTCACCGTGCCGCTGGTGTTCCGACGACGGTGGTCGCAAAGTCCTTGGTATCGCGTTTGTAAACGTCGGGCCGCTCGACGATCTTTCCGTCCTGCGGATAAGCCGTCAAATAAGCCAGGAAGACCGGCACGGGCCGCGACAGCGGGACATATTGTTCGGGCTTGGTCGAGACCGCCATGGGGGTGTTGCCGAGGATCAACCGCTTCAGCCCTTCCGCATCCTCGAGCCGGACGCAGCCAGCGCTGAACGTGCGCTCGCTCTTCTGGAACAGCGCCTTGCCAGGCGTGTCGTGGAGATAGATGCCGAGGTCATTGGGGAACATGAACTTCACTTCACCCATTCCGTTAAGCGGGCCGGGGCGCTGTCGTACCTTTACTTCGACCTTGCCCGCCGCGACCGCTTCCCAGTCGACCGATTTCGCCGGAATGACCTTCGCCGTCCGCGACCAGTCGGATACGACTTCATAGCCCTTCTTCCTCAGATAGATCAGGCCCTCGCTCAGCACGCGTGGGGCAAGCCGGGTCTGCGCCAGGTCGGGCGGCACGTGCCAATAGGGATTGAGGATGGCGTAACGCACCATGCCCGCCATCATCGGGGTCTGTTGGGCAGCCTCCCCCACGACCACCCGCATCGTGTCTTTGAGCTTGCCGTCATCGTAAAAGTCGAGGCGCGCGGCAGCCGAATTGACCAGGATATAGTTCCCCGTCCCGCGTGGCAGAACGCGCGCGCGGTCGCGATTGAGGGCGAGCAGGCGAATCCGCCTCGGCTGGTTGGTGCCCTTTTTCTCGTCGGCCAGAGCGTGGCGAAGCGCGGGGTAATAAGGGTGCATCCAGCGCATTTGCTCGACATAGACGGCAAGCGATGGCGCCGCGGCGGCGACCTTCAGCAACCGCGCGGCCGAGACGGGGCGCGGTCGAGCGGCCGGATCGACGTAGAGCGTGCCTACATTGCGCTCGCGCGCAACATCGGCGGCATATTGAACGAAGACGGCAGAAAATGTTGCTTCCGCCTCGCGGCGATCTCGCTCCGATCCCGATCGCGCCTTCGCCGCGAGGCGGCGCAACGTGGCGATTGGATAGAGCGAGGCGTCAAGATCATCGAGCGATGCCTGATCGAGCAGCGCAAGCAACGCCTCGGCTGCATTGTCCGACGCGAACCAGAAAGCGCGGCCTTGCCGCCCATCGAAAAATTGCCCGATCTCGCGGACGGCGGCGGGTCGCTCGACAGCCGCAGCAACTGCCGCGAGCGCTGGTGTGCCCATCACGAAGGCGAGCGTGACCGTCAGTGCAAGTCTGGCGGGCAATTTCATCGGCTAGCTCCCTGGCAATCACGGATACCGACTCGCCGATCTCCTATTGACCGAGCGCCATGCACGCACCGCCTTATGTCACGCTTACGCCCACGACTTGACATTGCATTAGCTTATACTAAATTAGTGATTGCGAATGGAGATAGTGATGCAGAATGGTCTTTCGGAGTTTTCCGGACAGGCTGCGGAAGCGGTTTCGGTGCTCAAGTCGATCGCCCATGAAGGGCGATTGCTGGTGCTTTGCTATCTAAGCGAGGCAGGCGAAATGTCGGTCGGCGAGCTTGCCGAGCGGATTGGACTGAGTCAGTCGGCGCTGTCGCAGCATCTCGCCAAGCTTCGCGCGCAAGGCTTGGTGGCCACGCGCAAGCAGGCCCAGACGGTCTATTACCGGATCGACCAGCCCAAGGTGCTGACCCTGCTTTCCGTCCTCCACGACCTTTATTGCCCCGCCCTTGGTGTGGCCGATGCGAAAGGAATTAAGAAATGACCGATCTTCCCCTTCAGCGCGCAACCGAAAAGGTCCGAGCGGTGCTTGCCGGCACGCTGGCCGCGCCGCAGGTCAAGGCCTTCTTCGACGAGCCAACCTTCACTGTGAGTTATGTCGTCAGTGACGCCGCAACCAGGAAGGCGGCGATCATCGACAGCGTGTGGAATTTCGATCAGGCGTCGGGCCGAACCAGCTTCGAGTCCGCCGACCAGATCGTCGCTTACATCGCGGCGGAGAAACTCGACGTCGAATGGATTCTCGAAACCCACGCCCATGCCGACCATCTTTCGGCAGCGCCTTATCTGCAGGAGAGACTGGGCGGGAAACTGGCGATCGGACGCGAGATCGTCACCGTTCAAGGCGTGTTCGGCAAGATCTTCAACGAAGGCACCGAGTTCGCGCGCGACGGCTCGCAGTTCGACCG
>Ga0136633_1002046_pt1 | contig 14244 bp, 14 predicted proteins | sample AntDrymeUQ832206_2_FD_105494 | JGI IMG/M metagenome (GOLD analysis project Ga0136633, IMG submission 105494) | Polar desert sand microbial communities from Dry Valleys, Antarctica - metaG UQ83 (22.06) | ecosystem: Environmental > Terrestrial > Soil > Desert | place: Antarctica: Dry Valley... | reverse complement strand
CGTGAGTTCGGGGAGTTGCTGCGCTCATGAGGATGGGCTTCTTCCTGCGCGAGGCGATCCGCTCGCTGACCCGCAACGCCGTCCCGTCCTTCGCCGCGATGGCGTCGATCCTGGTCACCGTGCTGGTGCTCGGCGTCTTCATCCCGGTCGTGCAGGCGACGACGGGGGCGGCCAACGACGTCCGCTCGCGCGTGATGGTCGACGTCTTCCTGACTTCGAAGGCCACCGACGCCGATCGCGAGCGCGTGCGGGCGATCCTCGAGGAGACCGCGAACGTCGGCAAGGTCGAGTTCGTCTCCAAGCAGACCGCGCTGCGGGCCGAGAAGGACCGCTACGGCGAGGAATACGACCTGCTCGGCTACAACCCGCTGCCCGACACCTTCCGCGTGTTCCCGGACAAACCCGACAACGTCAACGCCGTGCGTGACGCCCTCGCGCCGCTGGCTCCCGGCGGCGGCCGCGCCGCGATCGATCCCGCGATCGACGAGGTCCGCAACCGCGAGGAGGACACGGGCAAGATCCTCACCGCCACGAAGGTCGTCAAGTGGACGATGGCCGGCCTGGCGCTGCTGCTCGTGATCGCCTCGATCCTGCTGATCGCCAACACGATCCGGCTTTCTCTGTACGCCCGCCGCCGCGAGGTGGAGGTCATGAAGCTGGTCGGCGCCACGGACTGGTTCATCCGCTGGCCCTTCGTGCTCGAGGGCGTCGTCGTCGGCTTCCTCGGCGGGCTCCTGGCGATCCTCCTGCTCGCGGTGGTCAAGCTCGCCCTGATCGACCCGCTGGCCGCCGATTTCGCCTTGATCGCGGCACCGGACACGATCAACTTCGGTCTGCTCGTGGCGCTGCTCCTGAGCGCGTCGATCGGTGTGAGCGCGCTCGGCTCCGGGTTGTCGTTGCGCCGCTTCCTGCGCGTCTGAAAAGGGCCGCACTGAGGGAGCGAGGGCGCCTTCGCGGGCGGCCAAAACGGGACAATCGTTCCCGTGGGCGTGGCGATTGACCCGTTTTGGCGGCGGGCCGGAGGATCCGCCGTCCCCAAACGGACCGGCCTCCTCAATGCTGCTGTTGTTCTTTACGTCGGGACGACAGCGAACGCCCGGTCCACCGCCGCCGCGCACCGGCGCCCCTCCGCGATCGCGGTCACCACCAGCGACTGCCCCCGGCGCGCGTCGCCGCAGGCGTAGACCCCCTCGACCGACGTCTCAAACGAAGCGCCGGCCCGGACGTTACCGCGCGCGTCGAGGTCCACGCCCAAGGCTTCGACGAGGCCGGCGTGCTCCGGGTGCGAGAAGCCGATGGCGACGAACACGAGGTCGGCGGGAGCGGTGAACTCCGAGCCTTCGACGGGCTCGAGGTTGCGCGACGAGGTGCCGCTGACCTTGCGGCCCTCGATCGCGACGACGCGTCCGTCCTGGCCGGTCAGCGAGAGCACCTCGGTGCCGAACTCGCGCACCGCGCCCTCGTCGAGCGCGTAGGTGGTGAGCGTGCGCCGTGGGTGCTCGGGCCAGGGGGAGTCCGGGTAGCGCCCGCCCTGCGGGACCTCGGGGTAGACGTCGAAGATCGAGACCGACGCGGCGCCCTCGCGGGTGGCGCTGGAAACGCAGTCCATGCCGGTGTCGCCGCCGCCGATCACGACGACGTTCCTGCCGGCGGCGGTGATCTCCTCGCCCGGCGCGGGCGCGACCGAGGGCTGCCCGTCCTGCGCGGCGACCCAGCGGTTGCGCTGGTAGAGGTAGTCCATCGCGAGGTGCACGCCGTCCAGTTCGCGACCCGCCAGCGCGACGTCGCGCGCGACGCGTGAGCCGGTGGCCAGGACGAGGGCGTCGAACTCCGCGCGCAGGTCCTCGACCGCCGGCCCGGACGGCCCGCCGACGTCGGCCCCGCAGCGGATCTCGACGCCCTCGGCGGCCATCAGGTCCAGACGCCGGTCGATGATCCACTTCTCGAGCTTCGCGTCCGGTACGCCGAAGCGGAGCAGGCCCCCGGCGGTCTCGTCACGCTCGAAGACGACGACCGAATGCCCGGCCTTGTTGAGCTGTGCGGCGGCGGCGAGCCCTGCGGGCCCCGAGCCCACCACGGCCACACGGCGGCCCGTGCGCGCCTCGGGCGGCGAGGGGGCGATCCAGCCCTCCTTCCAGGCCCGGTCCACGATCGCGTACTCGATCTGCTTGATCATCACCGGGTCGTCGTCGATCGCCAGCACGCAGGCCGACTCGCACGGTGCCGGGCAGATCAGGCCGGTGAACTCGGGGAAGTCGTTGGTCGCGTGCAACTGGACGATCGCGCGCTGCCAGTCGTCGCGGTGGACGAGGTCGTTCCAGTCCGGGATCAGGTTGTTCAGCGGGCAGGCGTCGTGGCAGAACGGGACGCCGCAGTCCATGCAGCGAGCGCCCTGCTCGCGGAGCTCCGGGACGGGGAGGACTTCGTAGATCTCGCGGTGGTCGCGCACCCGCTCGGCCGGGTCTCGCTCGGGGGAAGGGACGCGGTGGATGCGCAGAAAGGCGGAGGGGTCACCCATGGGGATGGCTCCTTCGTGGGGGGACGGGCGAGTGTAGGAGGGCAGACGCGAGACTGACGCTGGGCCGCCTACCGTGTCAGGCGATGCGCGTGCTGGGGACTGTCTTCGGGATCCTCGTGGTCCCCGTGTCCGTCGCGCTCGGGATCTGGGCCGGCGGGCACCCCGACGTGCTGCCCGCGTTCGCGCGTGACGCCCTGGTCGAGGACGAGCAGGCGCAGGTCTTCGAGGAGGCCGGCGACCTGATCGAGGGCGGCTTCTACAAGAAGGTCAGCCGCGACAAGCTGCTCGACGACGCCCTGAAAGCCGCCGTCAAGGGCCTCAAGGACCCGTTCTCGGCCTACTTCGACCCGACGACCTACCAGCGCTTCCAGGAATCGACCAACGGGGCGTTCGAGGGCGTCGGGATGACGGTCGACGAGCACCCGCGCGGGCTCGAGGTCGTCTCGATCTTCAAGAAGTCCCCGGCCGAGCGGGCCGGCCTCAAGCCGAAGGACCTCGTCGTCGCCGTCGGCGGCACCTCCCTCAAGGGCAAGGACTCCGAGGCCTCGACGTCGCTGATCCGTGGCCCCGCCGGCACCGAAGTCAAGCTCGACATCATCACCAAGGGCAAGCGCCGCACCGAGACGCTGCGCCGAGAGCAGGTCGACGTGCCGGTCGTCGCCGACCGCGTCGTGACCCGCGGGGGCAAGAAGTTCGGCCACGTCGTCCTCGCCGGCTTCACTTCGGGCGCCCACCAGGACGTCCGCGTCGCCGTCCGCCGGTCCCTGCGCAAGGGCGCCAAGGGCATCGTGCTCGACCTGCGCAACAACGGCGGCGGCCTGCTCGACGAGGCGGTGCTGGTGTCGTCGGTGTTCATCGGCGAGGGCACGATCGTCTCCACGCGTGGGCGCCGCCAGCCCTCGCGGACGTTCTCGGCCACCGGCAAGCCCGTCGACACGAAGGTCCCGGTCGTCGTGCTCGTCAACCGCGGCTCGGCGTCGGCGTCCGAGATCGTCACGGGAGCGATCCAGGACCGCGACCGCGGCACCGTGGTCGGTGAGCGAACGTTCGGCAAGGGCGTCTTCCAGGAGATCAAGTCGCTCTCCAACGGCGGCGCGCTGGACATCACCGTCGGCGAGTACTTCACCCCGAAGGGCCGCAACCTCGGCCCGCGCAACGGCAAGAAGGGCGGCATCGTCCCGCCCGTGAAGGGCGTCGACGACCCGAAGACCGAGCGTCGCGACGAGGGGCTCGAGGCCGCGCTGCGCGAGCTGCGATGACCGACCGGCCGGTGGCCGAGCCCGTCGTGGCGGTCGTCGAGAAGAAGGGCCGCTTCCTGACGGCGGTCCCCTTCTATGAGCGCGGCCGGCGAATCAACCTCGACCGCGGCGGCAAGGACGTGCGCACGGGGGACCTGGTGCTCGTGGTCCCCAACGGCCCGCGCGCCGGGCACGGGCGCGTGCAGCGGCGGATCGGGCGCCCCGACGTCGCGCGCGACGTGCTCGAGGGGTTGATGCTCCACCGCGGACTGCGCCGCCGCTTCGATCCCGCGGTCGAGCGCGAGGCGCGCAAGGCGGCCGAGCGCCCGCCGCACGGGGAGGGGGGCGCCCGCAGGGACCTCACGAAGCTGGCGACGTTCACGATCGATCCGCCGAGCGCGAAGGACTTCGACGACGCGATCAGCGCCGAGCGCCGCGCCGACGGGACGACCCGCATCTGGGTGCACATCGCCGACGTGGCCGCCCACGTGCCGCCGCGATCGCTGGTCGACCGCGAGGCCTACCGGCGCGCGACGAGCGTCTACGTCCCCGGTCTGGTCGAGCCGATGCTGCCCGAGGCGCTCTCGAACCAGGCCTGCTCGCTGGTGCCCGGCCAGGACCGCCTGGCGGTGACCGTGGAGCTCGACTTCCGTGCGGCGACCGTCGTCCGCAGCGCGTTCTACCGCTCGACCATCCGCTCCGACGAGCGCCTCACCTACCCGCGAGTCGACTCGATCTTCGCCGGCACCGTGAAGCCGGCCGACCCGTGGGCGGAGCCCCTGGAGGCCGCCCGCGCGGTGGCGCAGGCGCTCGCCGCCGAGCGCCAGGACAAGGGCGCGCTGGCCGTCGAGTCCAGCGAGCCGCAGTTCGCCTTCGATCGCGCCGGGCACGTCACCGGGCTCGAACCCAGCGAGCAGACCGAATCGCACCGGCTGATCGAGCACCTGATGATCGCCGCCAACGAAGCCGTCGCCGGCTTGCTCGAGGATCGTTCGCTGCCCGCGCTCTACCGCGTCCACGAGAACCCGGACCCGCCGCGCGTCGAGCGCCTGATCGAGCAGTTGACCGCGCTGGAAGTCCCCGTCCCGCCCCTCAAGCCTCACCTGACGCCGCAGGAGGCAGGACTTGCCGTAGGGGAGATCTCCCAGGCCGTCGCGGAGCACGTCCGGCGCATCGGGCACGGCCGAGCCGGCCTGACGTCGCTGGTCCTGCGCTCGCTCAAGCAGGCCTACTACGGGCCACACAACCGCGGTCACGCCGGGCTGCGCTCCACCCGCTACTGCCACTTCACCTCGCCGATCCGGCGCTACCCGGACTTGATCTGCCATCGCGCGCTGCTGGCCGCGATCGGCGCGGGGGAGACGATGCCCGACGCCGCGAAGCTCGAGGACGCGGGCTCCTGGTGCTCGGCGCGCGAGCGCGACGCGATGACGATCGAGCGCACCGCCGACGATGTGGCCCGTTGCTTCCTGCTCGAGCGCGAGCTCTTCGAGCGCGGCTGGCACTCGCCGTGGGAGGGCGAGATCACGGGGGTGATCGGAGCCGGCGCATTCGTGGCCTTCGGCGAGGGCTACGAGGGCATGCTGCCGGTCCGGCGCCTGCGCGGAGACTGGTGGGAGCTCGACGAGACCGAGACGATGCTGCTCGGAGCCGATTCCGGGCGCCGGATGCGCGTCGGCGACCGCATCGAGGTGCAGGTCGAGAAGGTCGACGCGCCCCGCGGCCGCGTGGATCTCGGCCCGGTGGAAGGGCTATAAGAGACGGGATGGCAGCTCAGAAGAAGCGCAAGGCGGCGCCCGGAGACATCGCCTCGAACCGCCAGGCGGCGTTCAAGTACCACTTCCTCGAGAAGCTCGAGGCCGGTCTCGTGCTGACCGGATCCGAAGTCAAGTCCGCCCGCGACGGCAAGGTCCAGCTCAAGGACGGCTACGCGAGCGTGGACGTCAACGAGGTCTGGCTCCACAACGTTCACATCGCCCCCTACGCGCCTGCCTCGCGCGAGAACCACGAGCCCGAGCGCCCGCGCAAGCTGCTGCTGCACGCCGCCGAGATCGAGCGTCTGCGCTCGCGGGTGCGCGAGCGCGGGCTGACGATCGTCCCCACGCGCATGTACTTCTCCGGCGGCCGGGCCAAGGTCGAGATCGCGCTGGCCAAGGGCAAGGACGCCGGCGACAAGCGTGAGGCGATCAAGGAGCGCGAGTCAAAGCGCGACATGGACCGCGCGCTGCGCGAAGCCGGGCGCTGAGCGCTCAGCTGGGGATCTCGCGCGCCAGGTACGTGAGGTCCATCCCCACGGCCAGCAACGCGATCAAGCCGACGTAGACGGCCCCGACGGCCACGCGCGTACGTGGCGGGACCTTGTAATAGGACTTGTCGGCGTCCGGGGACTTGCGGTCCTTCCAGCGCCGGTAGGTCTCGAGCCCGCCGAAGAGAGCAACCAAGATCAAAATCGGACTCGGAAACACGAACAGCGCGACGATCACGGCGAAGTAGCCGACGAACCACATCCACGGCGCCATCGCGGCCATCGCGCGGCCGCCGTCGAGCGGCAGCACCGGCACGAGGTTGATGAGGTTCAGGAACAGCCCGACGTAACCGAGCGCCTGAAGGAACTCCGAGCCGAAGGCCAGGCCGGCGCCCCCGACGAGCGCCGCGCCGATCGAGCCGAGGATCGGGCCGGCGAGGCCGACGCGCGCCTCGGCGACGGCGTCGTCGGGCATCGACTTCATCGAGATCGCCGCACCGAGGAACGGGATGAAGACGATCGCGCTGGTCTTGATCCCCTCGCGGCGCAGCTGGATGTAGTGGCCGAGCTCGTGGACGAACAGCAGCGCCACGAAGCCGACCGCGAACAGCCAGCCGAAGATGAAGGCATAGGCCACCACCGACACCAGCGCGGACGCACTGGTGGTCAGGAACTTGGCGCCCTTGAGGACGATGAAGAGGCCCTTGCCGAATTTCGCCGCGAACGCGAACACGACGACGAGCGGGCCGAAGAAGCGCTTGATCGGCGAGGGCTTGTGCTCGATGAACGGCGCCGGAGCGGGCGGCTCGATCGCCGACTGCCACCCAGCCCCGGTGGCCTGTGGATCCGCGGCCGGCTGCCACGACCCCGCTGGGGCGGGCGGGAGCCACTGATGCGGAGGTTGGCTGGGGGAGGGATCCATCGAGGTGCAGTGTCGCAGGGGTCGATAAGTGTGCGGACAAGACGGCCCGGCGGCTCACCGGCCGGTCAGTCCTCGTGGGCCAGGAACTGCTGCGCGGCCCACGCCGTGGCCGCGTGCGGGTCACCGGCCCGGCGCAACCGGATGGCGCCATTGGCCTCGACGAGCCTGCGCGCGTGGGTGATCTGGTCCGCGCAACCCAGGTCGAGCGCGAAGGGCTCGATCGCGTCGAGCAGGTCCGCGAGGCACTCGCGCGTCGTGCGCAGCCGGCCGCTGCGCAGCTCCGCCATGTTGCCCTCGACTCCGTGGCGCAGCGCCGACCAGCGGTTCTGCTCGATCCGCCACGTCGACACGGGCGGACGCAGGTCCCCCGCCCGGGCGCGGGCTGACAGCCAGGCGACGACCGCGTGCCCCACGGCGGCGATCGCGGCCCCGTCGGCGAGGGCGGGCTGGACGTCAGGGACGCGGATCTCCAGCGTCCCGTGGACGACGTGAGGGCGGAGCTCCCACCACCAGTTGCCGGGCTCGGAGACGAAGCCCGAGACGGCGCCCCAGCGCAGCTCCTCGCCGAGCGCGTCCCAGCTCTCGATGATCGGCGGCATCCCCTGGCGCGGCAGCAGCTCGGCCAGCTGAGGGCGAATCGAGGCCAGATTGGTGTCGCGGCCGGCGTGGAACGGCGCCGCGGCAGCCAGTGCGGCGATCTCGGGGAGGTGGCCGCGCAGCTCGTTGTAGACCGCGAGGGTCGTGTCGGCATCTCCCACGGCGACGTGGACCTGGAGGGCGCAGACGAGCTGGCGCCGGGAGACGGGGCCGTACTCGGCGGCCAGGGCGGCGTAGCGCTCACCACCGTTGAGCGTCCCCTCTGCGGCGGCGAACGGGTGGACGGCCAGCGCGGCGGGTCGGGCGCGGTCGCCGGCGAGCGCCACGAGGGCACGCCGGATCTCCGCGATCTCGGCGATCGCTCCCGGCACGCTCCGGTGCGGGGCGCTGATGAGTTCCACCTGCGTGGCGGGCAGCTCGAGCTTGATGCGCGGATCGCCGCCGTCGACGACGTCCGAGGCGATCGGGAGCAGGTCGAGCGTGTCGTGGTCGAGCAGCACGACCTCCTCCTCGAGGCCGACGGTGAGTGGCTCGACGTCGTCGAACGCGCGGCGGAGCTCGTCGGTCATGCGCTCATATTCTGCCCGCCCGGGGAGATCGGATGCCCGCGCGTGCAGATCCGCGGAAATTGCGCGGTGATCGCCGCGAGGGCCCTTGCACTGGAAACGGAGCCTCTCGTAGGTTTCCCCTCGACGCGGAGTTGAGCCGCAAAGAGCGAGGCCACGAGGTGAAAGGCCCGCCGCCCGAGAAGGTTGAGCGCCTCACGGCGCTCGCCGGAAGGGCTCCTCAGGCGGCTCGCTCCGCGTCAACTATTTAAGGATCCGGGCCGCCCGGGCCGCATGCGATGCTTGGTCGTCCGCATGCCCGCCCAGCCGCTCACCGCGCCCGTCGAGGCGCTCGACGTGTTCGCCGCCCTGCTCGCCGACGCCGAGGCGGGCGCCACCGACGAGTTCTACTCGCGCATGTCGGAGGCCACCTGCCAGCTGGCGCAGATGCGGCGGGTGCTGATCTTCGTCTACGACGAGGAGCGCCGCGAGGTGGTCGCGGTCGGGGCGCACGCGATCGACCTCGAGTTGTTCTCGGAGGCGTCCGTGACGGCGGACTCTGCCGCGATCGCGTTCCGAGCGCTCAGCGAGGACCGCGTCGTCGAGGTGTCGGGCGGCTTCGAGGACGAGCTGCCTGCGGAGTTCCTCCCGCTGGTCGAGGACGGCACGCTCACCTGCACGCCGATGTCCGCCGGCGGGCGTTGGTACGGGGTGATCCTGGCCGACCGTCCGCCCGATGCCGGGCCGCTGACGGCCGGCCAGCGCCACACGCTGTGGTCGCTCGGCAAGGTCGCCGCGCTCGCGGTCTCCGCGCGCCGGGCGACGCGCGCGCAGGACAATGCGGTCGAGCTCTCGGGGCGCATCGACCTGGCCCGCGACGTCCACGAGGCGGTCATCCAGCGGCTGTTCGGCGTCTCTCTTGCGCTTTCGGGTGACGGGCCGCTCGCTCCGGAAGTCCGGGCGCGCTGCCGCGAGGAGTTGCAGGCGGCGCTCGGCGAGTTGCGCGCTGCGCTCCAGCGCCCGCTCGCCCGTCGCGCACGGGCGACGTCGACGACGCTGCACCGAGAGGTCGCCCGGCTGCGGCGCGCGCACCGCGATGTCGCGATCGACTGCGTTGGAGGTGACGACGTGGAAGTCCCGGCCGACCTCGAGCCGCTTGCGCAATCGGTCTTGCGCGAGGCCGTCCGCAACGCGCTCAAGCACGCCGAGCCGACGGCGGTCTCCGTGGCCCTGTCCGTGTCGGATGGCACCTTCGTGCTCGAAATCGGCAACGACGGCGTGCCGCCGCGCCCGACCCGCCGCGCTACGAGCGGCATGGGACTGCGGCTGGCCGCCTTCGAGGCGCTCGAGCAGGGTGGCGTCGTCGAGTTCGGCCCGGCGGGCGACGGCGCCTGGCGCGTCCGTCTCGCGGTGCCGCTGGAGGTCGGGTGAACTCCGAGCGCCGCCTGCGTGTGCTCGTGGTCGACGACCACGACGTCGTCCACTGGGGCTTCCGCCTGATGCTGGGCGAGCAGCCGTGGGTGGAGCGCTTCCTGTCGGCGCGCTCCTCGGAAGAGGCGCTCGAGATGGCCCGTCGCTACGAGCCGCACGTCGCGCTCGTGGACCTGTTCCTCGGCGAGGAGTCGGGCGCCGAGGTCTGCGAGCAGTTGCGCGCTGCGTCACCGGTCACCCGCGTGCTGCTGATCTCCGGGGCCGGCCGGATCTCCCCGAATGCCGCCAAGGCCGCTGGGGCCTCGGGGTTCGTCTCGAAGGATTGGGACGCCGGTGACGTCGCGCGCGCGGTCCGCATGGTCGGCCTCGGCATGACCGTCTTCGAGCCGCAGACGGGGACCGCCCCGACGAGCCTGCTGACCGACCGCGAGCGTGAGGTGCTCGGCCTGATCGCCTCCGGCAAGACCAACCGCGAGATCGCCGGCGCGCTCTTCCTCTCCCCGCACACGGTCAAGGAGCACACCTCAACGCTCTATCGCAAGCTCAAGGTCCGCGGCCGCGCCGAGGCGGTCCAGCGGGCCCAGCGCCTCGGCCTGATCGCCTAGCGCCCTCCTTGCGGCGGCTCAGCCGGCTTTGCTGACGCCCGGGTACCAGCCTGCGGGGGCCATGTCCTGGGCGGACTGCGGAAGGTCGGCCATCATCGGGCGCTCGACGGTCTTCTCGTAGTCCTCGGCGACCTTGTCGAAGCCTTCGACGTCGTAGGTGAACGGCAGCAGGGTGCGGCCCACGGTCGCCGCGTCGGTCAGCGGCGCGAGTGACTTCTGGATCTGCTCGGACGCCTCCGACGGCTCCATGCGCGACAGCAGGCGGGTGGTGGCGCGGTTGCCGATGCTGCGCTGGAGCGCGAGCGCGCCGTGCGGCGTGGGAGCGGCCGCAGCGGCACCGCGTCCCGACGGGGAATGGGCCTGCTCGGATTTGGCGCGGTCGTGCTCGGGCACCGTGGCACCGACTCTCGCGCAGGGCGAGCGTGCTGTCAACCGCTGTCGCGCAGTTCCCGGAACGCCACGAGCAACTTCTCACGTGTGTGCGGGTCGGGCGGCGGCAGGGCCGCACCGTCGCCGAGGGTTCGGACAGTTGCCTCGACCTGGCGCAGGTACTCGTGGCAGCCGTCGCACGCCGCCAGGTGCTCGTCGAAGCGCGCGCGCTGGCCGGGCGTGAGCGTGCGCTCGAGGTAGTCCGTGACGAGCTCGACGAATTCGCGGCAGGCCAGGACGTGAGGATCGCGGCGGCGCAGGAAGCGGGGGAGGCGCATCAGTCCGTGCCCTCCACGTAACCGGCCAGCTCACGCCGCACGCGCGTGCGCGCCCGATGCAGCAGCACGCGCTGGTTGCCGTCGGTGATCCCGAGGGCGGTCGAGACCTCCGGGCCGTCGAGGCCGGCGATGTCGCGCAGGGTGATCACGGTGCGCTGGGCCTCCGGCAGGAGCTCCACGACGGCCAGCAGCTTCTCGCGCAGTTCGGCGGCCAGCAGCTCCCCGCTCGGGTCGCGTGGCAGCGCTCCGGGCCCGTGCAGCCACATGCCCTCGGCACCGAAGGCGTCCGGGTCGACGGCCGGCTCGTCCGATTCGGCGCCGGCACCGAGCGACGAGAACGGCACGCTGCGCGCCTCCCGGACCCCGCGTGTGCGGGCGCGGTTGACCAGGATCCGGAACAGCCAGGTCTTGAGCGTCGAGCGGCCTTCGAAGCGGTCGATTCCGCGCACGACGCCGAGCCAGGTCTCCTGGACGACGTCGTCGGCCGCCGCGTCGGTGCGCACGAAGGTGCGGGCGACGCGACGCAGCGCTCCGTCGTAGCGGTCCACGAGGGCCACGAATGCGGCCTCGTCGCCGGCACGGAGCCGTTGCAGGAGCAGGGCTTCGTCCACGGGCGAGGACGGTAGTGGGGGGTCTCCGGGGCGATCAGAGACCGGCGGTTTCGAGCAGCCGCAGCCACAGCTCACTCCGGGTCGGGAAGCATGGAATCGCGTGCCAGAGCCGGTCCAGCGGGACTTCGGCGACGATCGCGATCGTGGCGGCGTGCAGCATCTCGTGGGTCTCGAAGCCGGTGAACGTCGCCCCGACGATCACGCCTCGGTCCTCGTCGATGACGATGCGGGCGCTGCCGGCGGCGTTGCGCCCGTAGAAGGAGCCGCCCGCGTTTCCCGAGGTCCCCGCGTCCACCGCGCGGACGTTCAGGCCGGCCTGCTCGGCCGACGCCAGCGTGTGCCCGACGGCGCTGACCTGCGGGTCGGTGAAGATCACGCGCGGGCTCAGCGGGCCGTCCGCGCCGTGCTCGGTCGCGGTCTCCTTGCCCATGATGTGGTCGGCGACGGCGCGCGCCTGGTACTTGCCCATGTGGGTGAGCAGGACACGACCGTTGACGTCCCCGATCGCGTAGAGCCAGGGATGATCTTCGTGGCGGAAGTGCCGGTCGACTTCGACGGGCTTGCCGGCCTCGATTCCGAGCTGCTCGAGGCCGTCCGAACGTGGCCGCCGGCCGACGGCGGCGAGCAGCTCGTCGCCCGTCGCCGTGCTGCCGTCTTCGAGCGTCACGGTGACGGTGCCGTCGTCGGCCCGCTCTACGCTCGCGGCCTTGCGGCCGGTGCGGACCTCGACGCCGGCAGCTTCGAGCGCCTCGGTGACCTGCTCGCAGGCGAACGTCTCCTCGCGTGGGAGCAGCCGCCGCTCGCCTTCGATCAGCGTCACTGCGGAGCCGAGCGAGCGCCAGGCCTGCGCGAGCTCGGTCCCGACCACGCCGCCGCCCAGGATCACCAGGCGCTCGGGCACCTGCTTCGCGGTCGTAGCCTCGCGGTTGGTCCACGGCTTGGCTTCCTTCAAGCCGGGGATCGGCGGCATCGCCGCTCCGGAGCCGGTGGCCAGCACGACGGCCTTGCGGGCCTCGAGCTGCTCGTCGCCGATCGAGACCTTCCGTTTTCCCTCGATCTGCGCGGTTCCGCGAATCAGCGTGACGCCGCGCTCTTCGAGCCACGGCAGCTGCGCGGAATCGTCGAGGTCGTGGATGACCTCGTCGCGGCGGGTGAGGATGGTGGCCACGTCGAGCTCCCCACCGGAGACGCCCGGCACGCGCTCGATCTCGCCGGCCAGCTCCTGCGGGCGCAGCAGCGCCTTGGACGGCATACACGCCCAGTACGAGCACTCGCCGCCCACCAGCTCGCGCTCCACGAGCGCGACTTCCAGGCCGCCATCGGCGAGCCGCCCGGCCACCACTTCCCCGGCCGGTCCGGCCCCGATCACGATCACGTCATAGGTCTGCATCGCTAGAGAGTCCCAGGGAGTGTCAGATCGTTACGGCTTCCCTAGACTGCAGGGCGTAGGAACACCCAAGGGGACGACAGGCTTCGACGTGGTCGATCCCGTCTGGGTGGTTGCGAGCCGAGGACCCCGGTTGGCCTCGTAAAACAGTCCGGGACAAAATAAGTGCGAAGTCTCACGACTTCCGCCTCGCCGCTTAGTCAACAGCTGAGCTAGCGAGTCTCGGCCCCCGGATCCTGCGACGGGGATCGCCGGGATCAGAAAGCAGGATCGCCCGGTGAGGTCCGCCTCCACCGATCCGGGTCCAATCAAGTGAGGCTGGTCCCCCTCAACCTTGCCGGCGAAGCGAGCGGGGGGCGAGACACAGAGCGCCGGATACGCTCGTAGACGCCATTCAGGCGCGACTGCGGACGTGGGTTCGATTCCCACCGTCTCCATAAAATTGCCGATGCAACTATTGTGCTCCCAGGCCGCGTGCCTGCCTGGGTTACCTCATGACGATCGCCGTCGCGGGAACGTTTTGGCCAGGCGTGGTGTCGCACCTATACGTTTCGGGTGTTACACTTGGTGGGTGCCCACAACGCGTCCTCGATACACCGTGACGGACACTGGGCCGACCGCGGAACTTCTGGATCTCGCTCAGCAGGCGTGGCCGGAGATCACCGATCGGCGCCAGTTGCTGTTGCGGCTTACCGAGGCCGGCGGCCGCTTGCTGCAGAGTGAACTCGCCGACCTGGAGGCCCGACGCGAGCGTCAGCGAGTCGGCCTTGAGCGGGCGGCACAACTGGTCGACGTTGACAAGTTGGTCGGCGACGACGCGTGGCGCTGATCCTGCTTGACAAGTCCGCCTGGGTGCGAGGCGGGAGTGACCTGGTCGACTACGGCGTGCTGTGTATGTGCGCGATCACGCGGATGGAGATCCTCTATAGCGCTCGCTCGGCCGAGGACTTTCTTACGCTGCAACAAGACCTGGGCGCCTACCGCGACCTCCGCATCGGCCACGCGACGCTGTCAGCGGCTGAGTCGGCGCAGCGGGACTTGGCGGCGACGGGGCAGCACCGGATAGGGCTGCCGGACTTGATCATCGGCGCATGCGCACAAGAGCATGGCGCCGCCGTCCTGCACGTGGATCGTCACTTCGACGTTCTCGCGCCGGTCTTTGGCTTCAACAGCATGCGGCTGACGTAGGCCGCTCGCTGCGGCTGCGCCATCGTCGCTACGAGCGCATCAGGCGTTCGCGCTTGCGACGGCCATTCAGGCGAGAAGCGCAGTCGCATCCCTCTGCATCGTGTTGGCCGGCGCCTACGACGACGATGAGGCCGGCCAGCCCTGGCGAGTGGCGCTCTACATCGATGAGCGCGCGGACGAGGCACAGCACGCAGCGCTGGCCGACATCTTCCTGGGGCGCGCCGGCGGCGGCACGCTGCACAACTTCGCG
>Ga0136633_1002045_pt1 | contig 14246 bp, 13 predicted proteins | sample AntDrymeUQ832206_2_FD_105494 | JGI IMG/M metagenome (GOLD analysis project Ga0136633, IMG submission 105494) | Polar desert sand microbial communities from Dry Valleys, Antarctica - metaG UQ83 (22.06) | ecosystem: Environmental > Terrestrial > Soil > Desert | place: Antarctica: Dry Valley... | reverse complement strand
CTGACGAGCCGACGACCGCGCTCGACGTCACCGTGCAGGCGCAGATCCTCGAGCTGATGACCGACCTGCAGAAGGAGTTCGGCTCGGCAATCATCCTGATCACCCACGACCTCGGCGTGGTTGCCGAGGTCGCCGACGACATCCTGGTGATGTACGCCGGCCGCGCGGCGGAGTATGCCCCGGTCAACGACATCTTCTACCGCCCCGAGCACCCCTACACGTTCGGACTGCTCGGCTCGGTCACCCGGATGGACCGGGTGCGCCAGGAGCGGCTCAACCCGATCAAGGGCTCGCCGCCCAGCTTGATCAACGTGCCGACCGGATGCGCCTTCCACCCGCGGTGTCCCTACGAGCCGATGACTGACGGTCTGGGCTCGACCGTGCGCCCCGAGCTCCTACCGACCCCAGGGCTCGACCGCCACCTTGTCGCCTGCCACCTGCCGGCCGAGGAACGCCGCCGCATCTTCACCGAGGAAATCAGCCCCGCCCTATGACCACCGACGACACGGGCGCATCGCCCGCCCGCCGGCGCGCCCCGGCCAAGAAGACCACCTCGACGGGCGCAGCCAAGTCGCGCACGGCATCGACCGCGCGCACGGCATCGACCGCGCGCACGGCATCGACCGCGCGCGCGGCGAAGACTGCGGCGCCGGCAAAGCGAACGACGAAGGCCGCCGCGGCCACAGCGCCGCGCGGCCGCCGAGCGGCAGCGGCGGCGGGACCAGCGCCCGAGGCCACGGCGACGGCCACGTTGCCCCGGCGTGAGCCCGGCGAGACGCTGATCGAGGTCATCGACCTGGTCAAGCACTTCCCGGTGACCCGCGGCATCATCTTCCAGAAGCAAGTCGGCGCCGTGAAGGCCGTCGACGGCCTGAGCTTCAGCGTCGCCAAGGGCGAGACCCTTGGTGTCGTCGGTGAGACGGGCTGCGGCAAGTCGACCACCGGTCGGCTGCTGGCGCGGCTGCTCGACGCCACGTCCGGGACCATCCGGTTCGACGGGCAGGACATCACCCGCTTGTCTCGCAAGGAGATGCGCCCGCTGCGTCGTGAGATGCAGATGATCTTCCAGGACCCCTACGGGTCGCTCAACCCGCGGCACAACATCGGCACCATCGTGGGCACCCCGCTGGAGCTGCAGAAGATCGCACCCCCCGGCGGAACGAAGAAGCGCGTCCAGGAGCTCTTGGAGCTGGTCGGCCTCAACCCCGAGCACTACAACCGCTACCCGCATGAGTTCTCCGGTGGCCAGCGCCAGCGGATCGGCATCGCGCGTGCCCTCGCTCTGCAGCCCAAGCTGATCATCGCCGACGAGCCGGTCAGCGCCCTCGACGTGTCGATCCAGGCCCAGGTCATCAACCTCCTCGAGGACCTGCAGACCGAGTTCGACCTCACCTACGTCTTCATCGCCCACGACCTGTCGGTCGTCCGGCACATCTCCGACCGGGTGGCGGTGATGTACCTCGGCAAGATCGTCGAGATCGCCGACCGCATCGGGCTCTATGAGCACCCGCTGCACCCGTACACCCATGCGCTGCTCTCCGCCGTGCCGCTTCCAGACCCGGAGAAGGAGCACAAGAGGGACCGGATCTTCCTCAAGGGTGACGTGCCGAGCCCGCTCGACCCCCCACCGGCGTGTCGTTTCAACACCCGCTGCTGGAAAGCGCAAGACATCTGTCGCGAGGTGGAGCCGCCGCTGCTGGAGCTGCAGCCGGGGCATCAGGTCGCTTGTCACTTCCCCGAGGAAAGAGTGCTTGTCTGATGGTTACCCTGACCACCGCGCTGCTGATGCTCTCCAGCCTGCTGCTCATCGTGCTCGTGCTGCTGCACCGAGGCAAGGGCGGCGGCCTGTCCAACATGTTCGGCGGCGGCGTGAGCTCCTCGCTCGGCGGTTCCTCGGTGGTGGAGAAGAACCTCGACCGGCTCACCATCGGCGCTGGCATCATCTGGGCCGGCTCGATCTTCGCGCTCGGCTTGCTGCTGAAGAACCGCTAGGCACCGGGCGGGCCCGGCTCGCATGGTGACAGCTGACCCTTCGTCGCGCCGACCGCGTTCCCTCGGCATCCTGGTGGCGCTCGTGTGCGCCGTCGTGTTGATCGCGGGGGTGGCGGCCGTGGTCGCCGTTCGACGTGGCGACCGGGATCCGAGCACAACCGGCGCGCCCTCGGCGAGTGCCACGCCCGATCGTGATCCCACCACTGCGGCGAGTGTCGCGCCGAGCCAACCGAGCGCTGTCGACGTCGACCTGCTCTCCCTCTACCGGCCGCGGCCGGCGGCGCCGGCGCGGCGTCGCGGCGGCCGGGTCGTCGTCGCGGCGCCGGGGGAGTCGGTGTCGCTCGACCCCTTCGCCATCGGGGGCGACACCCCCGCGACACGTGACCTCACACCGCTGTGGCTGCCCGGGCTCTACCGGGTCGGGCCCGGGGGTGTTCGGACCCCGTGGCTCGCCGTCGGACCTCCGGTCGTCACCAGTGATGGCCGTCGCGTGATCGTCGATCTCCGGCCCGACGCCCGCTGGTCCGACGGCACCGCGGTCACGTCGGCAGACGTCGCGGCGACCTGGCAGCGCGCGGCTGCGCGCCCCGGGCCGTGGCGTACGTCGTACGCCGAGCTCGCCGGGGTGGAGACGCCGACGCCGACGCGGGCCGTGCTCGTCCTGCGAGCGCCCGGCGTGCAGTGGGCCCGTCTGTTCGTGTCACCTACCGGAGTGCTGCCGCGAGCTCGCCTCGCTGCCCTCGGCGACAAGCCCTACGACCTCAAGGTCGTGGGCGGTCCTTTCGTCTTGGCCGGGCGTGCGCCGGGGCTTGAGTCGGTGTGGCGTCGTACGCCGGCGCCGTGGCCCGGCAGTGATCCGCACCTCGACGAGATCCGGGTCCAGGTGGTGCCCGACTTCGCCACCGCGGTGGCCCTGCTCAAGGCTCGCAAGGTCGATGCGGTCCTGCCGTACGACGCGGTCAACGCAGCGAGCCGGTTGGAGCAGGTGGCGGGTGTGACGGCAAGCGTCGACCAGCAGCGTCGCAGCGTCACCGTGCTGACCCTGCGCACGTCCGGCGGGGCACTCAAGGACGTCCGGGTACGCCGGGCTCTCGCGCTGGCGCTCGACCGACCAGCCTTCGCCGAGGGTCTGGTGAGAGCCGGCGGGACGCTTGCGGACGGAGTGCGGGTCGACGAGAGCTCCGATGCACCGTTCGGCCGGAGCCGGCCGGACCTGGCCCGCGCCCGTCGGCTGCTGAGCGACGCGGGCTGGAAGGACAATGGCAACAAGCCGCGGACCAAGAGCGGCGCCGAGCTGACCCTGGCGCTCGCCTCTCCGGCGCCGTCGGATCTCTATGACGTCGTGGTCCGGGGCATCCAGGTCCAGCTGCGCAAAGTCGGCGTGCAGGTCGACCTGGCCGGCGCGGATGCGGACCGGGCCGCCGAGCTGGCCCGTACCGGCGGTGCCGATCTCGCCCTCACCCGATGGGACTCCGACGTGGTGAGCGACCTCGGCCGACTGCTCGGCAGCGCCGGGGCGGCGCCCAACGGGGCCGGCTGGCCTCGATGGAGCGACGCCACAGCGGACGCCGCGCTGCGTCAGGCCGCGGCCGCCGCGACCCTGCGGGCGCAGGATGCGCCGCTGGACCGTCTGGGGGTGCGACTGGCGGACCAGGTGCCGGTGCTTCCGCTGCTCCGACTGGACCCGGTGACGGGTGCCGCCGCGGGTGTGCAGGTCGAGCCGCCCGTCTCCGGATACGGCGGTCCGCTGGTCGACGTCGACCGCTGGGCACGCGCTTCGTAGGCGTCGATCGAGGGGTCTGCTCGCAGTCTCGGCCGAGAGCGCCGTACACTTCCTTCACATCCCTTCCACGCAGTCCGGCGCCGCCGTGCTCTGCGCCGGAAGCGCAGAGTTCGAGGAGCAAGGCCAGTGGCCGGTGGCAGCGCAATCCGAGGTAGCCGAGTCGGCGCGGGTCCGATGGGCGAGGCGGAGCGCGGCGAGGCCGCACCGCGCAAGCGGATCTCGTTCTGGTGTGCCAATGCCCACGAGACGCGTCCGTCCTTCGCCGAAGACGCGGCGATCCCCGACCTCTGGGACTGCCCGCGCTGCGGGTACCCGGCAGGCCGCGACAAGGCCAACACGCCGGCCCCGCCGAAGACCGAGCCCTACAAGACGCACCTCGCCTACGTGCGGGAGCGGCGCAACCAGGCCGATGGCGACGCGATCTTGCAGGAAGCGCTGACCAAGCTGCGCGGCAAGTAACGTTTTGGACATGCGCGGGCCACAGTCCTCGCGTTCGACGTCCACCTCTGACTAGGCTCGACCCATCTCTACAGCACTAGCGCCCGGTGACTCCGCCGGTGCGCCTAGCGAACACGAGGGGATGGGCATGGCCTCACGTACTCTCCGAGCGATCCTCGCCGTCACGGCGTCGATCGCCATGACGGCCACCGCCTGTGGTGGCGACAGCGACAGCGACAGCGACGGGTCCGACGCTGGCGGCAAGAAGGGCGGCACGCTCGTCTTCGGTACGTCCGCCGACCCGGTGGTGCTTGACGGCGCCTATGTCTCTGACGGCGAGTCGCTGCGAGCGATCCGCCAGATCTTCGAGACCCTGGTCACGACGAAGCTCGGCGGTACGGACATCGAGCCCGAGCTGGCTACTGAGTTCTCGGCAGATGACGCGGGGACGGCCTGGACCTTCAAGCTGCGCGACGGCGTGAAGTTCCACGACGGCACTGACTTCAACGCTGAAGCGGTCTGCTTCAACTTCGACCGCTGGTACAACTTCAGCGGCATCCAGGCCAGTGAGTCGGTCGCCTACTACTGGGTCACGGTCTTCGGCGGATTCGCCAAGAACGCCGACCCGACGGTGAAGAGCCTCTACAAGTCCTGCGAGGCGAAGGGCGCCAACGAGGCGGTCATCAACCTGACCAGCCCGTCGTCGTCATTCCTCGCCGGTCTGGCCCTGCCGTCGTTCTCCATCGCCAGCCCCAAGGCGCTGACCGAGTTCGGCGCCGACAAGGTGTCCGGCACCGGCGACGCGCCCAAGTTCGAGGGCACCTTCGGCACCGAGCACCCGATCGGCACCGGACCGTTCAAGCTCGAGAGCTTCACCCCGAAGGACAAGCTCGTGCTCGTCCGCAACGAGGACTACTGGGGCGAGAAGGCGATCCTCGACAAGGTCATCTTCAAGCCGATTGCTGACGGCCCGGCTCGCCGTCAGGCCCTCGAGGCCGGCGACATCCAGGGCTACGACTTCGTCGACCCGAGCGACGCCGACGCCCTCAAGGGAGCCGGCTTCCAGATCTTGGAGCGTCCGGCGTTCAACGTCGGCTACGTCGGGTTCAACCAGGCCAAGCCGCCGATGGACAACCCGAAGATCCGTCAGGCGATCGCCCACGCGCTCAACCGTGAGGCACTCGTCAAGGCGAAGTACCCGCCGGGCTCCGAGGTGGCCACGCAGTTCATGCCGCCGGAGCTCTTCGGCTACGCCGACGACGTCACTAAGTACGACTACAACGTCGAGAAGGCCAAGGCGCTGATCGCCGAGTCCGGTGTGAAGAGCCCGACCCTGGAGTTCTTCTACCCGACCGACGTCAGCCGTCCGTACATGCCCGACCCTGCGGCGAACTTCCAGGCGTTCAAGGCTGACCTCGAGGCCGCTGGCTTCAAGATCACCCCGAAGTCCGTGCCGTGGCGCCCCGACTACAACACCAACGTGAGCGCCGGCAACGGTGGCCACATCCGACTGCTCGGCTGGACGGGTGACTTCGGCGACCCGGACAACTTCGTCGGAACGTTCTTCCGCACCAAGAGCAAGAGCTGGGGCTTCGACAACGCCGAGATCTTCAAGTTCCTCGAGGATGGCCGCGTTGAGACCGACCAGGAGAAGCGCACGGAGATCTACAAGAACGCCAACCGCGCGATCATGGAGTTCCTGCCGGGTGTGCCGTACGTGCACACCAAGCCGGCCTTGGCCTTCGCGAAGGGCGTGCAGGGCTACCGGACCAGCCCGGTCAGCCTCGAGCCGTTCGCGCTCGTGAGCCTGGGCTAGATTCCTCCGCACGACCGGTGACCCGGCTACGTCTTCATCGATGTAGCCGGGTCGCCGGGTTTAGACACCCCCTCAGCGAAGAGAGTCCGAAGCCGCGATGCTGAAGTTCGTCGTACGGCGGCTGCTGCTTCTCGTGCCGATCCTGCTCGGTGTGTCGCTGCTGGTCTTCTTCTGGGTCAGGGCCCTCCCCGGTGGGCCCGAGGCGGCCCTGCTCGGAGAGCGGAGCACGCCGGAGCGCATCGAGGAGGTGCGCAAGTCCTACGGGCTCGACCGGCCGGTGATCGTGCAGTACGGCAGCTACATGAAGCGGGTCGCCTCGCTGGAGTTCGGCGACTCGATCGCCACCCGACGTCCGGTCACCACCGAGATCAAGGAGCGCTTCCCGGCCACTGTCGAGCTCGCGCTCGCGGCGATGCTCCTCGCCATCGGGCTCGGCATCCCCCTCGGCTTCATCGCTGCGAAGCGATATCAGGGGTGGTTCGACCAGATATCCATCGGGGGTTCGCTGCTGGGCATCTCAATCCCCGTCTTCTTCCTCGCCTTCATCCTCAAGTACGTCTTCGCTGTGAAGCTCGGCTGGCTGCCCAGCGTCGGCCGTCAGGACCCGATCATCGACGCGGCCCACCCCACGAAGTTCTACGTGCTCGACGGTCTGGTGACGGGCAACTTCGCGGCCATGTGGGACGCGATCAAGCACCTCATCCTGCCCGCGGTCGCGCTGGGCACGATCCCGCTGGCGATCATCGCCCGGATCACCCGAGCCGCCGTGCTGGAGGTCGTCAACGAGGACTACGTCCGCACCGCCGAGGCCAAGGGGATGTCGGCTGCGGTCGTCGATCGCCGCCACGTGCTCAAGAACGCCATGTTGCCGGTCTCGACTGTCATCGGGCTGCAGACCGGCCTGCTGCTCTCGGGTGCCGTGCTGACCGAGACGGTCTTCGCGTGGGGCGGGATGGGGTCTTTCCTCGCCACTGCGGTCTTCGACCGGGACTTCCCGGTGCTCCAGGGCGGGATCCTCTTCCTGGCGATCGTGTTCGTCCTGGTCAACCTCGTCGTCGACGTTAGCTACGGCTTCCTCGACCCGCGGATCCGAGTCTCATGAGCCTGGCAGCCGCAGAGACCGCGGAGATCGCCCTCGACACTCTGGGCGAAGACCAGGCGCCTAAGGGTGAGGTGTGGCGCCGGCTTCGACGCAACCCGGCCTTCATCGTCGGCACAGTGCTGATCGCCGTCTTCGTTCTTGTCGCGATCTTCGCGCCGCTCCTCGCGCCGTACTCGCCGACCGACCGGCAGTGGTTCGACGAGATCCGACCCGGCTTCGTCCCCGGTCCCCGCTCCGGCAACCTCCTCGGCGTCGACCAGCAGGGCCAGGACGAGCTGAGCCGGATCATCTACGGCGCCCGCTACTCGCTGCTCATCGGCATCGTCTCCACCGCTCTCGGCGCGTCGGTCGGCATCCTCATCGGCACCCTGGCCGGCGCGTTCGGCGGCTGGGTCGACGGGCTGCTGATGCGGCTCATGGACGTGATGCTCGCGATCCCCGGACTGCTGTTCGCCATCGGCCTTGCAGCACTGCTCGGCCGCAGCCTCAAGTCGGTGATGATCGCCATCGCGGTGGTCAACATCCCGCTCTTCGCGCGGCTCTTGCGCAGCTCGATGCTGGCCCAACGAGAGAGCGACTACGTCCTGGCGAGTACGTCGGTCGGCGTACGTCGCTGGCGCATCGTCGTCCAGCACATCCTGCCCAACTCGCTGTCGCCGGTCATCGTGCAGGGCACCCTCGCGCTGGCGACCGCCATCATCGACGCGGCGGGTCTCGCCTTCCTTGGCCTCGGCTCGGCCGACCCGTCGATCCCGGAATGGGGCCGCATGCTGGCCGATACCCAGCGCTCGCTGGCCAGCGCCCCGCAGCTGGCTTTCTTCCCGGGGCTGGCGATCGTCTTCTCGGTGCTGGGCTTCTACCTCGTCGGCGACGCACTGCGCGAGGCACTCGACCCCAAGCTGCGGCGATAGCGTGACTCTGCTACCCCGTGACCCCGTGAATCTGCTCTCCGTGCGCGACCTCGAGGTCGTCTTCACCCGTCGTGGCCGTCGCCCGGTGCGCGCCGTCGACGGCGTGTCTTTCGACGTACGCGCCGGCCAGACGCTCGGCCTCGTCGGCGAATCGGGATGCGGCAAGAGCGTCACGTCGCTGGCCATCCTCGGCCTGCTGCCCAAGCGCGGCGTGCAGGTCTCCGGGTCGGTCGTGCTCGAGGGACGCGAGCTGCTCGGCCTTCCGCAGGACGAGCTGCGCGACATGCGCGGCCGCGACATCGCGATGATCTTCCAGGACCCCCTGTCTTCGCTGAACCCGGTGCTCACCATCGGCCGGCAGATCACCGAAGTGCTCGAACGCCACTTCGGCACCTCGCCGCGTGACGCTCGCACCGAGGCCGCTCGGCTCCTGGATATGGTCGGGATCCCCGGGGCCGCGAGGCGTCTCGATGACTACCCGCACCAGTTCTCCGGCGGCATGAGGCAGCGGGTCATGATCGCGTCGGCGCTGGCGTGCAAGCCCAAGCTGCTCATTGCCGACGAGCCGACGACCGCACTCGACGTGACGATCCAGGCCCAGATCCTCGAGCTGTTGAAGGCCCTCGTCGTCGACAGCCAGGCCGCACTGATCATGATCACCCACGACCTCGGCGTGGTCGCGGGCCTGTGCGAGAAGGTGCACGTCATGTACGCCGGTCGCATCGTGGAGTCTGCCGACCGGCGTGAGCTCTTCGGCTCCCCGCGTCATCCCTACACAGCCGGCCTGCTGGCGTCTGTGCCACGCCTGGACCAGGAACGCGGCACGCCGCTGCGCCCGATCGCCGGGTCGCCGCGGGACACGATCCCGTGGGTCGACGGCTGCGCGTTCTCGCCGCGTTGCCCCAACCGCATCGACCTCTGTCTCGGCGCCCCGCCGGCGTTGGCGCCGATCGCGGCGGAGGTCGCACCGAGCTCGCACGAGCTCCGCTGCGTCAACCCGGTGCCGGCGCCGGTGGCGGCAGTGGTGACCTCTCGCCGGCGCCCGCCCGTCAGGCTCGCCAGCGGCACCAGAGCGACGCGGGCCACGAAGCCGGTCAAGCAGGCGGCGCGGAAGAGAGCGAAGCCGTGAGCCTGCTCGAAGTCACCGACCTGACGGTCCATTTTCCGATTACCGAGGGCATCCTCATCGAGCGCCAGGTCGGTGCGGTGCGGGCAGTCGACGGTGTGAGCTTCACGATCGAGCGCGGCGAGACCCTAGGCCTGGTCGGTGAGTCCGGGTGTGGCAAGAGCACCGTGGGTCGATCGATCCTGCGGCTCGTGGAGCCGACCAGTGGCGAGGTCGTCTTCGACGGCATCGACGTCGCCTCGCTCAACGGCGAGCCGCTGCGCAAGCTGCGCCGCCGGATGCAGATGATCTTCCAGGACCCGTTCTCGAGCCTCGATCCGCGACGTACGGTGGAGGACACCCTCGCGGAGCCTTTGCGGGCCCACGGCCTGGCCCCGGGCAAGCTGGCCCACGAACGGGTCACCGAGCTGCTCGACATCGTCGGCTTGCCGCGCAACTCCGGCTCGCGGTACCCCCATGAGTTCTCCGGCGGCCAGCGTCAGCGGGTGGGAATCGCCCGCTCGCTGGCCGTGCAGCCTGACCTCATCATCGCCGACGAGCCGGTCTCCGCCCTCGACGTGTCGATTCAGGCGCAGGTGGTCAACCTGCTCGAGGACCTGCAGGAGCGCTTCGGCCTCACCTACCTCGTCATCGCCCACGACCTCGCCGTCGTACGCCATATCTCCGACCGGGTCGCCGTCATGTACCTCGGGCGGATCGTCGAGGTGGCACCGTCGGAGGACCTCTATCGGCTGCCGCTCCATCCGTACACGATCGCTCTGCTCTCCGCGATCCCGATCCCGGACCCGGACGTCGAGGACCGGCGAGAGCGCATCCTGCTGCGCGGCGATCTCCCGTCGCCGGCCAACCCGCCGTCCGGCTGCCGCTTCCACACCCGGTGTCCCTGGAAGCAGCCCACCCGGTGCGACACCGAAGATCCGGTGCTGCGCGAGGTCCCGGTTGCCATCGGTCAGGGGCACACCGTGGCCTGCCACTGGGCCGAGCAGATCCAAGCCGGCGCGCTGCGCCCGCACGAGGTCGAGATCCCCGCCGACGCCTGACTTCCACTCCGGCCATCAGTCGAGGACGGCCACCTCGTCGCCGAGGCGTACTTCAGCCCCGATCCCCTGCACGATCGGGAGGTGGTCGAACAGATGCCACAGACGCGTCACGCGACCGTCGCGAAAGAAGAACACGTCGAGCGAAGGTGCATCGATCATCCGGCCGGTCGCGCTCAGGCCGAAGATCTCACCGCCGTGGGAGCCGATGAAGCGCGATCGTGTGATGACCGTCTCACCGAGATCCTCCAGGTCATCGACGCGGACCATGAGGTCGGGGATTGATCGCACCGTGTCTCGAATGATCTCGGCGTGGCGCTCGGGCGAGTACGGCGTGCGCCCATGGAGGTACTCGGCACCGAAAACCTCCGAAAGGAGGTCGACGCGCCGTTCGTTCCAGCAGGACTGCCAGTACTTCCGAACGGTGTCGGCGTTCACCGAGTTGCTCATGATTCGTTCACTCCATATCAGGGGGAGGCGAGGCGGGGCAGCGAGGCGGGCAGGCGCGCGGCCGCCGCCCGGTCGAGCAGCCAGAGCGTGCGCTGGCGGCCGCGTACACCGGCGGCCGGCACCTGAGACCGCCCAGCGCCGGACAGGGCCAGGGCGACCGCACCGGCCTTGTCGGCGCCGGCAACGACCACCCACGTCTCACGCGCTGCGTTGAGAGCGTTGAAGCCGAGCGTGATGCGGATAGGCGGTGGCTTCGGGGCGCCACGCACTGCCAGCACTGACCGTTCGTCGTACACCCCGGCAAGTCCTGGGAACAGAGATGCCGTGTGCCCGTCGGGTCCGACCCCGAGGAGCAGGATGTCGAACTCTGGCACGGGCCCGTGGTCCTCCGGGCGGGCGGCCCGGGCGAGCAAGGCTGCGTAGTACTCGGCCGCAGCCTCGGGCGTCGAACCGTCGTCGACGTCCGACGGTGGCATCGGTCGGACTCGGGTCGTGCTGAGACCGACATGGTCGAGGAGCGCCGCACGAGCTTGGGTCTCGTTGCGATCCGGGTGTCCGGCGGGCAGGTAGCGCTCATCGCCCCACCACAGGTCGAGCCGCGACCAGTCGACCGCGTCGCGGGCCGCGCTGGCCCGCAGGGCGGCCAGCGTGGCGGTCCCGATCTCGCCACCGGTCAGCACGAGCGACGCCGAGCCCTTGGCCGCCTGCAGGTCGACGATGCGCGTCACCAGGCGCGCGGCCACCGCCTGAGCCAACAGCCCAGCATCGCGATGCACGAGCACCGACGGCGCGGTCACCGGTCGCTCGCTCGCGCAGCCGAGGGCGTACGACGGCTCAACGCGGCCAGTGTCTCGGCGTAAGGCTCGTCGGCATCAAGACGGCGAAGCTCCTCTGCAATGAGCTCCGAGGTCGTACGACGGGGCAGTGCCACGCCCCGGTCAGGCTGACCCGGCCGGGACAAGGTGGCGCGGACGCCGTCGGGCCGAGTCAGCGCGATGTCGCCGCGAGCCGTCGTCATCGTCACTTCAGTGATGCCTGGGCCGCGGCTGGTGCGAGCGGTGACAGCTACGTCGAGCCGGGTCGCCAGCCAGGCGCACAGCAGCAGGGCACTCGCGTTGCCGCGCTGGGCCGCCACCTCAGCCCCGGTGATGCGCTCCGTCGGGTGGTCGAGCGCGGCGGCGAGCAGCGTTCGCCAGGGGGAGAGCCGGGTCCAGGCCAAGTCGGTGTCGCCGGGGTGGTAGCCCTTCGCCAGCCCCGCCAGCGTGGCCTCGGTGTGCGGGGTGGTCGCCGCGTCGGTGACGCGGCGACGGGCCAGGCTGCCGAGGAGGGTCTTCGCGGGGACAGCGGGTGGAGTGCCTGGCCACCACACAACGACCGGCGCATCGGGCAGCAGCAGCGGGAGCGCGACCGAGTCGGCGTGCTGGCCGAGCGGGCCGTAGAGCCGGAGCAGCACGGTCTCGCCCGGACCGGCGGAGCCGCCGACGCGAACCTCTGCGTCGAGCCGGGCCGGCGACTTTGCGGCTCGGGGGATGACGACGAGCACTCGACAGGGATGCTCCATCCCGGCCTCCGTTGCCGCCTTCACTGCGTCGTAGTGGTCCCGCTCGTCCGTCGGGATGACGAGTGTCAGCGCCATGCCAGCCGCGGAGCCTTGTCGACGCCGCTGCCGGGAGATCTCCGCAGCGACGGCGGAGGCGGTCACGCCGGTCATGTCCGTGATCACGGTCGCCGCCAGGTGCGGCCGTCGCGGGCGAGCAGCTCGTCGCCCGTTGCCGGACCCCAGGTACCAGCCGGGTACACCGCTGGTTTGGCCCGCGAGGACGACCATCGTTCGATGACCGGGTCGAGCACCTGCCAGCTCAGCTCGACCTCCTCGTGCCGCGGGAACAGCGGCGGGTCTCCGAGCAGGACGTCGAGGATCAGCCGCTCGTACGCCTCCGGGCTCGACTCGGTGAAGCTCTCGCCGTAGCCGAAGTCCATGTTGACGTCGCGGACCTCCATCGCGGTCCCCGGCACCTTGGAGCCGAACCGCAGGGTGACACCCTCGTCGGGCTGCACCCGGATGACCAGCGCGTTGTGGCCGAGCTCCTCGGTGGCGGTGGTGGAGAACGGCAGGTGCGGCGCCCGCTGGAAGACCACAGCCACCTCGGTCACCCGACGGCCGAGTCGCTTGCCGGTGCGCAGGTAGAACGGCACACCGGCCCATCGTCGGGTGTCGACCTCCAACCGCAGCGCGGCGTAGGTCTCCGTCGTCGACGAGCGGGCGATCCCGTCCTCGTCGTGGTACCCCACGACCGGCACGCCGCCCTGCCAGCCCTTGGCGTACTGGCCGCGCGCCGTACCTGTGGCCAGGTCCGACGGCAGTGTGACCGCGCTGAGGACCTTCTCCTTCTCCCGGCGCAGATCCTCGGCGTCGAAGGACACCGGCTCTTCCATCGCGGTCAGTGCGAGCAGCTGCAGCAGGTGGTTCTGGATGACGTCGCGCGCAGCGCCGATGCCGTCGTAGTAGCCGGCACGACCGCCGATGCCGACGTCCTCGGCCATCGTGATCTGCACGTGGTCGACGAAGCTGCGATTCCACACCGGCTCGAAGAGAGTGTTGGCGAACCGCAGGGCCAGGATGTTCTGGACGGTCTCCTTGCCCAGGTAGTGGTCGATGCGGAAGACCGAGCCGGTCGGGAACACCTCACCGACAGTCCGGTTGAGCTCGCGCGCGCTGGCCAGGTCCTGGCCGAAGGGCTTCTCGACCACGACCCGGCGCCAGGCATCCCCGTGCGACGACGACAGCCCGGATCTCCGCAGCTGGGCGATCACGACCGGAAATGCCTTTGGCGGCACGGCGAGGTAGAACGCGTGGTTGCCGCCGGTGCCGCGCACCCGGTCGAGGTCCGCGATCGTGTTGGCGAGCGTGTCGAACGCGGCGTCGTCGGCGAAGTCTCCCTGCACGAAACGACAACCCTCGGCGAGCTGCTGCCAGACCTCTTCGCGGAAGGGGGTTCGGGCGAATTCCTTCACGGCGTCGTGGACGACCTGGGTGAAGTCCTGGTCAGCCCAGTCGCGCCGGGCGAAGCCGGTCAGCGCGAAGCCCGGGGGCAGCAGTCCGCGGTTGAGCAGGTCGTAGATCGCCGGGACCAGCTTCTTGCGCGCCAGGTCTCCGGTCACGCCGAAGATGACGAGCCCGCAGGGACCGGCGATCCGGGGCAGCCGACGGTCGCGATGATCCCGCAGGAGGTTGCCAGGGTCGGACGTCACCGGCCGGTGGTCTCAGGCTCAGGCACCGCCGCGAGCAGGGAGGCGATGCCGGCGGTGCGGTCGCGCAGGTGCAGGCGAACGACGGGGCGGCCGTGGCCGGCCAGCACCCGGCCGTCGCCCAGCGCCTGGGCGAGCTGGAGGCGGCCGAGGGTGAAGGCGCGTCCCGGCACCTCGAGGTCGCCGTCGGGGGCGACATCAGCGGTGAGCTGGAGGAACACCCCATTCGCCGGCCCGCCCTTGTGCAGCTGCCCGGTCGAGTGCAGGAACCGTGGCCCCCAGCCGAAGGTGACGGGCCGGGAGGTCAGCGCCGCGAGCTTCACCCGCAGGGCGGCGAGGTGG
>Ga0136633_1002044_pt1 | contig 14255 bp, 9 predicted proteins | sample AntDrymeUQ832206_2_FD_105494 | JGI IMG/M metagenome (GOLD analysis project Ga0136633, IMG submission 105494) | Polar desert sand microbial communities from Dry Valleys, Antarctica - metaG UQ83 (22.06) | ecosystem: Environmental > Terrestrial > Soil > Desert | place: Antarctica: Dry Valley... | reverse complement strand
GCGTGCTCGACGCCACCGACGTACTGCGCCACCGGCATCCACGCGCGCACGGCCTCGGGGTCGAACGGACCCTCCGTGTAGTCGGGCGAGCAGAACCGCAGGAAGTACCAGGACGAGTCGACGAACGTGTCCATCGTGTCGGTGTCGCGGGTCGCCGCTCCCCCGCAGGACGGGCAGGTGGTCGCGACCCAGTCCTCGGCCGCACCGAGCGGCGAGGTGCCGACCGGCTTCAGGGCCGCGCCGCGCAGGTCGGGCAGCTCGACGGGCAGCTGGTCGTCCGGGACGGCGACCTCCCCGCAGGCATCGCAGTGCACGATCGGGATCGGCGGGCCCCAGAACCGCTGCCTTGAGATCAGCCAGTCGCGCAGCCGGTAGTTGATGGCGCCCTTGCCGCCACCGCGAGCGTCAAGGTCGGCGACGACCTTCGCGATCGCCTCGTCCTTGCGCAGGCCGTCGTACGGACCGCTGTTCACCAGCACGCCGTCACCCGACGTCGCAACGCCCGTGACCGCCGGGTCATCCGCGCCGGTGTCGACGACCATGCGCACCGGCAGCCCGAAGGCGCGGGCGAAGTCGAGGTCGCGCTGGTCGTGGGCGGGCACGGCCATGATGGCGCCGGTGCCGTAGTCGGCCAGGACGTAGTCGGCTGCGTAGACGGGGATCTGCTCGCCCGTCACCGGGTTGAGCGCGGTGACGCCGAGGTCGACGCCGGTCTTCTCCCGGTCGGTGGCCTGCCGGTCGATGTCCGACAGCTTGCGCACCTCGTCGCGGTAGGCCTCCAGCGCCGCGCGGCGCTCGGGCGCGCACAGCTCGAGGGCCAGCGGCGCGTCGGCGGCGACGACGAAGAACGTCGCGCCGTAGAGCGTGTCGGGACGGGTGGTGAAGACGGTGACGGTGGTGTCCCCCACGGTCCCCTCCTCGTCGGTTCGACCGACCGAGAAGTCCACGTGGGCGCCTTGCGAGCGGCCGATCCAGTTCTCCTGCATCTTCAGCACGCGCGGCGGCCAGGTGTCGCGCAGCTGCTCCATGTCGTCGAGCAGCCGGTCGGCGTAGTCGGTGACCTTGAAGAACCACTGCGTCAGCTCGCGCTTGGTGACCTGCGTCCCGCAGCGCTCGCAGGCGCCCTGCACCACCTGCTCGTTGGCCAGCACCGTCTGGTCCTTGGGGCACCAGTTGACGGCCGAGGACTTGCGGTAGGCCAGCCCCCGCTCGCGGAAGCGCAGGAACAGCCACTGCGTCCAGCGGTAGTACTCCGGGTCGCTGGTGTGCAGCCGCCGGGTCCAGTCGAAGCTGATCGCGTAGCGGCGGAACGACGCGGCCTGCGTCTCGATGTTGGCGTAGGTGTAGGTCGCCGGGTGCTCGTCGCGCTTGATGGCGGCGTTCTCAGCGGGCAGCCCGAAGGAGTCCCAGCCGATGGGATGCATCACGTCGAAGCCGCGCCGCATCCAGTAGCGCGCCAGCACGTCGCACAGCCCGTACGCCTCGGCGTGGCCCATGTGCAGGTCGCCGCTGGGGTACGGGAACATGTCCAGCACGTACTTCTTGGGCGCTCCCTCGCGCCGGCCGGCGCGGTAGAGGTCGAGCCGGTCCCACACCGGCAGCCAGCGGTCCTGGACCGCGTGGGGGTCGTACGCCGCGCGCTCGGCAGGGGCCTCGGTCATCTGCTCGACTCTAGTGGCGGCACGCTCGCGCGAGCCCGGCCGTTGACCGCCCGTACCCTTGGGCGACGGCAGGAGGACGCGTGACGGACACGATGACGGGCTCAGCGGAGGGCTCGACCAGGGTCCGTCCGCTGTCCCCGTGGCAGTCCATCTCGCCCGAGGCCCAGGCTCGCCGTCGCCGCTGGTTCCTCGGCGTGGGCGTGCTGTTCGTCGTCGTGTCGATCCCGTTCGGCTTCCCGACCGGCCGCGACGTCATCACGGCCTGGGTGCTGCTGCTGCTCCTCGCGGCCTGCGGCGGCGAGTGGCGCACCTGGTGGCGGTCGGTGGTCCACGACTGGCTGCCGCTCATCGGCGTGCTGTTCCTCTACGACCTGCTGCGCGGCGCCGCCGACGAGGTCGGCGCCCGCTTCTTCGACCTGCCCGAGCTGATCCGCGACGAGGCGGGCACCCGCACCGACTTCGCGCACGTCCTGCCCCAGCTGCGCGCCGACGAGGTGCTCTTCGGGTGGTTCACCGGCGGCCAGGTGCCTACCGTCTGGCTGCAGGACAAGCTCTACGTCGCGGGTGACGTGCAGTGGTACGACGCGGTCATCGTGCCGGTCTACATGTCGCACTTCCTCGTCCCGATGGCGCTGGCCGTGGCGCTGTGGACCACTCGTTACGACCTGTTCCGCCGCTACGTCTGGACGCTGGTCGTCCTGACCCTGCTGACGCTGGCGACCTACGCCGCCTTCCCCGCCGCGCCGCCGTGGATGGCCGGGCTGAACGGCTACCTCCCCGAGGTGGCGCGCGTCACCAGCGAGACCCTGCAGGCCACCGGGATCGGCACCATCCGCTCCGCCGTCGCCCGGGGAGAGGCCTACGCCAACGCGGTCGCGGCGATCCCGTCGCTGCACTCCGGCGTGCCGGCGATGGTGCTGCTGTTCACCTGGCAGCTGGTCCGTCCCGTGACCCGGGTCCTGCTCGTCCTCTACATCCTCGCGATGACCTTCACGCTCACCTACGGCGGCGAGCACTACATCGTGGACGCGTTCTTCGGCTGGGCCTACGCCGCCGTAGCGGTCTACGGCGTCGCGTGGGTCTTCCGGCGCCGCGGGGTCTCCCCTGCCGCGGACGACGCGCTGGTCGTCGAGGAGCTGGTGCACGGCCGCTGACGCGTCGGACGCGTCACAGCCCGCAGGACCTGCGGGCGCGGGGGCGAAGTCCCTCCCATGCGCCGCCTGCCGCTCGCCCTGTCCGCCGCCCTGCTGCCGCTCGTCCTGGGCGCCCCCGCCCTGGCCGCGCCCACCTGCAGCGACGAGGCCACCGCGACCCTCTGCGGCGGGCGGGTCGTCGCCGAGCCCGAGGTCTCGACGAGCTTCCACCAGTTCGACGGGCCGCTGGAGTCGGTCGAGGCGACGCTGGCCGCGATCGAGGCCCTGTCGCCCCGCTACGTCGAGGTCATGACGCTGGCCGAGGCCACGGGCGACCCGTCCCACACCAGCGCCGGCGGCCTGCCGGTGTGGGTCGCCCGGGTCACCGACGAGCAGGCCCCGCGCGGGGGCAAGGCCCAGGTGGCGGTGAGCCTGTCGGTGCACGGGCTCGAGTCGGCCGGCCGCGAGGGCGGCCTGCGCTACCTGGAGGACCTAGCCCGCTGGAGCGTCGACGAGCCGCAGCGGCTGCTCTACGCCGGCGACACCGGGGTGCCGTTCGACGAGGTGATGCGCACCACCGAGACCTGGCTGGGCTTCACCAACTCCGACGGCTGGGCCGCCGGTGACCTCGACTCGACGACCGGCCCGGGCTTCGGCCGCGGCAACGCGAACGGCGCCGACCTCAACCGCGACTTCGCCACCGTCGGGTGGTTCGACCGCAGCGGCGGGCGCGGGCTGGCCGAGTCCGAGCCCGAGACCGCCGGCTGGGTCGCGCTGGTCGAGTCGCTGCCGGACCTGAGGACGAGCACCGACATCCACGGCGAGCTGACGACGCCGAACGACGCCTTCAGCGACCTCATCATCCCGGCCGGTCAGTGGACGCCGAAGCGCCAGGAGCAGGTGAATCAGCTGTCGCGCAACATGATCCGCACCGTCGAGCGCAAGTTCGAGGAGGAGGGCGTCGTCCTCGACCAGGCCTTCGGGCCGTTGCCGAGCGACGGGGCGACGCCCCGGCGGGCGGCGAACGTCGCTGCCGCGTACGACATCGTCGGCTACGACGACTCCGGCTTCATGGGCGACTGGTTCAGCCAGACCCAGGACTCGGTCCACATGGACGTCGAGAACTTCCTGTCGAACCTCGCCCCGAACAACGCCTACCTGCCGCTGGTCGAGCAGGCGCACGTCGCGGCGGTCCGCGGCAACATCGAGGCCACCATCGTCGAGGCGCTGCTCACCGACGCCGTCAGGCCGACCGCCGACTACGGCCGCATCGCCTACGTGGACGACCCGGTGCGCACGAGCAGCGACCCGGCGGTGCAGGACGGCGTGCCCGGTACCGGGTCACCGGTCGTCGAGGGTGAGGTGCAGGTGCCCTACGACGTCAGCCGGCTGGACTACTTCCCCGTGCTGCGCGAGGCCTTCGACGCGACCCTCGACCCGGTCACGGCGCAGGCGGTCGCGGCCGGGCGGGACCTGTCCCGCTACGACACCCTCGTGGTGACCGACATGGAGCTGCCCGCCGGCTCGACCGTCGACCGGTCCCGCTACGTGGCCGCCCTCGACCGCTTCGCCCGTGCGGGCGGCCAGCTGCTGCTCACCGACCGGGCGCTCGGGCTGCTCGAGGACCTTCAGGTCGTCGCCCCCGAGGCGCTCACCGTGGACCGGACCGACGCCGGGCACGTCGACTTCGTCGCCCCACTCGGCGACCACCCGTTCGAGGAGGGCCTGGTCGGCAAGCCAAGCCAGACCTTCTACGAGGTCATGCTCGGCTACCCCTCGCGCGAGTCCACGCCCAACTACGGCGTCGAGCGCGGCGCGTGGGAGGCCGCGGGCGGCACCACCGCCGCCACCGTCGGGCCGCAGGGCGGCGACTCCCCCAACACCGCCCTCGGCACGCTCGACCGCGGCCAGGGCCGGATCACCGTCTTCGGCGCGATCCTCCCGCAGGCGGTCGAGGCGCTGCCCGACGTCGAGACGCCGCACCCACACGGCCTGGCGTCGTACGCCGTGACCATCACCGGCGGTCAGGTGCTGGACAACGTGCTCGCCCACCGCGGCGCCGCGCGCACGGGCGCGGCGCCGGCCCGGTCAGTCGCCGTCCCGGTCGCGGCGGGCGGCGTGCTGCCGACGACCGGGCTGCTCGCGCTGCTCCCGGTGGCGGGCGCGGCGCTCCTCGGCGCCGGCGCCGTCGTCAGGCGTCGCGCCGGACGCTGAGCTCGAAGCCCTGGGCGCGCAGCCGGTCGGCCAGCGCCGAGCCCATCGCCGTGGCAGGCGTCAGCACGCCCGCGCGGTCCGGCAGCCGGTCGCGGTCGAGCGCGAGGCACAGCGCGCTCTCGCCCTGCATCACCGCTGTGGCGGCGTAGCCCGGGTCGCCCTTGGCCGCGACCGTGCTCGTGAAGCGCGCGCCGGTCGAGGTGCGCGCGACGACCTCGACACGGAAGTGCCCGCTGTCACGGGCCTTCTGGCTCGGTCCCTCCCCCGGCGCGGGAAGGAAGCGGTCCAGCAGCTTGCGGGTCGGGGCGAAGGCCATGCCGGCCATGCCGACCCCGAGGCCGACGGCGACGCTGCCCGCGAGCAGCGGTGCGAGGGGGCTGCTCCCCACGCCCATGACCTCGCGGTAGCGGAAGCGGCGGCCGTACGCCCAGCCGGTCAGCGCGTTGCTGCGCCGAACGATGCGGGTGTTGAAAGGCCCCATGACGAACGGCGCGGTCCACCGCCCGAGGTCGGGGTCGAGGGTGGCCGTGAGCCGGTCGCGCTCGTCGCCCAGGTCGGGCTCGGCCGCCCGGTCCGGGCTGAGGGAGTACGGGTCGTCGACGACCTTCCCGAGCGCCGGGTCGGACCCGGCGGCCTCCATCTGCGCACGCATCGAGTCGATCGTGCCGCCGCTGACGCCGCCCTTGGCCGACACCATGTGCAGGACGGTGTCCTGCAGCTCCCCCGCGCCCGCCTCGGCGGCGGCCTCGGCGCACAGCAGCACGCCGAGGTCCGAGGGGATGGAGTCGAAGCCGCAGGCGTGCACGATGCGGGCGCCCGACGCGACCGCCGCGTCGTGGAAGCGGTCGATGCTCTGCCGCACGAAGAGCACCTCGCCGGTGAGGTCGACGTAGTCGGTCCCGGCGGTCGCGCAGGCCTCGACGAGCGGCAGGCCGTACCGCTGGTAGGGGCCGACGGTGGTGGCGACCACGCGGGTGCGCCGGGCGAGCGCGGCGAGCGTCTCGGGCTTCTGCACGTCGGCGACGAGAAGTGGCCAGTCGGCGGCCCGGGCGGGCAGGTCCGCGCGCACCTGCTCGAGCCGCTCGAGCGAGCGCCCGGCCAGCCCGATGCGCACCCCTTCGGGGGCCGCCGCAGCGAGGTGGGCGGCCAGCAGCCGCCCCACGAAGCCGGTGGCGCCGAAGACGACGACGTCGAGGTCCCTGGTGTCTGTCATCCTCGGACAGTACGACCGCGCCGTCCGGCGACATGCCTGGAGGGGCGGCCGACGGACCCGGCGCCAGGAGGAGGACGACATGCGGTGGAGGAAGCTGGTCGGGAAGGTTGAGCAGACCAAGGCGCTGGACCCTGTGGTGGCAACCGTCATGGCCTCGGTGCGCACGGTCCTGCCGCGCGGACCGGTCAAGGACGCGCTGCACGGCACCTGGCTGGGCCACCAGCTGCACCCGGTGCTCGTCGCGGGGCCCATCGGACTGTGGGCCGGAGCGGTGCTGCTCGACCTGACGTCGGGCGAGCAGGGACGCCGCGCGGCGCAGCGGCTGGTGGGCGCCGGCCTCCTGGCCGCCGTCCCGACCGCCGCCTCCGGCGTGGCCGACTGGTCCGAGCTGGGCAGCGCCAAGAAGCCGCTGCGCATCGGTCTGGTGCACGCCGCGGCCAACGACGTGACGCTGCTGCTCTACGCGGCGAGCTGGCTGGCCCGCCGCCGCGGCGACCACGGGCGCGGTCGGCTGCTCGCGCTGGCCGGCGCGGGCGGCCTGGCCGTCGGCGGCTACCTCGGCGGGCACCTGGCGTACTCCCAGGCCGTGGGGGTGAACCGCAACCACGCCGAGCGCCGCGTCCCGCGGGACTGGACCGACGCCGGGCCCGCCGCCGACCTCGTCGAGGGGCAGCCGCGCGCGGTCGAGGTGTCCGGCCAGCAGGTCGCCGTGGTCCGGCTGGGCGGCCGGCTGCACGCCATCGGTGCGGTCTGCAGCCACTGGGGCGGCCCGCTGGAGGAGGGTCCGCTCCTGGACGTGCAAGGCGACACCTGCCTGGAGTGCCCGTGGCACGGCAGCCGGTTCCGGCTGGCGGACGGCTCGGTCGCGCGGGGCCCGGCCACGGTGCCCCAGCTGGCCTACGACGCCCGGACCTCCGGCGACCGGCTCGAGGTGCGCGTACGACCCTGACCGCCCCGCACGACCACGTCGCGCAGCAGCGCCTCGGTCGCGGCGCCGACCGCGTCGACCGCCACCTCGAACGCGGCAGCGTTGTGGGCTGCCGGTGTGCGCATGCCGACGACCTTGCGGACGTACTGGAGCGCGGCGGCCCGCACGTCGTCCGGGCCGACGTCCTCGGTGAACGGCGGGCGGAGGGTCTTGATGCTGCGGCACATGCCGCGACCGTAGGACCGGTCGGCGGACGTGACAACGCCGCAACAGCCCGGACACGTGCGGCCCTCAGGCTGCGCAGCACCGACAACGGAGGTGCGGCATGCAGGACGCCCGGGCGCACGTGCTCTTCCAGATCGACCCCGGGCGCGCCCGGGAGGCGACCGACTACCTGACCGCGCTGCCGGGCGTGACCGACGCGGTCATGACCAGCGGCGCGTACGACGTCATCGCCACGGTCACCGCGTCCACCGAGGAGGCCCTGCGCGGTGCGCTGGCCCTGGCTCGGCGGACGCCGGGGCTGTGCGCCCTGCGGACGTGCCGGACGGGGTGAGCCTCGAGCACCGAGATCCGCTCCTTCGAGGGGCGGATCACCAGCAGCTGACGCCCTTATCGGCTCGGGCGTTCCAGGAGGGGCCGGCGCGGGCACGGTGCGGCCGTGGACCTGCCCGGCGCGCTGCTGGAGGTCGCGGGCCTGCTCGCGCTCGCGGTCCTGCTGGGGCTGCTGGCCCGGCGGGTGCACGTGCCGCTGACCGTGGTGCTGGTCGTCGTCGGCGTCCTGGCCTCGGCGGCCGGCGTGGTGCCGACGGTCGCCCGCCTTGAGGGCGAGGTCTTCGAGAGCGTCGTGGTCTTCGGCTTCCTGCCGGTGCTGGTGTTCGCTGCTGCCCTCGGCATCGACCTGCGCGCCTTCGTGGGCAACCTCGGCGCCATCGTGGCCCTGGCCGTGGTGGCCTTCGCGCTGTCGGCCGTGCTGGTCGGGCTCGCCCTGCACGTCGTGCTCGGAACGGCGCTGGTCGTGGCGTTCCTGTTCGGGGTGCTCATCAGCGCCACCGACCCGGTCGCGGTAGTCGCGATCTTCCGTGAGCTGGGGGTCCCCCGCCGCCTGCTGACGATGGTCGAGGGCGAGAGCCTGCTCAACGACGGCGTGGCCATCGTGCTGTTCGCCGTCCTGCTCGAGGCGGCGACCGGAGGCTCCATCAGCCTCGCGGCGGGGCTGATCGACGTCGTGGCGGTGTTCGCCGGAGGGGCGGCCGTAGGTGCCGTCCTCGGCCTGGCCGCCGCAGCGGTGCTCCCGTGGCTCGATCCGCTGCCGGCCGTCGCACTGTCGCTGGCGGTGGCGTACGGCAGCTTCGTCCTGGCCGACGCGGTGCTCTCCTTCTCCGGGGTGATGGCGACGGCGGTCGCCGGAATGGTCCTGTCGGGGCTCGCCCCCAGCCGCGCGTCGGCGGCGGTGCGCGAGGCCTGGGAGCAGACCTGGGAGGCGCTGGACTACATCGCCAACGCACTGCTCTTCCTGCTCATCGGCCTGGCGCTCGAGCTCAACGTGCTCCTCGAGGAGCTGGGCCCGATCCTGCTGGCCGTCGTGGCCGTGCTGGTGGCCCGCGCCCTCGCCGTGCTGCCCGTGGTCTGGCTGTTCGAGCGGGTCGCACGCGTCGCACGCGTCGCCCGGGTCGGGCGCCGCAACGAGGCGGTCCTGGTCTGGGGCGGTCTGCGCGGCGGCGTCGCGCTCGCCCTCGCCCTGGCACTGCCCGAGGAGCTCGCCGAGCGCGAGCTGCTCGTCACGCTCACGGGCGGCGTGGTCCTCGCGACGCTGCTGCTCAACGCGACCACGATCGGCTGGCTCGTCCACCGGCTGCACCTCGACGAGGCCAGCCCGGTCGACCGCTTCCTGTCCGCCGTGGCCCGGCTCGTCGGCGTCGAGGAAGCGCAGCGACGGGTCGCCGAGCTCGGGCTCGCCGACGCCCCCGACGCCGTCGCACGGCTGGAGGACGCGGCCCGGCAGGCGCACCAGGAGCTGCACGACCTGCAGCTCGACGAGGACCAGCAGGCGCGCGCCGTCCTCGGTCGGGCGCTGCACATCGAGCGTTCGACCTACCAGTTGCTCAGCGACGAGGGGCTGCTCCCGCCCGCCGTGACCCGCACCCTGCTCAGCCAGGTCGACGACGAGGTCGACGACCTGGCTTTCGGCGGCAGCGGCCTGGACCGCGCGCGACGCGGGCACGACGCCCCGTTGCTGCGCCTGAGCCGGTGGCTGCTGCGCTGGCTGCCCGAGCCGGCCGGAGAGGACCGGGCCGAGCTGGCCTACGCCGAGGCCTCGGCCCGCCGGCTGGCCTCCCGGCGCACCCGGGAGGCTCTGGCCGTCTTCGACGGGGTGCCCGGCATCCGGCCGGAGGTCGTCGAGCAGGTCCGGCAGACCTTCTCGCAGTGGGAGCGGGAGGCCGACAGCCAGCTCGACGAGCTCGACGAGCAGTCCGGCGGGACCCGGTCCGAGCTGCACGAGCGGCAGGCGGCGCTGCTGGCCCGCGCCGCAGCCGCGCGCGAGGTCGGTGCCCTCGTGGACGCCGGGCTGCTGCCGGAGCGGCTGCGGCACGGCCTGCCAGAGCTGTAGGTGGGGACGACGGAGGGCCACGATCCGGTCGCCACCGGTCCCTGGGCCGTCAGGCTGAGGTGCACGCAGCAGCGATCGCCGCCTGGCCCACGCTGATCGAGCCGTCCCCCGGGGGGAGCTGCACGTGCTGCAGCACCCGCAGTCCACGCCCGCGCAGCCGCTCGGCCAGCTGGTCGCCGAGCACCACGTTGGCGAAGACCCCTCCGGTCAGGGCAACGGTGTCGAGGTGGTGCTGCGACGCCGCCTGGGCCGCCAGCTCCGCCGACGCCTCGGCCAGAGCGCGGTGGAACCCGGCGGAGAGCTGCGCGACCGGGACTCCGCGGGCCCGGTCCTCCAGCAGCTCCGCGAGGGCGGGGCCGGGATCGAGTCGCCCAGCCGTCACGGCGAACGCGTAAGCCGGGGTCTTGCGCGGGTCCGCGGTCCGGGCCAGCGCCTCCAGCTCGATCGCAGCCTGCCCCTCGTACGTCACGTGGCTGACCACGCCGAGAAGCGCTGCCACGGCGTCGAAGAGACGACCCATGCTGGTGGTCTCGGGCGCCCGTCCGGACGCGGCGAGGGCGAGGACCGCCGGCCACCGCGCGTCCCACCGCGGCCCGTGCTCGGCAGCCACCTCGGCGCCCAGGCTGCGGTGCAGCCAGGCGAGCGCCACCCGCCACGGCTCCCGGACCGCGGCGTCGCCGCCGGGGAGGGCCACCGGCGCGAGGTGCCCGACCCGGGTGGAGCGGGACAGGTCGGCGACCAGGAACTCCCCGCCCCAGGACGTGCCGTCGGTCCCCCACCCGGCACCGTCGAAGGCGATCCCGAGCACCGGTGAGTGCATGCCGTGCTCGACCAAGCAGGCCGCGACGTGCGCGTGATGGTGCTGCACGCCGAGCAGGGGCAGGCCGCACTGGGACGCCCAGCCCGTCGACCGGTAGTCGGGGTGCAGGTCGTGGGCGACGACCGCAGGCGGCACGCCCGTGAGCCCGACCAGGTGCTCGACCGCCTCGGCGAACGCCTGGTAGGCCGGCCACGCGTCGAGGTCGCCCAGGTGCTGGCTCAGGACGACCGTGCCGCCGCGGGCGAGGGCGACGGTGCTCTTGAGCTGGGCGCCGACCGCGAGCACAGGGCTCGTTGCGGGGACGGGGAGTCGGATCGGCTGCGGGACCCACCCGCGGGCCCGCCTGAGCATCTGCAGTCGCCCACCCGTCCGACTGCGCAGGACCGAGTCGTCGACCCGGACGTGGATGGCGCGGTCGTGCGCGAGCACGCCGTCGGTCAGCGGCCCGAGCACCTGGTGCGCCTGCTCGTCACGGTGCAGGACGGGCTCTCCCGAGCGGTTGCCGCTGGTCATCACCAGCGGTCGGGCGACCGCGTCCAGCAGCAGGACGTGCAGGGGGCTGGACGGCAGCATCACCCCGACCTCGGTCAGCCGGGGTGCGATCTCCGCCGCCAGGTCCGCACCTGGCCGGACGGCGGCCAGCACGATCGGCCGGCGGGAGGAGACGACGGCGGCGCGCGCCTCCTGGTCGAGCTCGCACAGCTCGTCGGCGGCGGCAAGGTCGGACACCATCACGGCCAGCGGCTGGTCCGGCCGCTGCTTGCGCCGCCGGAGCTCCTCCACCGCCGTCGCGTCACGGGCATCGCACGCCAGGTGGTAGCCGCCCACGCCCTTGACCGCGACGATCCCACCGCTGCGCAGGGAGTCCGCCGCGGCCGCGAGCGCCGACGCACCGACCAGCTGACCGCCGCCCGCGGCCGTCCACGTGGCGGTGGGACCGCAGTCCGGGCAGGCGTTCGGCTGGGCGTGGAACCTGCGGTCCGCCGGGTCGTCGTACTCCGCCTGGCACGGCGGGCACATCGTGAACGGCGCCATCGTGGTCCCGGGACGGTCGTACGGGACGGCCCGCACGATCGTGTACCGGGGCCCGCAGTCGGTGCAGTTCACGAACGGGTATCCGGCCCGCCGGTCCGCCGGGTCGCCGACCTCGGCCAGGCAGGCTTCGCAGGGAGCGACGTCGGCGCTGACCCGGACGTCGGGCACGCCCCCGACGTCGGTGACGGCGATGACGAACCCGGTAGCCGCCTGCACCGGCACGGCCAGGACCTCGACCTGCTCCACGACGGCCAGCGGCGGCGGCCGGCTGGTCAGGAGCCGGACCAGCGCGGACAGCGCCGACGGCGTCCCCTGCGCCTCGAGCAGCACGCCCCGGCTGTCGTTGCCGACCCAGCCCGACAGGCCCAGCTCACAGGCGGTGCGGTAGACGAACGGACGGAAGCCGACACCCTGCACGGTGCCCCGCACCGTGACCCGTCGGCGTTCGACCTCGGCAGCAGGCACGTCAGCAGATGCGCGGGAGCGGATCCCCGACCAGCATGTCCACGATCCTCGTGCCTCCGAAAGCCGTCTCCAGCAGCACGATCCGGGCCGGCTCTGCCGCGATGCGCCCGATGATCGCAGCCTCGGCACCGAGCCGGTGACCGCGCATCGCGACGAGAGCGGCCTGGGCCTGCCCGGCCGGGACCACGGCGACGAGCTTGCCCTCGTTCGCCACGTAGAGCGGGTCGATGCCGAGCAGGTCGCAGGCGCCCACGACCGGCCGCCGCAACGGCAGCGCTGCCTCCTGCAGCACGACCGCGACCTCGGCGTCGGCGGCCAGCTCGTTGCACACCGTCCCGACGCCGCCGCGGGTCGGGTCCCGCAGCCACCGGGTGCCCGGTGCCGCCGCCAGCAGCACCTCGACGAGGTCCCCGAGCGGGGCGGTGTCGGAGCAGACGTCGGCCTCGAGGTCGAGGTCGCCGCGGGCCAGCATCACGGCCACCCCGTGGTCGGCCAGGGTCCCGCTCACCAGCACGGCGTCGCCGGCGCGCACGAGGTGGGCACCCAGCTCCCGGCCGGCCGGGACGACACCGACACCGGCCGTCGTGATGTAGAGGCCGTCTGCCGCACCGGTGTCGACCACCTTGGTGTCGCCGGTGACGATCATGACGCCGGCCTGCGCCGCGGAAGCGGCCATGTCGGCGACGATCTCCTTGAGCTCCTCGACCGGGAAGCCCTCCTCGATGACGAAGGCCGCCGACAGCCAGGTCGGGCGGGCGCCGCACATCGCCAGGTCGTTGACCGTCCCGTGCACGGCCAGGTGGCCGATCGAGCCGCCCGCGAAGCGCCGCGGCTTGACCACGTAGGAGTCGGTGGAGAACGCCAGGCGGTCCCCCGACGGCGTGGTGAGCAGGGCGCCGTCGGCCAGTGGCTCGAGCGCCTCGTTGCGGAAGGCCTCGAGGAACACGGCGTCCACCAGGGCCGCCGAGGCCTTGCCGCCCGCGCCGTGCGCCAGCGTCACCACCTCGTCGGTCAGCCGGGGCCGGCGGCGACGGAAGGACTCCACCCGCTCGAGCACCAGCTCCTGGCGGCCGTCTGCGCCGGGAACGGTCATCGGGTGGCGGCCGCGAGACCGGCAGCCGTGCTGTGCAGCCGGCCGAAGGTGTAGTACGCCGCGCAGGCGCCCTCGGAGGAGACCATGCAGGTGCCGATGGGGGTCTCGGGCGTGCACGCCGTCCCGAAGACCTTGCACTCCCACGGCTTGATGACGCCCTTGAGGACCTCCCCGCACTGGCAGGCCTTCGGGTCGGCGACCCGCACGCCTGGCAGCTCGAACAGCCGCTCGGCGTCGAAGGCGGCGAAGTCGTCGTGGAGCGCCAACGCGCTCTGCGCGATGAAGCCCAGGCCGCGCCACTCGAAGTGCGGCCGCAGGACGAACACCTGCTCGAGGATCTTCAGCGCGATCGGGTTGCCCTCGTCGCGGACGACGCGGTTGTACTGGTTCTCGACCTCGCAGCGACCGTCGGCGAACTGCTGGAGCAGCATCACGACGGCCTGGAGGATGTCCAAGGGCTCGAAACCAGCTGTCACCAAGGGCTTGCCGTACCGCCGTGGGACGAAGTCGTACGGCCGGTTGCCGATGACGGTGCTCACGTGCCCGGGGCCGAGGAAGCCGTCCAGACGCAGGTCCGGGGAGTCGAGGATCGCCTTGAGCGGCGGCACGATCGTGACGTGGTTGGAGAAGACGCTGAAGTTGCGGACGCCCAGTTCGCGGGCGCGCAGCAGCGTCACCGCCGTCGACGGTGCGGTCGTCTCGAAGCCCACGGCGAAGAAGACGACCTTGTGGTCAGGGTTGGCCACCGCGATCTTCAGCGCATCGAGCGGGCTGTAGACCATGCGGACATCGGCGCCGCGCGCCTTGGCCTCGAGCAGGCTCGACCTGCTGCCGGGTACGCGCAGCATGTCGCCGAAGGACGTGAAGATGACGCCCGGACGCTCGGCCAGCGAGATGGCGTCGTCGACGCGTCCCATCGGGATGACGCAGACAGGACAGCCCGGACCGTGCACCAGCTGGACCGTGTCCGGCAGGAGCTGCTCGATCCCGTGCCGGTAGATGGTGTGCGTGTGCCCGCCGCACACCTCCATGAAGGCGTACGGCACGCCGTCACGGCCACCCTCGGCCAGCTCGGTGATGCG
>Ga0136633_1002042_pt1 | contig 14261 bp, 10 predicted proteins | sample AntDrymeUQ832206_2_FD_105494 | JGI IMG/M metagenome (GOLD analysis project Ga0136633, IMG submission 105494) | Polar desert sand microbial communities from Dry Valleys, Antarctica - metaG UQ83 (22.06) | ecosystem: Environmental > Terrestrial > Soil > Desert | place: Antarctica: Dry Valley... | reverse complement strand
GCTCGTTCTACTACCTCAAGCACGTGCGCTTCGACATCCTCAAGATCGACGGCGAGTTCGTGCGCGAATGCACCTCGACGAGCACCGACCGGCTCGTGATCCAGGCGGTCGTCGACATCGCGGACGGGCTCGGCAAGCAGACGATCGCCGAGCACGTCGGCGACGGTGACACGGTCAAGCTCCTGCGCGACCTCGGCGTCACCCACGGCCAGGGCTTCTACCTCGCCGAGCCGCAGTCGCTGGAGGAGTTCCTCGCCGACCTGCACGCGGGGGCGGCTCCTTCAGCTCGATGAACACCGTGTAGTCATGCCGCTGGAGGCATGTCGTGCGGCAGTGCGGGATCGTATATGTGTCCGGCGGCGGATTGACTGGGGCTGTGCTCGGGCATGACAAGGGTTGTGGCTATGGGCTCTTCGATCTCTCGTTGCTGTGGGCGCGTTTCAGTGACGCAATGACCGCCGGTCCCGGTTCGGTTGGCGTACGCGACGCGCAGCGTGATGGCGAGGCGGTCGCTCGCCGGCCGGAGTTCGCGTGGTTGGCGCGCCTGGGGCTCGTTGCTCGCGGGGTGTCGTATGCGATCATCGGTGTCCTGGCTCTGAAGCTCGCATTCGGGTCGGGTGGCAAGGCGACGGACCAGCGCGGGGCGCTGCAGGCGATCGCTCAACAGCCGTTGGGCAAGGCACTGATGGTTGGCATGGTGATCGGCCTGGCCGGCTATGCGACGTGGCGGCTGATGCGCGCTGCGCTCGGCCACGGAGCCCAGCAGCAGGACAGCACGTTCGAGCGGGTTGCCGCTGCGGCGAGCGGCCTCGCGTACGCCGCGTTGTGCGTGACGGCAGTGAAGATTCTCGTGGGAGCCAACAGCAGCGGCGCCGCGAACAGTCCGAAGAAGACGACGGGCGGCGTGTTGGAGTGGACGGGCGGAACGACGATCGTCGCCGTCATCGGAGCGATCCTCGTCGGCGTGGCGCTCTACCAGGGCTACAAGGGCGTCTCGAAGAAGTTTCTCGAGGATTCGAACACCGCGCAGATGGGCGCCCAGACCGAGCGGGCGTTCACTGCGCTCGGCGTCTTCGGGCACCTTGCGCGGATGGTCATCTTCGGCCTCGTCGGCTACGGCCTCATCAAGGCCGCCATGAACTATGACCCGAACAAGGCGGTCGGACTGGACGGCGCTCTCAGCGAGCTGTCGCGCTATTCCTATGGGCCGGCGCTGCTGGGCGTCGTCGCCGCCGGGCTGATCGGCTTCGCGCTGTACTCGATGGCCGATGCGCGCTACCGCAAGATCTGAGGCCATGGCAAGCTTGCTGATCGGCCCGATGCTGCGCATGGGACCCCGGGAGACGGAACCCACCCCACCCTGAAGACCACGCTCGAGCGCCAACTCTGCTGACCGGACGACGCGGTCCCCGCCCTGATCCGATGATCGCTTCCCACAGGGGGCGCGGCCGGATCATGAACCGATCGGCCCATCGCGTGCTGTTTGCGGGCACCCGATATTCCCGTAGAACAAGCGCAGGCCACTGATCAACGCACCCCCGTCGCGAGGCGGGTTCGCAAAGCCACGGGACTCCGCCGGAGTCAGCCGGGTTGCCAATGGCGGACGGCAGTCCGACGCGCACGAGCGCTTCCCTGCCGCCGCAGTGCCATTGACAGCGGGCAGCTCGCACATGATGGAGGGCCGTGCAATGTCGAAGTTCCGAGTGATCATGTACGCGCTGATCGTGGGCGTCGCCTATGCGGCGCTGTCGCAGGCGGTGGCCAGTCTGTCGGCGCTCGGCGCCTCCGAGGGAGCCGTCCTTTGGCCCGGCGCGGGCCTGACCCTGGGCGTCCTGCTCGCCCGCCCGCGGCGCGAGTGGCCGTGGTATCTGGGAGCGGTCTTCCTGGCTGAGACGCTGATGGACGTCAAGCTCGGCCACGGACTCGGACTTGGTCTGCAGTGGGCCGTCACCAACACCGTCGAGCCCTTGCTGGGTGCGTGGCTGTTGACGCGCGGCGGCCGGCCCGCTCCGGACATCGGGCGGCGGCACGATCTGATGCGCTTCCTGGTATTCGGAGCGATCGCCGGGCCCGCGCTGGGCGCCCTGGTCGGAACCGCAGGCGGCGTGCTGCTTGCCGGCGACCCCTGGTGGCCGCGGCTTCCGCGCTGGTTCATCGGTGACGGCGTCGGCGCGCTCGTCGTGGCGCCGGCCGTGTTGATGCTGGCGTCCGGTGTGCGCTCACGGCCGACGCGGGGTCTCGTGGGCGGCGCAGTGCTCATGCTGGCGGTGACCGCGCTCGCAGCCGGCCCCTGGGCTTTCACGGGAGACCTGGGTCTTCCGTTCTTGATCGTTCCCGCGCTCCTCTTCTACGCGGTGCGCTGCGGCACCGCGGGGGCATCCACCGGGCTGCTGATCGTGTCGCTGTGGATCTCAGGAGTGGGAGCCGCCGGTCAGGGCCCGTTTGCGCACGCAGGCGCACTCAACGGGCTCATCATCGCCCAGATGTTCACCGTCATGGCCGGCCTGACCGCTCTGACAGTGGCCGCGCTCATGCGGGACCTCGTCTCCCGCGACGAGGTCCAGAAACTGCTGGAGGACCAGGCTCTGCACGACAACCTCACCGGCCTGGCCAATCGGAGGCTCCTGGCTGACCGACTCGACCATGCCTCAAGACGGCTCGCCCGCCATCCGGGGCGCATCGGACTGCTGTTCATCGACCTCGACCGCTTCAAGGAGGTCAACGACACGCTCGGCCACGCGTCCGGCGACGTCGTCCTCCTGGAGGTCGCGCGACGCCTGAGCGCCATCGTCCGCGACCACGACACGGTCGCGCGAATCGGCGGCGACGAGTTCCTGGTGCTCGTCGACGACCTCAAGAGCGCAGGGCAGGCCGAGCAGTTGGCGCAGCGGGCGATCACCGCCCTGGCGAGCCCGATCACCTGCCCCGACGGCGTCGTCCGCATCGGAGCCAGCATCGGCCTTGCGATCGCCGACGAACCGTTCGAGGATGCCGAACTGTTCCTCCAGGTGGCCGACCGCGCCATGTACGCCGCCAAGCAGGCCGGCGGCGACCGCTTCCGGATAGCACCGGACTGGGCAGACCTCCGGCGCGCCCGCCCCGCGGCGGGCCCACCGGCCGAGATTGTCCCGTAGCTCGTAGAACTTGAGGTGGCCCTGATATGCCGTGCTCGATCGCGCGCGGCAAGCCGATGCGCCGGGCGTCTCACCGTGGGCGCACGGGTCACTGCCTATAGTTGAACGGTAATCGCGGCGGCCAGGGACTGGACCGTCTGCTCGCTCGACCGGAGGGTTTCGCAATACCGTTCTCCACGCAGCGCGACAGTGAGCATCTCGTCGAGTTCTACGAGACGCGGGAGTTCCTCGCGGAGACGGTGACGGGCTTCATCGGTGCGGCCCTCAGGGACGGCAACGCGGCGATCGTGATGGCGACCACGGCACATCGCGACGCGATCGACGCGTCGTTGCGCGCCGCGCAGGTCGACCTGGCGGCCGCAGCCGCGGCGGACAGGTACGTGAGCGTCGATGCGACCGCACTGCTCGACGGGTTCATGGCAGGTGGTGCGCCGGGCGCCGCGCTGTTCGGCGAGTCGATCGGCCGGGCGATCGCGCGTGCCGGAGCAGGAGGGCGCAGCGTCCGGATCTTCGACGAGGTGGTCGCCCTGCTGTGGGACCGGGCCGACGTCACGTCGGCGGTCACGCTCGAGAACCTGTGGGACGAGCTCGCGGCCGCACACGAGTTCGAGCTGTTGTGCGCCTACCCGATGCGCGTCTTCGAGGACTCGGCGAACGCCGAGGCGTTCCAGCGGATCCGCGCGCGGCACACGACGGCGGTCCCGAGCCAGAACGGCGTCGCGCCGCATCAGGCCGAAGACGAGCAGCGCGCCGTCGAGATTCACCAGCACCCTGTCGCGCTGTACAGAGACCCGGCAGGCGGGTCGGCCACCGGCGGCGTGCAGCCGCGCGACCCAGCCGACCAGCTGGCCTTGAGCGATCATGCCGAGCGGGTCGGTGGGATCGGCAGCTGGGACTGGACGCCGCATACCGGGGAACTTCACTGGTCGGACCACCTGTTTCGCATCGCCGGCCTGGAGCCCGGTTCGGTCACCCTCTCGCCCGAACTCGTGCTGTCGCTCGTGCACCCCGCGGACATCGGGCGCGTCAAGGAGGTCCTCGGCGTCCTGCGCGCGGGCGGGGGCATGCGGATGCTCGAGTGCCGGATCGTGCGCCACGACGACGTCGTGGCCGACCTGCGGGTGACCGTTGCGCTCTCGATGGGAGGCGGAGAGCAGGAGCACTTCGTCGGGTGCGTCCAGGACGTGACGGCTGAGCGGCGAATGACTCGAACGCTGGCCGCCCACGTCGCGGTCGCCACGGCGCTGGACGAATGGCAGACGTTCGAGCCCGGCGTCGGAGCGCTGCTGGAGGGGCTGGCGTCCGCGATGGACCTGTGCTATGGCGTGCTCTGGCTGCCGCGCGGCGCAGGCCTGACCGCGAAGCTGATCTGGCACGTGGATTCTGCCCCGCTTGTGGACTTGGCCGCGACCACGCGCACCTGGCGCGCCGGGGAGGGCGCTCCGTGGCTGGGATGGTCACAGGACGGCCGTCAGCCCGTCGTCTCCAACCAGCCCGTGTCGAGCGCCGTGGGCGAGTGCGCGGAGGCGATGCGCGCTGCCGCGATCAAGACCGCGCTCGCGATTCCCGCCGTGGCCGTCGACGAGACGCTGGCGGTCCTGGAGTTCTTCTCGTTCGAGCGCGTCGAGCCCTCCGGCCGCCTGCTGCGATCGCTGAAAGGCATCGGTCACGAGATCGGCTGGTTCCTCGATCGCCGGCGCGGCGAACTCGTGGCGCCGGTCCTGACGCCGCGCGGAGTCCAGGTGCTCCAGCTGGCCGCCCACGCGCTGAGCTCGGCGGACATCGCGCGGGAGTTGCACGTAAGCTCGGCAACGGTCAAGCGCCATTTCGAGGACTCCTACGCCCGGCTGGGGGTGAGCGACCGTGCCTCCGCCGTGGCGAAGGCGATGCGCCAGGGCTTGATCGATTAGGCAGCCTGAACCATCTGGCCCATGTGCTGGGCGACGCAGGTGCCGATTGCAGCTTCCTGCCCCGTACAGCCGCCGCGGATCGCCGTCAGCTTCGACGCAACGATCCTGCTCGTCGTTCGGATTGCCTCGCCATCAGGACGATGGGCATGCACTGCGCATCGCGCAAGTCGTGTGAACCGATCGGCTCATGTGTTGCGTGCCGGATGCGTCGATACGTCGTACATGGATCGCGATCTGTCACGGGACGGCGAGATCAGACTGATCGGAGCCGCGCGAGCGCAGGCCACGCACGCCCCCGCGTCCAGGGCGGCATCGTGAATCCGCTGTTCACCGACGACGTCGCACTGTCGCATCTCGGTGCCGTCGCGCGCAGCATGGGCGAGGGCCTGCTCACACTCGATGCCGCAGGGTGCTTCACCTACGTCAACCCGGCTGCCGAGAGCCTGCTCGGCTGGGCGCTCGGGGATCTCCGTGGGGCGGACATGCACACGACCATTCACCACAGTCGACCCGACGGCTCATCTTATCCCGCCGAGCAATGCCCGTTGATCGGCGCGCGCCGCGACGGACTCGTGGTGCGGGTCGAGGACGATATGTTCATCCGGCGCGACGGCAGCCGGCTACCCGTCGCCTACACCTCGGCGCCGTTGACCGACCACGGCCCGGGCGGATCGGTGGTCGTGTTTCGCGATGCCACCGCCCAGCGCGAGCAGGAGGCGCTGGTCAGCGATCAGCTCGAGGCCCTCGCGACACTGCAGGCGATCCGCGATGCGCTGGCCGAGAATCGCTTCGTGCTCCACGCACAGCCGATCGTCAACCTCGACAGCGACGCGACGACACAGCACGAACTCCTGATCCGCATGATCGACCGCGACGGCAGGACGATCATGCCGCACGCCTTCCTCCCCGTGGCCGAGGAGCATGGCGCTATTCGCGAGATCGATCGCTGGGTGGTCCGCGAGGCCGTCGGCTTCGTCAGCCGCGGGCACGCCGTGCAGATCAACCTGTCCGCGCATTCGTTCGGCGACGTCGAGACGTTCGGATTCATCGAGCGCGAGCTGATCGAGGCGAACGCCGATCCCCATCTGCTCGGGATCGAGATCACGGAGACCGCGGTGCTCTCCAACCCGATCGTCGCCACGCAGATCATCGCGGCGCTGCAGAAGCTCGGCTGCCCCGCGGCGCTTGACGACTTCGGCACGGGGCACGCCGGTTTCGGCCGGCTCAAGACCCTGCCGCTGAGCTACATCAAGATCGACATCGAGTTCGTGCGCGACCTGCTGACGGACGAGGGCAGCCGCCACGTCGTCCGCGCGGTGGTCGATCTCGCACGAAGCTTCGGCTGCGACACGATCGCGGAGGGCGTCGAGGATCAGGCGACGCTCGACCTGCTGCGCGACCTGGGCGTGGACTACGCGCAGGGGTACTTCCTCGGACGCCCGGCGCCGGCAGCCGACGTCTTCGCGGTAGCAGACGGTGTCGTGGAGGCGTGTGTCCCGCCGCCGCCGCCCGCTGCGCTGGACGCCTCATGGGCGGCGGGCTCGCAGCCGGCCGGCATCGAGGGACCACCGGATCGGTCGCAGCTGCTGTGGCTACACCGTCTGCAGCGCGCGCTGGCGAACGATCGGTTCCTGCTGTTCGCGCAACCGGTCGTCGAGCTTGCGGCCCGCACGGTCGTCAGGCACAAGCTGCTGTTCGGCATGCTCGGTGACGACGGCGAGCTGTTCGCGCCGGAGGAGTTCATGCCGACTGCCGAGTGCTTCGGCCTGATGTCGGCGATCGATCACTGGGTGCTGCAAGAGGGCTGTTCCCTCGCCGCCGAGGGCCATGCCATTGCGCTCGAGCTGTGTGCCGGCACGCTCGTGGATCGCGACATCGGCGCCTGCGTGCAGGATCAGCTGCTGGTCTGCGGCGCATCGCCGGCGCTCGTCGGCTTCGCGGTCAGTGCCAGCGCGTTGTCCGGGCACGGTACACTCGGGCCGGGATTCGCAGACCTCATGCAATCGCTTGGTTGTCCGGGCGCCGTCGGTGACTTCACGGTGTTCACGCAGCTCGGCGACGGGCGGCGCATTCACATCGACTGCCTGAACATCGCACCGCAGGCCATCTCCAGCCTGCTCACCGATCCTGCCGGCGAACGGGTCGTCGCGGAGATCGTGCGGTGGGCCGAGGCCGCCGGGCTGGGGACGGTGGCCGAGGGCGTCGCGGACCAGGCAACGCTCGAGCGCGTGCGCGCGCTGGGTGTCCGATATGCGCAGGGCGACCATCTCGGGCTGCCCGTACCGGCGCGCGAGGCCTTGCACCCCGGCGCGTGCTCGCCCGCGGTGCGCAGGTGAGCGATCCGAGGACACCGGGGCCGCTGCGCCGCACGAGCGATGACCCCGCGCTGCTGGCGCGACGATTCGGTGACCTGCTGCGCGTCGGCGACGGCGCGGCGGCCGAACGGCTCGTCGACGAAGCGCTTGCCGGCGGCATGTCGCCGGCAGCGATCCAGGCGCTCGTCATCACGCCGGCGATGGTGCGGATCGGAGAGCTCTGGGCATCGCGCGCGATCGGCGTCGCCGACGAGCATCTGGCGTCCTCGATCAGCCAGCGGGCGCTGATACGCCTGTTGACGAAGTTGAACTCGGGTCCACATCGGGCTCGCTCGCGCGAGCGCGTGCTGCTGGCCGCCGTCGAGGGTCAGCATCACGTCCTGGGCCTGCGCATGATCGCGGATGTCCTCGAGGGCGCGGGCTTTGATGTCTTGTACCTCGGCGAGGACGTCCCGGTCGACAGCCTGCTGGAATCCGTCACGCTGCACCGGCCGGCCGTCGTCGGTCTGGGCTTCGGCATCGCGTCGGACGTGAGCACCCTGGCGGACTCGATCTGGGCCATCCACGACGCGGCACCCGCGACACGGATGATGCTGGGAGGGCGCGCGGTACCCCTCGGCCTGCGGACTGCGGGCTATCCGTATGTCGCCAGCAGTCTGGAGGTCGTGGGCATGGTCGAGCAGATCCTCGCCGCACCCGCCCAGCCGCTGCCCGCCGTCATCGACCCGCTGAGATCACACGGTCCGGGGCTGGCCCGGATGCGTGAGCCGGCGGTGGAGACGGATGCGATCGCCGCGCAACTGGCCAGATCCGCCGACGAAGCGATCGACGTCGCCCGTGAGCACGTTCGGCGTGGCCTGACCTTCCGCGACATGGCCTTCCGCGATCCGCTGACGGATCTCGCCAATCGCCGCGGCTTCGACGAGGAGCTCAGCGCACTGACGCAGCAGACGCGATCGGGCGGCACGGTGCTGATGATCGACGTCGATGCGTTCAAGCTCGTCAATGACGGCTTGGGTCATGCGGCCGGTGACCTTGTCCTGCGTGCGATCGGCCACGCGATCAGCGACTCGATCCGGCCGGGCGATCTCGCGGCCCGCATCGGAGGCGACGAGTTCGCGGTCCTGCTGCCGGGCACGACGCCCGCTGACGCCTGCGCGGTCGCCGACAGGATCTGCGCCGCCGTAGCGCTCTGCGCGGACCCTCCCGTCAGCATCAGCGTGGGCGTCGCCGCGGTCTCGAGCGACGCGCGCGGCGCGCTGCTCGCGGCGGACACGGCCCTGTACGGCGCCAAGCGTGCCGGCCGCGACCGTATCCTCACAGCCCCCGCGCAACCAACCGATCCAGTTCAAGGAGTGATCTGAGCGATGTACGTCTCGATGTCCCGCCTCGCGATTCCCAGTGAACGATCCGCAGAGCTGATCAGTGCCTTCAAGGACCGTTCGCGGCGCGTCGAGGAAGCCGATGGCTTCGTCGACCTGCAGGTCTGGCAGTCCGACCGTGACGCGGGCGAGATCCTCATGGTCAGCCGCTGGCGCGACAGGGACACGTTCAAGGCGTACATGAAGAGCGACGCGCACAAGGCATCCCATGGGCGCATCGATGCCTCGCTCAAAGCGGACATCACCCTCAAGCGCCTTGATCACCTGCACACCTACGAGGTCGTGGCCGAATGACACTGCGCCGCCCGAGCGGCATGCCGCCGCCCGACACGGCGCGGATCGACGGCGCCGCGACGGCCCTGGTGCCGCTTGCCGACGCGATCTGCGCGCAGTACCGCGCCGAGTTTCCTGACGAGATCGAGCGCTACGGCGACGCCGGATCGGAGTGGTGTCGCCACGACAACCAGTGGCTGCTGTCGTGGGCGGTCACCGACGTGCTGGGCGGGACCGACCTGGTCGAGCAGGTGATGTGGCTGGCTGGGGTGCTGCACGCCAGGGACTTCCCGGTGCAGCGACTCGCTCGTGACCTGCAGATCGCGGCCGAGATCGTCGTGGCGGTCGGTGCCTTCGGCGACGCGAGCGGCGCGGTCGCCGAGCGGCTCGGGGCCGCCGCCGAGACGGTCAACTGCAGTCGCGCTGGGTGACCCGATCGGCTCAGGCGTTGGACGCGTCCGGCGCCGATACCGCGGGTATGCGTGGAATACGAACGGACAGGCAGTCCCGCGTTTGGAGGACCGCACGATCTGCAACTCGCTTGAGCGCTCGCCCGCACCGGGGGACGGGGCGCGGCAGCAAGCATGCCGACGCTGTCCGGCGGCGAGTGCGGGGTGCTCCTGGCAGCAGCGTATGCCGCCCGCCGGCGTCTTCGGTCTGGCGATCGACCCGGCCGACAACGACCGCTGCGGCGGTTCGGACGCTGCTGATCCTCGCCTCGGACCCGGGCGTCTACTACGCTGCATCGCACATGAGCGTCGATCCCGCTGAGCTGCCCGCTCTGCACGAGCTTGAGTCCGAGGTGATGGACGTCGTGTGGGACCTGTCGGCGCCGCTGACGGTGAGGGCGGTGCTGGACGAGGTCAATGCGCGGTCCGGGCGTGAACGCGCGTACACCACGGTGATGACGATCATGCGCCGGCTGGCCGCCAAGGGTGTGCTCGCGCGCGAGCGTGATGGTAAGGCCCACCTGTATCGGGCGATCTGCTCGCGTCGGGAGTACGCCGACGCGCGCGCCGGCACGCAGGTCGGGGCGCTCGTCGCCGAGTACGGTGACGTTGCGCTCGCGCACTTCGCTGCCGCGATGGCCGAGCTTGACCCTGCCCGCCGCGAGCAGCTGGCCAGGTTGGCGACGCGGCGTGACTAGCCCGCTGGCCGGCCCAGCCCTTTGGCATGCGCAGCACGTTCATCGGCCAACGCGGACAATCGGTCAGGCCGTCCACGCGCTGCGGCACCCAGTATGCCCCCGGTGTCGCGGGCGATGACGATCTCTTCCCCGGCTGGCACGATGAGCACGGCGACCGCTGCGCCGGCCACGGCGATCTGCTCGGCGTGCCGAGCGTTGCGCGAGCTGTCGAGCGCGACGCCGAGCTGGCCCAGCCGTTCGCATACGGCGGCGCGCAGCGGCGCGCAATGCTCGCCCGCCCCCGCGGTGAACACGAGTGCGTCGAGGCCGCGCATGGACGTCGTCATCGCGGCGACGGCGCTGCTGACTCCGCGTACGAGGACGTCGAACGCGAGCTCGGCACGCTCGTCACCGTCGGCGGCGGCGACGACGATCTCGCGCAGCCCGGCGATGCCGGCGATGCCGAGCAGCCCGGAGCGGTGGTTGAGGGCGTCGTCGAGCTCGTCGCGCTCGATGCCCGACGCGAGCAGGTGCAGCAGCAGCCCGGGATCGAGCGATCCCGAGCGCGTCGCCATCGGGACGCCGTCCAGCGGCGTGAAGCCCATCGTCGTGTCGACCGATCGTCCGTCGAGCACGGCGGTGACCGAGCAGCCGCTGCCGAGGTGGCAGACGACGAGCCTGCGACAGCCGTCGGCGCCGAGGATCCGCGCCGCCTGCTCGTGGCACCACCGCACGTTGAGGCCGTGGAAGCCGTAGCGGCGCAGCTCGAGGCGCTCGGTCCACGCGCGCGGCAGCGCGTACGTCACGGCCTCGGGCGCGAGCGTGCGATGAAACGCGGTGTCGAAGCAGGCGATCTGCGGCAGATCCGGCCACGCCGCGCCAGCGGCGTCGATGCCCTCCAGCGCGGCGCGCGTATGCAGCGGCGCGAGCGGTGCCAGCGCGGCGATCGCGCCGCGCGTCGTGTCGTCGAGGAGCACCGGGTTGGACAGGCGCGGCCCGCCGTGCACTACGCGGTGGCCCACCGCCTCCGCATCGCCGCCCGCGTCGGCGAGCGCGGCGTGCAGCGCCTGAGCGTGGAGGCCGGGGCTGGCGCCGGGCTCCCAGCGCTCCTCGCCGCGCCGCAGGATCGTCTCCTGCTCGCTGTCGACGAGTGCGTGCTTGAGGCTGCTTGAGCCGGCGTTGACGACGAGGACCCGCACCGCTGCGACCGGCTAGCCGACCGGCTCTGGCCAGGTCCAGTCGCGCACCTCGGGCATGTCCTGCAGGTGCTCGCGGATGTAGGCGTGGTGGCGCACGAGCATCGCTTCGCAATGGCGTTCCAGCGTGAGCGCGCCGGGCGCGATCCGGCGCGCGCGCCGCAGCGCCTCGACCACGAGGTGGTAGCGGCTCATCTCGTTGAGGACGACCATGTCAAACGGCGTCGTCGTCGTGCCCTGCTCGCTGTAGCCGTGGACGTGAAAGCGATCGGCGTCGGGTCGCCCGTGCAGCAGCTGGTGCAGCGCGCGGGCGTATCCGTGAAATGCGCAGACGACGTCGGTCGTGTCGCCGAACAGCGCTTGGAAGCGGTCGCGTGACATGCCGTGCGGATGTACCTCGGGGGGCGCGATCGACATCAGATCGACGACGTTGACGACGCGGAAGCGCAGCTCGGGCACGTGCTCGCGCAGCAAGGCAGCGGCCGCGATCGTCTCCTGTGTCGGCACGTCGCCGATGCACGCCAACACGACGTCGGCGTCCTCGCGGCCGAGCGCGTTGCCGGCCCATTCCCACTCCCCGGCGCCGCGTGCGCAGTGCTCGCGCGCGGCGTCGATGTCGAGGTACTGCAGCTCGGGCTGCTTGTCGATGACGACGAGGTTGACGTAGTCGCGGCTGCGCAGGATGTGGTCGGCGGTCCACAGCAGGCAGTTGGCGTCCGGCGGCAGGTACACCCGCACGACGCTGCCGTTCATCGAGATCATTGTGTCGATCAGGCCGGGGCCCTGGTGGCTGAAGCCGTTGTTGTCGTTGCGCCAGCACGTCGAGGTCAGCAGAACGTTCAGCGACGCGACCGGAGCGCGCCAAGCGAGCTCGCGCCCGTGCTGCAGCCACTTGGCGTGTTGGATCGCCATCGACGCCGACACCATCGCGAACGCCTCGTAGGTCGCGAACAGGCCGTGACGGCCGGTCAGCAGATAGCCCTCCAGCCAGCCCTGGCAGTTGTGCTCGGAGAGGACCTCCATGACGCGCCCGTGCGGCGAGACGTGGTCGTCATCGGGGCGCCCGTCACGCAGCATCCGGTCCTCGACCTCGAAGACCGACCCGAGCCGGTTGGAATTCGCCTCGTCGGGGCTGAAGAGACGGAAGTTGGTCGGGTTGCGGACGTAGACGTCGCGCAGCAGCTCGCCGAGCTTGCGCGTCGACTCGGCGCGTGTCGTCGCCGGCCGCGTGACGGCCACGGCGTATGCGGCGGGATTGGGGAGGTCGAGCGGCTCGAGCACGAGGCCGCCGTTGGCGGCGGGCAGCGCGCCCATCCGCGAATCGCCCTCGGGCGCGAGAGCGGCGAGCTCAGCGACGAGCGCGCCGCCGACGTCGAAGCACAGATCGGGGCGATAGCTGCGCATCCAGCGCTCGAGCTGCGCGAGGTGCTCGGGGTTCTCACGCACGCCGGCGAGCGGCACTTGATGGGAGCGAAACGTGCCCTCGACCGCGATGCCGTCGACCTCCGGCGGGCCGGTCCAGCCCTTCGGCGTGCGCAGCACGATGACCGGCCAGCGCGGTGTTCCCGTGACGTGACCGGATCCGGATCGCGCGTTCTGCTGGATCGCGCGGATGTCCACGTACGCGCTGGTCAGCGCCGCGGCGAAGTCCTGGTGCACCTGACGTGGGTCGTCGCCGGCGACGATCACCGGGGCGTAGCCGTGGCCGTGCAGCAGCTCGAGCAGATCTTCCTGCGGTGCACGGCCGAGCACGGTCGGGCCGGAGATCTTGTGCTCGTTGAGGTGCAGGATCGGCAGCACCGCACCGTCGTGCTCGGGGTCGAGGAAGCGGATGCCCTTCCATGAGCCCTCCAGCGGTGCCGTCTCAGCCTCGCCGTCGCCGATCACGCAGGCGACGAGCAGGTCGGGGTTGTCGAACGCTGCGCCGAATGCGTGCATGAGCGCGTAGCCGAGCTCGCCGCCCTCGTGCACGGAGCCGGGCGTCGGCACGCTGACGTGGCTCGGGATCCCGCCGGGGGTGGAGAACTGGCGCACGAGCGCCAGCAGACCGGCTTCGTCGGCGCAGACGCGCGGATAGACCTCCGAATAGGTCCCCTCGAGGTAGACGTTCGCGACGATCGCGGGCCCGCCGTGTCCCGGTCCCGCGATGTAGAGCACCTGTGCGCCGGTCCGGCGGATGAGGCGGTTGAGCTGGGCGTAGACGAGGTTCAGCCCCGGCGAGGTGCCCCAGTGGCCGAGCAGGCGCGGCTTGATGTGCTCGGCGAGCAGCGGCTCGCGCAGGAGCGGGTTGTCGCGCAGGTAGATCTGCGCGACGGTCAGGTAGTTCGCGGCGTCCCAGTAGGCGAGCAGCCCGTCGAGCTCGGCGTCACCCGGCGCGGGCACGGTCTCGTTGCGATCTACGGCGGCGAGGTCTGTGATCGTCATAGCGCGAACCTTGGCGCACCTCGGCCGGCTCCGCATCCGTTATAGGGCCGGGCCGGGACGGCGTAGTTCCCCGCATTGCGCGGCCGGTCCGTGGCCGCGCGCTGGGCGTGCTCGCCTTTTGACCCGGCAACACCACCCGCCTCGGCCAAGAGCTCGAGACGACCGTCTACCGGCTGATTCAGGAGGCGCTGACGAACGTCGCCAAGCACGCCCGGGCCGAGCACGCGCGGGTCGCCGTCACCAGCGCAGGCGCCTGGAGGTCGAGATCGCAGACGACGGCGGCGGCTTCGATGCGAGCCAGGCGACGAGCGGCTGAGCTCGACGAGGCCGTGATCGAGGGCGTAGCGCACGAGATCGGCCCGTGACGAGCGGCGCAGCTTTCGGTGTGGACACTTGCAGTGGCCCCACCGTGGACGCTTGAAGTGGCCCCACCTCGCGTCGGTTGTTGTTGTCGTTGATCATGCCTGACGGGGGTGTGGTCCTGCCGCGAGCTGTCGTCGC
>Ga0136633_1002041_pt1 | contig 14261 bp, 13 predicted proteins | sample AntDrymeUQ832206_2_FD_105494 | JGI IMG/M metagenome (GOLD analysis project Ga0136633, IMG submission 105494) | Polar desert sand microbial communities from Dry Valleys, Antarctica - metaG UQ83 (22.06) | ecosystem: Environmental > Terrestrial > Soil > Desert | place: Antarctica: Dry Valley... | reverse complement strand
CGCGAAGGCTTCCTCGTGAAGGTCGCCCGTGACGGGCTCGAGGCGGTCACGGCCTTCGACATCGTCCGACCCGACATCGTGCTGCTCGACGTGATGCTCCCGAAGATGTCGGGCATCGACGTCTGCCGGGAGATCCGGACCAGGAGCAGGGTTCCCATCATCATGGTCACCGCCAAGGGAGCCGAGATCGACACCGTCGTCGGGCTCGAGGTGGGCGCCGATGACTACGTGACCAAGCCCTACCGGCTGCGTGAGCTCGTGGCCCGGATGAGGGCGGTCCTGCGCCGCTCGCCGCTGCCAGCGAACGCCGAAGTCGCGGGCGAGGCCCTCGAGGTGGGCGACGTGAGGCTCAACCCCGAGCGCCACGAGGTGATGATCCGTGGCGAGGCCGTGAACCTGCCCCTCAAGGAGTTCGAGCTCCTTGAGCTACTGCTCACGAACGCGGGTCGGGTCCTGACGCGCGAGACCATCATCGACCGGGTCTGGGGTCCCCATTACGTGGGCGACACCAAGACGCTCGACGTTCACGTCAAGCGCCTCCGCTCGAAGGTCGAGAGCGACCCCGCGAGCCCGACCCGCATCGTGACCATCCGCGGTCTCGGGTACAAGTTCGAGAGCATCCCGGGCACGTCGGCGACGGCCTGAAAGCATGCGGCGCGCGATCCTCACCGGTGCCTTCGAGAAGTGCGAGCAGGACGGCTGGGCCGTGTGCCCATCGGTGATCGAGGACCCCGGTGCTCTCGTGGCCGAGCTGGCGGATGTGACTCTCGTACCGCTCGACGAGAAGGTCGGCCGGGTCCGGCAGGCGGGCGCCACCGGCGTGGCTGCCATCGAGGGTCGGCCCCAGCTGGAGGCGTTGGCCGAAGAGCTCGCCGGGGCCAGCGGAGGATGGCTGGCTGACGAGGTGGCGCTGGGCCGCTACGGACCCGACGGAGGCATCACGTCCCACCGCGACAACACCTTCTACACCGGATTCGTCGCCGTCCTCACCGTCTCGGGTCGGGCCCGCTTCCGGGTCAGCGCGGACCGCGCTGGGCAGCGCGTCCTCGGCGAGCTGGTGGCAGGACCGGGCGATCTCGTGCTCCTTCGCGGACCGCGGCCAGGCCAGGATGGTGATGCAGACGTCCGCCCGTTCCACTCGGTCGGACCGCCCGAGGGTGGTGGCGAACGCGTCGTGATCGTGCTTCGGAGGAACAGCCGGGGGGCGGGTCGGGGCTGGTCCTGAGCCTGTAGGTTTCGTGGGGTCATGGCACCGGACGGAGGCTGGCGACCGCTGCAGCCGCCCTCCCGCAGAGCGCTCCAGTCCGCGCCGAGCGACATCGGCCTCGAACCCTCTCCCGCGGTGCGCCTGGCCCGCACGCACGTCGCCGCGGTAGCGGGCGACACGTTCGTCACAGTGGCCCTGGCCGGAACCCTGTTCTTCAACATCTCACCGTCCGAGGCCAGGGGCAAGATCGCTCTCTCCCTCGTGCTCACCATGGCCCCGTTCGCCGTGGTCGCCCCCTTCCTCGGGCCCTTCATCGACAGGCACAGAGGCGGCCGCCGACGCATGGTCCTGACCGCGGGTGCCGGGCGGGCGGTCGTGGCCATGCTCGCCGCAGAGGCCGTGCAGTCCGTCGCCCTCTTCCCTCTCGTGTTCGTGCTCCTCGTGCTGGCCAAGGCCCACGGCGTGGCCAAGTCGTCGCTCGTGCGCGCCACCGTCGATGACGAAGCGGATCTCGTCAAGGCGAACAGCCGACTCGCCGTCCTGGCGGCTCTCGCCGGGTTCTGCACCGCCGTGCCGGCCGGCATCGTGCTCAAGGTCCCGTTCCTCGGACCGGCCTGGGTGCTGCGCCTCGCGGCTGTCGCCTTTGGCGCCGTGGCGCTTCTCTCGTTCGGTCTGGCTGATGCCAGCGGGGCCGCACCCCCCGCTCAGCCCGTCCTGACCGGTTCCCACGGGGCGCGGCTCTTGGCGCCCGGACTGCTCCCGGCAGCCACCGCCATGGCGGTGCTGAGGGGCATCGTCGGCTTCTTGACCTTCCACATCTCGTTCGGCTTCCGGCGCGCCAGCATCGCCACGGGCTGGCTCGGGCTGGTCGTCGGGGCCAGTGCCCTCGGGAGCCTCGTCGGCTCGTTCATGGCACCGCACCTCCGCCGGCGCCTCGCCGAGGAGGCCCTGGTCCTGGGCTCACTCGTGGCTGTTTCCGTCGCCGGTCTCGTCTTCTGGCGCCACCCCGGCCGCATAGGTGCCGCGGGCCTCGGACTCGTGGTCGGGTTGGCCGCGTCGACCGCCCGCATGGCCTTCGACGCCCTCGTCCAGCGGGACAACGCCGACTCCGGTCAGGCCCGCCTCTTCGCCCGCTTCGAGGCCATCTTCCAGGTCGTGTGGGTGGTCGGGGCCCTGCTCCCCGTGCTCGTGGCCCTCGGGCTCGGGTGGGGCGGGTTCGTGGTGATGGCCGCGGCGTCCGGAGGAGCGGGCATCTACGCCGTTGAGCTGTGGGCCCGGCGCAGGACTCGTGGCCACGATGCCTAGCGGGGGATGGCCAATCTGTACTACAAGGGAGCGGTCGTGAGCCGGGAGCAGTGGGAAGGGTTGTACGAGCGGCACTGGGCCTGGGTTATGCAGGAGTTCCCCGAAAGCGCGACCCGCGCGGGTGTGGCCGACGCCTCCCACGACCGGTGGACCGACTGGTCGCCCGAAGCGGTGCACCGCCGAAAGGATCATCGCTCCGATCTCCTCGAGAAGGCCCGATTGCTGACGCGCGACGACCTCGATAGCACCGACCGTCTGAACGCCGAGCTGTTCGTCTACGACGCCGCGACAGCGGCCGAAGCAGAGTCGTTGCCCCTCGACCTCCTCCAGATCTCGCCTTTGGGTGGAGTGCACCAGAGCGCCGCCAACCTCATTGCCATGATGCCCACCGCCACCGCGTCACAGCGCCAGGTGATCCTCGCGAGGCTCGCGGCATTGCCCGCTCACGTGGACCAGCACGTCGAGCTGTTGCGGGAAGGCATGGCCCGGGGAGTGACCCAGCCGAAGGTGGTGATGCGCGACATCCCCGAGCATGTCGCCAACGTTGCGGTCACCGGTGATGCCAGCCCGTTCGTCCAGCCTCACCTTCAGGCCGATCCGGGCTTCGTCGAAGCGCTGCGTGAGCTGGTGGTGCGCCAGGTGGCGCCCGCGTTCGAGCGGCTGCACGGGTTCCTCGTCGACACCTATCTCCCTGGCGCGCGAGAAGACATCGCGTGCTGCTCGTTGCCCGATGGCGAAGCCATCTACGACCACCTCATCCGAGCACGCACCACCACGAGCATGTCGGCGGCCGAGATCCACGAGCTGGGCCAGTCGGAGGTGAAGCGCATCCGGCTCGCCATGGATGAGGTCATCGCGTCTGCGGGCTTCACCGGATCGTTCAACGAGTGGACCGAGTTCCTGCGCACCGACCCGCAGTTCTTCCATACCGACGCCGAGTCGCTCCTGCGCGAGTACCGCGACATCTCCAAGCGGGCCGATCCCGAGCTGGCCCGGATGTTCGGCACCCTGCCCCGTCTGCCCTACGGCGTAGCCCAGGTGCCGGCCTACGCAGAGCGTTCGCAGACCACCGCCTACTACATGCGCGGCGCGCCGAGCGCGGGCCGACCGGCCTGGTTCTACGCCAACACCTACGACCTCGCGAGCCGACCCCGTTGGGAGATGGAGGCGCTCACGCTGCACGAGGCCGTGCCCGGACATCACCTGCAGATAGCGCTCGCTCAGGAGATGGAGGGAGTACCGGAGTTCCGCAAGTGGCCGGCGTACACGGCCTACGTGGAGGGCTGGGGCCTCTACGCCGAGAGCCTGGGCGAGGAGATGGGGTTCTATGCCGACCCGTACTCGAAGTTCGGCCAGCTCACCTACGAGATGTGGCGAGCCGTGCGCCTTGTCGTCGACACCGGGATGCACGCCCTCGGCTGGACGCGAGACCAGGCCATCGTCTTCTTCGAGGAGCACACGGCCAAGGCCCGTCACGACATCGTGGTCGAGATCGACCGCTACATCGCCTGGCCGGCCCAGGCGTTGGCGTACAAGATCGGCGAGCTCAAGCTCAAGGCGCTCCGCGCCCATGCCACCGAGGTCCTAGGCGAGGCCTTCGACATCCGCACGTTCCACGACGCGGTGTTGCTGTCCGGGGCGCTGCCGCTCGACCTGCTCGACGCGCACGTACGCAGCTGGGTCGCCGCCCAGCCAACTTGAACCCGCTACCGTCCGACTTCTTGACGTAGGCGAGCTTCAGAAGCCGGGGAACGGCTCGCGGTTGCGGGCACGAAGTCGAACGTCTTCGGTCAGATGCTCCTCGGCGGTGAGTAGCTGCGGCAGTAAGCCCGGCTCTCGGGTGATCGCTCGGAACACCATGCCGACGGTGACTTCATGGTCGGGTCGGGATACGACGATGGAGTCGCCGGCGCCGACGTCGCCGGCAGTCAGGACTCGAAGGTAGGCGCCCGGCCGGGCCGCGACGGCGAAAGTCTTGACCCAGCCGGGTCGGTCCATCCAGGTTTGGAACGTGCCGCAAGGGATCCGCGGGTTGGTGACCTGGAGCACCAGCTGGGGCCCGATCCGCCAGGTCTCGCCGATGAGCGCCTGCGTTACGTCGACGCCGACGGTGGTCAGGTTCTCACCGAACTGGCCGCAGCGGAGCTCTGCGTCAAGCTGCGGCTCCCACCAAGCAAGGTCCTCGCGGGCGTACGCGTAGACAGCTTGGTCGTCTCCGCCGTGGTGATCTCGATGCCACACGGTGTCGCCCACCAACCCGCTGCCCTCACCGTCGGGCTTCGGACCAGGAGGGCGAACCGCAACTCGAACGGAAACGGCGCGCTTGTCGATGCCGGAGGTCCCTGACTTGGCTGCCACTCGACGGGGTTCGGCGACATTCACCGATTCGACCTGACCCATCGCCCGATGATGCCAGGTCGTGCACGCGCGGGTCCTTCGAACTCGGGCGCTTCTCGGAACCGCTTCGTCGAAGACATCACGTGCGACCGCGTCCCCGAAAGGACCTGGGTGGGTCAGATGGAGCGACGGATCCATGTCATCGCCGGCTGTGATGGTGAATGAGGCCCAGCCTGACTGTCACACTCATTTGGGATGATGTCGTCATGGATACTCAGGTTCGGTGCGTTGTGGTGGAGTCGTTCGGTGATGTGCCTGCGGGGGAGCTGGAGCAGCGCCTGCTGGTGTTGAAGGCCCATCTGGCTGCCGGTGAGTGCCGCATGCTGCTCATGCTGGCCGAGCTCGAGGAACGGGGCACATGGCGCACCGGCGGGTACCGGTCGCTGGCTCACTGGCTGTCAGCCAAAGCCGGCATCGACCCGGGCACAGCCATGGCCCGCATCCGCGTAGCCAACCGCCTACGCGGTCTACCCGTCGTCACCGCCGCCTTCGCCGACGGGGCTCTCACCTACTCCCAGGTCCGGGCCCTGTGCCGGGCCCTACGAGACGGCGCCGACGAAGCGCGCCAAGGTGAGCTGGTGGGCATGGCCCAGTGCATGACGGCAGCCCAGCTGGAGATGGCCTGCAAGGTCCTGGCCGGCCAAACCGACGAGCAGGCAGGTGAGGCGGAGGAGCACCAGGCGCTGACCGTCACCCGTCACGCCGCCTTCACCCGCATCGTGATGGACGTCCCCCACGTGGAGGCCGAACGGTTCCTGGCCGCCGTCGACCGCCGCCTCCAGTACGAACCAGCACCCCCACCCAACGAACCGCTACCGGACCTGGCCAAGCGGCGGGCTCTGGCAGCTGTCGACCTGGCCGCCGCCGCCTGCGCCGAACCACACGACCATCCCGCCGTCAACGTCATCATCCCCCTCACCGACTACGAGGCCCACCGCTCCGGGACCCTCGCAGACCGGCCCCTGGCCGCCGCGGTCATCGAACGTCTGGTCTGCAACGGCACCGTGCGTGGTGTCGTCGTCGACGACGAGGGCAGACCCGTCATGGCCGGCAGTCCCCTGCGTCAGGGGACGAGCGCGCAGCGGGCCGCGGCCCGGGCCCGAGACGGCGGCCGATGCCAGTGCTGCGGGTCACGTTGGCGGGTCGAGCTCCACCACATCCTGTTGTGGGCCAAGACGAAGCTGACCCTCGTCGACTGTCTCGTGTCTTTGTGCCGGGCCTGTCACACCAACCATCACCGGGGCCGGTTCGCCATCACCATCGACGACGACACCGGACACTTCATGTTCTGGAACCCCGACGGCACCCCCATCCACCAACCCGCCCCCGCAGCGGGCAGCGTCGCCGGACTCGTCACCGCCAACGCCGCGGCGGGCGTCGAACTCGACCCCGCCACCCTCGAAGGAGGCTGGACCGGAGAACGCCTCGACTGCTCCGCCCTCACCCCCACCCCCACCCCCGGACCGGCGGCCGCCGAGGGCGAGCGGCCCGAACCGTCGATCCCGCCCGGCCCACCCAAGCTGGGCTTCTACGACCTCGACTTCACGGAGCTGACCGACGATGACAGCGACTGGTCCGTCGCCCCCTACCAACAAGACGACGGCGAGGACGACATGCTCGTCGCGCTGGCCAGCCTCGGCATCACCACCCCCCAACAGCTCAACGCCCTCGACACCCAAAAGCCCACGACCACTGATGCGTTCCGCGGAACGCCCCCGCCCGTCGCATCCCGCGGGACGCCCCCGGCGGGATCGGGCCCACCGCCCGGATGACGCCACCGTCCCGCTGGACGCACCCCCCTCTCATTCCTGGGGTTCGACACGATCCAACCGGAAGCGTTTCCGCTGACTCGGCACGCCCAGCAGGCTGATGACCTTGCGGAGGGGTATGCGGCGCTCTCCAGCCATGAGCTCGGCGTGGACCGAGGCGGGCGCCCGGACCACCCGTGACTCAGGGCGACGTCACGGATAGGGACGACTGCCACCTCCCGCTGAGCCGCGTTAGCGGCGGACATCCAACGAATCCTCTTCGGTGTCGCCTGCGGGCGCGTCCTGGACCTCAGTCGCAGCGTCCTCGCGTGAGCGGGTGGAATCCGGGCGGCACAACCACAAGACTGATGAGTGTGCGCAGCGCGGCAGGCTTCCTCGTGTTCGGCCTCCTGCTCTTGGGGTGCACTGACGACGAACCCGAGGCGGGACCAGTCCCGGCGGCGCCGGATCCGTGCGCCGGCGCGGAGGCATTTGGTGGGATAGAGGCAGACCGGCAGGCGCTTTGGAGTCGGGCGCTGACCGGCACAGTGCCGCCGTTGCCAGCGGGTGTCCAGATCCCGACGACGGCGACCGGGACGCTTTCTGTATGGGTGGGACTGGGTCGGCCGACGACGTTCGCGGAAGTTGCGCCTCTCGTCGGGCCGCTGCGGGTTTACGAGGCCGTCGCGGTACAGTCGCTCGTCGGCGGAACGACAGGCAAGACGACGAACTCGGTGGTCTCAGGCAGCGAGACGGACCTCTCCCGGGCGTTCGCTAGGCTGCCACCGCTCCCGCCGGCCGGCCCACTGCGGATCGGCGCACTGCGCGTGGTCGGGGCGTCCGAGCAGGTGAGATCGCTCGTACGCGAACACCCCTGCGAGGTGTGGTCACTCGTTCCGGGCTACAGCGACCAACCGATTCTGAGCCAGCTCTCGGACCCCCCGGTCACCGCTCCCTGACGATCGTGCGAACGCAGGTTGCGGCACCCTGCGCAGCTCTGGAACGAAGCTTTCGGCGCGGCCCAGAACGATGCCGGCTTTGCCGTCTCTCGTCGGCTCGAAAGCAGAGCAACCGACACACCATTGTCCCTGACAGCGGATCTGGGTTCCGGTTCGCGATGGACGATCTGCTTCATCGGGTCATGTGCGACATGCCGCTCTCCGCAACGATGCCCGAAGGGACGCCCAGGCCCGATGCGCCTCTCGTCCTCCCACGTGTCTCGCTCGACCTGGTCGTCACGTGCCGCGTCCAGATCAGCGAGACCCCAGCCCCCGGGCCTGTGGATCGCCCCGCCTACAGCGGGTCAGCACCCGGTTGCTGCCTGCGGTCGGTCTCTCGAACAGGAACAAGCCAGCGACGGGGCTTGATCGGTCAGGAGCGACGAGCGCGCAGGGCCCGTCGGGTGAAGACCACGGCGGCGGTGATCATCCCGAGCCCGGCGAGGCCAACGAGGGCCAGGAGGATCTCCTGACGTCGTCGGGGGCTGAGGCTCGCCAGGGGCGAGGCCGTGGTCGTGGCGACCAGTGCCTCGGCGTTGTTGTGGGTCGGCGTCCAACCCAGGTCCCGGAGGCGGTCCGCGGCCACGATCCAGGGATTTGACGCATAGGCCTCGGCGCCGGGCGGGACAGATCCAACGCCGAGCCGCCACGCGAGCCGGCGGACGGGGCCTACGAGGCGAGCGGGGATGGGCGGGCGGGGCAGCGCCGCCCCCGCCAGCGCGGCCACCTCGGAGTCGTCGACCGAGCCCTCAGGAGCGACGTTCAACACGTCATCCACGGGGTCCTTGGCCAGGACGCACAGGGCCACCGCTTCGGCCAGGTCGTCCACGTGCCGGAACTGGACGGGCCGCTCCTCGCCCGCCGACCGGGGCCCCGACAGGCCCCCGAGGGCGCGGGCCAGGAAGGCGTCGTCGTCCGGAGCCACTACGAGGGAGGGCCGCAGCACGGCGACCGCGGTGTCCGCACCGTCGTCGCGCCACTCGGTGACGAGCCGCTCCGCCTCGGCCAGCTCGACGGCCCAGCCGAAGCGGGGATCAGGGCGCACGGGTGCATCGTCCGGGAGCGGCACGGGGTTGTCGTCGCGAGCTCCGTAGACCACCGCGCTCGACAGGTGCACGAGCCGCTTGACGCCGGCGATCGACGCGCCATCCAGCGCTGAGCGCAAGGCGGCTAGACGCATTGAGGCGTCACCGTCGACGGGGGACGGGCAGGGGCCCTGGGCCAGGGTGACGAGCACGTCCACCCCGTCAAGGTCTGGCGGGATCCCCACGGGTTCTCCGTCGACAGCAATGACACGACCGGCGCCCTCGAGCCGGGTCACCAAGCGCGTGCCCAGACAGGTGGCGGCCCCGGTGACGGCAAACACGGGCATCCGCCTACCATGCCCTCGTGAGCACGCCCGGTCCATTCGGAGGCTTCGGCTTCGACCCCGCCGATCTCGGGCGCATGCTCGGCGGTGACGGTCCGGTGAGCTGGGAGCTGGCCCGGATGATGGCCCGCCAAGGTGCCGAGGGCGAGCCCAACGTCGACCCCCTCCAGCGCATGCGGCTGGATGAGCTGATCCGGGTGGCCGAGATCCACGTGGGCGAGGCCACAGGCCTCTCCACATCCCAGACCGGACGCCCCCTGCAGGCCAATGCGGTGAGCCAGTCGCGTTGGGCCGAGCAGACCCTGGAGGACTACCGGGTCCTCATCGAGCGACTCGCTCGTGCTCTCGCCCCGGCTCCGTCCGACACCGACTCGACCCCCGACCTCCCCCCGGGGGCGGAGGCGCTAGGCCAGCTCTTCGCTCAGCTGCCGAAGGTCATGGGCCCCATGATGATGGGGTTCCAGTCGGGCATGCTCATGGCCCAGCTCTCGCAGCGGGCCTTCGGTCCCTACGAGCTGCCTGTGCCGCGCCCCCCCGGCGACTCCCTGCTCCTCATCCCTTCGGCCATCGAGGACTTCGCCTCCACATGGGGCCTGGCGCTCGACGACGTGTCGCTGTGGGTGTGCATCGATCAAGTGGCCCATCACGCCGTTCTGGGCATCCCCCACATAAGGGCCGCGCTCCTGGCGCTGCTGCTCGAGCACGCTGGTGGTTTCACCGCATCGGGCCTCGACGTCGACGAGCGCCTTGGCGCCATCGACCCGTCCGACCCGTCCTCCTTGCAGGCGTTCCTCAGCGATCCCGAAGCGGTCCTCGACGCAGTGCGCACGCCCGAGCAGGAGGCCATGCGGCCGAGGCTCGAGGCCCTCGTCACCGTCATCGAGGGCTATGTGGACCACACGCTGGACACAGTCGGCCGGCGCCTGGTCGCCGGGCCCGGAGCGCTGGCTGAGGCGCTGCGGCGCCGTCGTTTCGAAGAGACGCCGAGCGATCACTTCGTCGACCACTTCCTGGGCCTCGAGCTGGGCGAGCGTCAGTACGAGCGGGGCCGCGCCTTCGTCCACGGCGTTCTCGAGCGCGGCGGGGCCGAGGCTCTCGGTCGCCTGTGGTCCGAGGAGCACACCATCCCCACGCCGGCTGAGGTCGACGCCCCCGGACTCTGGCTGGCCCGCATAGATCTCTGACCGACCTCTGCCCTCAACGTTCGGCGAGGGTGACCAGGAGGTCGGCCGGCTTGCCCTTCCGGGAAACCGTGAGCTTCACCGTGTCACCCGGCGTGTGGGCCCGCAGGAGTCGCAGCATGTCATCCATGGAGCGGATGGGAGCGCTGTCGAGAGCCGTGACCACGTCGCCCACCTGCACGCCCGCCCGGGCTGCGGGGCTGGCGGGCCGCACCTGGCGGACGTTGGCTCCGGTGCTCTCGGAGGTGTCTCCGCCCTCGATCCCGAGCCACGGGCGCGACACCCGGCCTGAGGCGAGCAGCTGGCGCGACACGTCGTTCACCGAGTCCATCGGGATGGCGTAGCCCACCTGGATGCTCGGGTCCGATGCCGGCAGCGTGATGCCGACGACGTCACCCGAGGCATCGACAAGGGCACCTCCCGCGCCTTCGGCGGGTACGGGCCGATCGAGGACCATCACGCCCCGGAGCACGCTCGTGCCCAGGATCATCGTGCGGTCGAGCGCGCTCACCACTCCGACCGTGACGGATGGTCCGATGGCGCTCGTGGCCGGAGCAGCGACGCCGACAGCCATGTCGCCGGGCCGGAGCGCCGATGACGAGCCCACCGACGGTGGTTCGATCGGGGGACCTTCGAGGGCGAGGAGAGCCAGGTCGGTGTCGGCATCGGATCCGACCACGCGGGCGGTCCTGAGGCCGTCGCTGGCCCCGACGACGATGCTCGACGCCCCGTCGACCACATGGAGAGCGGTGATGGCGTGGCCCGGGCGAACCACGAGCGCCGACCCCCACGTCGTGGGCACGCCGACGCGAGTGGACTGAACCGAGAGCACTCCAGGCTGGACCTTGGCCACCAAGGCCGCCGCCCCGTAGGCCGCCGAGGAGCGGATGTCGAGAGCACGTGAGGTGGACGTCGGCTGTGGCGCCGCCACCTCAACCCTGCTCAGGTTCCCGTTAGCGGCCAGCAGCCCTGCGGTGAGCAGCGCCCCGACCACTCCGGAGAGGCCGACGGCCACGAGGCGCTGCCCAGGTCCAACGGGACGGGTCGGCCGGGGGCGCGGCCTGTGCCGGGGCCAGGGCCGAGCGTCGTTGGATGCGGCCGGGAGTCCTGCTGAGGCCACCTCGGAGGGGTGTCGCCAGAGGCGGTCGTCGGGGTGCACGGGGACTCGTCCGCCAGAGCGGCCCGTGACGTGGTCGGCGTCGTCGAGATCCCCGAGGGCATCGAGATCCCCGAAGTCATCGAGATCGTCGAGGTCGTCATCGAATGAGCTGTCGCGAAGGCCCATCTCGACGCCATCGGGCGGGCCGTATCCGCCATCAGAGGAGTCGCTCGACGGGGGACCGGGGTCGACGGGACCCGGGTCCTCGGGGCCTCCGGCCTCGTCCTCGTCACCTCCGCGCACATGGCCACGCTACCGGTGTGGTCCCCGTCGGCGACCGCGGGATCGGACGGGTGCGTCCCGTGGAGGCCAAGTCGTCGTACGATTGGCAGGGTGCAGGCCCCGCCCGCTGATGCAAGCGACTGGCTGGCCGTCACCGGCGAGGCCCTCCCGGTCGCCACCGCCACCTCTTGGGCCGTGCTCCCGGGTTGCGGAGGCGTTGTGAGCTTTGTCGGCACAGTCCGTGATCACGCGCCGGGACGGGGAGGGGTCACTGGCCTCTCCTACGAGGCGTACGAGCAGCACGCCGTGGCCCGCATGTCCGATGTGGCGAGCGAGGTGAGGCGCAAGCACCCCGGTGTGGGCAGGCTCGTCGTGCTCCACCGCGTCGGCGATCTGGATGTCACCGAGGCTGCCGTGGTGGTGGTGGCCTCCGCTCCCCATCGCGATGAGGCCTTTGCCGCGGCGCGGCTGGCCATCGATGCGACCAAGGCCACGGTCCCCATCTGGAAGAAGGAGCGCTGGGCGGATGGAGAGGCCTGGGGCACGGGAGCGCAGGACCTTCGCGACCCCACCGAGGTAAGGGTTGGGGTCGAGCCGTGAGCAACCTGCTGTTCGTGCTCGTGGCCCTCGCTGCTGCGGGCGTCGTCATCTTCTTCCTCTGGTACCGAGAGAGGCGCGAGAGCTCCCTGGAGGACGGCATCGAGGAGTTCCATCGAGAGCTCGAGGCGCTCTCACCGAACAGCGGTGACGCCGTGAACCGTGCTCGCAACCGGCCCGGTGGTCGTCCTGGCTAGGGACCTCGCCATCGACCTCGGGACCGCAAACACGCTGGTCTACGCCAAGGGTGAGGGCATCGTGCTGAACGAGCCCACGGTGATCGCGCTCAATGAGAAGACGCGTGATGTGCTCGCCATGGGCCAGGAGGCGTGGCAGATGATCGGCCGCACCCCCGGCTACATCGTGGCCATGCGACCGCTGCGTGGCGGTGCCATCACCGACTTCGAGATCACGCAGCGCATGATCTCCCTCTTGATGCGGCGGGCCGGCGTGTCCAGGTTCAACCGGCCCCGAGTCCTCATCTGCGTTCCGTCGGCCATCACCGAGGTGGAGCGGCGGGCGGTGATCGAAGCCAGCCGTCGGGCCGGCGCGGCCGACTCCCAGCTGATCGAGCAGCCCATGGCTGCGGCGATCGGCGCCGGCATGCCCATCCATGAGCCGCTGGGCAACATGGTCGTCGACATCGGTGGTGGCACCACAGAGACCGCCGTCATCTCGCTCGGAGGAGTGGTCCACCTCGAGGCGATCAGGGTGGGGAGCTTCGACATCGACGCGGCCATCCAGACCTACGTGCGGCGGGAGTACGGGATCGCCATCGGAGAGCGCACGGCTGAGGAGATCAAGGTAGCGATCGGCTCGGCCGCTCCCACCGTTGACGAGGCCAAGGCCGAGGTGCGCGGCCGAGACCTCATGTCCGGTCTGCCCAAGACCGTGATCCTGTCTCCCGAGGAAGTGCGCGACGCCATCGAGGAGCAGGTCGGAGCCATCGTCACCTCAGTCATCCGCTGTCTGGGACAGGCACCGCCCGAGCTGGCCCAGGACCTGATCACCCAGGGGATCCACCTGGTCGGCGGCGGCGGCATGCTCCGCGGGCTCGACCTGCGCCTCCAGGCCGAGACAGGTCTGCCCGTCTTCCTCGTCGATGCCCCGCTCGAGTGCGTTGTCCTCGGGGCCGGCAAGTGCATCGAGTCCTACGACACGCTCAAGGTGATGTTCATGGGACCCTCCCACTACTAGACGGGCTCGCTGCGCTCGCCCCAACTGCATGGTGCCGCCTTCGGCGGCCGTTCTTGGGTTCCGGTCGGCTGTTCCTCCGCTGGCGCTCCGGGCCGACCGGGTCAGGCCAGGTCCTCGGCGGCCTGGCGCACCTGCCAGTCACGGTCTTGAGCGGCCCGGGTCAGCGCGGCTTGCACCTCAGGGCCGTCGAATGGGGCCAGGGCGAGCACCGCTCTGCGCCGGACGGTGGGCTTGTCGGTCGTGGCGGCCAGGATCGCGCTGAGCCCGGCTTCGTCGCCTATGGCGCCGAGAGCGGCGACTGCGGCCTCGCGGACGAGGGCGTCCTCATGCGTGCCCACCAGGCCGACGAGCGTGGGTACGGCGACAGGGTCCTCGCGCTCTCCGGCGGCCCAGCACGCGGACTCAACCACGAGCGGGTCGCCATCCGCGAAGGCCGGGCCCAGGTCGGTCCCCGGTGTGTGGGCGGCCAGCTCGGCCGCCCTCCTGCGGACGCGAGGGTCGGGGTCGGCTAGAGCGAGGTCGAGGTCGGCGGCCTCCAAGGCCCCCAGCCGGGCCAGTGCCCCGAGGGCGGCCGAGCGAACGTCAGCCGCCTCGTGGGCTAGGCCTCCTCGCGCCGTTTCCGGTTCATCGTGATGGCCCGCCACCACGACGCGACGGCGTGCGGCCCCTACTGTGTCAGTGACTCGAGCGTCACCACTGAGAGGGGCGTCCATGGTGTCCAACGGTACGGCGGTCGTCACCACCCGCCAGCAACGAGCCCAGGCCACCGCCGACCAGCTGCTGAGCGCGGCCCGAGGGGTCTTCGAGGCGAAGGGCTACCGGGCCACGACGGTGGGCGCGATCACGGAGGCGGCGGCGACCGCCCACGGCACGTTCTACCT
>Ga0136633_1002039_pt1 | contig 14272 bp, 11 predicted proteins | sample AntDrymeUQ832206_2_FD_105494 | JGI IMG/M metagenome (GOLD analysis project Ga0136633, IMG submission 105494) | Polar desert sand microbial communities from Dry Valleys, Antarctica - metaG UQ83 (22.06) | ecosystem: Environmental > Terrestrial > Soil > Desert | place: Antarctica: Dry Valley... | reverse complement strand
GTTCTCGTACCGATCGAGAATGTCGTCCCACCGCGCCAGGTCGGGCGCTGGCGCGGTCATGCCGAAGTGGCGCAGAACTTCGTCGTCGAGCCCCTCGCGGTGATACTGCAACGGGACAGCGTAGATGCTGCTGGCGTCGAGCGCGGGAATTACCGCTTCCTTGCGCACGTTGCAGAACAGCGCGATCTTGGCCCGCTCGACGTCCGGTAGCGGCTTTTCGCAGCGGCACAGCAGAATGTCGGGCTGAACCCCGAGCCCGGTCATCTCGCGCACCGAGTGCTGGGTCGGCTTGGTCTTCAGCTCTCCGGCGGCGGCGATGTAGGGCACCAGCGTGACGTGGATCGAGCAGGTGTTGTCGCGCCCCAGCTCGTTCCTCAACTGGCGCAGCGCCTCGATGAACGGCAGCCCCTCGATATCGCCGACCGTGCCGCCGATTTCGCACAGCACGAAGTCGAGGTCGTCGGTGTCGGCCTGCGCGAACGCCTTGATCGCGTCGGTCACGTGCGGAATCACCTGGACCGTGGCGCCCAGATAGTCCCCGCGCCGCTCCTTGGCGATGATGTCGCGGTAGATCCGGCCCGAAGTGATGTTGTCGCCCTGGTGCGCCGAGACACCGGTGAAGCGTTCGTAGTGGCCCAGGTCGAGATCGGTTTCCGCCCCGTCGTCGGTCACATAGACCTCGCCGTGCTGGTAGGGACTCATCGTGCCCGGATCGACGTTCAGATAGGGGTCGAACTTGCGGATTCGGACGCGAAACCCGCGCGCCTGCAGCAGCGCCGCGAGGCTCGCCGCCATGAGACCCTTGCCAAGCGAGGAGACCACGCCGCCGGTGATAAATATATACCGCGCCATGGGAGTTGGGTCTTAAACGCTGCGGAGGGGTGCGTGCAAGCGGCTTGTCACGGCGCCCCGCCGCAATCCACAGCCGCCTTGCCGCGGGAGCGCTTAGTTGACGACGTCGGCCAGCGGATCGTCGCCCGACGCCGGGGCCGCGGGGGCCGGTTGGCCGGGACCGGTGTTCACCGGCGCCTCGCGGTCGAGCGTCGATTCGACCGTCACTCCGCCGCTCGAGCTCTTGGCGGCGAGCGCGGCCAGCACGATCGACAGCGCGACGAACACGATCGCCAGCCAGCGCGTCGCGCGGGTCAGGAAGTCGGCCGCGCCGCGCGCGCTCATCATCCCGCTCGGGCTGCCGCCGATGCCGAGCCCGCCGCCCTCCGACCGCTGCATGAGGATCACTCCGACCAGCGAGGTGGCGACGATTGCCTGGACGACGAGAAGAAACAGGAACAGCGACATGACGAAACGATCCGGACTGGAGTGGCCCGCGGACTTAAGCGCGACGGGCGGTTACCACAAGGGCGTGGCTTTGGGGGCGCGGCTTGGGAGCGTGGCTTAGGGGCGCGGCCTTCAGGCCTCCTGCTGGTCGACCGCCGCCATGACGATGCCGAGGAAGCTTTCCGCCGTCAGGCTCGCCCCGCCGACGAGCGCTCCGCCCACCTCGCGGGCGCCAAGCAGTTCGCGCGCGTTCTCGGGCTTGACCGACCCGCCGTAGAGGATGCGCACGCCTTTGCCTTCGTCGCCGAAGCGCGCGACCAGCAGCTTGCGGATTGCGCGGTGCATCGATTCGACCTCGGCGACGGTGGGCGTGCGGCCGGTGCCGATCGCCCAGATCGGTTCGTAGGCCACCGACAGCTTCTCGTCCGCGCCGTCGATTTCGCCGGGGAGCGATTGGGTCAGTTGCCCGGTGACGAAGGCCTCGGCCGCGCCGCCGTCGCGGGTCCCCTCGGTCTCGCCGCAGCAGACGATCAGCTTGAGGCCGGCAGCGAGCGCGGCGTCCGCCTTCTGCCTGACCATGGCGTCGCTTTCGCCGTGCCCCTGGCGGCGTTCGCTGTGACCCAGGATCACGAACTTGGCGCCGGCGTCGGCGATCATCGCCGCGGACACGTCGCCAGTAAAAGCGCCGTCGGCATCGGCATGGCAATCCTGCGCGCCGACGCCGATCTGCTCGGCCTCGCGATGGACCGCGTGAATCAGCGTGAACGGCGGAGCGATCGCGACCTCGACCTTCATCAGGCGCTGCGCCGAACGGTCGATCGCCCGCGCTTCCGACAGCATCGCGCGCGTACCGTTCATCTTCCAGTTGCCGACAACGTAGGGCCTCAGGGCCATGGGATTTCCTCGGGGGATTCGCAGGTGGAAGGTCGTTGCGCGCTATAGGGGCAGCGGTGAGCGGCCTGCTAGCGCGCAAAAGCCGGCGCGTCAAAACGGCGCGGACCTGTTGCGGCGAGGTCGCAGGCTCTCTAAAGCTCCCGGCCGTTCGCGTCCCCGGCGGCGCTTCCTTGCACCAGGTTGCCCAACTCCATGCTCCAGTTCTTCCGCAACATCTTCAAGTCGAAGTACGGCGTCGTATTCACGCTCGCGTTCATTGGCCTGATCGGCATCGCATTTGCCATCACCGACGTGGCCAGCACGGGTTCGATCGGCGGCCTGTCGGGCGACGATACGGTGGCGGTGGTCGGCGATGAGAAGATCGGCGCGATCGAGCTCAGCCAGGCGGCGACCAATGCGGTCGACCAGTTGCGTGAGCAGAACCCGACGCTGTCGATGGAGGCGTTCGTCCGCCGGGGCGGCCTTACCGAAACGCTTACGAACTTGCTCGATCGACGTGCGATCAGCGACTGGGCGCGCGACAATGGGCTGCGCGCGGGCGACAACCTGGTCAACAGCGAGATCCGCCGCATTCCCGCGTTTGCCGGACCCGACGGGCAATTCAGCGAGGTCGCGTACCAGCAGATGCTGACCAGCCGCAGTCTCACCGACGCGACCGTGCGGCGCGACTTGTCCGACGGCATGCTGGCGCAGCAGGCGCTGGTCCCCGCGGCTTTCGGCGCGCGGATGCCGCTCAAGATCGCGCAGCGCTACGCCGCCTTGACCAAGGAACGGCGCCAGGGCGGCGTCGCGGTGATCCCGAGCAGCGCCTTCGCCCCCGCCGGCGATCCCACCGCGGCGCAGCTCACCGCGTTCTACAACCGCAGCAAGGCCGACTACATCCGTCCCGAGCGGCGCGTGCTGCGCTATGTGGTGTTCGACGATACAGCGCTCGGCAGCGTCGATCCGAGCGAGGCGGAGATCGCCGCGCGTTACACCCGCGACCGCGCGCTCTATTCGGCGAATGAGACGCGGTCGTTCACCCAACTCGTCGTGCCGACCCGCCAGGCCGCTCAGGCGATCGCCCAGCGCGGCGCCGGCGCGCTCGAGGCCGCAGCGCGCGAAGCCGGGCTGGCGACCCGCAAGATCACCGGTGCAGACCGCGAGGCCTATGCCGGTCAAAGCTCGCGCGCGGTCGCCGATGCGGCGTTCGCCGCTGCAAACGGTGCGCTGGCCGCGCCGGCGCGTGGCGGGCTCGGGTGGTTCGTCGTCCGCGTCGATTCGATTACCTCGACTCCTGCCCGCACGCTTGTCCAGGCGCGCGGCGAGATCGCCACCGCGCTGCGGACTGAGAAGCGGGCGCGGGCGCTGGCCGAACTCGCCGCCGATGTCGAGCAGCGGATCGACGAGGGCAGCGCGCTGACCGACATCGCCAAATCGCTCAAGGCCGAGGTGCAATCGACCAAGCAGCTGGTCGGCGACGGGCGGGTCTACGGCTCGGGCACCGAGCGGGCGCCCGACGTGCTCGCCCCCGCGCTCGCCAGCGCATTCGAGATGGAAGAAGCCGAACCCCAGATCGCGGCGCTGGCCGGCGGCCAGAGCTATCTCGTGTTCGAAACCAGCCGCATCACGCAATCGGCCGCCGCACCGCTCGCTGAGATACGCACTGACCTGACCGCAGCGTGGAAGCGTTCGGTCGGCGCGGTCGCAGCCAAGGCGGCGGCCGACCGGGTCGTCGCGCGGGTCGCCAAGGGCCAGCCGCTCGCCGCGGCACTGGCGGCCGAGAAAGTGGCGTTGCCGACGCCCGACAAGATCGACCTGACCCGCGATCAGCTCGCCAACACCGGCCAGCGCGTGCCGCCGCCGCTCGCATTGCTGTTTTCGATGGCCAAGAACAGCGTCAAGAAGCTCGAGGCACCGGGCGATGGCGGCTGGTACGTGGTTTCGGTCGATGCGATCGAGCCCGGCAGGATCGCCGCCGGAGACCCGCTGACGGCGCAGGCCGCCCTGAGCCTGGGCCAGGTGTTGGGCCGCGAATATGGCGATGCGCTGCGCGCGGCCATCCGCAAGGATGTCGGCGTCGAGCGCAACACCGACGGCCTCGTCGCGGTGCGCAAGCGCCTCGTCGGCGATAACTGAGGTTTGGGGCGCTGAGCGGCGCCGCGCCAGAGAACGCCACTGGGGCGTGTGCGGCGCTTGACGCCGGTCGCGCTGCGCTGGTCTGGCGCAAGGTGGTCGCGGATACCGAAACGCCGGTCGGCGCGGCGCTTAAGCTGATCGTGCCCGAACGCGGCGACTTCCTATTGGAATCGGTCGAAGGCGGCGCGGTGCGCGGCCGCTACAGCCTGCTCGGTCTCGACCCCGACCTGGTGTTTCGCGCCGCCGGTGCGCGGGCCGAAGTCAACGACGCATGGCAGCACGACCGGGAGGCATTCGCGCTGTCCCCCGGCGACCCGCTGGCGGCGCTGCGCGCGCTGGTCGAATCATGCCGTATCGCCGTGCCAGCGGGACTGCCGCCGATCGCCTGCGTGGTCGGCTACTTCGGCTATGAGACGATCGGCCTGGTCGAGCGCCTCCCGCGCGCGGCAGCGCCGGGACTCGGCCTGCCCGATATGCTGTTCGTTCGGCCGACCCTGATCCTCGTGTTCGACCGGCTCGGCGACGAGCTGTTCTGCATCGCACCGCTATGGCCCGGCGGCGACGCGGTCCTCAGGGTCGCGGACGCAGGCGAGCGGATCGACGAGGCGCTGCGGCGGCTCGCCCGGGGCGCGCCTGCCCAGGCAACGGCCGCGGGCTTGCCCGACATGGCCCTGACGCCCGTTCTCGAAGCGGACGAATACCGCGCAATGGTTGCCCGCGCGAAGGACTATATCGCGGCCGGCGACGTGTTCCAGGTCGTGCTCGCGCAGCGCTTCACCTGTCCGTTTCCCCTGCCCCCGCTGGCGCTTTACCGCGCCCTGCGGCGGGTCAATCCCAGCCCGTTCCTCTATTTCCTCGATTTGCCCGGTTTCGCGCTGGTCGGATCGAGCCCCGAGATCCTCGTCCGGGTGCGCGGCGGCGAGATCACAATCCGCCCGATCGCGGGAACCCGGCCGCGCGGCGCCACGGCCGAGGCCGACCGCGAAGCCGAAGCGAGCCTGCTGGCCGATCCCAAGGAGCGCGCTGAGCACCTCATGCTGCTCGACCTCGGCCGCAACGACGTCGGACGGGTCGCGGCGAAGGGGACGGTGGAAGTAACCGACAGCTTCGCGGTCGAGCGCTACAGCCACGTCATGCACATCGTCAGCAACGTGGTCGGCCGTCTGAACCCGGCCAAGGACGCGCTCGACGCCCTGTTCGCCGGGTTTCCCGCGGGCACCGTCAGCGGCGCTCCCAAGGTTCGCGCCTGCGAGATCATCGCCGAGCTCGAGCGGGAGGCGCGCGGGCCCTATGCCGGAGGGGTCGGCTATTTCGCCCCCGACGGCACGCTCGACAGTTGCATCGTGCTGCGCACCGGAGTGGTCAAGGACGGCCTGCTCCACGTCCAGGCGGGCGCGGGCATCGTCGCCGACAGCGATCCCGCCTACGAGCAGCGCGAGTGCGAGGCCAAGGCCGGCGCGCTGATCGCCGCCGCGCGCGAGGCCGCCCGGCACGCGCACGAGCCGGGGTTCGGTCAATGAAGCGCTTGATACCCGCCGTTTGCGTTCTGATTGCAGCCTGTAACCCGCAACCGGGCGGGGAAGCGGTGACCCGAATCGATCTCGACAACCCGAGAGGGTCCACCCCCGCTCCGTCGCCGACCCCGACGCCCACCGTCGCCTCGGTATGCGAGGCGGTGACGTTCGAGGAGGCGGCCTTTACCCATTGCGTCGCCGATCCGGCGAAGCACCGCATCACCACCGTGCTCGGCAGCCCGCCCTATCGCGGGTTCAAGGCGCTGGCGGCCCGCCCGCAGGAGGCGCCTCAAGTCGCGTTCGCGGTGAACGCCGGCATGTTCGATGGCGAAGGCAAGCCGATCGGCTACTACGTCAAGGGCGGCGAGCGGGGACACGAACTCAACCGCAACGAAGGCGCGGGCAATTTTCACATGCAGCCCAACGGGGTGTTCTTCGGGACCCGCGGCAGGTGGCGGGTGATGGCTACGGAGGATTTCTACGCGCAGGTCGGCGAACGCCCCGAGTTCGGCACCCAGAGCGGCCCGATGCTGGTGGTCGGCGGCAAGCTCCATCCCCAGGTCACCGACGACGGGCCGAGCCGGACGATCCGCAACGGCGTGGGCGTCGATGCAGCCGGGCGCGCGCACTTCGTGATCAGCGAGGGACCGGTGAGCTTCGGCAAGCTGGCGCGTTATTTCCGCGATGTGCTCAAAACCGGCGACGCGCTCTATCTCGACGGCGCGGTGTCGGGCCTGTGGGACCCGGCGACCGGCCGGATGGACGCGCGCGCGCCGATCGGACCGATGCTTATGATCGAGGAGAAGACCCCATGAATGATCGCCGCACGCTCTATCCGCCGATCGAACCCTACGACCACGGCATGCTCGAGGTGGGCGACGGGCATTCGCTCTACTGGGAGCGCGTCGGCACCCCGGGCGCCAAACCCGCGGTCATGCTGCACGGCGGCCCGGGCGGAGGCTGTAGCTCCAAGCACCGCCAGCAGTGGAACCCCGCGCTCTACGACGTACTGCTATTCGACCAGCGCGGATGCGGGCGCTCGACCCCGTTCGCGAGCCTGGACGACAACACCACCTGGCAACTCGTCGACGATATCGAGCGTCTGCGGACCATATGCGGGCACGAGCGGTGGCAGGTATTCGGCGGCAGTTGGGGCTCCACGCTGGCACTGTCGTATGCTGAGGCGCACCCGGAGCGGGTCACCGAACTGATCCTGCGCGGCATCTTCCTGTGCGAGCGGAGCGAGCTCGACTGGCTCTACGTTTACGGCGCCAGCGAGCTCTATCCCGAGGAGTGGGATCGGTTCGTCGCCCATGCCGCCGATCGTGGCGGAGGCGACCTTCTGACGACCTACATCGCGCTGCTTGACGATCCCGACCCCGAAGTCCGCAAGGCTGCGGCGAGCGCATGGAACCGGTGGGAAGCCGTCACCGTTACCCTGCTGCCCGAAGCAGAGACCATCGATCAGATGGCGGACGGAACCAACGCGGTCGCCACCGCGCGGATCGAAACGCACTACTTCCGGCACAAGTGCTGGCTTGAGCCGGGCCAATTGTTGCGCGGCGCGCCGCGGCTGAAGGGCATCCCCGGCGTGATTGTCCAGGGCCGCCACGATTGCTGCACTCCGCCCTCCGCCGCGTGGGCGCTCAAGAAGGCTTGGCCGGAAGTCGACCTGCAGATCGTCCCCGACGGCGGGCATTTGTTCACCGAACCGGGGATCACCGACGGCCTGGTGCGCGCGACTGACCGGTTTGCCGGGGCCGCGCCATGATCCTCGTCATCGACAATTACGACAGCTTCACCTTCAACCTGGTCCATTACCTGATGGAGCTGGGCGCCGAAGTGCGCGTCGAGCGCAACGATGCGATCAGCGCCGGCCAGGCGATTTCGAGCGGGGCGCAGGGCTTTCTCATCAGCCCGGGGCCGTGCACCCCGAACGAAGCCGGCATCAGCCTCGACCTGGTCGCCGCCTGCGCCGATGCCGGGCTGCCGCTGTTGGGGGTGTGCCTGGGACACCAGGCGATCGGACAGCACTTCGGCGGGCGGGTCGTGCGCGGCGGGCTGATGCACGGCAAGACCTCGCCGGTCAGCCATGACGGGACCGGGCTGTTCGCCGGACTGCCCTCGCCGTTCAACGCCACCCGCTACCACTCGCTGGTGGTTGAGCATGTCCCCGCTTCACTTCTGGTCAACGCCACCGCCGACGACGCGCATGTGATGGGTTTCCGCCACGCCGCGCTGCCGATTCACGGCGTCCAGTTTCATCCCGAAAGCATCGCCACCGAACATGGCCACGCGCTGCTGGCGAATTTCGTGGCGCTGTGCGGGATCGAAGCGGAGGCGATCGCGTGAGGACGCTGCCGCAGGCGGAGCCGCACCTCGGCGAGGCGGAGGCCCAGGAGGTGTTCGGCGCGCTGCTCGACGGCGAAGTTGCCGACGACGAAATCGCGCGCTTCCTGTGCGACTTGTCCGACCGCGGGGAGACCGCCGATGAAATCGCCGGAGCGGCCCGCGCGCTGCGTGCCCGGCTGATCCCGATCAACGCGCCCGTCGATGCGATAGATGTATGTGGAACCGGAGGTGACGGCCATCACACGCTGAACGTGTCGACCGCGGTCAGCCTAGTGGTTGCGGCTGCCGGGGTCACGGTCGCCAAGCACGGCAACCGCGCCGCGAGCAGCAAGGCGGGCGCGGCCGATACGCTCGAAGCGCTCGGGCTCGACATGGAAGCCGCGGGAAGAACGGCCGAGAAATCTTTGGGGGAGTTGGGAATTTGCTTCCTGTTCGTCAAGAACCACCATCCTGCGATGGGCCGCATCCAGCCCATCCGCCAGCGGCTCGGCCGGCGGACGATCTTCAACCTCATGGGCCCGCTCTGCAATCCGGCCGGGGTCAAGCGCCAGTTGATTGGCATCGCACGCCCCGCCTATGTCCCGATCTACGCCGAGGCGACGGCGCGGCTGGGGACCGAGCGGACCTTGATCGTGTCGGGCGACGAAGGACTCGACGAATTGAGCCTCGCGGGCGGCAACGAAGTGGCCGACGTACGCGGCCACCAGTGGGAGATGCGGCGTGCGCGAGCATCCGACGCGGGCTTTCCGTCCGCCCCGATCGAGGCGATCCGCGGCGGCGATGCGGCGCACAACGCCAAAGCGCTGAAAGCGCTGCTGATGGGCGCCCCCGGCCCCTATCGCGACGCGGTGCTGTTCAACGCGGGCGCGGCGCTGATGATCGCGGGGCGCGTCGACGACTATGCTAGCGGCGCGGCATTGGCTGCCGAAGCGCTTGATTCGGGCAAAGCGGAAACGCTCCTGGCCCGCTGGATCGATCTCGCCCGATGAACCGGCTGGAAGAAATCTGCGCAACCAAGCGGCAGGAGGTTGCCGCGCGCAGGGCCCTGGCGACGCTCGACGATCTAGACGCGCTCGCTAGCGACCAGTCGCCGCCGCGCAGGTTCGAAGCGGTCCTGCGGCGGCGGGCGCAACGCGGGTTCGCGCTGATCGCCGAAATCAAGAAGGCCTCCCCCTCCAAAGGCCTGATCCGCGCCGACTTCCGCCCGGCCGAACACGCCGCCGCCTACGAGCGCGGCGGGGCGGCATGCCTCTCGGTCCTGACCGATGCGACCTATTTCCAGGGTCACGAGGACTATCTCGCCGATGCCCGCCGCGCGTGCTCGCTGCCCGTCCTGCGCAAGGACTTCATGGTCGATCCATGGCAGGTGGCCGAGGCGCGCGCCATCGGTGCGGACGCAATCCTGATCATCGTCGCCGCGCTCGACGACGGCGCGATGGCGGAGATCGAAGCGGCGGCCATCGAACGCGGCATGGACGTGCTGGTCGAGGTCCACGACGAGGCCGAACTTGACCGCGCGGAACGACTGCGCTCGCGGCTGATCGGGGTCAACAACCGGGACTTGCGGACGTTTGCGACCGACCTGGCGACGTCCGAACGGCTCGCCCCGCTGGCGCCCGAGGGCGCGTTGCTCGTGGCCGAAAGTGGGATCGGCAGGCACCAGGATTGCGTTCGGTTGGCCCGCTCGGGCATTCGCACATTCCTGGTCGGCGAGAGCTTGATGCGCCAGGCCGATGTCGAGGCGGCGACCCGGACACTGCTCGAAAGCGCCTGACCCTTTCAATGCGCTTGACGCGGCAATCCAAGTTGCCTACTTGTTCCGCGTTCGTTCCCGAATTGGAACGGTAGCCGAAGGACCGCGCATGCTCACCGCCAAGCAACGCGAACTGCTGCAGTTCATCACCGTCCGCCTTGAGGCCAGCGGTATCTCGCCTTCGTTCGAGGAAATGAAGGAGGCGCTCGACCTGCGCAGCAAGTCGGGCGTGCACCGGCTGATCTCGGCGCTCGAGGAGCGCGGCTTCATCCGCCGGTTGCCCAACCGGGCCCGCGCGCTCGAGGTAATCCGCCAGGCCGAAGATTCGGTGGTCTCGCCGCGTCAGCGGGCCAACGACAATGCCGGCATCGTTTCGCGGGTCACCGGCTCCCGTCCCGAGGCCGCCAACGATGTCATCGAGCTGCCGCTCCACGGCCGGATCGCCGCGGGCATGCCGATCGAGGCGCTCGAAGGGCAGACCACGTTGCCGGTTCCCGCCGCGCTGCTCGGTCCGGGCGAGCATTACGCGCTCGAGGTGTCGGGCGATTCGATGATCGAGGCCGGGATCTTCGACGGCGACTACGCGCTCGTCCGCAAGACCGACGTCGCGCGCGACGGCGAGATCGTGGTCGCGCTTGTCCGCGGCGAGGAAGCGACGCTCAAGTACTTGCGCCGCGAGAACGGCATGATCCGGCTCGACCCGGCGAACGGCGCGTACGAGCCGCAGATCTATCGGCCGTCGGAAGTGCGCGTGCAGGGCAAGCTCGCCGGACTATTGCGCCGCTATCACTGAGGCGGCCCGGGGGCATTGGATGGCGCGCCGCGGGTCGGAAATGGGCGATTCTGTCCGCCACGCGCGGTCCACCACGGGTGAGCGCCCTGCCCGTCCGCTACGGTCGCGATCCTTTCGCTCTCCAGATAGAGCGCCAGTCCGCCGTTTTCGGCCAGATAGCGCCGGTCCGCCTTCAGCCAACGGGGCCGGCAACTCATCGGCAGCCAGCGATCAGCGATCACCACATCGGACCGTTCGCAGGCGGCGGCGAGCGCGCGCTCCTCGATCCGCGACCGGCTGCGCGCCATCAGCACGTGCCAGGTCCGCACCCCGCGAACGAGCGACACCTGGCAGAAATCGCGGCTGCAGCGAGCGCGGGGCCATCGTTCCAGCGCCACCGGCTCGCCATCCATGCCCGCCAGCTCGAGCAGGTTTTCGCGCGCGTAATCGCTGCGGCTTTCGCGCAGCACCAGCAGCTGATCCCCTTCGCCGGAGATCCCGACATGTCGCCCGTCGCCCGACACCAGCAAGTCGGGCCGCGGCGTGACGGCCATGAGCATTGCCGCGAGGGCCACCGGAGCCAGTCCCCACACCCTTGCCCGCCCGCGCCACAGCGCCAGCCACAGCCCCCCGGCGACGAACAACGCAAACGTGCCCAATCCCATCTGCGGCATCAGCTTGACCGCACCCGGCTGCGCGGCGGTGAAATGGGCAATGCCGAGCAGCAGCCCGAGCGACTTGCCAGCCAGCCACCAGACCGGCGCGCCAAGGCCGACCACATCGAAGACCAGCGCCAGCGCGATCAGCGGCATGGTGACGAACGTCACCAGCGGGATGGCGATGACATTCGCCAGCGCGCCATAAAATCCTGCGCGATGAAAATGGAACAGCACGATCGGCATCAGCGCGAATTCGATCACGACCCCCGTGATCAGCAACATGACCGCGCGCCGGCCCAGACGCGCGAAGCCGCTTTCCTCGCGCGGGGCCAGGAACGCGCGAACCGGCGCCGCTTCGTGCAACGCGACGATCGCAATCACCGCTGCGAAGCTCATCTGAAAGCTGGGGCTGACCACTGTTTCGGGCCAGGCGAGCATGACCACGATCGCCGCCGCCGCAACCATCCGCAACGACAGCGCCTCGCGCCCCAGCGCCAGCGCGCCCAGCACCAGCAACGCTCCGATGCAGCTGCGCACCGTCGGCACTTCGGCGCCGGTGAGCAGGGTGTATCCAACCCCGGCGCCCGCGGCGATCGCCGCTGCGACCAGTGGCAGGCGCACCCGCAGCGTCAGCCAAGGCCACAGCGCCAAAAGCCGGATCGCCAGGAAATAGGCGCCGGCGATCACCGCGCTGACGTGCAGCCCGCTGATCGACAGCAGGTGGGTCAGCCCCGAATCGCGCATCGCTTGCTCGTCCCGCTCGGCGATGGCGCCCCGGTCTCCGCTGGCGAAGGCGGCGGCGATGGCCCCTTCCGACCCGCCCAGTTGCGAGCGGACATGAACGGCCAACGCGCGCTGGGTGCGGCGGAGGAACTGGCCTTCTGCCCCGCTTTCGACAAGCATGAGCGGTCCGACCACCCCGCCGGTGGCCGCGAGACCGGCAAACCATGCCGTGCGGGCAAAGTCGTAGGCGCCCGGCACCATCGGCGGCGCGGGCGGCATCAGACGGGCGCGCAGCCGCACCCGCGCGCCTTCCACCATTTCCGGCCGAATCTGGTCAAGCGGCACGTTGACCCGCACCTTGCGCGCCTCGCCCACCGCCGCATCCCGGTAGGCCAGTGTCAGGCGTACCCGATCCTCGGCAGGCTGGTCCTTGCGCTCCAACACCCGCCCGTCGATCCACACCATGCCCGGCCGTTCGAGCGGAGCGGCTCCGATCACTTCGGAACGTCCCCAGGCAAGCGCGAGGCCGAGCGCGAACAGCACTCCGGCGGCGGCCAGCGCTTGCCGCAGGTGCGACCGGCCGTCCCCATCCCGCCAGATTGTCCACGCGCCCATCGCCAGCAGAGCCGCTGACAGGCCCGCGGCGAGCCATGCTATCGGCCCCGGCAGGACAAACCAGGCGGCGATGCCCCCGGCGAGGGCGATCGCCAGCCACGGGGCCCGGTCGAGCCCCGCACCCTCGACCACGCCTTCGGCCCGGTCGGCGAGACTGGACAAGCGCAGCGCCTTGCGCCAAGGCGAGTGCTGCATTGCAGCATCGTCTGGCGGACTGCCCTCGAGAGGCACCAGCGGCGCAGTGGTGATCGCCATGCAAGCACTGGATAAGGAAGCGAAATCGGATGGCAAGCGATAGCGGAGAAGTGGTCACTCGCTTCGCGCCTTCGCCGACCGGATTCCTCCATATCGGCGGCGCGCGCACCGCACTGTTCAACTGGCTTTACGCGCGCCACCATGGTGGCAGATACCTGCTGCGGATCGAGGATACCGATCGCTCCCGCTCGACCGAACCGGCGATTGGGGCGATCTTCGATGGGCTCGGCTGGCTCGGCCTGGCAGGCGACGAACCGCCGGTGTTCCAGTTCGCGCGATCCGCGCGCCACGCCGACGTCGCGCGCGAACTGCTCGCCAGAGGAGCGGCCTATCGCTGCTACCTGACCCCCGAGGAACTCGCCGCGCGCCGGACCGCCGCGCAGGCCGAACGGCGCACCTACCGCATCGACAGCGAGTGGCGCGACGCCCGCGAAGCGACGTGGCCGGCCGAGGCGCCCTTCGTGGTGCGCATCAAGGCCCCGCGCGAAGGCGAGACCACCATCGACGACGAGGTGCAGGGCCGCGTCACCGTGGCCAATGCCGAGATCGACGATTTCGTATTGCTGCGGTCCGACGGCACTCCGACCTACATGCTCGCGGTGGTGGTCGACGATCGCGACATGGGCGTGTCCCATGTCATCCGCGGCGACGATCACCTCAACAACGCCTTTCGCCAACTCGTCATTCTGCGCGCGATGGACTGGCGCGAGCCGGTCTATGCCCACGTGCCGATGATCCTGGGCGCGGATGGCGCCAAGCTGTCGAAGCGCCATGGCGCGGTCGGGGTCGACGCCTACCGCGACGAAATGGGCCTGCTGCCCGAAGCGGTGTTCAACTACCTCCTGCGCCTTGGCTGGGGCCACGGCGACCGCGAAGAAATTTCCCGCGACGAGGCGGTCGAGCTGTTCGACCTCGCCGGTGTCGGCAAGAGCCCGAGCCGGTTCGACCTCAAGAAACTGCTCAACCTGAATGGCCACTACATTCGCGCGGCGGACGACGGGCGGCTCGCGGCGCTGGTGGCGCCGCGGATTGGGCCTGAAGCCGATGTCGCTTTGCTCACCGAAGCGATGCCCCAGCTCAAGCTGCGGGCGAAGGATTTGGAGGAGCTCGCCGCCGGCGCCGCGTTCCTGTTCAAGCGCCGCCCGCTGGATATTGAGGACAAGGCCGCGGCTTTGCTCGACGCCCCGGGACGCGAGTTGCTGGCAAAGATTTCTCAACGGCTCCAAACCGAAAAGGACTGGACCGTCGCCGCGCTGGAGGCCAATCTCAAGGCCTATGCGGAGGAACGGGGCCTTGGCCTGGGCAAGCTGGCGCAGCCGATGCGCGCGGCCCTGACCGG
>Ga0136633_1002038_pt1 | contig 14274 bp, 11 predicted proteins | sample AntDrymeUQ832206_2_FD_105494 | JGI IMG/M metagenome (GOLD analysis project Ga0136633, IMG submission 105494) | Polar desert sand microbial communities from Dry Valleys, Antarctica - metaG UQ83 (22.06) | ecosystem: Environmental > Terrestrial > Soil > Desert | place: Antarctica: Dry Valley... | reverse complement strand
GCGATGCCCGCGCGGCGACAGGGTCGCCCGGATGGCTTCGATCAGCTCGCGCTCGGACGTGATCGGCCGATCATCCCCGATCCGCCCGGGACGACGCGGCCCCGCGGTTACCGGTGCCGGTAGACGATGCGGGCGCGGCTGAGGTCGTACGGGGAGACCTCGACGCGGACGCGGTCGCCCGGAAGGATGCGGATGCGGAAGCGCCGCATCTTGCCGGCCACGTGGCCGAGCACCTCATGGCCGTTGTCGAGCTTGACCTTGAACATGGCGTTGGGAAGCGCTTCCAGCACTTCGCCCTCGAACTCGACTTTTTCTTCCTTGCTCATCCGGCGCAGGGGTATAGCAGGGTTGCCTTGCAGCGGACCTAGCCGTCGGGAGGCGGAATGGTCTCCGGCGGGGTCGCACCACCGCCACCGTTGCCTCCCGGCGAGGTGGGTGTGTCCTGGGGGGGAGACTCGTAGAGCGTCGGGTCGAACTCCTCCTTGGGCGCCGGGGCCTTGTCGCCCTTGTCCGCGCTGTCGTCGTCCTTGGACTCGGGCGCCGACACCCCGCCGCCGGTACCGGGTTGCGTGGGATCGAAGCTGTCGGTGCGCGAGCGTGACTTCGAGTACTTGCCGAAGAACGGCGTCGAGACGAACGGGTCGGTGGGCTGCTTGAAGTCGCCGCAGAAGCCGCCCTTGGCGCGCTTCATGTACTCGCCCCAGATCTTCGCCGGGTAGGTACCGCCGTCGACCGGCGCGCCGCCGAACTCAGAGGACATGTAGATCTGCGCGCTTGGATAGCCGACCCAGACCGCCGTCGACAGGCGCGGAGTGATGCCGACGAACCAGGCGTCGGAGTTCTTGTCGGTCGTGCCGGTCTTGCCGCCGGCCGGGCAGCCGATCTCAGCGCGCCGGCCCGTGCCGCCCTTGATGTTGGCCTCGAGGATCTCGGTTGCCTTGGCCGTGACGCCGTCCGAGAACGCCTTGCGGGCCTTCGGGCGCAGCTCGCCCGGGAGATCTTCGCCCTCGAGCACGCTGCCGTCGCGCAGGCGGATGCTGGTGATGGCGATCGGCCGCCGTCGCGTGCCGCCGTTGGCGATCGTCGCGTAGGCGGTGGCCATCTCCAACGGGGAGACGCCGATCTTCAGGCCGCCGAGCGTCTCGGCGGGGAAGCCCTCGAGCTTGGACTCGATGCCCATGTCGTAGGCCGTCTGCTTGACCTGGTCGGGGCCGAGGTCCATCGCGAGCTGGATGTAGACCGTGTTGACGGAGTTCAGGGTGGCCTGGCGCAGCGGGAGCGTGCCGAAGCGCGAGCCGGCGTAGTTCTTGATCTCGAACTTGCCGTAGGCCGGGTCGTCGATCTTCAGCGGCGAGGACCCGTTGTAGACCGTGCGGTCGGGGTCCACCCCCCGGCGCAGCGCGGCCATCAGGGCCATGGTCTTGAACGCCGAGCCCGGCTGTCGGTGGCCCTGGGCGGCGAGGTTGAACTTCGACTTGCCGTAGTCGGCCGACGAGGCCATCGCGAGGATGTGCCCGTTGGCGGGGTCGATCGTGACGATCGCCGACGAGGGGCCGACGCCGGCGAGGTTGTTGGCGATCGTCTCCTTGGCCGCGGCCTGCTTGTCGAGGTCGATCGTCGTGCGGATGCGCAGGCCGCCGCGCCGGACGAGCGCCGCGCCGCCCTCGAGGTTCTCGAAGAGCTGGTCCTTGACGTAGTCGAAGAAGAAGTTCTCGCGGCGGGCCGTGAAGTAGGTGCCGGGGTCGAGGTCCAGGTCGCGCCCGATCGCCTCGCGGGCCTCGGCGTCGCTGACCATCCCGAGCTCGGCCATCTTGACCAGCACCTCGTTGCGGCGGACGCGCGCGGCCTCGGGGGAGCGCGTCGGCGAGTACGACGACGGCGCCTGCGGAAGACCGGCCAGCATCGCCGCCTGATGGAGCTCGAGGTCCTTGGGGGACTTGTCGAAGTAGATCTTCGCCGCGGCCCAGACGCCGATCGCCGACTGGCCGCCGACCGTGCCGTACGGCACGGTGTTGATGTACTTGTCGAGGATCCAGTCCTTGGAGTGGACGTTCTCGAGCTCCTCGGCGAGCTTGGCCTCGCGGATCTTGCGCTGGTAGGTGCGCTCCTTCTTGTAGTAGAGGTTGCGCACGAGCTGCATCGTGATCGTCGAGCCGCCCTGCACGGTCTCGCGCGACGCGAGGTTCTTGACCGCCGCGCGCACGACGCCGACGTAGTCGACGCCCTTGTGGCGGTAGTAGCGCTCGTCCTCGATCGCCACCGTGGCGTCCTTGAACATCTTGGGGATCTGCGCGCCGGAGATCTCCTTGCGCAGCTCGGAGGCCTGGATCACGCCCAGGCGCTTGCCGTCGCGGGCGAAGACCTCGGAGAAGCCGCCGGGATCCTTGGCCTTGAGCGAGTTCAGCGGCGGCGCGGAGGCGGCGATCGAGACGACGTAGCCGACGGCCGACAATCCCGCCAACACGGCCACGGCCACGATGACCGCGCTGCCGAGCATGGCCTTGTTGCGGGGCTTGCCCCGGCCGCGATGACGGCGTCGATTTCGCTGCGATCGGCTCATGGGCGAACGTCTGAGGATAGTTCGCCGTCAAGCCCCAGGACCCTGGTTCTACGCGCCCGCTTCCAGCAGTCCCTCGGACCGCAGTCGCGCCACGGCCCGCGCGCGCAGCGCCGTCTCGGTCTTCCACTTCTCGCTCGGAGCGACGGGGTCCCCGCCCAGGGCGAGTCGGGTCCCCCACGGCAGCACCTCGGCGATCGTCGCCGGATGGCCGGTCTCATCGGCGAGGATCACGAGCGCGCGACCCGCATCCGCCCATGCCGGCAGCCAGACGCTGACGTCGGCGCCGACGGTCGGGGAGCCCAGCGTGTCGTTGCGCAGCACGCCGCCGGCGATCTTCTCGTTCGGGACGATCACCAACTGGTCGTTGCCCGTGCGCAGCCGCGTGGAGTTGAGCGTGATGTCCTCGACGACGCCGTAGTCGTCCTCGAACGCCACCCAATCCCCGACGCGCACCGGCTGCGCGATCGCGATCATGATCCCGGCGACGACGTTGGCCAGCGTCTGGCGTGCGGCGAGGCCGACGATCGCCGCGACGATGGCGGTCGAGGCCAGCAGCGTCTTCCCGATCGAGGAGACCGCGTCGAACTGCGAGAGGGCGGCGAAGATCCCGAGTGCAAGCACGCCGGAGTAGACCAGCCGCTTGAGCAGGCGCAGCCGCGTGTCGGCTTCGGGAGTCAGCTCCCCGCGGGCGATGGCGTTGGTCACCTGGGCGCCGTGGCGGTCGAAGGCCCACTTGAGGACCCACACGAGGGCGACGGCCACCCCGAGGGCGATCGAAGCGCGGACCACCGGCGCCGTGTCGATCGCCAGGGAGATGGCAGCATGGCCGGCGGGCATGGCCGCGCAGACTACGAGAGCCGTCCTGCTGGACGCCCTGGGCACGCTGGTGGCGCTCGAGGATCCGGCGCCGCCCCTGGCGGCAGCGCTCGGTGTCCCGCTCGACGACGCCCGCCGCGCGATGCGGGCGGAGATCGGCTTCTACCGGGAGCACCTGCACCGCGGGCGCGATGCGCAGGGCCTGGCCGCGCTCCGACGCGACTGCGCCGAGATCGTCCGCCGCGAGCTCGGCCTCGAGCGCGACGTGCACGACGAGCTGCTGGCGTCGCTCGTGTTCACCGCTTACGACGATGTGGCCCCGACGCTGGCCGAGCTGCGCGCGCGCGGGCTGAAGCTGATCGTGGTGTCCAACTGGGACCGCTCGCTGCACGAGGCGCTTGCGGCGACCGGCCTGGCCGGTCTGGTCGACGGCGCGATCTCCTCGGCCGAAGCCGGCTCGGCGAAGCCCGACCCGGCGATCTTCGCGCAGGCGCTCGCGCTGGCCGGCACTCGCGCGGCCGTGCACGTGGGGGACACCGCCGACGCCGACGTGGCGGGCGCACGAGCGGCCGGCCTGCGCGCCGTGCTGATCGATCGCGACGGCCAGGCCCCCCAGACCGCCGGCGTGCCCGTCATCGCATCGCTGGCGGAGTTGCCCGCGTTGCTCTCGTAGGCTGGACCGGGATGTCCGTCCCGCCGCCGCCCTCCTCGCTGGAGCGCCCGGAAGTCCCCGCCGGCATCACGCCCGCCCCGCTGCCCCCGCGCGACGACGGCCGTGACGGGCTTCCGCCCTGGCCGTGGTGGGCGCCGTGCATCATCGCCGGCGGGCTCATCGCGCTGCTGATCCCGGTGGTGGTGCTCGAGGCGACGGGGTCCTCCTCCGGCCAGGACTCTGAGCTCTCCACCGCCGCGATCGTGATCGCCACGCTCTTTCAGGACCTGCTGATCCTCGGCCTGGTCCTCGGCCTCGCCTGGTCGACCGGGGGGCGGCCCACGTTCGCCCAGTTCGGTCTCCGGCGGACCTCGTTCTGGAGCGCGTTCGGCCTGTCGGCGGCGGTGTTCATCGGGTTCTTCCTGCTCAGCGCCATCTACTCGGTCGCGCTCGGGATTGAGGAGAGCGACGACCTCGCACTCGATCTGGGCGCCGACGAGTCCATCGTCAAGGCGGTGGCGGTCGGCCTGATGGTCTGCGTCGCCGCGCCGATCACCGAGGAGCTGTTCTTCCGCGGCTTCCTGTTCGCTGCGCTGTGGAAGCGCTTCGGCTGGGTGACCGGAGCGCTGGTCAGCGGAGCGATCTTCGGCTTCATCCACGTAGGCGGGACCGAGGCGCACTTCCTGCCCCTGCTGGCGCTCCTGGGCTTCCTGTTCGCGGCGCTCTATCGCGCCACGGGTTCCCTGCTGCCCTGCATCGCGCTGCACTCGCTCAACAATGCGCTCGCGCTCGGGTTCAGCTTGAAGTGGGACGCGTGGCTGGTCGTGGCCGTCGCGGTGCTGGCGCCCACGCTGCTGGTCGCGGCGCTGTGGCCGCTGGTCAGTCGCCGGCGGCTTCTGCTCGCGCCGGGCTGACGAGCGGCTCGGCCGTCTCCTCGACGAGGGCCGCGAGGACGGCGGGCATCCCGCCGTTCGCATGGTTGGCCCGCATCCGCTCGGCGCCGTTGCCGTCGGCGAGGATCCGCTCGACTTCCTCGAGCGCGTCCTCGGCGCCCGCGTCGCGAGCGTAGGGCCGGGCCAGGTCGAGCGTCGCGCGGGCCACCTCCGCGAACGGGCGCAGCGCTCCGCCGGACCAGATGGTCGAGCGCAGCCCGTCGCGGCCCGCCCGGTAGGAGGACTGCGTGAGCACCTCGACTTCAGGTACGGGGCCGTCGTCCTCGTGCGCCGCGCGCACGACGAGCGCGTGCGTGAGCGCGGCCAACCCGAGCACCGACGTCAGTCGCGACTGGGCGTCCATGGCGCGCACTTCGAGGGTCCCGAGCTTCGGATGCGGTCGCACGTCCCACCACAGGAACGTGTAGTCGGGCAGGCCGCCGGCCGCGGTGACGGCGTCCACGAGCTCGAGGTAGTCCTCCCATGACTCGAAGGCACGCGGGATGACGGCGGGCGGATAGGCCCTCCAAGCCTGAGCACGCGCGGTCTCGAACTCCGGGTCCAGCCCGTGCCAGTAGGGCGAGTGCGCGGCCAGTCCCTGCAGGACCGGCAGGTGGGCGCGGACGCGGTTGCAGGCGAGGATCGCGGTCTCGGGGTCCGGCATCCCGACGTGGATGTGAATCGCGCAGGTCGGCGTCCGCCGCAGCAGGCCGCGCATCTGCGCGTAGACCTCGCGGTAGCGTTCGAGCGGGACGTGGACGGCATCGCCGAAGTCCGCCGTCGGGTGCAGGCCGGCTCCCAGCAGGGTCGCCCCCGCCGAGCGGATGTCCTCGCGGCAGGCCGCCAGGGCCGCCGCCCCTTCGTGCGCGTTGCGCACGACGGGCGACGCGGTCTCGAGCATCGCCTCGTAGGTGTCGTGCATGACGGTCCCTTCTCGCGCGCGCACGCGAGGCAGGACGTCCGACGCCGTGTGCGAGAGCTCGAGCGACGCGGGATCGACGAGGAAGAGCTCCTCCTCCATCCCCAGTCCGTAGGGGGTCCTTCTCCCGAAGGCGTGCTCCACGCCACCGAGGATACGATCGATGGCATGGACGCACGTTCCCGACTCGTGACCGAACTCCGTGCGCACGCCCTGATCATCGGGGAAGTCGTGCTCACCTCCGGCAAGACCGCGCAGTACTACGTCGACGCGAAGCGGGCGATCCTGCGCCCGGCCGGCTTCGCCGCGCTCGCCGAACTGGTGGCCGAGCAGTGTCGCGAACGTGGCGCGACCGCCGCCGGAGGGCTGACGATGGGCGCCGATGCCCCAGCCTGCGCGGCGCTGGCCGGCGGCGCCGACGTGAAGGCGTTCTTCGTCCGCAAGGAGACCAAGGCCCACGGGCTGCAACGGCGGATCGAGGGGCCGACCCTGGATCCGGGCGAGCGCTGCCTGATCGTGGAGGACGTCGTGACGACCGGTGGTTCGACGGTGCAGGCGATCGAGGCCGTCCGTGGCGAGGGCCATGAGATCGTCGGCGTCGTCTCGATCTTGGACCGTCTGGCGGGCGGCGAGGAGAAGATCGCCGAGGCCTCCGGCGGCGCGCCCTACGTCGCGCTCGCCACGATCGACGACGTGCATCCCGACCGCCCGGACCGCTAGGCGCCGGCCGCCACACCTGCGAGTGCGCCCGGTCCGCGTCGGCGGCAGGCGGCCGCTGCCACACTCCTGAGCGACGTGTCCGCCGACCGCGGCCCCGCGCCGCTGCTGCCCGTCCCGCTGGCCCGCATGGTCGGCTTCGCGCTGCTCGCCGGGTTGGCCGGAATCGAGTGGACGCGGATGGCGGACGGCCTCGGGGCCGGCCGGGCCGTGGTGTGGGTCGGCGCGGCGCTGTGCGCCGCCGGGCTCGTCATCGGCGCGCAGCGCGTGCCGCTGCGCGCGCGCGGACCGGCGACGCTGGCTGCCGCCGCGGCCGGGCTGGTCCTCGCCGTCGCGCTGAGCGGCATCGAGCTCGCTCTGCTCAAGCCCGCCCGTTGGGACGAGCTCGGTGAGGGACTGCTCCGCGGGGCCGAGGCGCTCGGCGGCGTCCGTCTGCCCTATGCCGGTAGGGATCCATGGCCGCGTGAGGCGCTCGAGCTCTCCGGCGCGCTGCTGTGCGCGCTGTCGGCGCTCGTCGCGGTGTGGCCGCGCGGCCGCGCGACGGGCTACCCCGTCGTCGCCCTCGCCGCGCTGCTGACGCTGGTCGCAACGCCGGTCGTCTCCCTCGGCGGCCCGCAGCCCCTGTTCCTCGGCGCGGCCATCGCCGCGCTGGCCGCCTGTTTCCTCTGGCTCGAGCGCCTGCCGATGCGACCCGGCCTCGGAATCGCCGTGCTCGCGGGCGTGGCGATCGCGGGGGCGCTGCCGCTCGGCGTCGCCGCCGATCGCGACGAGCCCTGGTTCGACTACCGGACCTGGGCCGAGGCGCTCGGCCCGCTCGATCCCGTTTCCTACGACTGGGACCACGAGTACGGGCCGATCGAGCTGCCGCGCGAGGGCGTCGAGCTCTTCCGCGTCGACGCCGGACGGCCCTTCTACTGGAAGGCGCAGAACCTCAGCTCCTTCGACGGGACGCGCTGGGAGGAGAGCACGAACGCCGACCCGGCCGGCGACGACCCCGAGGCCGACCTGCCGCTGGACTGGCTCGAGCGCCCGGAGTGGAACCAGCGCTTCTCGGTGTCGCTGCGGCGGCTGGAGACGCGCACGGTCGTCGGCGCGGGCACGATCCTCGACGTCCCCAGCTCGAGCCGGGCCGTCCGCCTGGACTCGCTGCGGCCCGACGAGTGGGTCGCCGTGCGGGGCCGGGGGCTGGGCCGCGGCGACTCGTACACGGTCGAGGCGCACGTCCCCGACCCCTCGCCCGCGCAGCTCAACGAGGCGACGGCGGGCGGCGATCCGCGCCGGGCCGAGGCGCTGGGGCTGCGGCTCGGGTTCCGTGAGGACGCGCTCGAGGATCCGGCGGCGCCGCGGCTGCCCCCGTCCCCGGCGTCCCCGGACGGCGCCCCGATCGAGCGCGCGGAGTTCCGCTTCCCGGCGTTCGACTCGCGAGAGCGCCCGACCGCGGAGTACACGACGGTGGCGGTCACCGACGATGGCATCGCCGCGATGCGGCGGACGAGCTACTGGAGGACCTACCAGCTCGCCCAGCGCCTGAAGCGCGACGCGAGCACGCCCTACGAGTACGTGCTCGCCGTCAACGCCCACCTGCGCCGGCCGCCGTTCCGCTACACCGAAGTCCCTCCGGCCACCGACGGCGCGCCGCTGGACGACTTCCTCGCCGAGACCCAGCAGGGCTACTGCCAGCAGTACTCCGGCGCCATGGCGCTCCTGCTGCGCATGGGCGGCGTGCCCGCCCGCGTGGTGACGGGCTTCTCCCCCGGCGGCTTCCGGCGCAAGCGCGGCGAGTGGATTGTCCGCGACACCGACGCGCACTCGTGGGTGGAGGCGTACTTCGACGGTCTCGGCTGGGTCACGTTCGACCCAACCCCGCCCGGCACACCCGCCCGTTCGCTGGTGGCGGCGATCGCGCCGCCCGCCGCCACGGAGGACCCCGAGCAGGAGGTCACCCCCGCCGCCGGCGACCCGACCGCACGGCGACCGGAAGGCCTGACGCGCGACCAGGTCGCGGCCGCAACCGGGACCGGCTCGGACGGGCCCTCGTGGCCGCTGCTCGCTGGTGCCGGAGCCGCGCTCCTGGCCCTGCTCGCCGCCGCCCGGTGGTTCGTGGTGCGCCGCCGCCGGTCGAGCCGGGGCGCCAGGCCGCCCCAGCCGGACGACCTCGCGCTCGCCGAGCTCGAGCGTGCCCTGCGCCGGGCCGGGCGGGCGGCGCCGGCGGGGATCACGCTCACGGGGCTCGAACAGCGCCTGGGCCTCTCTCGCGAGGGCGCCGCCTACCTGCGCACCCTGCGAGCGACCCGTTTCGCGGCGACGCCTCCGGCTCCGTCACCCGCCGAGCGGGCGGCATTCCGCCGCGACCTCGCGGCCGGGCTCGGCTGGCGCGGCAAGCTCAGAGCCCTGTGGGCGCTGCCGCCGAAGGTTCGTGACCGGACCTGACACGAGCGTCCTATGCCCCGACCTGGATTCGAACCAGGGGCCTACTCCTTAGGAGGGAGTCGCTCTATCCATCTGAGCTATCGGGGCGTTCGCGGAGAGCTTAAACGCCGCATCCGCCGCGATCGGGATTACCGGGTGGTGCGTGACGGTGGCATGGATTCGTGCAGTGTGCGTGTAGGTTTCCGGGACCCTAAGGGGAATCTAAGTGTCGCTCGGGACGCAGAAGGACGAGCAGCTTGGATGAGGAGATCACGCTGAACACCGCGAAGCACAACCCGCAGGGGACCGAGTGAGCACGGGCGCGCCCGTGGACCTCAGCCATGCGGCTGAGGCGTCTCTCGAGGCCGGCGACGCGTCCGAGCGCACGATCACCGCACGCTCGCCGCTGCAGCTGTTCTGGCGCCGCCTGCGCCGCGACAAGGTCGCGATGACGGCGTTGTTCTTCATCGCGTTCCTCGTCCTCATCGCGCTGCTGGCGCCACTGATCGTCAAGATCGCCGGCACACCCGGCATCTCGGTTCCCGACCGCGAGGCGCTCGACGAGTTCGGGCTGCCGTCCGGGCCGACCGCGGAGTTGTTCCCGCCCAAGCTCGGCGACCATCCGCTCGGCGTCGACCAGATCGGCCGCGACGTGTTCAGCCGCACGGTCTACGGCGCGCGAGTGTCGCTTCTGGTGGCCTTTGTCGCCACTGGTCTCGCGCTGTTCATCGGCGTCACGCTCGGCCTGGTCGCCGGCTACTTCCGCGGCTGGGCCGACGCGATCCTCTCCCGTGTGATGGACGTCATGCTCGCCTTCCCGGTCTTGCTGCTCGCTCTGGGTCTCGGCGCGGCGTGCTCGCTGAGCCCGTGTCTGGGCGGCATCATCCAGCCCGGTCTGCCGGTCGTGATCTTCGTGATCGCGCTGGCCACCTGGCCGTACTTCGCCCGCATCATCCGCGGGCAGGTTCTGTCGCTGCGCGAGAAGGAGTTCGTCGAGGCCGCAAAGTCCCTCGGCGCGTCGGACTTCCGGATCATCTTCCGGGAGATCCTTCCGAACCTGATCGCGCCGATCATCGTCTACACGACGCTGCTGATCCCGACGAACATCCTGTTCGAGGCGGCGCTGTCGTTCCTCGGCGTCGGCGTGCAGGCGCCGACCCCCTCGTGGGGGGCGATGATCGCGGAAGCCACCGGGATCTTCGACACCGCCTGGTGGTTCATGTTCTTCCCTGGGCTGGCGCTGCTGTTCACGGTGCTGGCCTTCAATCTCGTGGGCGATGGTCTTCAGGACGCGCTCAACCCGAGGAGCTCAAAGTGATCCAACAACACCAACGTGGGGATTCCCCTCAACAGAAAGGACGGAGCATGCGCAGACTCAAAATGAGCTGGCTGCTGACCGCCCTGCTCGTCGCGCTCGCCCTCGTCGCCGCGGGTTGCGGCGGCGACGACGGCGAGGAGAGCGGCGGCAAGAAGGGCACACCAGTGACCGGAGGCGGCAAGGTCGCCGAAGGCAAGCAGGGTGGCGATGTCACCTTCCTGGCCGCAGGCGACATTGATTACGCCGATCCGGGCCAGACCTACTACACGTTCGGCTTCATGGTCGCCGGCGCGACGCACAAGACGCTGTACTCGTTCTCGCCGGAGAGTCCCGAGAAGGCAATTCCGGACCTCGCCGAGGGTGAGCCCGAGATCTCCGACGACAACAAGTCGGTCACCGTCACGCTCCGCAAGGGCGTGAAGTTCAGTCCGCCGGTCAACCGCGAGGTGCAGGCCAAGGACGTCAAGTACGCCTTTGAGCGGTCCTTCACGGCCAACGTGCCATCGGGCTACGCGACGTCGTACTTCTCCGAGCTCGAGGGTGCCCCGACGGAGCCCGGTAAGTACCAGGAGATCCCCGGCCTCGTCGTCGATCCCGCCGATCCCTACAAGCTCACGCTGAAGCTGACCAAGCCCGTCGCCCCGCGCGTCGTGGCCGCGATGGTCATGCCGATCACGGCGCCGGTTCCGCAGGAGTACGCGGAGAAGTTCGACAAGAAGTCTCCGTCGACGTACGACCAGTACGTGGTCGCCACCGGCCCGTACATGATCAAGAACGACGCCGAGGGCAAGCTCGTCGGGCGCAAGCCGGGCAAGCGCGTGGAGATGATCCGCAACCCGAACTGGAAGAAGGATGCGATCGACGACTTCCGGCCGGCGTTCCTGAACTCGATCACCATCGAGGAAGGCAACGACGACCTGACCGTCGCTTCGCGCCGCACGCTCCGCGGCCAGCAGCTGATGTGCTGCGACGCGGGCCAGCCGCCGATCCCGATCCTTCGTCAGGCACTGACGAAGTTCAAGGATCAGCTGGGTCGCACGTCCGGCGGCGGTACGCGCTGGATCGCGATGAACTCGACCGAGAAGCCGTTCGACGATGTCAACGTCCGCAAGGCCGTCATCGCCGGATTCGACCGTGACTCGCTGCGCCTCACGCGCGGCGGTGCCGAGGTCGGCCCGATCGCCAACCACTGGCTCCCGCCGGGCATCCCGGGCCACGATGAGTCCGGTGGCCTCGAGGGCGACCCGAAGTTCGACTTCATGAAGAACCCGAAGGGCGACCTCGCCCTGGCTGCGGAGTACTTCAAGAAGGCCGGCTTCAAGTCGGGCAAGTACGAGGGCAAGGAGAAGATCCTCACCATCGCGACGAACGCCGACCCGGGCAAGCAGACGGCTGCGGTCGCCCAGGCACAGTTCGAGAAGCTCGGCTTCAAGCTGAACTTCCGGTCGGTCCCGCAGGACACGCTGTACACGAAGTTCTGCGGTGTCCCGAAGGCCAAGGTCGTGATCTGCCCCAACGTCGGGTGGTTCAAGGACTTCACCGATCCGGAGTCGATGCTGCAGCCGACGTTCTCCGGCGATGCCATCAAGGAGCAGGGCAACGTCAACTGGACGCAGCTCAAGGTGCCGGAGATCGACCAGGCGATGCGTGACGGCGCGCTGATCCCGGTCGGCGACGAGCGCAACCAGAAGTGGGCCGAGATCAACAAGATGATCGTCGACCAGGCTCCTGGCATCCCGTTCTCGTGGGATGACTCGTTCTCGCTCGTCTCGAAGGACCTGAAGGGCGTTATCAACGTCTACTCGACGACCTGGGACCTGTCGTTCACGTCCCTGAAGTAAGGAACGCCTGACCCTGAGCACCCCGTGAGCCCGGGCCCCGCCGCATTCGCGGCGGGGCCCGCCTCACCCCACCTCCGAGACGACACCACCGATGCTTCCGTACATAGCCCGCCGGCTGCTCTGGTCGGTCTTCCTGCTGCTGGTGATCACGTTCCTGACGTACCTGATCTTCTACAAGCTGCCGAGCGCCGATCCGGCTCTGCTGCGGGCCGGCCGCCAGCCCACGCCGGAGCTGGTCGCGTCCATCCGTGAGACGCTGGGCCTCGACAAGCCCTGGTACACGCAGTACTTCCTCTACATGCAGAAGCTCGTGCTGCATTTCGACTTCGGCGAGTCCTTCCAGAACAACGTGAAGGTCCGCGACGAGCTCTTCGACCGCCTCCCCGCGACGATGTCGCTCGCGCTGGGCGGCGCCGTGGTCTGGCTGGTGGCCGGCATCGGCATCGGCATCATCAGCGCCGTCTTCCGCGGCACGCTGCTCGACCGCTTCGCCATGACCGGCGCGCTGATCGCGATCTCGGCGCCCGTCTACTGGCTCGGCCTGGTCTCCATCTACCTCTTCTCGCGCGACCTCGGGGTGATCGCCCCGATCTTCGACGCCACCGGCCTCTACATCCCGCCGCAAGAGAACCCGATCCAGTGGGCGGACAAGCTGCTGTTGCCCTGGCTCGTGCTGGCCACCGCGTATGCGGCCGTCTACGCGCGCTTCCTGCGCTCGAACCTCGTGGAGGTGCTCGGCGAGGACTACATCCGCACGGCCCGCGCGAAGGGCCTGGGCGAGCGGCGGGTGATCTTCCGCCACGGCGTGCGCTCGGCCGTGACGCCGATCGTCACGCTCTTCGGCATCGACATCGGCGTGCTCTTCGGCGGCGCGATCCTCACCGAGACCGTCTTCAACATCCCTGGCGTCGGCCGCCTGGCGTTCGATTCGATCCAGAAGTCCGACCTGCCGATCGTGCAGGGGACCGTCCTGATCGCGTCGCTCGCGATCGTGCTCGCCAACCTCGTCGTCGACATCGCGTACGCCTTCATCGACCCCCGAGTCAGGTATTAGGACGAGGTTCCCGGAATGGCACTGCTAGAAGTCAAGGACCTGAAAGTCCACTTCGAGACCGACGACGGGCTCGTCAAGGCCGTCGACGGCGTCTCGTACACGGTCGAGCGCGGCGAGACGCTGGGGATCGTGGGCGAGTCCGGCTCGGGGAAGTCGGTGTCCTCGCTGACCGTGATGGGCCTGACGCGCGCGAAGAACGCCCACATCTCGGGCCAGGTCATCTTCGAGGGCAAGGACCTGCTCGCCGCCAGCGACGACGACCTGCGCTCGATCCGCGGCGACGACATCGCGATGATCTTCCAGGACCCGCTGTCCTCGCTGCACCCCTTCTACAAGGTGGGCGCGCAGATCGCCGAGGGCGTGCGCGCGCACCGTGACGTCTCCAAGGCGCAGGCGATGGACCGGGCGGTCGAGATGCTCGGCCTGGTCGGGATCCCGGAGCCGCGCAAGCGCGCCGACGCCTACCCGCACGAGTTCTCCGGCGGCATGCGCCAACGCGCGATGATCGCGATGGCGCTGGCCAACGATCCCAAGCTGCTGATCGCCGATGAGCCGACCACCGCGCTCGACGTGACCGTGCAGGCGCAGATCCTCGAGCTGATCGACACGCTCCAGAGCGAGTTCAACGCCGCCGTGGTGGTCATCACCCACGACCTCGGCGTGGTGGCCGAGGTGGCCGACGAGATCGCCGTCATGTACGCCGGCCGGATCGTCGAGAAGGGCCGGACGGACACGATCTTCCACGCGCCCGAGCATCCCTACACGTGGGGCCTGCTCGGGTCGATCCCCCGCCTGGACACCCCCCGCGGCGAGGAGTTGATCCCGATCCCGGGACGTCCGCCTTCGCTGATCACGCTGCCGGGCGGGTGCTCGTTCCATCCCCGCTGCCCGTACGTGCGTGACGCCCACAAACGCGTCGAACCGGCGCTGGCCCCGGTCGAGGGCGACCCCGAGCACTTCTCGGCCTGCCTGCTGGATTCGGGGACCCGCAAACGGATCTGGAGCGAGCTCGCGGCCGGGCGACGGCCCGAGGAGGTGCGCGCCCTGGAAGTGGAT
>Ga0136633_1002037_pt1 | contig 14280 bp, 14 predicted proteins | sample AntDrymeUQ832206_2_FD_105494 | JGI IMG/M metagenome (GOLD analysis project Ga0136633, IMG submission 105494) | Polar desert sand microbial communities from Dry Valleys, Antarctica - metaG UQ83 (22.06) | ecosystem: Environmental > Terrestrial > Soil > Desert | place: Antarctica: Dry Valley... | reverse complement strand
GTTCCCCCGCGAGCCCCCTCCTCTTCGCAACGCACCGCATGGGCTGAGTTGGCCTCCCGGCCGGCAAAGCCGGCCTCCGGCCGCGAGCGTGGGTTCGACTAAAGGCGGGTAGACTGCAGTGCCGCGGCGAGGTAGCTCAGTCGGTAGAGCACACGGCTGAAAACCGTGGTGTCGCCGGTTCGATTCCGGCCCTCGCCACCTCCAGAACGCATGAAGAGGGTTCGCGCAACCGTCGTGCTCGCCGCACTCCTGGCGACTCTCGTCCTCGCCTCGAGCGCGGGGACGAGCGAGGGCATCGTCGTGACCAGGGATTCGCTGGCGCTTCCCGGCGAGTGCACGCCGCGCACAGTCGCCGACCTTGTCGCGCGGTTCTTCGACGCCTTCAATCGGGGCGACTGGGACGTCGTAGACAGTCTCGTCGCGCCGGCCGGTCCTACACCGCCGAGCTTCGCGCTCTTCTCGCTCGTTCGAGACGCAGTCGTCTACGAGCGCGAGCAGCTCATCTCGTATCTCGTCGCGGCACGAGCCGCGCCCGGCAGAACGCGCCCTTCCTACTCCTCCTCCTCCGTTGCCGTCGTGTATGCCGTCGAGCGCGGCACTGGAATCGCGGGCGGCAAAGGCGTGATCGACTGCGCATCCAACCGGATCTGGCAGTGGGCAATGGGATCGCCGGTGTCGGGCCCTCCCCCGGTTCCCTGCCCGGAGCCACCCGCCTGGTCACCTTCAGGGCCGCTCCTCGCGTGTACGGCCGGGCCGAATGCGAAAGCCGTCACCGAGAACTTCCGACCGAGCATGCGCTCGTCCCGACAGCTGCCTCGCCCGTGCGGGCCGACCGTCGTCAGTGCGAGGGTGCGCTCGGCGCTTTCGGCGTTCAACACGGGCCTGGGGGATGCCTTCGCCAGACACTTCGCGCCTCGCGCGGTGTTCCACCCCTACTCGGAAACCGAGCCGCAGATTTTCGGCCGAGGGCGGATCGCGCGCTTCGTCAACACGAGCTACGACACCGGCGGCGGTTGGACCGCGAGTGCTCTCTTCGTCCCCACTCGGGGGCGGATCAGGGATTCGCGACCAGTCGCTTTCTACGGAGTCGATCTTCTCGTCACGAAGCCCGGGAGACCTCAGGCGTCAGGAAATGCGAAGGTCTCGTTCGATTGCGAGTCGGCTCTCATCAGGAGCTGGGGAGGGCCGAACGTGCCAACGCCCTAGCCCTGTTACGGTCGCGGCGATGGAGCCCGCTTTTCTGGCCGCGACTGAGCAGGCTCGCCTGATTCGCGAAGGAAAGCTGTCCTCACTCGAGCTCGTCCAGCTCTACCTCGACCGCATCGAGCGGCTCGATCCCGAGCTCAACGCCTTCGTCACGGTTTGCGCCGAGGAAGCACTGGCGGACGCGAGCGCTGCCGACGGCGCGGATGATGGTGACGCGCCGTTTCGCGGAGTGCCTATTGCCGTAAAGGATCTCACCGCGACCGCGGGTATCCGGACGACGTACTCGAGTCGCGCGTTCGCCGAGAACGTCCCCGACTTCGACACCGCGGTGGTGCGGCGGATCCGCGACGCGGGCTTCGTCATCGTCGGGAAGACGAACACACCGGAGTTCGGCACGACGGCTTTCACCGAGTCGGAGTTGAACGGCGCGACGCGCAATCCCTGGGACACGGAGCTGACGCCAGGTGGATCGAGCGGCGGGGCAGCTGCAGCGCTCGTGGCAGGTCTCGTACCTCTCGCACATGGAACAGACGGCGGGGGCTCGATTCGCATTCCGGCGTCGTGCTGCGGTGTATTCGGCTTGAAGCCCGCGCGTGGCCGAGTTTCTACCGCTCCGTTTATGTCGCTCGAGGGACTGGCGACAGCGGGGACGCTCTCACGGTCAGTGGCCGACGCAGCAGCGTTTCTCGATGTGCTCGCCGGCTACGAGCCCGGGGATCCGTGGTGGACGCCGCCTCCCGCACGGCCCTTCGCGGACGAGGTGGGGATCGAGCCCGGGCGGCTGCGCGTCGCGATCACGGCGGAGCCGCCGATCGACGTTCCTGTCCATTTCGATTGCAAGGCAGCGCTGAGAGCGGCGGCGTCGCTGCTCGAGGATCTCGGCCACGACGTGACCGAGGCGACGCCTTCCTGGGCGGAAGCGGGGTTGATCGATGCGTTCATCGCTGTTTGGCAGGTCAGCCCGGCGCTCTATCCAGTCGACCCCGCTCTACTCACGCCGTTCAATCGCGATCTCGCTGCCTCGGCTCGGCTCTCGTCAGCCGCCGACTACGCAAAGGCAGTCCTCGAGCTCCAGACAGCCGCGCGGCGCATCGTCGGGTTCTGGAAGGAGGTGGACGTCGTCGTCACACCCACCCTCGCCCTGCCACCTGTCCAGATCGGCTGGCAAGAGGAGGGAGTTTCGGGGGCGATCGAGCAGCTCCATCGAAACACCGTCTTCACCCCGTTCACGGCGATTGCGAACCTCACCGGTCTGCCGGCGATGTCGCTTCCTTTGCACTGGAGCGACGACGGCCTCCCCATTGGCGTACAGGCGATCGGTCCGCCGGCCGGGGAAGCTCTGCTTCTACGGCTGGCTGCGCAGCTCGAGGAAGCCCGGCCCTGGCGCGATCGGCGTCCGCCGATCTCTGATCACAAGAGGAGACGTCCGGACCGCGAGAGCGCGTCACGGACGTCTCGTTGAGCCATAGCGTACCGCTCTTGGCATTGCCTCAAACCAAGGCAGCGATCCGAACGCGCTGTCCCGGACTCGCGTGCAGCATCCGCGCGGCACTGCCGCGGGAGATCGCGAGCGACATGTTGCAGTAGCTGTCCTCGTAGAGGATCACGTCCCCGGGTCGCGCGTCCGCGAACGTCCTGGCCATGGTCGCGTAGTAGCGCTCCCCCGCGTGCTCGAGCTCGACTCGGGTTCCGGGCACGATCCCCATCCGTTCGACGTCGTCCCGGGTGAGGTTGAGCGCGATGTTGCCGAAGCTGTCGACGTACAGCAGCGTGGCGACGAGAGCTCCGTCGGTGAGTACCGGCTCGGGAAGATCGAGGTGAATGAGGCCCTCGGGATCGAGCGGCGGCCCGAGCTCTTCGAGCGACACGCCTCGCGCGAGGTGGGCCGCCGCCGGGCTGAAGAGGTCGCGACCGTGGAACGTTCGCGAGATCGATTCCAGCGCGTAGTCGGGGTTGACGATCTCATGCACCTCGGCAATGCCGGCTCGGCTCACTGCGGGAAGGAGCAGCCCGTTGTCGGGGCCCACATAGAGACGGTCCGAGGAATCGCGCAGAACGAGCGCGCGTCGAGGGCCGCCGACGCCGGGGTCAACGACGGCGAGGTGCACTCCGATAGGCATGTAATCGATCGTGTTGGCGAGCACGAGTGCGCCCTCCAGCACGGCCTGCGGCGGGATTCCGTGAGTGATGTCGATGATCTGGGCTTCCGGGGCGATCCCCTTCATGACCCCGTGACACGTGCCGACGAAGTCGTCCTTGAGACCGAAGTCGGTCAGAAACGTGATGAACACCTGCGGAGCGTAACGCCGCTACAGCGGCACTATTCAGCCGCGGCGGCGAGCACGTGTCGGCGCGCAGCGCCGAAGGCGTTCCGTGTGCATCTCGCCACACACTCGCAACCCGCGCGGCCGGATGCGGACGAACGCCGTCGGTACTTGAAGCGGCAGCGGTCTTGCGGCCAGCAGCGGTCGGTTCAAGACCGCGTCCGCCTACCCGTCGCCGCAGCGCCTAGCACGCGCGCAGCATAGTCGGGAGTCCGGCGGGTCACACCCGTTCCATCTCCACGGGAGCTCGAGTGGGCAACTCGCGTCGTCGAACGAGCTCCACGAGCTCCGCCGTCTCACGCTGCAGGCGAACGAGCTTGGCGGCGATGATCGCGACGTAGAGGAGGACGAACACGAACGTGACGCCGTACGCAGCGGCCACGTATTCGCCTCCGGTCACTGGAGCGCCTCGCGGAGCTCGCGCAGATCCGACTGCAGTCGCTTCCCGGCGAGCTCGACGCGGTACAGAACGTACGCGAGGAGCGTCACTGCCCCCCAGGAGACGCAGAACGCCGTGAACATCGTCCCCGTCATCTGCGGCCCTTCCCGCGTGAACGTCGTCGGATGGATGAAGTCCTCGGCGAGCCTGATCGCGAGGAAGCTGATCGGGATCAGCACGACGCCGAAGAGTGCGTAGACCGCCGACGAGCGAGCGCGCCGCGCGCCCTCTTCGAGCGAGAAGCGGAGCATGAAGTATGCGCAGTAGAAGAGGAAGAGCGTCAGGAAAAGGACGAGCTGGTTCGAGTCCCACGTCCACCAGACGCCCCAGGAAGCCTTCGCCCAGATCGCGCCGGTGATCAGCGTCAGCGAGCCAAAGATCGTTCCCTGGTGGATCGCCACGTAGCTCTCGAGGTCGTACCGTTCGTCGCCCCGCCAGAGCAGGAGCAGCGCTTTCCACGCTCCGAGGCCGAAGCAGAAATACGCCGTCAGCGCGATGGGCACATGGATGTAGAAGATGCGCTGCGAGATTCCCTGGTCAGCGTCTTCCGGGGCGACGAAAAGCGAGAGCAAGATGGCGAGTCCCATCAGCCCAGCAGCCAGAGCTGCGAGGCCGGGAAGGCTGCGGATCGCGGAGGCGGCGAAGCTCATGACTCGGTGACGACGTACTCGAAGGACGCCCACGAGAGTACCGCGAAGACTCCGTCGTACAGCACGAGCAGGAGAAGGTAGCGCTCGGCGTCGGGTGAGATCGCCGCGCCTACGCCACCGACGACGAGCGGGATGGCCAGCGGGAGGAAGAGCAACGGTAGGAGGAGCTCGCGAGCGCGACCTGCCGCGGCCATCGCCGCCAGCAACGAGCCCACGGCGCAGATCCCGATATCCGCCAGCAAGACCCCCGCGATCGCCGTCCCGTCGAGCGGAGCGAAGAAGAAGACGAAGGCAGGCAGGGCAAAGGCCTGCGCGGCGAGGAGAAACGCGAGCGTCGCCAGCGTCTTCCCGAGCCAGATCGCGCTCCGGTCGCACGGCGCGAGCACCAAGCCGTCGAGCACGCCGTGCTCGTGCTCCGGCACCCACGCGCGCGCCAATCCCAAAAGTGCGGTGAAGACGATCGCCACCCACAGAAGCCCGTACGCCGCCTCGTCTCCGGTGCCCTCGGGAAGCGCGAAATGGAAGACCACAAGCGTCGCGAGCACGAAGAGCAGCATCGCCGGCAACGTGTCGCGCGCGCGAAGCTCGACCCTCAGGTCCTTCCGTGTCAGCGCGGCTACGTCAGCGACGTAGCTCATACGAGCGCCAGTCGACCCGTAGCAAACCGCTCGACTCGGGCTGGATCGTGCGTCGATACGACAATCGTCTTCACGCCCGCAAGCTCGGCGAGCTCGCGATCCAGAAGCTGAACACCCTCCTCGTCGAGAGCCGAGTGGGGCTCGTCGAGCACAAGCAGATCAGGGTCGTGCAGCAGCGCCCGGCACAGCGCCAACCGTTGGGTCATTCCGCGCGAGTAGGCAACCACGCGCTCGCTTCGTGCATCCCACAGACCAAACCGCTCGAGAAGCATCCCGATTCGCTCGCGTCGCTTAGGCACACGGTAGAGCCGGCCGAAGAGATCGAGGTTCTCGAGCGCTGTGAGCTCCCGGTAGACGAGCGGCTCGTGTCCGAGGAAGCCAAGCTGCGCACGATCGACGTCGACCTGGAGCGTGCCCCGTGTCGGCGCGACGAGGCCGGCGAGGATGCGCAGGAACGTCGTCTTCCCGGAGCCGTTCGGGCCAGTCACGATCAGAAATTCACCCGGCGCAAGCGAGACGTCGATGCCCGTGAGCACGCGCCGTCGCCCATAGCGCTTCTCGATGCCGAGAGCACGAATCATCGGGCGAGCACGTCCAGCGCGACGAACGCGAAGAAAAGGATGCTGATCACGCCGTTCACGGTGAAGAAGGCGGCATCCAACCGGTGGAGATCGCCGGGGCGGACGATTGCGTGCTCGTACGCGAGCAACGCGGCAACGGCGAGCACTCCGAGCCAATAGAGCGTCCCCACGCCGAGCCCGGACCCGGTGAATGCGAGAAGCACGACGGTTCCCGCATGAAGCGCTCGAGCGCCGACGAAAACACCCTGCTCGCCGAAGCGCACCGCCCACGAGTGAAGCCCTTCGCTCCGATCGTGCTCGAGGTCGTAGAGCGAATAGAAGAGATCGAAGCCAGCGACCCATAGGCCGACGGCCCCACCGAGCGTCCACACCTCCCATGGCGCCGAGCCGGAAACCGCGAGCCACGCTCCGACAGGAGCGAGCCCCAAACACACGCCGAGCCACAGGTGACAGAGCCACGTGTACCGCTTCAGGTACGGGTACACGAAGAAGAGTGCGACCGGGATCGGCCAGAGCCAAAGCACGATCGGATCGAGCTGGAAGACGGCGGCGAGGAAGACGGCGAGCGCAACTGCCGAGAGCGCTATCACCTGCGGCCGGGTCAGCGCTCCGCTCGGTAGCTCTCGCAGCGTGGTGCGCGGGTTCCGTGCATCGACGCCGGCGTCGACGAGCCGGTTGAGCGCCATCGCAAGCGTCCGCGCGCCCGTCATCGCGACCGTCACCCAGAAGATCGCGGTCAGACCGGGCCACGCGTCGGCGGCCAGGAACGCTCCCACGTACGCGAACGGAAGTGCGAACACGGTGTGCTCGATGCGAACGAGCGACGCAAGTCGCCTCGGAAGAGGTGCGACAGCAGTGCTCACGGGCTGGTCTCCGGCCTGTGAGCGTGGAGGGGTGTGGGGAACCGGGAGGTTCCCCACGCTCTCAGGAAGAAGGGGGCACGCGGGGGAAACATGGTTTCCCCCGCGACCGTTTGCCGAAGGCGAACGGTGCTCACGTTTGCCGGTGCGGCGTCGCCTTGTCGCCGGTCGCAAGCTCGAGACCGTGCCGGAGCGCCGGCTCGAGCACGGCGAAACCGTCTCGGCATCCACCCGGTGACCCCGGGAGGTTCACGATCAGCGTGGCGCCGCGAAGCCCCGCAACCCCACGTGAGAGCAGCGCATGCGGTGTTCGCGAGAAGGCATCGGCGCGTATCGCCTCCGCGATGCCGGGTGCCTCCCGGTCGAGGAGGCGCCGCGTCGCCTCCGGCGTGACGTCACGAGGCGCAAAGCCGGTGCCTCCTGTTGTCAGAACAAGCGACGCGTTCGCAGCGAGCTCCTCGATGGCTGCGCCGATTGCGCGAGACTCATCCGGAACCGTCCGTCGGACGACGCTGAACCCGCCATCCTGCAGGAGCTTCTCGAGAGCGGCTCCACTCGTATCGTCGCGTTCGCCCGCGTGAACACCGTCAGAAACCGTGAGCACCGCCGCTCTCATGCGAGGTCCTTCGTCTTCCTGACGAGCCGTACCTCGCCGATCGTCATCTCCTTGTCGATCGCCTTTGCCATGTCGTAGACGGTCAAGGCTGCCACAGTCGCTGCGACGAGCGCCTCCATCTCCACGCCCGTCTGCGCCGTCGTCTCCGCTGAAGCCTCGATCTCGACCTTTGCATCGCCGACCTCGAGGGTGACCTCGACGTGCGTGAGCGGAAGCGAATGGCAGAGCGGAATGAGCTCGGCAGTCCGCTTGGCGGCCATGATTCCCGCGATCTGAGCGGTCACAAGCGCGTCGCCCTTCGGGAGCTCCCGCAGCCGGTGCGCGGTCTCGCGAGCCATTCGCACCTCGCCACGCGCGGTCGCTCGCCGCCTGGACAGCGGCTTGTCACCGACATCGACCATCGCGACGTCTCCAGCATCTCCGACGTGGGAAAGCTCGTTCATCTGTTTTCCATCCTGCCAACTGCACCGGACGACAGGGCACAATCGATACCGCGCCGCGAAGGGAACGTGCTCACCGAGAGATCGTAGACTCGCCGGGGAATCGCGGCGTTCTCAGATGTTCTCGGGCCTACACATGTTGAGTGACACGTGATTCAGAGCGCGCGCGCGCCAGTGGAGGGTTCCACATCGTTTTCACGTGAAAACGGCGGCTCCGCAGCGTGCTCCGGAGACTCCGCTCCCGGAAGATCGACGGCAACCACGGTCTTTCCTGGTTGAGATCGGAGGCGTACGGAACCGTCCATCAGATGTGCTAGCTCCCGTCCAATCGCAAGTCCGAGCCCGCTTCCGGACGCCATCCCTCCTTCGACCCGGTAGAAGCGCTCGAACACGGCGTCCTGTTGCCCTGCCGGGATTCCCGGGCCGTCGTCCTCCACCGACAGCTGGGCGCGGCCCGCGCGTCGTCGCGCTCGAATGACAACCCGCGTCCCGGGAGGCGTGTGCACAAATGCGTTGGCGACGAGCGCGCGCCCGATCTGGAGGACACGTTCCTCGTCCGCGGCGCACCACACGTCCCCTGCGACATCGACCTCCAGCTGATGCTCGGCGGCCACAGCAACATGTTCGAGCTCGTTCGCCAGCATGCGCGCAACCGCCCCCAGATCGACGAGATCTTGAGCGACGCCCAGCTGGCCCGCATCGACCCGCGAGAGGTCGAGCAGATCCGTCGAGAGCTTCGTCAACCGCTCGAGCTGACCCTGCATCGTCGTCAGGAACTCCCGGCGAGTCGCCTCATCCAGCTCCTCGTCCGCGAGGAGCTCGAGGAATCCGCTCAGCGAGAAGAGCGGCGTTCGTAACTCGTGCGACGCATTTGCGACGAACTCCTTCCGCGCGTTGTCGAGCTGCGCCAGCCGAACACGCATGCGGTCGAAGGTGACGGCGAGCTGCGCGATCTCGTCTTGGCCGCGGTCGACGATCGGCGCGTTGAAGTCCCCGCCGGCGATGCGCTCGGCGGCGGCTTCGAGACGTCGAAGCCGCTGGGCGAGCATTCCCGCTGCCGTCAGGCCGAGAACGAGCGCCAGCGCCAGAGCGAACCCCGTAGCGAGCAGGAGGCGTCGCTCGACGAGTCGTACCGTTGCGAGAGAGTCGGCCAGGGACGCACGGAACAGGAGGACGGCTTCCGCCCCCACCGGGACAGCGAGGTCCGCATGGTCGCCGGAGGGATCGACGACCCGCCCACGCTCGAGCTTCCCCGACTCGAGCGCCCGCAGAGCCACCGGATCGTCGGCGACGTCGCGTGAGCTTCGGCGACGGGAGTCCGCAAAGACCCTGAGGGCCGGGGGCGTCGTCGTGAGCACGTCGAACGCCACGACACGCGCATTCGTGGCCACGGCGAAGTCTTCGACCTTGTCAGCCCACAAGACCGTGTCGGCCGGAAACTCCTTGGACAGGGGCACGGCGAGCTTCTCGAGCTGGTCGAGCCTGGCCTCGACGAGTCGCCGCTCGAGCGACGGGACGACAATGAGATACGCGGTTCCGAGCGCCCCAGCGACGATTGCGGCGAGGGCGAGGGCGAGGCGGACCCTGATGCCGCCCGGAATCGTCACTCAGGCCTGAAGCGGTATCCGGCTCCGCGGATCGTGAGGATCAACTCGGGGTTGCTCGGATCGCGCTCGATCTTCTCCCGCAGATGGCGGACGTGGACGTCGATGGTTCGCGGCTCGCGATAGTCAGCGCCTCCCCGGAGCCGCTCGAGCAGGTCTCGCCGCGAGAAGACGACGCCCGGACTCGCGGCAAGCATCGCGAGCATCTCGAACTCGATGAACGTGAGCTGGACGCTCTCGCCGCGTATCTGGACGGTGCGCCGGGGGAGATCGATCAGAAGCTCGCCTTGCTCGATCGTCTCGACGCGATCCTTTCCGACGTGAGGAGCTGCCGCTCGTCGAAGCATCGCGCGGACGCGGCTCCGAAACTCTCGGATCGAGAACGGCTTGGTGATGTAGTCGTCGGCGCCGAGCTCGAGGCCGAGGACCTTGTCGAGCTCCTCGCCTCGGGCGGTGAGCATGATGATCGGAACGCTGCTCTGACTGCGGAGGCGCTTGCAGACCTCCAGGCCGTCGAGGCGCGGAAGCATGACGTCGAGGACGACCAGATCGACGTCTTCCTCGCCGAAGCGGTGGAGCGCCTCCTCGCCGTCCCGCGCCTGCACCACCCGGTACCCGTCCCGCTCGAGCGGGAACGTGAGCAGAGTCTGGATCGAGTCCTCGTCGTCGACGAGAAGGATGGTCGAAGGATTCGACATCGGAACGAAAGCCCGGCGACGGCTGCCCGCCTACTATAGCCCCGCGATGGAAGCGGCTCGGCCCCGGGGGCGGAGGCGGCGGGCGCGCCGCGGCACCGTCGACAGACCTCTCAACACACGCCTGATTCGCGTAGCGTCGCTTCTCGTCGCGCCGGCTCTGCTGGCAATTCTATTCTCGCTCTCGACAACAGCAGCGCTTCCGCGACCAGGGCTCGAGCCGGTGTTCGACGGTGCACTTGCAGCTACAGTCGCGAGCGGGCTGTCGACCGAGTATCCGTCGCGGGTACCCGGCACCCCGGAAGCTGCCAACGCCGCGCGCTGGTACTCGGAAAGGATCTCTGCGCTCGGCCTCCAGTCCGAAGAGGACTCCTGGAGGGCCGACCTCCCCGGACTAGGTGACTCCGATCTGCGCAATGTCGTGACAGCCATACCAGGACGCTCCCAGGAGACGATCGTCGTTGTCGCCCATCGCGACAACAGAGGTGCCGGTCAACCGTTCGGAGATAACGCCTCGGGGACGGCTGCCCTCATCGAGATCGCTCGCGGCTACGCGGCGCAGGAGACTGCTCCGGCTCCTCTTCCGCAGCGCACGCTAGTTCTCGTCTCGACCGACGGGGGCGCGTACGGCGGCGCGGGAGCCGCTCGGTTCGCCGAATCGCCGCACGTCGAGCGCGCGCTGGCGGCCATCGTTCTCGACGGCCTCGGCGGGCGCGGGCGCCCACGTATCGCGGTGGCCGGGAATCGATCGAGCTCCCCCGCGCGCACGCTGGTCGGCACCGCGTCGGCGCGAGTCGAGGAGCACGTAGGGGAAGTGCCCGCACTGCCAGGTGCGGTCACTCAGCTCGTCGACCTCGGGATCCCGTATGCCTCCGGCGAGCAGGGATCCCTTCTCGCCCGTGGCGTCGCCACGATCACGCTGACGACCGACGAGCAGGGAGACCCCGACGTGCCGGCGGGCGATTCCGCTGCCCCGCTTGCCATAGTGACGTTGGGTGGCTTCGGTCGCGCGAGCGAGGCAATCATCGCCTCTATCGACCGTAGCGTCGGATCCGCCTTTCGTACCCAGGACCGCGTCTTCCTCGAGGAGCGCGCGGCGAGCGGCTGGACGATCCGCCTGGCGCTCATCGTCGCGGTGGTGCCCTTCGCTCTCGGGGTGTTCGACCTGCTCGTGCGGAGCCGGCGGCGCAGGCTGCCGTTCGGTCCCGCTGTGCGTGCGCTTCGGACACGCGCCCTCCTGTGTCTGTATGTCGGCCTTCTGCTCTGGATCGGCACGCTTCTAGGCGTCTTCCCGACGGGGGCCTCGCTCCCGCCGCCGCCGTACTCGTCGATCGTCGGTGACTGGTCTCTCCCGGGTACCGCTCTTCTGCTCGTCGCGTTTTTGCTCGGCTGGCTCGTGAGCCATCGCCGACTCGTCCCCGTATCCCAACCCTCGGCCGAGGAGCGCCTCGCCGGTTACGCCGTCGCTCTGGGCTGGATCGCGGTCGTCGCGGTCGCGGTCGCGCTGGTGCACCCCTATGCGTTGATCTTCGTTCTTCCGTCCCTGTACGCGTGGCTCTGGCTGCCCTTGCGAAATCGATTCTGGACCCGCGCCGCGGTCTACGTCGCGGGACTCTCCGGACCCGTCGGAGCCGTTCTCGTGCTCGGCCACGAGCTCGGCCTGGGGGTGATCGACACGCTGCTCTATCTGGTCGGGCTGGCGACGGTCGGCTATCTGACCTTCACGTCTGTGCTTCTTGCACTTGCGTGGACCGCGGGGGCTTCGCAGCTTGCCGCGCTCGCGTTCGGACGTTACGCGCCCGATGTACGCAGCGCCGAGCACCGATCGGGGCTGTTCCGGACCACCGTCGCGCATTTCGCGCGGCGACGCGCCGGCGATGATCAAATGGACAAGTAGCGCACGGTCTCACCGCTGGCGATCTCGCCGACGCCGCGCGGTACATGGACGAGAGCATCCGCGGACGCAGCCCGAACGATCATGTGCGACTCCTGGCCAACGACCGGCTCGAGCGCGATGCCTCGGTCGTCTGCGGTCCGGCGAGCGCGGACGAACTCGTCGCGGCGAGCGTTTCGCCGGAGCTCGCTCGTCGCCCGGCCCACCTCGAAATCGGGTCCGGGTTCTGCGAGTCCCTGCCTGGCGAGAAGCGCCGGCCTCACGAAGAGCAGCGCGCCAACGAGAGAGGAGACCGGGTTCCCGGGAAGACCGAAGACGAGTGTCTCATCCCGGACCCCGAACGACAGAGGCTTGCCAGGCTTGATCGCAACGCCCCAGAAGACCTCCTGCACGCCGAGCTCGGACTCGACCCGGCGGACGAGATCATGCGGCCCCATCGAGACGCCGCCGGACGTCACGAGAACATCGGCAGCAAGGCCTCGCTCGAGAGCTTCGCGATGCGTCCGCTCCTCGTCGCGAGCGACGGGAAGCAGCTCGACATCGGCGACGTCTCCCAGAGTTGCAGCGATCATCGCTCCATTCGACTCGAAGATCTGTCCGTGCTCCAGTGTCTCCCCGGGGGCTCGCAGCTCGCTACCCGTCGCGAGAACCGCGACCCGAGGCCGGCGAGAACAGCGGATCTCGGCGATGCCTGCCGCTGCGAGAGCGCCTATCTGCGCGGCTCCCACCCTCGCCCCGATGGGAACGACGATGTCGCCCTCTCGCACATCTCCGCCGCGGGGGCGGATGTGCGCGCCCGGGTCGACCGGCTCTCCTATCTCCACCTGGTTGTCGTGCTCGGCGGTCTGCTCCATCGGAACAACCGCGTTCGCTCCGTCAGGAACCGTCCCGCCCGTCGCAATCTCCGCGGCGGTGCCCGGGGGAAGCGGTGCCGAAGCAGGGCGGCCCGCGGCGACCCTGGCCGCGATCGGCAGCGTGCCGGGCGTCTCCTCCGCTCTCACCGCGAAGCCATCCATCGCGGAGCTCGCAAACGGTGGAAGGTCGACTCGCGCTAGCGGAGGCTCCGCAACGACCCTTCCGAGCGCCTTCTCGAGCGGCACGGTCTCGAAGGGAAGACGACCCGCCCGCGCGAGGATGTGCTGGAGCGCCTCCTCGAGCGTGAGCAGGCCCGACATCGCAGGCTTGCCTACGGAAGCCCGCGGCCGGGGGGGAACAGCGGGACCTTTGGCTTCTCGGTCGTTTCGGTCTCTTCCGTCTCCGGCTCGGCCGGCACGTACGACGGGTCGTAGTCGAGTGCGTACTGACCGCGTGTAAACGGCTTCCACTCGGGCCAATACGCCGGTTCGGCGAACGCGGTCGGCTCCACGTTCTCGAGTGCGGGCTCCATGAAGAGTCGCCAGATCTCGGCCGGGAAGCTTCCTCCGCTCACCGCGATCCCGTGGACGTTCTGCATCGGGATCTCGGCACGCGTATAGCCGATCCAGACTGTGGTGGCGAGATCGGGTGTGTAGCCGGCGAACCACGCGTCCTTGTACTCCTCGTTCGTACCGGTCTTGCCGGCCGCCGGGCGTCCGAAGGCCGCGCGCGTACCGGTTCCGGACTGCATGTTCTGCTCGAGGATTCGCGTCACGATCGCGGCAGCGCCCTCGGAGATTGCGCGTCGTCGACGAGGAACACCCCAGCCGGCGTCCTTGTCCTCCCGCCCGTTCGCGAGCACGACGCGACGGATGGCCATCGGCTCTGCGTGAATCCCACTGGCGGCCAGGGTCGCGTACGCCGAGGCGAGATCGAGAGGCGAGACCGCCACCGAGCCGAGCCCGATCGACGGCACCGTTGCGAGCTGAGAGCGAACCCCCATCCGGCGGGCCGTCTCGGCGACCTTCTCCGGTGTCACGTCGAGAGTGAGCTGCGCGTAGACCGCGTTGTCGGAGCGAATCGTCGCGCTCCGAACCGAGCTCCACCCGTAGTAGTCGTTCGCGTACGTGTGGACGCACCACCAGCTGCCGTCGTCGCAGTTGCCCGCGGGGTGGACCTTGTACGTGAACGGCGCCGAGACGTAGTAGGTCGAGTCGGGGTTGACCCCCATCTCCACGGCGGCGGCCAGAACGAACGTCTTGAACGTCGATCCGGGTTGGCGCCGTGCCTGCGAGAGGAGGTTGAACTCGTTCTTCGGCTGGTTCGGGATGACCGCCGCCATTGCCCGGATCGCGCCCGTGCGCGGGCTGATGGAGATGAGCGCCGCGGCAGGATCGGTCGGCTCGGTCATCACGTCCCGAATGGCGTCTTCGGCGAGTCGCTGGTAGCGGGGCTTGATCGTCGTATAGACCTTCAGC
>Ga0136633_1002036_pt1 | contig 14283 bp, 13 predicted proteins | sample AntDrymeUQ832206_2_FD_105494 | JGI IMG/M metagenome (GOLD analysis project Ga0136633, IMG submission 105494) | Polar desert sand microbial communities from Dry Valleys, Antarctica - metaG UQ83 (22.06) | ecosystem: Environmental > Terrestrial > Soil > Desert | place: Antarctica: Dry Valley... | reverse complement strand
CGGCAGATCGATGACGATCCGCGAGCAGCAGAGGTAGACGAGGGCGATCAGGGGGTCGGCGGAGTGAAAGCCGAAGCTGCGGTGGCTGATCAGGCGGATGCGGCTGTTGAGGCCCTCGAGGCGTCCGTTTGAGAGGCCGAGGCGGATCGCGGCGAGGATGCCGGCGCGGTGGCGACGGATCGTGCGTGCGAGCTTGAGGAACGGCGCGAGGCGCGACCTGGACGCCCAGGCGAGCCAGGCGTCGAGGTGTGCCGGCGCGAGCGCCGGATCGTCGAGCTGGTAGAGCACGCGGAGTTCCTCCTTGAGCAGGAAGGCGCGGAACATCGCCTTGTTGGCGTGCTGGACTTCGCCGAGCAGCGCGAGCTGCGGAACGCTCTGCTTGTCGGGGCTTTTGAGCAGTGACCAGCGGGTGCCCTTGATCCAGCGGCCCTTCGGGGTGTGCGAGCGATCATGGGCGTTCCACTCGTCGCGGCGGACCTGGTCGACCGCGCGCTGGCCGAGGCGGACGACGTGAAACGGGTCAAAGCACACCTCGGCCTGCGGGATGGACTCGCGGATCGCCTTCTCGTAACCGCCGCTCATGTCGATCGAGACCGCCCGGATCGAGTGGCGGCGCTCGCCGAGCTCGCTGAAGAACGCCTGCAACGTCGCGGCGTTGCGACCTGGTGAGCACCACACGATCGCGCCGGTCTGATGGTCAACGACGCTGGTGAGGTAGCGCTGCCCGCGGCGGTAGCTGATCTCGTCGACGCCGATCGCGACCAGGCCGGTGAGCCGGTTCTCGTCGAGCTGGTCGGCGACGACGCGGGCGACGATCTTGCCGACGGTGTCCCAGCCGATCCGCAGCAGGCCCGCGATCGGGGGTCTTGGCCATCTGTTGGGCCAGCCACGCCACGACGTCTTCGAGATCGCGGGTGTGCTGAGAACCGGGCCTGGCCCACGGGACCGCTTCGAGATGCACGCCGCAGTCCGGGCAGCGCAGCCGGCGCAGCTCACACTCGATCACGCAACGGTTTGCGCCGAGATCGAGGTGGCGCCAGCGCTTGACGCGATGCTCATGGATCTGCAGGTGACCGCCGGTCTGCCCGCAGCCTGAGCAGACGCGTCGTCGGCGGCGCAGCCGCACGCACACGATCACCCCCTCGGCACCGAAACAGACATCGGTGACGGATGCTCCGGGCAGGCGAAGCATCCGGTTGAATGCGGTCTGGACGCGCACGTTGTCCTCCCTTGCCGGCGACTGAGCTTCAGCACCCAGCAGCCTGCACCGAGGGCGACGGCGCGTCCCTCGCGTTCTGCGCAACCTCCGCACGAATCCGGCGCCACGAAAGCCCTGCTCACGCGGCCGCTACCCGGCGAACGTCACCCCCAAGACGACCGGAGACCCGAAAAGTCTCCGTGGAACCGAGACGGCTCATTCGAGAAGGGACCGCTTGTGCCTCGTCGACCTCGCCATCACCTCACCGACGCCTGATCCGTCGTAATGTAGGGTGCCACGCCATGAACCGTGCGAGGCTTCTTTCCATCGCGGTGTGCTCCACTTTTCTGATGTCGGCGTCCTCTTCGCGGGCGGCGGTCACCACGGTGCCATGTACGTCGTACGAACCGCTGGGCTTGGTGTTCAAGACCCGGCCTGCCAAGTGTCCGTTTCACGTCGAAGGATCACCTCTCGGTTCGGGATTCGGGACGGTGTACGTCGACGGTCTCCGCTGGCGCACATGGGGCAAAGCCACAGCCACTGCCACCGGAACCGAGCGCGGCAACATGGGGGCAAAGTTTGCTGCTCGCGTCGTGCTGTCAAGGCGACTGGCCTGCCCAGGCGGCAAGCGGATCTACACGCACGCGCGTATCTACGATCGGCGGACAGACAAGATGGTCTTCTCGCTACGGCTCCTCTCGTACTCATGCGACGCGTAACCAGGCGTCAGGCCGCCTCACGATGGCCTGGGAGCGCCTGAGGCGGGCTGTTTCGCGGAGACCGGGTTTGGTGGGTTGCTGATCTTCAAGAAGAAGAAATCAAGAGATCAAGATCTGCCGTACCGCTCAGGCTCAGAGTCTCGAACTCGGTAGGCGGAAGATCACCGAGCGACTCGTACAGGCGGTCGTTGTTGAACCAGGCGACCCACTCGACGATCGCCAGCTCGAGTTGGGTTTGGGTGCGCCAGACGCGGTCTGCGATCAGCTCGGTCTTAAAGGTGTCGACGAAGCTCTCGGCCAGCGCGTTGATTCTCCTATGTCAAGTGAGGGTGGGTTTGGGCGTCTTGCAGATCGGCGATGAGCAGTGGGTAGATGCCTCGTGCGACGTGGCGCATGAGGCAGCGTCGGATCTCCTTGTTGCTCTTGCCGGCCTTGGAGCGTCGCACAACGTAGGCGCGGGTTTCGGGGTCGTGGATCATGCGGTCGTTGGATCGTCCAGAGCGCGTTGTTGCCTTGGCGGTCGCCGCCGCGGTTGAGGCGGTGCCGCGTCGTCTTGCCGCTTGACGCTTCGACGGGACTGGCGCCGCAGAGAGCGGCGAGCGCGGAGTCGCTGCGCAGTCGGTCGGGGTTGTCGCCGGCGACGATCAGCAGCCGCGCGGCGGTCTCGGGTCCGACGCCACGCTCGGCGAGAAGCCGTGGGGCGGCGGTCTTCGTGAGCGCCTGATGTGCGTGTCGAGCTCGGCGACCTCGTCGTCGAGCGCTTCGTGGCGGCGAGCGAGAACGCGCATCGCCAGGCGTGAGGCGCGTGTCGCGTCGGTCGGGTCGACGCGGTGCCAGCGCGCGCAGCGAGCGACCGTCTTGACGGTGCTCAGATCGCGCAGGGCTTCGCGTAGCTCGGTTGGAGCGGTCAGGACGAGCCCGCGCAGCTGCTGCCCTGTCTGCGTGCGGGCTTTGACAGCGCTGGACCTGGTGTTGCGCAGGACGCGGATCTATTCGACGATGCCGTCGCGCGTCTTGGGGATCGCGCTCGCTTCGCCGCTGAGCAGGAAGCGCTGAACGCCGCGTCCTGTGCCGCGCCACGGGACCGATCTCGGGCGCACTCGTTTCGGGCGGCATCGTTCGACGCCACGGCGGGTCAGCTGCGGATCTTCGCGCTCCCGTTTGCCGCGACTGCGAACGATGAACCTGAGATGGTGCTGGCGCAAAGAAGCGTCCCGCGGGTGGCGCTCGCACGGCACCGGAACGGCCCGCTGCCGAAAGTCTCTCCTGCTCGCAGGCGTTCCCATCCGTGAAACCCCTCGTCGACGCAGGAGAACGTGATTCGCGCCCGACCGCGTCGCGCGAGCTCGATGGCCGGCACGTCGCCGCCGAAAGCGCATCGCCCCGGCGCTGTCGCCCGACTGTAGTTCAAACATCTCAGGCGCGCGTTGCTCACGAAGCACTCTAGGTGAGCCCCTGCGGCACCGGCGAGATCGATCTGAAATCCTGGCAGCGGCGATGCGGGCGCTGCGGGGTACCAGGCGACGAGGTCGCCGCTCTGCGAGCAGCGCACGATCGAACCCTCGCTGCGCTCCTGGGTAAGCCTGCAGCGCCACCCGCCGATGCGGACGCTCGCTCGCCCCCTACCCCCGAATGCCCGCCGTCGCCACTCAACGGCCAGCCGCACGCCGGCCGGGCACGAAACGCCGGTCACGTAGAGGCTGTCATAGCCGCCCGCCGCGGACGTCCCGCAGAACTTGGGCTCCACAGGCGCAGCCGATACGCGCGCTGCGCCGTCCGCTTGAGGTGGCAGGGCCTGAGCGACTGTGGGCGGCGCCGCAGCGGCGACCAGCGCGGCTGCAATCATGTGAACCCGCGTGCCACCGAGCAGACGGCGCGGCGCCCATGCCCTGCGCGTCGCCCTGGCCGGTAACGAACAATTGCTGGCGGGGAGCGTCGTCGCGCTGCCGAGTGTCATTAGACGCAACCCTCGGCCCATAGGATCTCCGGCTTGCGACCGGTCTCGATCGAGCGGATCCGGGTGACGTCGGTGATCCGTCGTCCAGGCACGCCGAAGTGTATCTGGCGGTTGCCAGCGCGTACGACGTAGTACGGCGATCCGTAGAAGTTCTTCGTTCGATGCACCGTCGACCGGTATGCACGGCGGAGCTTGCCGACGCTGTCGCCGACGCGGATGCCACGGCTCGTGGCCAGCCCGCGCCTGCCGACGAACATGGTCGCGATGCGTCCGTTGCGCGTGAGCGTCGAGAGGCCGTAGCCATGCGGCCCGATCGTGTCGGAGCGACAGCCGAGGTTGATGTCGATGCCGATCTGCACCTGATGGCCAGCGGCCTGCTCGGCCTGAGCTGCGGTCATCCCGATCCGCACCGGTCCGATGCCGAGTTCGGTGATCCTCGAACCGAGCGTCAGCGCCGGTGCTGTGGCCTCCGCGATGGCGCTCGACGCGAACATCGACGTGCAGCAGATCACGAGCACCGTGCCCACGAGACTGCGGTCGCGGCGCAACCCGCGGGCCGGTTCCCTGCTCCGCTGTGGTTTCCGGCGGATGATCCTGCCCGGATGCGGAGTGCTCGTGGTGCCTCGGAGCGACAGCACGTCAGCCAGCCCGGACGTTCAGCGACGGCGCACTTCGTGGCGACAGCACATCGTTGCCGAGAAATCGCACCGAAACCTTCAACCGACCACTGCGCCCGATGCGACTGCGATTCGCGAAGCGGACGCTCGAAGCCCATGTACAGTTCGCGCGGACGAACCGATGGCGCGTCGAGATCGTCCTGCCACCGCGCTTGATCTGCACCGACACAACACCCTTGCAGGCGGTCGAGGCGACGAGGTCCCGGGGCGGAGTCAGCCAGCCTGAGAAGCCGAAGGTATAAGGAGCGCGTCGGTCACGGCGCGGCGTCACCGCCGCGCTGAACGCGACGGGTGCCACGCGAGGCGGACAACCCGTCGGGGTATTTGGTGCCGGCCGCGTCGGGCAACGGTCAGACGCATCAGGGATGCCGTCGGCATCCGCGTCGGGAGGCTGAACGACAATCGATGCTGAGGCGAATGCGTCCGGGGCCAGATCGGTCGAATGCTCCTGCACCCACGCGCAGATGACGTAGGCACCGGCAGTGAAGGTGCGGGACTGCGGAACCGCGTAGGCGCCCTGAATGAGGTTGCCGTTGAGCACCGACTCTCCACCGGCGTCAGTCGACGAGGCGCTGCCGCACGCCGCTCCGCCGACCGGCTTGATCCTGACGAACAGCCGGCGCTGGACCTCGGTCGCCCCTTGAAAGTTCAACAATACGGGCTGGTCGGGAACCCCGGTCGCGGGCGCAGAGATCGCCAACGTCGCGCGGTTAGGTCGCACGGCGACCGTCGCAGACGTCGCCGCCTGCGGCGCGACGCCTTGGTTTCCGAGATATCCACAGAGCAGGAAGCTGCCCGGGTCGGGCGGCATGTGCGTGTCCTGGAAGCTGTACGAACCGACCATCGAGGCGAAGCCGAAGACGATCCGTGACCCTGTCTCATTTGCCGCGTTGGACGCGCAGGGCGCGCCCCCGGCGGGCCGGATGAACACCTCGACGCGTCCCGACGCATCTGCGGTTCCCGCCGCGGTGATCGTGAACGCCTGCTCTTCGGCGGGATCGGTCGACAGAGACAGGGTGATCGTGGCGGCCTGCGCACCGCTGGCTGCCGCTCCCATGCACGCCCAAACCACGATGGCAGTCATCACCTGGCGAAGCGTTCGGGCCGACGCGATCGTGCAATGCGCGCACGGCTCATCATCTCTTCCCCGCATCGCCCCTCCCTCCAACCGTAGACCATCACACCCTGCGCGGCACCGGCGTCTACCGGAGCCACCCGCCCCAACGCCGACCGCACTCCTCGACGAATCAACGTACCTCATTGCTGCGCCGTCGCAAGGAGGAGAAAGTGATGAGATTTGATTGGCGGTCGCCGGCCGGAGTGCCCCCGAAATCGGTAAGTGTGCCCCCTGACTGCGCTCGATCACCAAGCCGAGGCCTTCATCACGCACACTGAAGTCAGGCTTCTCACGGGAAGGCTCGTGTCGTCGGCGATGGGCCCCGTCGCGGCGGTCGGTGCGGCAACGCCGCGAAACCCACTCCGCCTCATCAACGTGGGGAATTCGAGGCGATCGGATGTGAGGAGGATTACGCGATCGCCTCCACAGATAGCTGCAGTGAGACCTTTGTCTGTCAGGCGGACCGCACTCCTGAGCCTCGCCTCTCCTTCGCGTTGCTGCTTGGAGGCTGCGGTGGCGAGGACGAGCAGGCGAACGAGCAGCGCATCGTCCGTGAGCGCGCCGAGACGGTGCTGATCGCAAAGCAGGAGGAACGTATCCGCCAACTCGAGCGCGAGCGCAGTCAGGCTCGTCGGCCACGGACCCGCACGACCGTAACCGTCGTCACCCCCCGCCACCACCACCGCGGAGCGCGCCGGCCCCGAACACGACGAACACCGACGACTGGCCCGGCGGCTTGGGCTAACGACGATCCTCGAATCCGTCGGTTCCCAGGCCGAGGCACGGCGGATCCAGCCACGGGCCAGCGAGCGCGGCCTTGACGCCGGCGTCCTGCACCGCTCCTAACTACCGCTCGCTGCATGCCGGATACTGGGTCGTGTTCTCGGGGACGAGCTCAAGCAAGCAGGACGCCGACGCCCGCATCGCGCGCGCCCGCCCGCTCGGATACACCCAGGCCTACCCACGGTTTGTCTCGGGATGATCGGCGTTGCGATGGTCTGGCGTCGGTCGTATCGTCCGCACATCGGCGGTGCAGCGGTCACGATCGGGCAGTGACTTCTGCTAACGGATACTGTCGTGCGGCGAAGCAGAGAGAGAGCGAACGAACAATGCGAACAACAGCCCCCCGCAATGCGACGACACCGCCACAGCTCAGACGTGTCCGCCTGCAGTTGGCCGGCGCTCTGACATCTGGGGCACTGATTCTCGTAGCATGCGGCGGGGGAGGCGAGAGCGGCGGCAATGACACGCCGCAGTCATCCAAGGCCGTGCGGGCGGCGGCTCTTTCGCTGCAGCAGGCGATGGATTCCTCGGCGCGATCGATTGACGCCGTGCGCAGCACACGTGACTCGCTGGAGCGCCTCGCGGCAAGCGTCGGACCGGCGATCGCGCAGACCAGTGATGTCATCGGGCTACTGACCCCGCAGGCCGCCGACGCGGGCACGGAGCGCTCGCTGCTCACGGCTGCCCGCGACCAGCGATCCTTCCTGCAGTTCACCGTCGACGCCACGCGCAGCCGCTCGCGACGTGCTGCGAGCAGCGGAATCTCGCGGGCGCGCAGCGCCGGGCGCCGGGCCTCGGAGGCCTACTCGGATCTCGCTCAGCAGAACACCGAGCTCGCCGGGCTGCTTCCGGCCTCGACGACGTTCAACAGCGGCCGGCTGCGCGACGCCGTCCAGACGGTCAATCGGCGCCGGAAGCCGTCGTCGTCAAAGAACACGCCGCCGGGAGCACCACCTCCGCCGCCACCGGCAACGCCGTCGGGATGTGGTGACGGCCTGTCCGTGAACTCGGTCACGAGCTGCCCGTTCGCGCGCAACGTCCGTGAGGCCTACCAGAACAGCGGCGGCGACAGCGCCATCGAGGTCTTCAGCCCGGTCACGGGGACGTCGTACACAATGTCCTGCACATCGGGCGTGCCGGTCGTCTGCCGCGGCGGAAACGGCGCCGTTGTCTACATCCGCTGAACGCCCACTGGGTGCGACGGCAGCTCAGTCGAGGAAGCGATGGATGCCGTCGGCGATGCCGCGTGCCACGCGCAGGCGATATCGCGCTTGGCGCATCCGGGCGCCGTCGCCGCGGTTTCGCATGTTGCCCGTCTCGATGAATACGGCCGGCACGTCGGCGAGGCGCAACCCGCCGAGGTCGCCGCGACGTGCAAGTCCGCTACGGCCGGCGTAGCTGGAGTACGGGATGCCCGTGGCTCTGCGAAAGGCGGTTCGCAGGTCGACGGCGAGGCGATGTGATGCCGAGAAGATGTCGTCGGTCAGGCCTTCGATGCGGGCCGGCTCGATGACGTGGAAGCCAGAACCCGACGCGGCCGCGCCGTCGGCATGAATCGAGACCGTCGCGTCGGCGCGTGCGCGGTTGGCGATTCGTGCTCGCTCGTCGATGCACGGCCCAACCGATCGGTTGTCGTTGCGCGTCAGGATCACCCTGGCGCCGCGGCGACGCAGCACGCGTCGTGCGCGGATCGCGACGTCCCAGTTGTATGCGGCTTCCGGATAGCCGTCGTTGGTGGTCGTACCGGTCGTGTTGCAGGCCTTCCGCTGCCCGAGCCCGATCGGCACGCGCCGGTTGATGACCTCGGGCGCACTGGCGTTCGCGCCGTTGTGACCTGGGTCGAGCACGATCGTGCGCCCGGCCAGCGGGCCGCCCTGAGCTTCGGCAGCCGCTGGAGGGCTTGCCGCGATCGCGGCAAGAGATGCGGCGAGGAGTGCGACGCGTGCCCGATCGATGAGATCAGGATGGCATGTCGTTGATGCGCAGACCTCCCCGCGCGCCGACGGTGGTCTGTCACGCTTGCACCATGATCGCCTCGGCCCGCGTACGTCTGCTGACGGCGTTGCTGGCCGTGGCGCTGATCGCCGGGTGCGGCGGACAGGCGGAGCAGGATGCGCGCTCTGATGGCCCGTCTGATGGCGATCTCGCGGCCGAGATCCGCGACAGGGCTCGCCAGCGACAGGCCGAGCGCGCCGAGAAGGCGCGCGAGGCCGCCGACGCGGCTCGCGCGCGCGAGGCCGCCAGGAAGAGGACCGTTACCACGTTGCCGCCTCCCGTCGACCTGCCAGCTGGGTCAGACGAGATTGACGGCTCTCCCAAGACCTCGGGCAGCGGTCAAGGCGGCCTGCTGTCCAGCGCTGACCGCACGAGCTTTGAGCGGCTGGCCTCCGAGCTTTCCGGTGAGGAGGGGCTCGCGCTCGCACCGCTGGATCGTGATCGCGCGGTCGTGAGTCTCGGGACGCTGCGCGGCGGCGTCGCCTGGTCCACAGCGAAGGTCCCGTTGGTGATGGCCGCGATCAGTGCCGGTGTGGGCGCACAGGCGGATTTTGCCCAGGCGATCACGGCGTCGGACAACGCGGCGGCGCAACGCGTCTGGGAGGCGCTTGGCGGTGGCGACGTCGCCGCCCGCGCGGCTAACGAGCAGCTGCGTGCCGCGGGCGACGCGACGACCCAGATCCAGTCTCGGCAGCTTCGCCCCGGGTTCAGCGCGTTCGGCCAGACGACCTGGCGGCTGAGCGACCAGGCGCGCTTCGCGGCCGGTATGGCATGCACGGGCCCCGGCGCTGCGGTGCTGGGCCTCATGGAACGTGTCGTCGCGGGGCAGCGCTGGGGGCTTGGCAGCACAGGGCGTGTGACGCAGTTCAAGGCTGGTTGGGGCCCGGGCATCTCGGCGGGCGCGGACGATGGATGGCTGGACCGTCAGTTCGGCCTTGTGTCGATCGATGGCCGCCCGATCGCGGTAGCGATCGCGACCACGGCGGGCGATCATGGGACGGGCACACAGAACCTGACCAGGATCGCGCGGTGGCTTGTGTCGCATCTCGACGCGATAGGCGCCTCACGTCGCGCCATGTGTTGAACTTCACCGAGAGATCACCCTGGCGGGCTACGCTGATAGCTGAGATGCCTCGCGACCGCAATCGCTGGAGTCCGGCAGTTGCGCGGTCGATCGCCTGTTGTCTCGCGATCTGTGTCGCGTGCGCGTTGAGTGCCTGCGGAGGCGGCTATACAGGGGGCTCGACCCCGCGGGAGATCGCCGACGCCGAGGCTCAGACGGCCGAGAACATGCGGGTCGTCGACGCCGACATCGCTCGCGAGGAGAGGCGCGTCGACGCTGACGACGTCACCGCGGCGCAGACTCCTGCGCCTCCCCCTGTACCCGCGTCCGCGCCCGCCGGCGAGGGCGTCTTCTCAGCCGCGGATCGGCGAAGCTTCACCAAGCTCGCGGGCCGACTTCCCGGCCGCGAGGGCGTGGCCGTATCGGGTCTGAAGCCCGACTTTGACGTTCAGCGGCTCGGATCGCTGCGTAGTGGGGTCGCGTGGTCGACCGCGAAGGTGCCGGTCGCGATGGCGGCGATCAACGCCGGCGTCGCCGACCAGGGCAGCCTCGTTGCCGCCATCACGGCATCCGACAACGCGGCCGCCGAACGCCTGTGGTCTGCCCTCGGAAGGGGCAGGAGCGCGGCGGACGCAGCAACCGCGCAGCTGCGCGCTGCGGGCGACACGAAGAGCCGCGTCCAGTCCGATCGGCTTCGCGCCGGCTACACCGCGTTCGGACAGACGGCGTGGGCGCTTACCGACCAGGTCCGCTTCACGGCCGGGATGGCCTGCACCGCCGCCGGCAAAAAGGTGCTCAAACTCATGAACAGAGTCGTCGCGGGACAGCGCTGGGGGCTCGGTGCAACTGGGAACCCCGCGCAGTTTAAGGGCGGGTGGGGTCCCGGGATATCCCCGGGATCGGGCGATGGCTGGCTTGATCGCCAGATGGGGATCGTTGTGATCTCCGGTCGCCCGCTCGCCGTCACGATCGCCACCGATGCTGGCAACCACGACAGTGGCACGCGCGCCCTGACCGCCCTTGCGCGCTGGGTTGCCTCGCACGCAGGCACCAAGGGCCTGCCCCGGCGCTCGCGCTGCTGAGCGACAGCCGCCGGCGCCGCCGAGACAGCGCGGACCTGTGCGCCGCCTCAGGTGGTCGGCTGGACACGCCGCGACACAGCGCCCCCGCGCAGGTGCCTGATTCGTAGCCGTCGCCGATCGGTGGCCAGCGCCTTGACAGCAGCGCTCGGCGCGCCGCGCCCTAGTACGGACGTGTCCGGCGATCTCGGCGACCATCACGAGGTCCTCCCCCTGGCGAACGAGATCGGTCGACAGGTATGGCGCAGGACATGCGCAGACAGTTCAAGGCTGCGTCGCCGGCGACGCGGCGGACCCTCGAATCCGCGGCGGGTGGAGAGATCCGCTACCGTCGGCGCATGAGGTCACGCATCGTTCTCGTCGCGTGTGTTATGACAGTCGCGGCTACGGGCACGCCCACCGTCGCGTCGGCCGCGACATTGATCCGGTGTCAAGCGATGACATATATTCACCCAGCGTTCACCGTGAGGGCTTTTGCGATTCAAGCGCGCTTGACCTCCTGCTCGGTGGCCCGCCGCCTGATTCGATCGTTTTACGCGGACGCGCCCGGCGGTGCAGGATCGCGCACGCTGTCAGGATACCTCTGCCAAGGTGACGGCGTCCGGACCATACGTTGTAGGAAACGCAACCGCCTGGTGCGCTGGACGCAACGGGTTAGCTGATTGTTAGCAGCGCTCGAGGTTGCCAAGCGCTTGGGTCTCTCAGCCGTCAATCTGGCGATGGAGCGGATGCCGCCCCCCCACGCCTCGTGTACTCGTGCGGCGTCAACCGACACCCTCAAGCTTGTGTGCGTTCATCACGCACAGAGCAAAACGCACAGATTTGTGGGCGCGCGGGAACCACCCGCGGGATGTCCAAGCGCGCAGCGAAACGGTGTGAGCGCGATCTCCCAATCCCAATGGGCGACGCGAAGACGTCGACATCCCGCCCCATGGCCGGCCCCATACAGGCAGATCGCGGCGTTCAGGACGGTCGCCTTGCACGCGCGAGCGTCTCGCGCAATGGTGCGACCTAGCGTTCACCGACCCGCGGGAACGTCAAAAGACCCCCGATTCCCCCGGGCAGATCAGCGACGCGGTCATCAGCAGTTGGCGACCGCCATGTCCGTGTTGTGCGTGTACGGCTTCACGCCGGGGATATCGCCGTTCCAGAACGTGTTGGCCACCGCGTAGTAATTGCCGTTCCACGGCGCCGATGCGATGCGATACCAGTAGCCGTCGGGATTGGCGCTTGCGATTTGCGGGGCGTGGACCTTGCAGACCACGTCGACCCACTGGTTCGGCTGGATCTTCGTTCCCATGCCGGAAGCGTTGTAAGGGTTCGTGAACGTGTTCGCCCCGAGCGAGCCCTGCTGCTCGCGCCACGTCCGCGGCGGAGCGGGCGTCGATCCGGTGGGCGGGTTTTGACTGGTCACCGGCGGTACGGGAGTCACAGCGATCGGGGTGAGCGGCTGGTGTTCTGGATAATTGGGCATGGGCAGCGCAGCGATCGGCTGATGTACCCCAGGCGCGGGGCGACTATGGGGTGCGTTGTAATTGCCGAAACGCTCGACGGCTTTGAGGTAGACCCACGCGAGGTTCAGACACTCCCGCCGACTCACCGCGTTCAGCAGCCCGGGATGTTGCTCACCGCACGTCGCCTTGAGGTCGTTGTAGAACCAAGCGTCGCATTGCGCCTTGCCGGCCCAGTACACCGATCTGCCATTGGCATCGGGAAACCCCGTGTAGCAACCATCGTGATGCACACACGAGTGCCGGTAATCGAAGCTCCCCGGAAAGCCGTTGAGGCTCTTGGTGCAGTAGTCGTCTGACCAATTCGGGTGGCTCGCTTTTGGGTTGCCGCCGCCGTTGGACGGCGTCGCGTTGCCCTGCCCGAAATGCGCGTTCGCGGCGCCCGCCATCGCGCACAGCGACACGACGATCACACCCCAAGCGACGAGTGCCTTCACAATCCAGGGCCGTCGGTTCACCGCGTCCGTGCTTCTGAGCTGCCGCGCGTCGTCCTTCACTTTGTCCCTATCTGTAGGGAGCCAACCCTGGCTCGTCGCGCGACGATACTGGATCGTGGCAGCACGTCAAGGTCGACGGCACGCGCGATTGGTGTGCCGCGAACGGAGCGCGAGCTTGCCGTCCTCGTAGCGGTAGATGTACAGCAACCTGTACTGGCGGCGGCCGCCACAACGACGGATCTGACGCATGACCACTCTGGTGCGCAGCGGTCCGAAGCGCACTGTCGCCTGCGGCATGGACGTCCCCCATCCTTGCCACCTTCGAAACGGGCCTGCCCGGACGCTCTGGCTCGCGTCGACGAAGACCGGGCGGACGACGGGGCCGCTGTCATAGTCGGTGAAATAGACGCTACCTCGCGCGTCCGCTGGCCCCGGCAAGGCAGCGCCTATGGCCACGGCCACCACCACGGCGATCGTGGCAACAAGCGCTCCCGTTTCGCCCATCACAGACCGCAATTCTATAGAGGCGGCGGTACGGGCCACCGAGCGCACATGCAGCCGGTTTGGATCGCAATTTGCCGCCGTGCCTACGGTGCCGTCAGTCAAGCGCAGCTCGACGGCTGCAGGTCGCACGTGATCGAGGCTGACCTCACCGACCGCCCGTTTCACCGCGACGGTGGTGACGGTGTTGTCCGGCCCGTTCATGAGCAGCAATGCCTACCGCGCGCGGATGATCTGCCGCGCGATGACGTCGTCGATGGCGACTCCGCCCTCGATCACGATCAGGCGCACGCGGTTGATGCCGCGCTCCAGGAAGCGGCGCGGGATGCGCACGCGTCCGCGCGTCCGTCGACCGCTGTTGACGAGCTGTCCGAGCTGCCCCGGGCGCGGCGTGACGTACACGCTCACGCGTGCGCTCGGCGGAAGCCCGCGACTCGTCCAGCGGACGTCGATCGGGCCACCACGGCGCGCAATCGGCTTGCGACGCGACCCGCGCGGGCCGACGCGGGTGACCCGCACCGGATCGGTCCTGCGGATCGATTGCATGACGAAGGCCGTTTTGCGGCGCGCGGCCCCCAGCGGTCGTACCACCCAGCGCCCGGGTCGAGGCCGCGCGATCGTCAGGCCCGTGAAACCGGACTTCGTATCGCGCACAACGATGCTGCCGGGGCGTGCCGGGCTCGTCCTGTAGACGCGTCCGTTCGGCGCGCGTACCTCAAAGCCCGGAGCGCTGCCCTCGGCGCCGTAGGCGTCCACGAACAGAAACGGCCGGTTGCGCGCCACGAAGATCGTCCTCGCCGCACTCGCCTGCGCCGCGCCGGCGGCCAGGCCGCTCGCGGTGACGAAGCGGTCGACGTCGGCCCCGATGTAGTCGACGCGAGGGAAGTTCTTCCAATGCATCCCGAGACCGAGGTCCTCGCAGACTCGCAGGATGCAGATCCTGCCGGTCACGCCGAGACCCGTATCGGATACCACGCCGCGGCCTCCGGCGAGCCGCGCGCCGCGCAGCTTGCCGTCGGCCTCGCCGGCAGAGGTGAACGCGTTGCTGGTCATCACGGTGGCACCGCCCGCGCTGACGTCGAGCGGACCGACGTCAGCGTCGACCTTGATGCTGCCGCTCGCGCGAAACGGTGAGATCTTCAGACCGAGGTTGATCTTGCCCTTCACAGGGCTTCCGTTCTTCAGAAACTCGACGCCACCGTTGAGGCTGGCAGATCCGGAGAGATCGACCTCGAGCCGCACATCG
>Ga0136633_1002034_pt1 | contig 14286 bp, 12 predicted proteins | sample AntDrymeUQ832206_2_FD_105494 | JGI IMG/M metagenome (GOLD analysis project Ga0136633, IMG submission 105494) | Polar desert sand microbial communities from Dry Valleys, Antarctica - metaG UQ83 (22.06) | ecosystem: Environmental > Terrestrial > Soil > Desert | place: Antarctica: Dry Valley... | reverse complement strand
GTTCCCGGTGGAGGCCTGGCGCGAGCGCCTGTCGGCCGGCTTCCAGGACTACGCCCGCTACCAGGTAAAGGCTCTGGAGAGCATCGGCATGGGGGATCATCGCGTCCTCGTGACCGACGCCGCCGAGCAGGCGGTGCTCAGCGCTGTGGAGCGCGCCTCCGCCGAGGCGGTGCTGACCGATCTCCCGCAGGGGCTCAACACCCAGCTCGGCACTGCCTTCGACGACGGCGTCGAGCTGTCGGGTGGGCAGTGGCAGAAGGTCGCGCTGTCCCGCTCGATGATGCGCGACCGCCCGCTGCTCCTGCTGCTCGACGAGCCAACCGCAGCGCTCGACGCACGGGCCGAGCACGAGCTCTTCGAGCGCTACGCCGGCGCGGCCGATGGGGCGGCGGTCACCGTCGGGGGCATCACCCTGCTGGTGTCGCATCGGTTCTCAACCGTGCGCGAGGCCGATCTGATCCTGGTGGTAGACGGCAACACCATCGCCGCGCAAGGCACCCACGAGGAGCTGATGGCGCAGGGCGGGCTCTACGCCGAGCTCTACGAACTTCAGGCCCGCGCCTACCGCTGAGGCCGTCGCCCCAAGAGCTCAGCCGCGAAGGACCGTCAGGGTGGACTCGAGCTCGTCCGGGCTGACCAGGACGTCGCGGGCCTTCGAGCCCTCGGACGGCCCGACGATGCCGCGGCTCTCCATCAGGTCCATCAGCCGGCCGGCCTTGGCGAAGCCGACCCGCAGTTTGCGCTGCAGCATGCTGGTGCTGCCGAACTGCGTGGAGACCACCAGTTCGATGGCCTGGCAGAGCAGCTCGAGGTCGTCACCGACCTCCTCATCCGTGCGCTTCTCCGCCGTGGGCACGGCGGTGACGTCCTCGCGGAAGGCCGGCTGACGCTGAGCTTTGCAGTGGTCGACGACCTTCTTGACCTCGGCGTCGGTGACCAGCGCACCCTGGATGCGCAACGGCTTGCTGGCGCCCATCGGCAGGAACAGCGAGTCGCCCTTGCCGATCAACTTCTCCGCGCCGGGCTGGTCGAGGATGACCTTGGAGTCGATGCCGCTCGAGGTGGCGAAGGCCAGCCGGGACGGGACGTTGGCCTTGATCAGGCCGGTGACCACGTCCACGGAGGGCCGCTGGGTGGCGATCACCAGGTGGATACCAGCGGCGCGAGCCAGCTGGGTGATGCGGACGATCGAGTCCTCCACGTCGCGCGGCGCGATCATCATGAGGTCGGCGAGCTCGTCGATGATGACCAGCAAATAGGGGTACGGCGCGTAGACCCGCTCGCTGTTGGGGGGTGCCGTGAGCTTGCCGGCCCGGACAGCGGCGTTGAACTCGTCGACGTTGCGGAAGCCCGAGGCCGCCAGGTCGTCGTAGCGCACGTCCATCTCGCGCACGACCCACTGGAGCGCCTCGGCGGCCTTCTTGGGGTTGGTGATGATCGGCGTGATCAGGTGCGGGATGCCTTCGTAGGCGGTCAGCTCGACCCGCTTGGGGTCCACGAGCACCATGCGGACCTCGTCGGGCGTCGCGCGGCTCAGGATGCTGACCAGCAGCGAGTTGATGCAGACCGACTTGCCGGCACCGGTCGCGCCGGCAATCAGCATGTGCGGCGTCTTGGCGATGTTGGCGCAGACGAAGCCACCCTCGATGTCCTTGCCGAGTCCGACCATCAGGGGGTGGTGGTCGCTCATCGCGGCCGGGCTGCGGAGGATGTCGCCGAGGCTGACCTGCTCGCGGTCGGTATTGGGGATCTCGATGCCCACCGCCGACTTGCCGGGGATCACGTCGATGATCCGCACCTCTTGGGTCTTCACGGCGTAGGCGATGTTGCGCTGCAGCTGCTTGATCCGCTCGACCTTGACGGCCGGCCCGAGCTCCACCTCGTAGCGCGTCACCGTCGGGCCGCGGCTGAAGCCGGTCACCTGCGCGTCGACGTTGAAGTCCTCGAGCACCTGGGTGAGGGCGGCGATCGCCTCGTCGTTTGCGGCGCTGCGCTTCTTGGGCGGTGTGCCGGTGCCGAGCAGGTCGGCCGGTGGCAGCACGTAGTCGCCCTTGAGCAACAGCTGCTCCGCCTTCTTCGGCACGGGCGTGTGCTCCGGCGGTGCGGGCGGCCTGGTGTCCTCGGCGATCAGCAGCGGCGTCTCGTCGTCCGGCGCGTCCTGGGCCAGCACGCCGACCCGTCGGCGCGGTCGGTTGCGGTTGAGCGGCGGCAGCGGTTCTGGGGTGTCCTCCTCCGGTGCTGGGGGCCTCAGCAGGAGGGTGTCGCGGAGCGCGGCCAGCCGCTCTGGCACCTGGTGGACCGGCGTCGCGGTTACGACGAGCAGACCGAACGCAGCAACCAAGACCAGCACGGGTACGGCGACGAAGGCGCTGAGCGCTGCCTCGAGCGGCGAGCCGAGCAGGAAGCCCACGACGCCGCCCTTGTCCTCGCGGGGAAGAGCCCCGCGGGCGATGTCGACCACGCCCAGGGCGCCGAGCGACAAGGTGGTCCAGCCGACGAAGACCCGGCCGCGGCCACCGGTGGCCTGCGGGTGCCGCAACACCCTGATGGCGCCGAGGACGAGGAGCACCGGAAGGGCCATCGCGCCGATGCCGAACAACCCCTCGACGATGTCGGCCAGCACGTCGCCCGCACTGCCCGCGTGCCACCAGGCACCGGTGGCGCTGAGCAGGGCGCCGATCAGCAGAGCCAGGCCGAGGCCGTCGCGTCGGTGCGCCGGGTCGAGGTCGCGAGCGCTGCTGCCGGCCGCGCGGGTGACGCCGCCGACTCCGGATGCCAGCAGCCTGGCGCTGCCGCTGACCGCCTTGCCGACGCCCCGACCCAGCACGGCGACCGGTCCAGGACTCGATGCCTTGGCGGCTGGCCGCTTGGCAGCAGGCTTGCGCTTGGCGGCGGGCTTGCGCTTGGCGGTGCCGCTCGTCGCCTTGCGGGCAGCGGGCACCGACGGCTTGGCGCCCGCCTTGCCGGAGGGCTTGCCGGCTGGGCGCGCGGAGGTACGGGTGGCCATAGGGCTGACCGTATCCGCGTAGTACCACCGCTCCGGCCCGCTGGAGCTGCGACACGCCGAGTCGGCTTGGGGCCCTGGCCGCTGCCCTGGCCGCGGGGGTTCCCCCTCCCGGCTTTCGCGAGTTGCCCGAAGGGGGTGGCGCTCAGGCGACATGGGCTTCGGACAAGTCGGCGGGGGCCACTGTGAGCCGCAAGTTGTCCGAAGGGGGTGGCGCTCAGGCGACGTGGGCTTCGGACAACGTGAGGGGGATGGCGCGAAGGGCCGGCGCGACCAGGTCCGAAGCGAGCGGTTCAGACCTCGAGGACGGTGGGGATGATCATCGGCCGGCGGCGGTAGGTGTCGGCGACCCAGCGGCCGAGCACCCGGCGGGCCTGCTGACCGAGCAGGTGGGGGTCGGACACGCCCTCGGCCGCCGCCCGGTCGAGCTCGGCCTCGAGCAGCGGCAGCACGTCGTCGAACGCCTTCGGGTCGTCGGTGAACCCGCGGGCGCCGATCTGCGGCGCCCCGGCGATCTTGCCGGTCATCGAGTCGATGGCGAGGGTGAGGGAGATGAACCCCTCCTCGCCGAGGATGCGGCGGTCCTTGAGCGTCGACTCCCCCACGTCGCCGACCTCGAGGCCGTCGACGTAGACGTATCCGCACGGGATGGCTCCGACGATGGCTGCCCGCCCATCGACGAGGTCGACCACGACACCGTCGTCGGCCAGCACGATGTTGTGCACGCCGGTCAGCCGGCCGAGCTCGGCGTGCGCTCGCAGGTGCCGCCACTCGCCGTGGATGGGCATCAGGTTGGAGGGCTTGACCGCGTTGAGCAGGTAGAGCAGCTCGCCGGCCGGCGCGTGACCGGAGACGTGCACCTGCGCGACCCCCTTGTGCACGACCCGGGCGCCCCAGCGGGACAGCCCGTTGATGACGCGGTAGACGGCGTTCTCGTTGCCTGGGATCAGCGATGACGCGAGGACGACGGTGTCGTTGTCCTCGATGCGCACCTGATGGTGGGAACGGTTGGCCATGCGGGACAGGGCGGACATCGGCTCGCCCTGGGAACCGGTGGACACCAGCAGGACCCGGGTCGGCTCGAGCGCCTCGATCTTCTTCATGTCGACGACGATCCCGGGCGGGATGCGCAGCAGACCGAGGTCGGACGCGACTCCCATGTTGCGCACCATCGACCGGCCGACGAAAGCCACCTTGCGGCCGTGCTTCTCCGCTGCGTCAAGGACTTGCTGCACGCGGTGCACGTGACTGGCGAAGCACGCGACGACGACCCGGCCCGAGGCAGTGCGCACGACCTCGTCGAGCACCGGGCCGATGTGCCGCTCGGGCGTGACGAAACCAGGAACCTCGGCGTTGGTGGAGTCGGACAGCAGCAGATCGACGCCCTCCTCCCCGAGCCGGGCGAAGCCGCCGAGGTCGGTCAGCCGGCCGTCGAGGGGCAGCTGGTCCATCTTGAAGTCGCCGGTGTGCAGGACGAGTCCCGCCGGGGTGCGGATCGCGACCGCGAGCGCGTCGGGGATCGAGTGGTTGACGGCGAAGAACTCGAGGTCGAACGGCGCGCGGTCGATCCGGTCGCCCTCGACGACCTCCTCGACCACGGGCTCGATCCGGTGCTCGCGGAGCTTGGCCTTCAGCAGGGCAAGGGTGAAGCGACTGCCGATGATCGGCACGTCGCGTCGCTCACGCAGCAGGTAGGGGATCGCACCGATGTGGTCCTCGTGGCCGTGGGTCAGCACCACCGCGACGATGTCGTCGAGACGGTCCCGGATGTAGCTAAAGTCCGGCAGGATCAGGTCGACGCCAGGCTGCTCGCTCTCTGGGAACAGCACCCCGCAGTCGACGATCAGCAGTTTCTCGTCGAACTCGAAGACGGTCATGTTGCGACCGATCTCGCCGAGCCCGCCTAGGGCGACGACCCGCAGCGCGCCTTCGGCCAGCGGCCCCGGGACCGACAGGCCTGGGTGCGGATGACTCACTCGTGCACCGCTCTCATCAGAGGACTCCACCGGCGACGAGGTCGGCTCGGAGCTGGCTGACCTGGTCGGGCCTGGCTGGCACCAGCGGCAGTCGCAGTGACCCCACCGGGAACCCGACCAACTCGAGCGCCGCCTTGGACAAGATCGCCCCCTGGGTGCGGAAGATGCCGGTGTAGACGGGGGTCAGCGCCGCATTGATCGCCTGCGCCTTGGTCACATCGCCTGCTGCATAGGCGTTCACGAGCTCGACGAGCCGCTCGGTCACGACGTGCGAGACGACGCTGACGAAACCGACAGCGCCGATCGACAGCAGCGGCAGGTTGAGCGCGTCCGTGCCGCAGTAGACCGGCAGGTCGCACTCAGCGATCAACCGTCCGGTCGCGACCAGGTCGTCCTTGGCGTCCTTGACAGCGACGATCTGCGGGTGGCTGGCCAGCTCGAGCAGCGTCTCGTGCGACAGCGGCATGCCGGTGCGCCCTGGGATGTCGTAGAGCATCACCGGCAAGGCGGTGCTCTCGGCCAGCGCCAGCGTGTGGGCGATGACGCCGGCCGGTGGCGGCTTGGAGTAGTAGGGGGTGACGGACAGCAGGCCGGTCGCCCCGGCTTTCTCGGCATCGCGCGACAGCTCGATCGAGTCCGCCGTGCTGTAGCTGCCGACGCCAGCGATGACCTGCGCCCGACTGCCGACCGCGTCGACGACGGCCCGGAGCAGCTCCGACTTCTCCTCGCGCGATGTCGTGGGGGCTTCACCCGTCGTACCGGAGATCACGAGTCCGTCGTTTCCTTGTGCCACCAGTCGCTCAGCGAGCTCGCCGGCGCGCGCGAGGTCGACCGAGCCGTCCGCGCCGAACGGCGTGACCATCGCGGTGAGGACCCGCCCGAAGGGAGCTGTCATAAGGGTGACGCTACCGCCCGGTTGCGCAGACGCTTGAAGGCATAGGGCACCCCCGCGCTCGACACGTGCGACTCGCTCGACAGGCATTCCCAGTGCGCCGGGAGCTCGGGCGCGAACGCATCACCGGGCAGGTCCACGTCGATCTCGGTCAGCGCGATCTCGCTGGCCACCGACAGGAACGCCGCATAGACCGCAGCCCCGCCGATCACCCAGAAGTCGTCGTACGTCGACAGGACCTCGGCAACGCTGGCTGCGGTGTGCGCGCCGTCGATCGGTTCAGGCGAGGAGGTCAGCACCACGTTGTCCCGGCCGGGCAGCGGCTTGAACGCCGACGGCAGCGAGTCCCAGGTCCGCCGGCCCATGACACAGACCGAACCCATCGTCGTACGCCGGAAGTGGGCGAGGTCCTCGGGCAGGTGCCACGGGATGGATCCCTCGTGCCCGATGACCCGGTTACGGCTCTGCGCCCAGATCAGGCGAACCGTCACACCGCGACCGCGCCCTTGATGGCCGGGTGGTGCTGGTAGTCGGCCAGGGCAATGTCTTCGAAGGAGTAGTCGAACAACGACGCGGCCTTGCGCAGCTCCAACCTCGGGAAGGGGTAGGCGTCGCGGCTGAGCTGCTCGCGCACCTGCTCGAGGTGGTTGGTGTAGATGTGGCAGTCGCCGCCGACCCAGATCAGGTCGCCCACCTCGAGATCGGCCTGCTGCGCGACCAGGTGGGTGAGCAGGGCGTAGCTCGCGATGTTGAACGGCACGCCGAGGAACAGGTCGGCGCTGCGCTGGTAGATCTGCAGCGAGAGCCGGCCCGCGGCCACGTAGAACTGGAACAGCGCGTGGCACGGGGCGAGCGCCATCTTGGGCAGCTCGGCGACGTTCCAGGCCGAGACGACCAGCCTCCGTGAGTCCGGGTCGGAGCGGAGGGTCTCGAGCACGGTGCTCAGCTGGTCGATGTGCTGGCCGTCAGGAGTCGGCCAGGACCGCCACTGCACGCCGTAGACCGGCCCGAGGTCTCCGCTGGCATCGGCCCAGGCGTCCCAGATGGTCACGCCGCGCTCCTGCAGCCAGCGCACGTTGCTGTCGCCGCGCAGGAACCAGAGCAGCTCCAGGGCAACCGATTTGAGGTGGACGCTCTTGGTGGTGACCAGCGGGAAGCCGGCCGACAGGTCGTAGCGCAACCGCTCCCCGAACAGGCTCAGCGTGCCGGTGCCGGTGCGGTCGCCCTTGGCCTCGCCGTCGGCGAGCACCCGCGCGAGCAGGTCTTCGTACTGGGAGTCCACGGAGCTGAGCCTAACGACCAGGGCCGAGCCAGCGCCGAAGGCAAGCGGTCAGGGGACACGCGTCCCGCGGCGACGAAGGCGGCGTGGGTGATCGGCATCCCCGTTCGGATCGCCGATCCGCTAGCGGAGCAGGCGAACCTGGATCGGCAGGTCGAGGTCGACCCAAGCGCGATCCGCGGTGAGGACTTCGGCGGGCTTGCTGCGCACAGCCAGTGCGAGACAGCATCGATCGCCCAGCGAAAGCGTCTTCCCACCGGCCAGTGAGCGCATGGCGCCGGCCAGTTCGGCGTCTTCCTCGAGCACAGGCTCAATCCTGACGCCGGCTGCCGCGAGAAGCTCACGCACGCGGCTCACGTCGACGCTGGCATCGACGAGCTTCCCGATGACCTCGGCGAGATTCGCGGCGCCCAGTGACGCTGAGCGCAGGTTCTCGGCCACGATGTCTGACCCAGGCTCATCGTGGACCAAGGCCAGCACGGCGGAGGCGTCCAGGACCGTCATTCCACGGCTGCTGCGAGACGGCGTTCGGCCAGCAGCTCAGCAACGAGCGAACGGGTGATCGGGACGTTCGACGCCAGGCCACGCAGTTCGACTGCCGCGTCCTCCTGGCGTTGAAGAACCAGCCGCTGCCCGGCGAGATGTAGGTGCAGTCGATCGCCTGGCGCCAGCCCGAGTACGGCGCGAACGTCTGCCGGGATGACCAGACGACCCTGCTGACCGAGTACTACTGTGGCATCCATCTGTGCATCGTGCCACGGAACACGACTCTGTGCCACATGGGATGGGCCTTCACCTCAGACGACATGCGGCGAGGACGTCGGTTGCGAAGTCGCCGCGCGGCTCCACGACGACGTCGGCGAGACCCTGCCACTCGGCTGCTCGGTGCAACTCGTTGGCCAAGGCCTCGGCGGTCTCCCCCGCGTCCGCCCCCGGCTCGAGCCAGGAGGCGAGCACCCGCAGGACGCCGGCCTTGCGATCGGACTTCAGATCTACCCTGGCCCGCAGCGCCTCGTCGTGCAGGAACATCAGGCAGTAGTAGCCGTAGACCCGCTTCGGTGCAGGCACGTAGATCTCGATCTTGTAGTCGACGTCCCACAGGCCCAGCGTCCGCTCTCGCCGCCAGATGAGCGGGTCGAACGGCGATAGCAGGGCGGACTTGGTGACCTTGCGCGGACGGGCTGCTTCCCTTGCCAGGTAGGCGTTCTCGCGCCAGCCCTGCACCCGCACCGGCACCAGGTCACCGGACTCCACCAGTTCAGCCAGTCGGGGCTTCATCGCCGTGAGCTGCAACCGGAAGTAGTCGCACAGGTCCTTGGCCGTGCCCACCCCATGGGCGACACCAGCGCGCCGGAGCAATTCCCGCGTCGCATCCTCTGGCGTCGGGGTCGGCAGCGCTAGGACCGCGGCGGGAATGACCCGCTCGGTGAGGTCGTACAGCCGCTCGAAGCCGTTGGTCCGGCGCGCCACCGACACCTCGCCGCTCACGAACAGGTGCTCCAGCCCGATCTTGACCTGATCCCAGTCCCACCAACTGCCCTTATTGCGCGGCGCCTCCCGCAAAGCCCCGGCGCCGCAGGGGCCCTCGGTCTCGAGCCGCTTCAGCAGCTGTGCGGCGAACGCATTCTCGGCCGTGAACGCCCGTCCCCAGGCGCTGTCCCGGCCCCAGGCCCGCTCCATCTTCCAGCGGTACAACGGATGCAAGTCCATCGGGAGGTACGACGCCTCGTGCCCCCAGTACTCAAAGAGCTCGCGCCGGTCGTAGGCGAGCTTGTCGAGCACCCCGATCGGCCACGGGCCCATCCGGCTGAACATCGGCATGAGGTGTGCGCGGGCGAACACGTTGACACTGTCGATCTGCAGCAGCTGCACCTTCTTGAGGGTGCGCCGAAAGTGACTGGTCTCGAACATGCCGGTCGGCAGCGGGTCGTTGAACCCCTGCGCGGCCAAGGTGATCCGACGCGCCTGGGCAACCGACAGCTCCTGCACGCTGGCCATCCTGGCGCACCGTGCGGTGCGGCATCCTGGGGGGATGAGCGTGACGACCCGCACTGCCGCCCCCGAGGACCTGATGGCCCTCGAAGCGGTCCGCGTCGCGACCTGGAAGGACGCCTACCGCGGTGTCGTACCCGACGCGTTCCTCGACGCCATGGAGGTGACCGAGGAACGGGTCGGACGCCAGGTCGCACGACTCAGGTCGGGCGCGGTGCAGATGCTGGTGGCTGAGCTCTCGGGGCAGCCCGTGGGGCTGCTGGCCTCGGGACCCTGCCGGGATGACGACCTGCCGGGGGTCTTCGAGCTCTATGCCCTCTACGTGCTGCCAGCCGCGTGGCGCCACGGCTGCGGAACCGCGCTGCTCCAGGCCGCCGGCGATCTGAGTTCGCTCTGGGTGTTGGCGGGCAACACCAGGGGCCGGCGCTTCTACGAGCATCACGGCTTCACCCACGACGGCACGGTCAAGCAGCTCGATTGGCTGGGCCCTGACCCGGTGCCCGAGCTGCGCTACACCAAGGCCACCTGATGGCCGACGTGAGCGTGCGACCGGCCAGACCCACCGATGCAGAGTTCGTGGCAAAGGTCCAGCTCGAGACCTGGCAGGCGGCGTACGGCGACCTGCTCCCAGCGGAGGCGCTGGCGCTGCCCTTGGACAAGACCGCCGCTGTCTGGCTGAACGCGATCGAGGCGCCTCCCACGTCGCGACACCGGGTGCTGGTGGCTTGCGAGCAGGGCGAGGTCGTGGGGTTCGCCGCGATCGAGCCGGTGGACGAGGGCGCCGAGCTGTCTGCCCTGCTGGTCGAGCCGCGGTGGGGACGGCGAGGGCATGGCAGCCGATTGATCGCTGCCTGCGCGGACCACTGGCGTGGCGATGGAGTCGCCCTTGCAGTCACCTGGGCCTTCGAGGCCGACACCGTGATGATCGCGTTCCTCGAGTCGGCCGGCTGGGCCTTCGACGGGCTGGGACGAGGACTCGACACCGGTGAGCGGGTGCTCCCCCAGCGCCGCCTCCACACCGCTCTCTGACGACGTCGCGCCAGCGAGCGATCAACACACAATGGGACGGAAAGCGGGCTACCCCAGGTGGTCCACGAGCGTGCGGAAGACCGACGGCTCCGCCCATTGTGTGTTGGCGGTGCTCAATGCGGCGGATTCGATGCCCGGGAGCTCTTGGCCCTGACGCTGCGGACGGTGAGTGCGGCTGCTGCCGCGGCCGCTGCGGCTGCGGCTGCGGCTGCGGCAGTCCCAGGGCCACTCAAGCCGGCCGAACCGCCCGCGGCGCGGGGCGTGGGGCTGCCCGGCGCGGAGGGTGCCTGGGCGGGCCCGAGGGCGCCGCGCGCGGGCGGCACGACCCGCTCGGTGCGGAACGGGCCGAGCACCTCGAACGTCACACCGCGGCCCTGGGTACCGCGCTGCGAGGAGAAGTAGAGCCGCGAGCCGTCAGGACTGAAAGCCGGGCCGGTGATCTCGCTGCGCTCGTGCCCGACGAGGCGCACGACCGGCGCGACGACCTGCTCCGCGGTGATCATCACGACCTCGAGGTTGCCGCCGTCCTCCGCGACGAAGATGTCCCCGGACTGCGAGACCACGATGTTGTCGACGCCAGTGAGCGGGGCCTTGGCGCCCAGCACTGTGGCGTCGTAGAGCACCCGCAGCGTCTGCCCGCGGACGTCGAGGTCCCACACCCGGTTGTCGCCCTTGCTGGTGAAGTAGACGTGGTGCTCGTCGTACCAGACGCCCTCTCCTCCGTTGATGACCGCCGCCCCGTCCAACCGGTGCTTCGCCTGGGGCTTCGCCGGCATCAGCGCCGGTCGCCAGGTCACCAGACCGGCCCGGCCCACGAACATGACCTCCAGCAACCCGGCGGTGAGCGCTGGATAGGCATGCGGCGTGAAGCGGTAGAAGCGGCCGTCGCGCTCGTCCTCGGTGAGGTAGAGCTGCTTGCGCACCGGGTCGACCGTGACGGCCTCGTGCTTGAAGACACCGAGCGCCGGCCGAGACACGCCCTGCCCCGGCCCGGTGACGACACACTCGTGGACCAGCCCCGTGCGGTGCTCCTCGCATGACAGCCAGGTCCCCCACGGCGTCGGGCCACCGGCGCAGTTGACGTTTGTCCCGGTCAAAATCCGGTAGGCCGAGCTGATCTTTCCGTCGGCGGTGAACCGGAGGGCCCCGGCACCCCCGATGACAGGCGCCTCGCTGTTGGAGGTGTAGACCCAACCACCGTCCTTCTGCGGAAACACCGCCCCGCCGTCGGGCGCTGGGTGCCAGACGTGGCCGCCGACGGCCTGACCGCTCCGGGCGAGGATCCGGCTGGTGAAGCCCTTGGGCAGCATCACGCCGTTGGCGTCAGGCGCCTGAAGCACGCCGTAGGGGCCGAGCCCCGGCTTGGCCGTGCCGGCATAGGCCCGCTGCCAAAACGACGGGCCGAGAGCGACCACGCCGGCTGCGACGGCAGTGCTGCGGAGGAACGCGCGGCGCTCCATCAGAACAGCTCCATCAGTGCAGCTCCATCAGAGCAGCGACTCCAGGCCAACGGTCAGGCCAGGGCGGGACCCGACCTGCCGGATGCCCAGCAGCACCCCCGGCATGAAGGATGCGCGGTCGAAGGAGTCGTGCCGGATGGTCAGCGTCTCGCCCGCGCCGCCGAGCAGCACCTCCTGGTGCGCAACCAGCCCCGCCAGCCGCACCGAGTGGATCCGCACGCCGTCAACCACCGCGCCGCGCGCACCGTCCAGCTCGTCGCTGGTCGCGTCGGGCATCGCCGGCATCCCCTGACGAGCTTCCGCCACGAGAGCCGCCGTTCGCCGCGACGTGCCGGATGGGGCGTCGGCCTTGCCGGGGTGGTGCAGCTCAACGATCTCCACCGAGTCGAAGTGCGGCGCGGCCTGGGCGGCGAACTGCATCATCAAGATCGCGGCGATGCCGAAGTTGGGAGCGATCAGCACGCCGACCGACGATCCCCCGATCCACTCGCGGACTTGGGCGAGCCGCTCCTCGGTGAAGCCCGTTGTTCCGACCACCACGTGCACGCCGGCATCGATGCAGGCCTTCAGGTTGGCCATCACCGCGTCAGGGTGGGTGAAGTCGACCGCGACGTCCGCCCCGGAGAGCTCGAAGCTGTCACCCTCATCGAAGGCGCCCGCCAGCTCTAGGTCGTCAGCCATTGAGACTGCACGCACGACCTCCGAGCCCATCCGACCCTTGGCCCCGAGCACGGCAACCTTCATGACAGCGCCTCTCTCACGACAGGACCTCGGCGAAGTCCCGGTCCGGGAACGGACCGATGATGCCAAGAGACAGCGGCCGGCGCAGCACCACAGCTGCGACATCGCGCACATCGTCTGGGCTGACGGCCTCGAAGCGAGCCAGAACCTCCTCGACCGGGAGCACCTCGCCGTAGACCAGCTCGGCCTTCCCGATCCGGCTCATCCGCGACCCGGTGTCCTCCAAGCCCAGGACGAGCGAGCCTCGTAGCTGGCCTTTCGACCGCTGGATCTCCTCGTCGGTGAGCCCCTTCGCAGCCACGTCCTCGAGCAGCTCGCGGCAGACTTGCAGCACCTCGTCAACCTTGCCGGGAGCACAGCCGGCGTAAATGCCGAACATGCCGGTGTCGTGGTGATGACTGCTGTAGCTGTAGACGCTGTAGGCCAGCCCGCGCTGCTCGCGGATCTCCTGGAACAGCCGGCTGGACATGCCGCCGCCGAACGCGTTGTTGAGCACTGACAGGGCGTAGCGCCGGTCATCGTGCCGAGACAATCCCTCCCCGCCGAGCACCAAGTGCGCCTGCTCGGTCGGCCGGTCCTCGACGATGGCCCCGCCGGCCGGCACCGGTGGCTCGATCGGCCGCAGGCCCGAGGGCTCGGCCGCGGGGACCTCCCCAAATGCCTCAACCACCCGCCGTACGACGTCGTCGTGGTCGATGTTGCCGGCGACGCTGACGACCATCTCCTGCGGGAGATAGCGGTCGCGGTAGTAGCCCGCGACGGCCGAGGCCGGCAGCGCCTGGATGCCGGCGACCGAGCCGATGACCGGCCGGCCCAGTGGGTGCTCCCCGTAGAGGGCCTCGGCGAAGGCGTCGTGTACGACGTCGCCGGGGTCGTCGTCGTGCATCGAGATCTCTTCGAGGATGACCCCCCGCTCGCTCTCGATGTCGGCCGGGCTGACCAGCGCCGAGGTGACCAGGTCACTGACGACGTCGATCGCCAGCGGCAGGTCAGCGTCGAGAACCCTTGCGTAGTAGCAGGTGTACTCGTGGGCGGTGAAGGCGTTGAGCTCGCCGCCGACGGCATCCATCACCGACGCGATCTCGAGGGCGTCGCGACGCTGAGTTCCCTTGAACAGCAGGTGCTCGAGGAAGTGCGAGGCACCGGCCTCGCCCGGCGACTCATCGCGCGAGCCGACGCCGACCCAGATGCCGAAGGCGGCGCTCCGGACCCCGGGCACCGCCTCCGTGACGACGCGCAACCCCCCGGGCAGGACGGACCTGCGAAGGGGGCTGCGCGTCACCTGCTGCTACTCCGCCGCGACAGTCTCGGCGGGGGCCTCTGCGTCGTTGTTGACGGGGGTGAGGCTGATCTTGCCGCGCTGGTCGATCTCGGTGATCTCGACCTGCAGCTTGTCGCCGACGTTGACGACGTCCTCGACCTTGCCGACGCGCTTGCCGTTGCCCAGCTTGCTGATGTGCACCAGGCCATCACGACCGGGCACCAGGCTGACGAAGGCACCGAAGGCGGCGGTCTTGACGACCGTGCCGAGGAACCGCTCGCCGATCTTCGGCATGGTCGGGTTGGCGATCTGGTTGATGACGGCCATGGCCGCCTCAGCCGCGGTGCCGCTGGTGGCGCCGATGTAGATCGTGCCGTCGTCCTCGACCGTGATGTCGGCTCCGGTGTCGGCCTGGATCTGGTTGATCATCTTGCCCTTCGGCCCGATGACCTCGCCGATCTTGTCGACCGGGATCTTGACCGACAGCACCCGCGGCGCGTAGGGCGACATCTCGTCCGGCTCGTCGATCGCCTCGTTCATGACCGCGAGGATCGCGAGGCGGGCGGTACGGGCCTGCTGCAGCGCGGCGGCGAGCACGTTGCTCGGGATGCCGTCGAGCTTGGTGTCGAGCTGCAACGCGGTGACGAACTGC
>Ga0136633_1002033_pt1 | contig 14289 bp, 17 predicted proteins | sample AntDrymeUQ832206_2_FD_105494 | JGI IMG/M metagenome (GOLD analysis project Ga0136633, IMG submission 105494) | Polar desert sand microbial communities from Dry Valleys, Antarctica - metaG UQ83 (22.06) | ecosystem: Environmental > Terrestrial > Soil > Desert | place: Antarctica: Dry Valley... | reverse complement strand
CGGCCGATGGTCCGGTTGACACCACGTTGCATTGGGTATAGTCAGGTAGCCTTGGGTGCCGCGGCTGAACCTATCGGCAACGGCGCTCGACCGTCACTGGTGTCGAAGATGCGTCGCCCGATCGCCTTTCTTGTGTCCGGCCTGTTCGCCCTCGCCCTCCTCGCGGCCGGATCACTCACCCCCGTCCGGCCCGTAGCCGCCTTGTCGACGATCGGGACGACCACGACCTGCGCAAACGGTGAGGACAACACCGGGGGGCTTGGGCTGATCTGCCAGGTCACCATCGTCAACAGGATCAACAGCGGCGGCGGATCCGCCACCGTCACGGTCCGCGAGTGTCACGGTGCCGCCGGTGATCCGACGGCGGCCTGCACCACGACGACGTCCAGCCTGACCCGGCCCGTCACCAACGTGACGCAGTGCAACGCCTCGATCAACGGCGGCGGCGGCACCCTTCGTTGCAACGTCTGGGTCATCAACAACTTCTACGGTCTGAGCCCCGGCGTCGGGGCCGTGACGGTGAACCAGTGCGTCGGGTCCGGCGACGGCATTGCCAACAACTGCGATCCCTTCCCGGCCACGACGACGGGTGCTACGGTCACCCAGTGCAACGGCTCGGCGAACGGCGGAACGCTCGTGCGACTGGAATGCACCGCGACCGGCACCGAGCCTTCGTCCGGCGGCGTCACGATCAATCAGTGCAACGGCTCCGCCAACGGCGGGGGAGCCCTGGTCATCTGCTCCGCGAAGATCACGAACAACATCGTCCGGGCAACCCCTGCGCCGACGGCGCGGCCGACTGCCCCGAACACGAGCACGGCCCAGCTCGTGGACGGGCGGAGCGGGACCGATGCCCTGGTCGTTTCCGGGCTCCTGTTCCTCGGCGCGCTCTCGCTGATCACCGTTGTCAGGCGGCGGACCCGTTCGACGTAACGCCTGACCGGAGCCGGCCCGCCTACGACGCGGGCCGGCTCTCGCGATCCGTGTTGGGTTGGCTCGGAGTCTCGACGGGGATGGCCCGACGTGGTCTGTTGCCGGCAACGACCACGCGATCGCGACCCTTCGCCTTCGCCTTGTAGAGCGCCCGGATCGGGCAGCGGCTTGCCGGCGGCCTTCGTCGCGAGGACGTCGAGGACCGCCGCCCGACGGCGGGCCGTGGCGTCGCCAGCGCCCCGCTCCATCACCGTCCGCCTGGCGCCGAACTGGACGACGTAGGCTTCCTCGGCCTCGCGGACATGGTCCACGATCATCTCGACGTCGCGGCCCCCGCCGCGCGGGCCCTTTCGGAGCTCGTTACCGCGCGCGGCCTCTGGCCGCTGCGTCCAATGCGGCCCACGATCCCTCGAGGATGGCCGCCAGGCGCTCCCGCTCGGCCCGGCCGATCGGCCGGTCGTCCTCCTCGGGCCATCGGCACGGGACACCGAAATCCGTCCCCGACCCGCCCCTGAGCCGGTGGACCACCTCGAGCTGGGATGGTCCGTCGGCGCGACGAACGGCGGGGCGGCCTTCCGGACGGCAGCCGCGTAGCATCGCAGCGCCGACGACGAGGGCGAGTTCGCGTTCGGATTGGACCTCATCCTCGACGGCCTCGAGCGAGCGCGGACCAGGGGCTGATCGGCCGCTCATCTCGGGCCTCGCCGCGAGGCGGGTTCGCACTCTACCCCGGGGGGTTTGGGCTGCCGCGACCATCCAACGGACGATCGGGCGGTGGATCCGGAACGAGGTCTCCGCCGCGAACGGTAGCGCCGAGGACGATGGCGCCCGCGATCAGGACGGCGTTCTTGATGATGTACTGGCCCTCGAGCGTGGGGGCGAAGGGGAACTGCGTAAACGTCTCGGCGGGGAACAGGACGAGTGGCGTGAGGGTGCCCAGCATCTGCACGAACAGCAGCAGCAGCGTGATCCGCATGGCGAGCCCGGTCAGCAGCCCCAGGCCGATGAGACTCTCCCAGATCCCAAGAATCGGCACCGCGACGCTTGCCTGAACGGCACCACCGGTGAGCACCTCGACCGTGCTCCCGGCAAGGTCCTGGGCTGGACTCAGCCCCGGGATGAGCTTGAGGGCCCCGAACCAGAGGAAGACAAGGCCGAGGGCGATGCGAAGCAGCAGGATCCCGTAGCGGGCCATGAGCCCCGTGATCCGGCGATCGACGCGGTCCAACGCCGGCGGTAGACCCTCGGGCCTCGGTGCATCTCGGCGTTCCATGCGCCCATCCTCCCTCGACGCTCAGCCAGCCAACAGCCGATCTGTTAGCAGCATCTATACCCGAACGCGGTCGAATCCACGAGCAAGAGGCAGGCGCCTCCCGCGCCAAGTCGATCCTCGAGACTCGCGGCGTCCAGTGGGCGCAGTGCCAGCGGCCCGCTGACCCTGTCAGGGCTCGATCTGGATTGATTCGACGATCGCCCGGAGCTCGGCTTGACGCTGGGGCGAGGTCCCCGCGTACTCCGTGCTCTGGACCACAACCCGGACTCCATCGACATCGAGGACCCAGAGGTGCCACCGACTGCCGGGTCCTTGGGCGTAGATCCCCGGTTCCCACGGGAAGTAGGACGACGGACAGGCGGAGATGTCGGACGGGACCTGCAGGTCGACGTACTTCCCGGAGTACCCCGCAAGCGTGACATCAACGGGAGTCGTGACGTCGAGTTTCGGATGATCAACGAGCGCGTTGGTGAAGTCCTCGACGGTCGGGCCGACGGGGATGTTCGGCGGAGGCTCGTCGCCACAGGGCTCGGCATACAACCCGCCGCCACGGGAGAAGATCAGACCAGCTCCGCCGGGCGCCGCCTTTCCCCCATCGGCCAGGTAGATCGAATGGACCGAGCCTCCCATCCATCCGTCGGGGACGGTGAGCGTGAAGCGGATCGTGTCGTCCGCGGCCGTTTCGCTACATCCAGCCTGCCCATTGCAGACCCCCGTGCCATCGGGGCCGAAGGGCGTTTCGCTGTATCGGCCCGCCGGCAGCAGCTGCTCCCGCGGGATGACCCCGATTGTCTGGGACGACGTCGGTGTCGGTGTCGGCGCCGGCGTCGAACTCGTCGGCGCGGACGATCGCTCCGCAGCCGCCCCGGAGCAGCCTGCCGCGACGAACACGATCCCGATCGTCACGAACCATCGAGTGAGGCTCTGGCGACATGCGCCCGTCTTCATCGTCGATCTCCAACTTCGATTTTGGGACTACACGTCATCTGTAGACGGGTTGCCATGTGACATCGCCCCAGCCCGGCCATGAGCGCGGCCCGTTCGTCCTGACCATAGAGACGATCGTGACCTCCAGGGGGCTGTCCACCCCGATCGCGTGCATCGTGAAATCGCGGCCGCTCACGTCCTCCAAGAGGAGGACCTGCCGGCCGTCGGGCGACCACGCTGGCATGGCAAACGGGCAGAAGCTCAGCGGGATGACATGGGCGGCTGTGCCATCGGGCCTCGCGACGACGATCTGGCAATCGTTGCCGCTGCTGCTGAGCCGCGCGATCAGATCGCGCCCGGGCGACAGAAGCGGATCAGGGAACTCGCGCTCCAGTCCGAAGTCCGCGACCTGGGGATCGCCGGCGACACCGGCGGGCGTCGAGCCATCGAGTCCGCGAACGACGACGATCCCGCGGTCGAGATGGGCCACCCGCTGACTGTCCGACGCCCAGCGGGGGCACACGGTCGACCCCGGTCCAGGCACCGGGATGCGCACTGTGTCGGTGATCACGGCGTCCGGATCCACTCCGAGCACGACCAATACGCGTCCCGCTCCTCCGTCGATGCCATAGGCCAGGCGATGGCCATCGGGCGAGAATGCGGGGCAGACGTTCCGGATCTTCCCGCCGTCCCGCCCCGCGATCAGCCTTGGCTTGACGCCCTCGCGGACGAGGTAGATGTCACTGCCGATCGTCGTGTCGGTCGACCCCGGCGTTCGGCCATCCGTCGAGTAGGCGATCCAGCCGTTTGAGACGGCGGCCGGTGGCAAGGGCGGACGCTCTAGCAGGAGCGCGCCGATGCCCGCGATGGCGCCGAGAAGGGCGATCGCCAGCAGCAGCGCGACGACCAACCGGCCGAGAGCGGGGCGCGTCGAGGGCCATTCGAGCCTGCCGAACCCCCGACGCCGCCCGTGGCCCGCGACCACCTGTCGAGCGATCCCGGCGGCATCGAAGGGCCGCGAGGCAAGGGCAGCCCGGGCGCGGAGGCGTTCCTCGAGCCGCGTTTCGAAGTCGAGCCGGTCAGTCATCGCGGAGCTCCGATCGAAGACGGTCAAGAAGGCGAGCCAGCCTTGCCCGCGTCCCCGAAGGGGAGCGCCCGGTGGCCCTCGCGAGCTCCGTCGAGTCGAACCCAGCGACGTAACGGAGGGCAAGCAAGGCCCGGTCATCAGGGTCGAGCCTGGCCAGGGCATTGGCGAGATCGAGATCAGCCATGCGTGCGGCCGGATCGACGCTCGACGTCGCCGGCTCGCCCACGGCAAGCTCAACGACCGACCTGCGGCGCCGGCGGCGGATGAGCTGACGCGCCTCGTTGGCTGCGACCGAAACGAGCCAGGGGCGAAGCCGCGCCGGGTCGCGCAAGCTGCCCAGCTTGCGCCAGACGATGGGCCAGGCTGCCTGAACCGCCTCGTCCGCGACGTCGAGGTCGCCGCAGATCACGAAGCAGACCCGCGTCATGTCGTCGTGATGGGCGCGGATGATCCTGGCGAACGCCGCCTCGTCGCCGGCGACGGCCAACGCGACCGTGCCGGCGAGGTTCTGCTCCATCTGGCCCGTCAAGGTCGCCACACCCCACAGATGCTCGGGGGCGGGTCAAGTGATTCAGGCTACCCCAACACCGTCCCATGGAGGGTTCGCTCCGGGCAGCACCTCGGCTCGGTCGGAGGTCCTGGCACCCGCAAACTCGAGAGTCATTAGCTGGTCGACCGCTCGGCCGGTGATTCAGTCGATTCCTCGGCTCACCGTCAAGTTCGCGAAGAGCTGCTGTCCAAGCTCAGCGCCTATAGTCGTCCTCGCGCCGACATAGCTCAGCGGTAGAGCAGCTGTTTCGTAAGTCTCTGGCCGTATGCGCAGTGCTACGAGCGTGGCGGGTCGATACAAACGGGCACACTTATCGGCTATTCGATTCCGAAGGGTGCCCGTCCAGGACCGACGCTGCGGGACGCACGCGGCCAAGACGACCCCAGACACCGAAAACTCGCTTGGAACTCTCTAAGCAGGGCCGACGACCTCGACATTCATCCCGAGGTCGGGCCATCGAGCGTCCGTAGTTATGACTCGGCGCGCTTCAAGAACGGCTGCGGTCGCGACGACGAGCGCGTCAGGGAGACGGAGACGAGTCCCGTGGCGGGCGCGCAGCTCGGCGGCTCGCCGGGCGATCTCGCGAGTGGCGGGTTCAACCGACGCCGGAAGGGCCTCAAGGAAGGCGTCGACGGCATCACCGCTCGCTGCGCCCTGCCTGAGCGGCGCGACGAGGATCTCGGCGTAGGCCGACGCGGGGAGGACCAGCCGGTCCCCGCGATCGCGAGCGGCCGAAAGCGCCTCGCGGGCGTGCTCGTGATGCGCATCCTCGGAGTTCAAGATCGCGATCAGCACCCCGGCGTCGAGGATCGTCAGGTCCATTCGCGACGGAGATCATCGAGGTAGCCCTCGGGATAGACGCCGGTCAGGGCTCCGGCAAACTGCTCGAGCGGATCGTCTTCCCGAACAAGGGTGATCTGACCTGGTCCGCTGACGTCGGCGCGAAGCCGGTCCCCGACTTTGAGACCTGCCCCAGCGAGGGCATCCACTGGGAGGGTGACCTGGTGCTTGACGCTGATCCGCGTCCGGCCGCGTCGGCGATTGTGCTTTACCTTCTCAGCCATCGGTAAAGGATAAGCCGCAACATCGCCCGCTGTCCAGCACCGTTCAGTCCGTCGCGCGCCGTTCTCTGTGCCGATATCGAACGATTGCCGCGCCACCCACACTCATGCTGGTTGACGGCGCCCCTCGGGCGTCGAAAACGAGGGAGGCGGCGGGTGCTGCGAGCGATCGTGGAGCGGGCGATGCAGGGTGACGAAGAGGCCTTCGGCGCCCTCGTTCGTTCGTGATCGTCGACAACCCCGAGGATCGCCGCCCACCGCCTTCTGCATCCTGCCCAGACACGATCGAACCGCCGCTCGGGCCCAGCTTCGACGACCTCGTGAGGTATCTCGACGGTCTGCCGTTGATCGACATTTCGGAGAATACGGACGTCACGCTCGATGGCTACCGCGGGAAGTACCTCAAGTACACGTGGGCCCACGAGTTCGAGTGTTACGGGGGCCCGGGCCGCATCGGTCACATCGACGTCTGGATCCTCGACGTCGATGGCGTTCGCCTGGTGATCAACGCGATCTCGTCTCGGGCACCCTCCGAGACCGCCATGGCCGAGCTCCGGCAGATGGTGGAGTCGATCCACATCGAGCGCTGAATCGCCACCTATGCGGCCGGCGATCGTCCCCTGAAGTTTCCTGGTCGCATGACTGATCCAGTCGTTCGCGGGAGGCGACGGTCTTCATGAGCCGTTCAACCCGGCTCGACGAGCGAGACGCCCCGGCCGGGTAAGTGCAAGGGCGTGCCGCTCGATCTCGCGGCGCGGCTACGGCGTCAGCCGATAGAACCGGAGCATGTCGAGGACCGGCTCGTCGAGGCGCTCGAACCCGACGAAACCGGCATCGGTCGCGTAGGTCCGCAGCGTGTTCGTCCGCATGACCGTGCCGGTCGCCGCCGTCGGTCGCTCGGTCATCGCCGCCGGCAGGCACGTGAAGATGCTGAACCCGTAGTAGAGCCGCTCCGTATCGCTTGCGGGAGCAGTGAATTGGTCCTCGGTCTTCTCGTCGGCGATGAGGGCCATGCCGTCGGGGCGGAGCATCTGCTTGATCGCAGCGAGAACGTCCACGGGTCGCGCCAGATCGTGGATCGCCTCGATGACGACCGCGAGGTCGTACAGCCCCGCCGCGGCTGGGTCGGCCGCGTCGCGCACGGCGAAGGTGACCCGATCGGCGACCCCGGCGTCCGCGGCGTTCGCTCGAGCGAGGTCGATGGAGGACTCATCGAGATCGAAGCCGTCGACCGTCACGTTCGGATAGGCGCGGGCGATCGAGATGGCCGCCCAGCCGACCCCACACGCCACATCGGCGACGCGAGCCGGTGGATCCGCGATGAGCCGCTCGTGGATGGGCCGAATCGCCGGCAGGATCTCCGTCCCGAACGACCGAACGAGCCACGGCCGGTTGAAGTCGCCCTGGGATTCGATCATGTCGGCCCCATAGGCGGACCAATCGACACCGCCTCCGGTCCGGAATGCGTCGAGCAGTGGCGCCATCGCCTTGGCGCAGGCCACAGCGGCGCGGGCGAGGGGTGCGATCGAGTACGGGCTCTCGAGCTCCAGAAGCGCGTCGGCATGGGCTTCCGGAAGCGAATAGCGGCGACGACCGGCCGGAGCAGAGACGTCGTCGACATCGAGGATCGCGGTTGCCGCTTGCTGCTCGAGCCACTCACGTGCGTACCGTTCGTCAATGCCGGCCCGGGTCGCCAGCTCCGAGCTCGTCGCGCGGCCGCCGTCGCGGAGAGCTCGATACAACCCAAGCCGATCGCCTAGGTAGACGGACATGATGTCGAACATGCCGATGCTCGCCTCGAAGAGCCGACCGACGAACGCGTCGGGCGTTCGCTGCGACTCGCTGCTCACCGTGTCGATCGCCATCGGTAGCCCTCCACAAGAATCCCGCTCATCGACGTGATTGCCAGACCGGACAGCCCGATGCTGCGATGCGACACCCTAGACCTTGATGTCGCTCCAATGTCAAGACGCCGGGTTGGCCGGCCCGCCAGAGCTCGCTCGATGGTCAGAGGCAATCTGGCTGGCGCGAATCCTGACCAGGCACATGCCCCGACGAGCCAGAGGTCGACGGCATCTTGGCGCCGCTCCTGACCAAGTCTCCGCGTCGCTCGCGCACGGGACCCGGACGGTTCCCTCGTCCTGCCCTGTGAGCAGGATCGCACGCGCTGGGATCGCGACGATGCCGAGGGCGACACCAGGCACGGCGACGTCCGCGACCCGGGTCCCGCGAACACCGCCGATGAAGCGTTTGAAGTCCCAGCTGGTTGGTCAGCCGTGCCGAGTCGTGTTGACGTGGTCTCCATCCGCACGTGGATCGCCATCGCGACCAACCGGGCCGTTTTTCGCGGTCGTTGGTCACATGCTTCATCGTGGGCGTCGTTCTGACCGCAATCAATCAGGGTGACGCGCTATCAGGAGGCGATATTGGCGCGAACGCGCGTCTTGCAAGTCGGCCTGACATTCCTCGTGCCGTTTCTGGTGGCCACCATCTCGGCCACCGAGACGATCCGGAGCAGACTCGGGGTTGACGGCACCCAGTCGTCGGCGTCAGGTGGTCAGCAGTCCTCATGTGGCATGCAAGAAGATCTCGAGTCCGTCGGTCCGAAGACCGCGACGGCGAAACGGTCGCCGTGACGGGGAGCACGTCCGGGGTCGGTGCGCCTCGGCCAGTCATCGCGCTCGACATCGCGCCGAGCCTCCGCGATCAGCTCCCAGCCCTGGCCGCCGGCCGGGCGTTAGTGATCGACTACTACGCGGGAGCACGCTGCGGGACGGTCGTTGGCGATCTAACCGCAAAGTTCCGACCGATGCCGACCAATGACGCATATGTCCCGATTGCGTCGATCGACGGCGTACGGGTGTTCGCCGAGGCTCGGCTAATACGGCTGCTCGAGGACGCTGGCGGCGGCCTCGATCTGGGCGGTCTACCGTTTGCCCGCCATCTCGTGGTGACCTTGAGGCAACCCGAGCTCTGGCTTGCGTTCCTCGACCGCCCTGGCGTCTGCGCTGGCAAGGGTCCCTGGGCCCGATGGCGCCAGCGCTAGCTCTCGACGAGCTGGCCCGCCTGCGCGCTCAAGCGAGGTCGGCGTGCCCGGCGGGAGGGTGAACGAGCGGGCTCAGCCTGGTCTCGTTGCGGATCAACGAAGGGGCCGGCTCCCCGATGGAGACCGGCCCCTGGCAACGTGCGGCGTTACCCCGGCGACGCTAAGGCTGGATCGGACAGTTGAAGTCCTGATCGGAAGCCCGTGCGATCGAGACGTCGCCCACGGTCGCAGCAGCCAGAACCGCGGCGGCGGACGTCAGTGGCCGCTGAGCGACATTCCAGGACACGAGGTACACCTTCCAGTGGCCGCCGTGATAGCCAGCGCTGCCCGGACCGACCGCGGCGACGCCACCCGTGCCGGGAACCTTATAGAAGGGATCGGTGCCCTCCTTAGGCGTCGCCGACGGCGGCAAAAGCGTCCGGACCAGCGCTCCGTCGAGCCAGATCGTCCCGCGCTCGGGCTGTCCTGCGACGGCGGTACCTGCGACCGAGGCGAGCAGGGCCGTGACCATGAGGCCGCTCATGAACAGTCGTCTCATCGTGATCCTCCAGCAGCGGCCTCGAAGGCCATGTCGTGCGCTAGCCGCACGAGCGAGCGTCAACCATCCATGGTCTTGATGACGGTATGACGACGACTCGATGACGAATCGCCGCGTGATGGGACCTGGTCGGACGGGGCCGCCGTCTCCAACCATCAACACAACACCGCGTCGGAGCCGCTCTTCGGCAAGGCCAACCTCGCCGGCTACGGCCACTGGCATCTCAACGTCGACACGACGACCCAGGGCATGATGGGCATGGCGACAATGCTCGGGATGAGCGGGAGCGACACGTTCCAGGCGTCGACGGCGGCCACCTCACGATGAGGGCTCTCGCTCCCACGATGCACTACGACTTTCAGCTCGTCCTCGAGATGAATCCGCGTCTGAGGTCATTCGCCGCGATGGTGCCCGAGGCGCCCCTGCTCGGCGGCAGCAAGAGCCCCGCGTACCTGAGGGCTGCGCTCGACGAGCTCAAGCATGTGGTGGCGGGTGCAAGACGCGTCGAGTTCCCCGGGCTGGATCATGCCGCCTCGTGGAATCGAGATCGAGGTGGCCAGCCGGAACCGGTCGCACGGGAGCTGCGACGACTTTTCGAGAGGCCCAAACGGGATTGACGATCAGCTCGTTGACGGGCCAGAGCGCCCCGATGCCCGGCGATCGCGCCGGGACGACGACCCAAGGCATGGGCAGCCCGCTCAGGCTTACCTGTCGTTGCCACCTGGGATCGTCGATCTCTCGATGTGAGGTTACCGAGACCGGCCGGCGGTCAGCTGCGTAGCCGCTCGAGCAACCCGATCAGCTCTTGCATCTGTCCGTCGCTCAGACGCGCCGCGATCAATTCATCCACCGCCTGGACGAACGGTCGATTGTTTTGCATGTAGGCGCGGAGGCCGTCCGCGGTGATGACCACCTCGATCGTGCGTCGGTTCTCGCGCGGCGATTCGCGCTGCACCCAGCCGCGCTCCTCAAGGCGATCGACGAGCCGAGTCAGGGAGCTTGGGCTGATCCCCAGGCGGTCGGCCAGGACGGCCATCCGCGTGGTGCGCTGCGGCGCGCTGGATAGCTCGAACAGGCAGCCGTGCTCGAGGAGCGACACCTCTCGCTCGGCTTCCATGCGCCGGCTCAGCTCGCCCAGCACGCGCGCATGAGCCCGATGCAGTGTCGCCCAGGTTTCCATCGAACGCGGTGGGGCGGCCATCGACGGGGATGCTAGCAGGGTTGACACCGGATCGTTGCTGCTCGTACAATTGCGATTGCAACTATCCCATTTGGAAGCAATGGATTGGAGTCGACCATGACCACCGCATCGGCCACGCCCTCTGGTGGGGCGCTCACAAGGCTCTTCGCGGACCTCGACTGGCGGTCGGTCGATCCCACGAACCCGACAAGCCCGCAGATGGCCGCCCTGTGGGGAGATCCCGCGAGTGGCCCGTACGGCGCCATCCTGCGCGTCCCCGCCGGCTTCGAATCGCCGATTCACCATCACTCGCGCGACGAACGGGTGGTCATGACCTCGGGCACGTCCCTCCATTGGACCGCGGATGGGTCACGCGATGAGGCCCCGGCGATGACGGCCGGAGACAGCATGGTCATGCCGGCTGGCATCGACCACGTCAGTGCTGCGGCTCCCGGCGAGGATTGCCTCGAGTTCATCACTCAGGACGGTCCATTCGACTTTGCGCTGGGGACCGCCGCCGCGGACGGACGTTGATGAGCGTCTTCACCGAGGCCGAGCGCGCCTATCTGCGCGATGTCCATCCGCTGGCCCGGCTGGCGACGGTCGGTGCTGATAGCACGCCCCACGTCATGCCGATCGGGATGTATACGCTCGACGAGGCGCTCGACGTGATCGATACCACCGGCCGCGAGCTACCCGGCACGAAGAAGTGGCGCGACGTCGTGCGGTCCGGGCGGGCCGCGATCGTCGTCGACGACGTGCTGCCGCCGTTCTCGCCGCGCGGCATCGAGGTCCGCGGTCGAGCCGAGGTCGTTGAGGGACCGCAGCCGGTGATCCGGATCCATCCCGAGCGGATCGTTGCCTGGGGTCTCGACGAGACCGACACCATGCGCAATGCCCGCGACGCGGCGGGACATTCCCGCGCCGCGATCGTCGGGGGAGCAGCCCACCATGCCGGGGATGCTGGTTGACGTCTCTCCGAGTCACCGCAGCCGAGGAGTGAGTGAAGGCCGTGCCGGCGAAAATCCAGCAGGAAGGAGTACCGGGTGGGCGAGCCAACCTCGGCGATCCAGCCATCTACATCGCCAGCCTCGATGCCCGCCGCGAGCATCGAGGCCTTGATGTCGGCGATCGGGATCGGTCCGGTCGCCCAGCGTCCTTCGAGAGGACTGACGATCGTGCCCGCGGACGGCAACGCGAGCTGCGAGGCCGAAGGCGACCCGGACGCCGCCACGACAACGGTCGCGCTGGGGGATGGGCTTGTGAATGGAGTCGCCGCGGCCGAGCAGCCGACGAGCGCGAGGGACAGGACCACCAACGACCGCGAGCATGAGCCGGTGAAGGCGTTCCTCCCGTGGACGGCTCCACCGCCTCTGCGGGCAGACTCGACCTCGCCCGCATCAGCGCTTCCACCACTCTCTCCTTGTTTCGGTCCGATAACCGGCTGCCACCAGGCTCAAACGCGATAGCCGACCAGGGTCAACTTCAATTTCCGCTGCCCGGGTCGTACAGCTCGGCGGAGGCCAGCAGAACGCCGCCTCCGGTCCCGAGCCCCGTGCCGCTCGCCACGAGCACTCTGCCGTCGGGCAGCAGCGTGGCGGTGTGTCCGAGGCGTACGGCGACCATGCCCGCGGTTGCGCTCCAGGTCCCGCTTGCCGGATCGAACAGCTCGGCGGACGCCAGCGGTTCGTGCAACCCACTGGCGCTGGCGTCGGCGCTACCACGGCCGCCGGCGACGAGCACCCTGCCATCCGGCAACAGCGTTGCACTGTGCGAAGAGCGTGGGGCGACCATGCCCTGGATGGCGCTCCATGCCCCGCCTTGCGAGTCGTACAGCTCGGCCGAGGCCAGCGGGTCGAAGCCGCCGATAGTGCCGCCCGCCACAAGCACCTTGCCATCCGGTAGCAGCGTGGCCGTATGGCCGAAGCGAAGCGTAGGCGTGATCATGTTCCCGGTGGGAGTCCAGGTCCCGCTGATCGGGTCGTAGAGCTCGGAAGACGGGCTCCCGCGCGGGGCCCCGTCCTGACGACCACCCGCGACGAGCACCTTGCCATCCGGTAGCAGCGTTGCCGTGTGACCGGATCGAGAGGCGGCCATGGCCCCGGTGGCAGTCCAGGTTCCGCTGGCCGGGTCGTACAGCTGGGCGGAGGGCACCTGGTCGGCAGTGACGCCACCCGCGACGAGCACCTTGCCATCCGAAAGCAACGTGGCCGTATGGCCGTAGCGCGGCGTCACCATGGCCCCAGTCGCACTCCAGGTGCCACTGATCGGGTCGTAGAGCTCGGCGGAGGCGAGCTCGCCGGGGTTGTTGACACCACCCGCTACGAGCACCCTGCCATCGGGCAACAGCGTCGCCGTGTACTCGAAGCGCGGCGCCAGCATGCTCCCGGAGGAGGCCCACGTCCCGGTGCCCGGGAAGTACAACTCAGCGGAATTGGGGGGGCTGATCGTTTCGATGGGGCCACCCACCACGAGTACTCGTCCGTCGAGGAGCAGCATGGCCATGTGTCCGTCGCGGGGCGTGATCATCTTCCCGGTGGCGGTCCACGCTGGCGCCCTCGGTGAAACGACAGCCGCGCTCGGGCCGGCCGATGGACTGGCTGGCGTGCTCGGGCTGGACGTTACGTTGGGCGTTGGGCTCGGTCCGCCGACCGCGGGCTGGTCGGGTCTCGTTTCGAACAGGGCGGCACCGACCGCGATCACGCCGATGACGGTCGCCGCAACAAGGCCCTTGAGCAACGCCGGGCGGAGGACAAAGGTCGACATGGTGCTCCTAAACTGCAGCCGCCACGGCGAGTGCTGGCTCGACGCGGCGCTCAAGGTGAGGATGGTCTCGCGCAGGTCGCCGGGAGTGGCCCGCGCGGCGCGCCGCTCGAATGCGGCCTGGATCAGCTCGTCGGTCAGCCAGTCGGATCGGTTCATCGTCGTTCCACCTCGAGCGCGCGCTCGAGCGCGCGACGCGCACTGAACAGCCGGGACTTCACGGTCTTGCCGGGCACTCCGAGCCGCTCGCCGATCGCCTCGAGCGGGAGGTGCTCGAAGTGATGAAGCGCCAGGAGCGTCCGATCGGCCAGCGACAGGCGTTCGAGCGCCCGCTCCAGCAGGTCGAGGTCGGCGGTCCGATCGTCGTGCGGGTTCGCCCGGGACGCCAGCTGTTCGCCCTCGCCGGGCAGGGCCCCGACCGAGATCTCACGGACGATCCGGCGCCGGCGCCCGCGGATTGCGGTGCGACAGGTGTTCACGACGATCCGGCCGAACCAGGCTGAGAAGTGGTCTGGTTCGCGAAGGTCCGGCAGATTCCGCCAGGCCCGCAGAAAGATGTCCTGGGTCGCATCGCGGGCGTCGCTCTCATTGCCGAGGATCGCCATCGCCGTCCGGAACGTCGCGACGAGACGGCCGTCGACGAGATCGCCGAACGCTTCGCGGTCTCCGCGCCGGGCGCGCTCGACGAGGAGCGTTTCGCCCGTTCGGACCACCGGTGCCTCCAGGACGCTGTCCACGATCGTGTGAGTCCCTCGCTATGCCGTGTGCAGAGGATGACTCCGCTCGGATAACGATGGTTGGTGGAGGTCAGTTCGGCCGGCCCGAGATTCTTTTCGGGGGACCACCCTGGTCGGTCGATCGCCGCCGACGGTCGAGTTCGGCCGAAACCCGAACGACGGTCGCATTGAAGCGGCAATTGGATCGAACGGTT
>Ga0136633_1002031_pt1 | contig 14300 bp, 15 predicted proteins | sample AntDrymeUQ832206_2_FD_105494 | JGI IMG/M metagenome (GOLD analysis project Ga0136633, IMG submission 105494) | Polar desert sand microbial communities from Dry Valleys, Antarctica - metaG UQ83 (22.06) | ecosystem: Environmental > Terrestrial > Soil > Desert | place: Antarctica: Dry Valley... | reverse complement strand
GTTCCACACCCCGGAGCCGACGAGGCCCCAGACCGAACCGTCGCCGGCCGCGTTCGGATCATCGATCACGACGCCGGTCTCGGCGATCTGCGCCCGCGCCTGCTCGCGCACGGCCTCGGGATCACGCGACAGCTCGATGACGGTCGCGGCCGAACGGGGCCTGGTGAACCGGGCCCCGAAGCGCCCGCCGGCCGCGCCTCCGCGCGCGGCGAGGACACTGGTGAACTCATTGTCGAGCGAGCCGCCAAGTGCGCCTGCGGTCGCCATCGCATCCTTCGTCGCGGCCATGAGCAGTGCCGACTCCGCTGGGGTCATGTCGTACTCCGTCCGCGCTGCCATCGACGGGAACATAGACGTTGGCCCGGCGACCGCTGGGCCGCCTGCCGCCGTAGCGTCTGGCGGCGAAGGGAGCGGACGGGATGGCCACAACTGGAGCGCTGAACCGAGCTCGGCGCGGGCGAGCGCGCCGCCCGGCACGCCGCCGCGCTCAGCAGGGCGGCACCAGCCGCGCAGAGCGAACGTGCGGCACCAACTCGAAAGTCACGAGTCCGCTTACCGTCCCAGCTCTAGCGCGTTACCGTCAACCGGGCGCTGTCGCTGCCCGACTGGCTGTACAGAGCTCCGATCGACGTCGTGGTGATGCGCTGTCCGAGGCTCAGGCGCAGTATGAGCCTATAGTGACCCGGGCGCCTCGGGAGCCGAATCGTCACGGTGTTCGCGCCGGCCTGGGCACGTACCGGGGTGCGGGCGATCGCGCGTTTGCGGCCCAGATCGAGGCGCAGGCTGCCGGTGGCGCCGCGCGTCGCGGTGAAGTTGACGCGCAGCGTGTGACCGCCTCGACCACGCAGCCGCCGCTCCGCGATACGGGTGATGAGCAGCTGATCGGGATGTCGCGTGACGTCGATCCGGCCGATCTCGCCCCGCGTGTTGGCGAACGTTCGCCGCCCGAACCAGATCGCGCCGTCCGGGCCGCTCGCTAGCCCCGGGTAGAACGTGAATTCGTCGTCAGACTGCGGCACCGCCAGCTCGGTGATCTCGCCACCGGGCGTGATCCTCCCGACCCCCTGCAGGTGTGTGAACCAGGTCGCGCCGTCGGGCCCGGCCGCGACCGCGCCTGGCACGTTCCCGCGCTGCGGGAGGCCGTACAGCCTGATCCGCCCTGCCGTCGTGATCCGGCCGAGCCGGCTCGGCCCATCGGTGACGAACCACAGGGCGCCGTCGGCCCCGGCTGTGAGAGCGGCCACGTTGGCGCCGACCGGCAGCCTGAATCTGCGGATTGCACCGGCGGTCGTCATTCGCCCGATCGACGCGGCATCCCTGTCGCTGAACCACAGCGCGTCGTCGGGCCCCCGGGCGATCGCCTGAAGGTTCTTGGCGCCCGGGACGGCGAAGAACGTCATCCCTTCACCGGGTGCGAATTGCCCGATCCGCTGCTGGGTGGTGAACCACAACGCCCCATCGGGACCGGTGACGATCCCCCGTGCCGAGGAGCTGCCGCGGGGCAGTGGGTACTCCCCCGCGGCGGCAGTCGTGACACGGCCGATCCGGCCACCCCCGCGGCCCCCTGCGGCGTACCACAGCGCAGCATCGGGACCGCTCGCGATCGCCAGCGGCTCGGAACCCGCCGGAACACGCACGGCGGTCGCCGCGCCGGCGGTCGTGATCCGGCCCAGGATGCTGGCCTGTGGTCCGTCGCGCTCGATGTCGGACTGCGTGAACCACAGCGCGCCGTCGGGGCCGGACGCGATCTCGTAGGGGTTCTTGAGCGACTGCGGCAGCGTGTACAGCGTCATTAGCGACGCCCCGGCCGGCGCGGTCGCGACGGCCACCGAGAGAAGCGCCACCGCGAACGCGGCGACGCCATGCAGATGCGCGCGGCGGCTCACGGCCGCAGGGTAGTGGAGCGCCGCGCTCGGACTCGACGAGGACGCGGGCCTGCCTCTCGCCGAGCGCTTGGGGACCGATGGAACGCTGAACGTCCTCATCCTCGTCGTGGTCCTGACGGTCCTCGGGCCACTGGGCGAGGGGTTTCTCTTTCGCGGCCGTGCCAGAGGCTGCTGCACGAGATCGACGGCCCGATGCTCAAGAACGGACTCCAGCACTTCCACGGCGCACACATCCTGCAACCGGCGCGGGTTGCGGACCGCCCGGACCCGGGACGCTTGGCGATGCGGTTCGAGTCGTTTCGCGCGGCGTAGCGCCGCGCGAGGGCCTGCGTCGCGCCGTCCGCGACCTCGCACAGCATCTGCCAGGAGCCGAGCTGGCGCTGGAGGATCGTGCGGTTGGTCGCGTTGTCGTCGACGACGAGCGCGCGCACGCCGGCGAGCTCACGCTCGTCACGGAGCGCGCTCGGGCCAACCGCGGCGATCGCCAGTGGCAGCTCCAGCCAGAAGCGGCTGCCGCTGCCGGGCTCTGAGTCGGCGCCGACCGTGCCGCCCATCATCTCGATCAGCTGGCGCGAGATCGCGAGCCCGAGGCCTGTTCCCCCGTACTTGCGCGTCGTCGAGCTGTCGGCCTGCGAGAACGGCTTGAACAACCGCCCGAGCGCGGCCGGCTCGATGCCGATGCCGGTGTCGGACACCTCGATGCGCACGAGCCCTGAGCGCGCGCCCCCAGTCATGCTCGCGCGCACGACGACCTCCCCGGCGGCGGTGAACTTGATCGCGTTGGAGACGAGGTTGGCGATCACCTGGCGCAGGCGCCCGACGTCGCCATGGACGAGCACGGGCACCTCGGGGTCGATCGCGACGACGAGCTCGAGCCCCTTGCCGTGGGCGCGGGCGGCAAGCATGCCGCAGGCTCGCTCGATCGCTTCGGGCAGGTCGAAGTCCGTCGCGTCGAGCTCGAGCTTGCCGGCCTCGATCTTCGACAGGTCGAGGATGTCGTCGATGACGTCGAGCAGCGCCTCGCCGGACATCGAGATCGTCTCGGCGTACTCGCGCTGCTCGGAGCTCAGGTCGGTGTCGAGCAGCAGGTCGGTCATCCCGATGACGCCGTTCATCGGCGTGCGGATCTCGTGGCTGACGTTGGCGACGAACATCGACTTCATCCGCGAAGCCTCGAGCGCTGGTCTCGCGCCAGCGCCAGCTCCAGCTGCGCCTGCTTGCGCGCGGTGATGTCGCGCATGAAGGCGTTGAACGAGTAGCCGTCGCTGGACTCCAGCGCGGAGATCGTCAGCTCGACGAGGAACTCGTAGCCGTCGCGATGCAGCACGGTCAGCTCGAGCAGCCGGCCGAGTATCTGCGACTCGCCGGTGGCGAGGAAGCGCTCGATGCCACGGCGGTGGCCGTCGCGGTGACCCTCGGGGATCAGGACGTCGGCCATGTCGCGACCCAGCACCTCGTCGGGCGACCAGCCGAAGATCGCCGCCGCGCGCGAGTTCCACACGGTGATGGCCCCGCGGGAATCGAGCGACACGAAGGCGTCGTGCGCGGTCTCGAGGATCTGGTCCGTCTGGCGCTCGCTGACCTCGGCGGCCGCCTCCGCGACCTTGCGCTCGGTGACGTCGCGCGCCGAGGCGTAGATCAGCCCGTCCTCGAGGTTCGCGCTCGCGCGCCAGTCGATCCAGCGCCAGCCGCCGTCCTTGGTCGTGTAGCGGTTGACGAAGTCGACGGTCACATCGCCCGGGACAGCCCGGCGGTCTCGCGCACGGTCCGCGCGCGATCGTCGGGATGCACGAACTCCACGAACGGGCGCGAGCGCAGCTCGGCCTCCGACCAGCCGAGCGTCTCGGTCCAGGCCGAGTTCAGCTGTTGGAAGACGCCGTCGAAGCCCGAGGTGCACAACAGGTCGCGCGACAGCTCGAAGTAATGCCCAGCCGCTGGACCGCACGGCCGCTGTGCATCGCGCGTGTGCGATCGCATGGGTGGCGCAGCCATTTCAGTCGACGATCTTCCAGAAGGCGTCCTTGCGACTGATTCTGTTGTCCGTGAGCTCGAACAGGTCACAGCCGCGCACCTCGATGGTTTCGCCCGTCACCTGCGTGCCACGGATCGTCCATTCGGATACGCCGCGATCACCGCATGTCCAGTGGCGATCGTCGCCGTATTGAATATCCGGAATCCCGTCGAATCTGGCCTGGATCCCGGCCCGGACCTGATGCTTGCCGATCAGGTGCAGGCCTCCGGGCGCCGGCCCACGGGGAGTGTCGAAGACGCAGTCCTCCGTGAAGAACGACATGATCGCGTCGACATCGCGCGCGTTGAACGCATCGAGAAACGCCTGCAATATCGCCGTCTTGGAATCGCTCATGTGTCCTCCTCCAGTCGACAGGACGAGCCTCCCGCACAGAGGCTCCGACCACAAGCGCTGGGCTGGCGCTTCTGACGAGGACCGGAGCCGGCGCGGAGCGGCCAAACGCTGTTCCTATTCGCGCACATCACAAGCCGGGCGCCGCGAGAGTGATGGCGAATCCTCCCCGATATAGAGGGGACAATTCGCCATGACGAGTGCTGCGTGGTGGCCGAACGATGGTCGTGGGCGCTTGTGCTTTCGCGCATGAAAGCGTTAGCCAGATCAACGCGGCGCGCCGCCATCATCGATCGCACTGCTCGACCGTCACGACCGCCAGCGCGGCCACCCCCTCCAGCCGGCCGACGAAGCCCATCCCCTCGCCCGTCGACGCCTTCACGTTGACCGCCCCCACCGCGATCCCCAGCGCGTCCGCCAGCCGCGCCCGGATCGCGTCGCGGTACGGTCCGATCTTCGGGCGCTCCATGAGCACCGTGCAATCGACGTGCACCGCGCGCAGGCCCTGCGCCGCCAGCGTGGCGACCACCTCAGCCAAAAGCTCGATCGAGTCGGCGTCCTTGAAGGCGCCGTCGCTGTCGGGGAAGTGGACGCCGATGTCGCCCAGGCCCGCGGCACCCAGCAGGGCGTCCATCGCGGCGTGGGTCAGGACATCGGCGTCGGAGTGGCCGTCCAGGCCCATCTCGGCGCCCTCGAAATCGACGCCGCCGAGAATCAGCCGCCTGCCGGCCTTGAAGCGATGCGAGTCCCAGCCCAGGCCGGTCCGCACACCCGCGCCGCCGCCCGAGCTCATTCGATCGCCTCCATCCGTCGCTCCCGCCGCTCGAACACCGCCAGCTCCGTCACGCCCACCGACTTCAGCAGCTCAAGCGCCGATTCGTAGTCGCGCCCGACGTCGTCAGGCACGTGGGCGTCGCTCGACAGAGCCACCGGACAGCCCGCTTCCACACACATCTGCAGGAACGCGGGCGCCGGATAGAGCTCGCCGACCGGCTTTCGCAGCCCAGCCGTCGAGACCTCGACCGCGATGCCGGACCCACTGATCCCATCCATCGCCAGCTCGTAGAAGCGGCGTAGGTCACCCTCGGGCACCGGCCGGCGCGAGCCCCACAGCTTCACGAGATCGGGGTGCGCGAGGATGTCGAACAACCCCGTGGCAGCCGCCTCGCCCAACGTGACGAAGTAGCGCCGCCACAGCTCGTCCGGGTGCTCGGAACGGTGATCCCAGACCTCGTACTCGTCGTGGTCGACTGCGTGCTCGCCGACGAAGTGCACGGAGCCGACGACGTAGTCCCAGTCGTGGGCCTCCAGCAGCGCCGCCATGCGGTCCTCGCGGCGGGGGATGAAGTCCGCCTCGATGCCGAGCTTGAGGTCCGTCTGCTCGCGGACGAATGCGGCGTAGTCGTCGAGGTCGTCGACGGCGGTGTCCACCCACAGCGGGTGGCGCCAGACGTCGAGCGCCTGGGCGAAGCGGTAGACGTGCTCAGAGCAGCCCAGCTCCGCGATCCCGCGCTCGTCGGCCACCGTTCGGTAGCGCTCGACGTTCGCCGCGGTGAAGTATTCCTCGACCTCGGTGCCGGGGTCGTCGGGCCGCAGGTGCAGGTGGTAGTCGGTCAGCATCGGCGGCCCGCAGCCGCTACGGGCGAGCCGACCACGAGCGCGTGCCCGTGGCGCACACGTCGACGCGCTTGCCGCTCCTGCGGCTCGTATAGCGCTCCGTCACCGACAGCCTGCCCGCCGCGTTGCCGGCGGCGTCGAACTGGCCGCGCAGCACGACCGTCGTGGCCACCTTCACGTCCTTGAACGTCGCGCTGAAGCGCTCGACCTCGCGAAACGACCCGTCGGCGGCGACGTCGAACTCCGGTGAGATGTTCACGTCGTCGGCCTCGACGATGCGGCCCCGGTCACACGCGGCGCGATAGCCGAACACCGCGCGCTCGATCCGCCGTCCGCCGCTGGCTGCGTGCAGGACGATCGCCTGCTTGGCGCGCGGCGCGCTCTGCGCGGTCAGGCCGTAGAGGGCGGCTTGGGCGGGGCCGGGACCCGCGGCGCCCGCGTCGGCGGGGCGGCGCACCGTCCAGCCGACCGTGCGACTCGTGCACGTGCGCGTGGCCTCACCCTTCGTGCGCACGCGCAGCTTGACGTTGGCCGTCCCCTCGCCGCCCTCGGCCGTCAGGGTGCCCTGCACGACGAACGTCGACGTGTGGCGCGTGCCGACGAGCGGCCGGCGCGTCACGTCGCCGCGCAGGGTGAAGCGCCCCTCGGAGCCGATCCTGCCGTCGCCGCTGATCGTCCCCAGCCCGCAGCGCGCGTAGATCCGGCCGTCGACGCCGATGCGGCCATCCGAGCCGGTGCGAATCGACAGCAGCATGTCCTTGGCCACCGTCGACTCCTTGACGGGAACCGCGATCGCGCCGCCGCCGAAGTTGCCCGTCGGGGCCGCCGCCTGCCCGAACGCGATGCCGGCGGTGGCCGCGACGATGACGAAGGCGATGGCGAGCGCAAGGGCGCGCGGAAGGCGAGGCAGTCTCATGCGGGCCGGATGCTAGTGGTCGAGCCCGGACACGGCGGCGGCAGGAGGGAGGCGCTCACACGCCCGCGCGCTCGCGCAGCGCCAGCTCGGCGACCTGCAGATCGCCCGGGGTCGTGACCTTCAGGTTCCCGGGCGGTGAGGCGATCACCCGCACCGTCCCACCCGCGCGCTCCACGAGCCAGGCGTCGTCGGTCGCCATCGCCAGAACATCGGGCGGCTCGCTCAGCGCCCGCTCCAGCGCCTCCCGGCGAAAGACCTGCGGCGTCTGCACGGCCCACAGCGCCGAGCGATCCAGCGTGCGCGTGACCACACCGTCGCCCGAGACCTCCTTGATGGTGTCGGTCACGGGCGCCGCCGCGATCACGGCGTCGCAGCCATGCTGCTCGAGCTCGTCGAGGGCGGCCTGGAAGACCTCGGCGGTCACGAGCGGGCGCGCCGCGTCGTGGACGATGACCGGATCGCCCTGCGCGGCGTTCAGCGCGGCCAGCACGGACTGCGAGCGATACTCCCCACCGGGCACGCCGATCGTGCCCGCGGGCGCGGCCGCGGCGTCCCAGCCGGCGGGCAGCGCGACGACGATCGCTTCCAGGCCGTCCACCGCCCGCAACGCGTCGATGCTCCATTCGAGCATCGGACGGCCGGCGAGCGTGACGAACGCCTTGGGTGTCTCGGACCCAAGGCGCTCCCCACGTCCCGCCGCGACGACGAGCGCGATGGCTACTTGGTCACCACGCCGGCGCTGTCGGCGAGCAGGTCGTCGAGATGCTGCTCGGCCTCCTCCTCGTCCTTGTCCAGCGCGTACATCAGCTCGGAGGCGAGGATCTTCTTCGCGCGTGTGAACATCTGCTTCTCGCCCGTCGACAGGCCCTTCTCGTGCTCGCGGATCGCCAGGTTGCGCACGACCTCGGCGAGCTCGTAGATGTCACCGGTCTTGATCTTGTCGCGGTTGTGCTTGAACCGTCGATTCCAGTTCTTGGGCATCTCCGACACGTCGTCGGCGAGGACGGCGAGAACCTTCTGAACCGTCTCCTCGTCGATGACGCGGCGCAGGCCGGCCAGCGCCGCGTTCTCGCACGGAACCATGACGGTCATGTCGTTGTGCAGGATCTTGATGGTGAGGTACTCGCGCTCCTCACCGAACATCTTGCGCCGCTCCTTCTTGAGGACCTGACCGGCCCCATGATGCGGATACACGACGTTGTCGCCAAGCTCGAACTCGATGTTCTCGAGCGGCAGGACGAGATCCTCCAGCAGCTGCTGTTCGGCGTCAGGAATGGCGTTCTCCTTGCGAATTGATGCCGGCGGCGGCCGACGGGTCGAACGATGCTTCAGGTCTGCAGGTAACGGTCCACGAGGTTGATCTCTTGCAGCCGGCGAAGGCCCTCGCGGATGTCCTTCGCCCGTATCTCACCAACGCCGTCGACGGTCTCCAGCTCGGCGTCGGTCGCGGCCAGCAGCTCGTCGAGCCCGCCGAAGTCGCCGACGATCTGGGCGACGACGAGCTTGGGCAGGCGCGGGATGCGGCCAAGGATGCGAAAGCCGCGCGGCGAGACCGGATAGTCAAGCGTGTTGAGCTTGCGGTCGTAGCCGAGCAGCTCGGCCAGCCGGCCGAAGTCGAGCAGGTCGTGGTGCGGCAGGCGACCGATCTGGTCCAGCGCGCCGGCGAAGTCCTCGTCGGTGTTCTCGGCGAGGTAGTCGTGGACGAGGGCGGCCTTGTCGGCGGCGGTGCCGACCATCGTCTCCTCGAGCTGCATCTCGATCAGGCGACCCTCGGTGCCGAGCTCGACGATGTAGCGCTCGATCTCCACGGCCATGCGGGTCACAAGCTCGGAGCGCTGCAGCACGGTGAGCACGTCGTGCAGCGTGGCGCCGCCCTCGAACTCGAGCGCCGTCAGTCGCGTGGAGACCTGATCGAGGCGCGTGCGGTACTTGTCGAGCGTCGCCAGCGCCTGGTTGGCCTTGGCGAGCACCACCGGGATGTCCTCCAGGATGTACTTGCCGCCGTCGACGTAGAGCGAGACGACCTCGCGGCGCTGGGAGATCGCGATGACGAGCGCGTCGGTCTGCTTGGAGACGCGCTCGGCGGTGCGGTGGCGCGTGCCGGTCTCGACCGAGAGGATCGTCGGATCGGGCATCAGCTGGACGTTGGCCATCGCGATCTTCGTCGCGTTGACGTTCAGGACGATCGCGCCGTCCATCTTGGCCACCTGGTAGAGCAGCGCCGGCGAGTAATCGATGTCGAGCTTGATGCCGCCCGAGAAGAGGAAGCTGAGGTCGTCGACCTCGCCGACGATGATCAGGCCGCCGGTGCGGGCGTGCATGATGTTCTCGAGGCCCTCACGCAGCGTGGTGCCGGGCGCGACCATCTCCAACGCCTTGACGAGTCGGGGTTCTTGACGAGACTCGAGCTCGTGTGATTCGTCCCCGACTCGCTGCACCATCTACCCCATTTTAGCGGGTGCTTAGGGATTTCGGGTCGTGGCGCCGAAGTTCTTTCGTTTGCCCCCTATGCGGCCTGCGGCGCCCGCGCGGGCAGGGCTCGGCGCAGCGCGTCGCGCAGCGTCGGGGCGACGTCCGGCGAGATGACGTGGCGCAGGCCGAATTTCGCCGCTTCGGCGCTGCGGCGGTCGGCGTGGCCGACCGTGCGCAACTCCCCGGTCAGGCCCAGCTCGCCGAAGCAGGCGACGGGCCGCACGGCGCCGCCGGCCTGCAACGGCACGCCGCGTGCCGCGCTGGCCACGGCGAGGGCGATCGCGAGATCGGCGCCGGGCTCCTCGACGCGCACGCCGCCGACGACGTTGACGAAGACGTCGGCGCTGCCGGCACCGATTCCCGCGTGGCGGCCGAGCACGGCGAGCACGAGCGCGAGACGGTTGCGATCCAGGCCGTTGACCACGCGCCGCGGCGGCACGAGCTCCGACGGCGAGACGAGCGCCTGGACCTCGACGAGCAGCGGCCGCGAGCCCTCCATCGCCGCGAGGATGACCGAGCCCGGCTTGCCGGTGGCCTCGGCGACGAAGCGGGCGCTGGCGTCGAGCACCTCGACGAGGCCGCCGGAGCGCATCTCGAAGACGCCGGCCTCGTTCGTCGAGCCGAAGCGGTTCTTCAGCGCACGCAGCGTGCGGTACGTGCGCTCGCGCTCGCCCTCGAACTGCAGCACGCAGTCGACGAGGTGCTCGAGCACGCGCGGGCCCGCCAGCGAGCCCTCCTTGGTGACGTGGCCGACGAGCAGCACGGCGATGGCGTCGGCCTTGGCGACCTGCATGATCCGCGCCGCGACCTCGCGCACCTGGCCGACGGAGCCCGGCGCGCCGCTGAGGTCGGCGGCGTACATCGTCTGCACGGAGTCGATGACGACGACCTCCGGGCGCTCGGCGCGCAGCGTGGCGAGGATCGTGTCGAGGTCGGTCTCGGCGAGCACCGGGACGTCGAGCGCGCCGGACGTCGCGCCCACCAGCCGCTCGGCGCGCAGGCGGATCTGTGCCGCCGACTCCTCGCCGGAGACGTAGAGCGTGCGCCGGCCCGCGGCGGCGAGGTTGCCCAGCGCCATGTTGGTCAGCGTCGACTTGCCGATGCCCGGCGAGCCGCCCAGCAGGACGAGCGAGCCCGGTACGAGGCCGCCGCCGAGGACGCGGTCGAGCTCGCCGATCGCGGTCAGCAGGCGCGGGACGCGCTCGGTGCTGACATCGGCCAGGCGCATCGGCGTGCCGGCCCGCACGCCGGCCACCCCGTCCGCGCGGCCCCCGCCGCCGCCGCGACCGCGCCCGGCACCGGCGCCGGTCGCCGGCGCGCGCTCCTCGACGAGCGTGTTCCACTCCTGACAGCCCGGGCACTGTCCGTGCCAGCGCACGCTCGAGTGCCCGCACTGCGAGCACACATGAACGGTCGTGGGCCGGGCCATGTATCCACCCTAGGGTCCGGACCCGACAGGTTCGCCCCCGGCTCAGCCGGCGACGGCGTCGAGCGCGGCGCACACGTCGACGACGAGATCCGCCGCGTCCTCGATGCCCGCGCTCATGCGGATGAAGCCCGGTGAGACGTCGTCCATGCCCCAGCGCAGACGCCGCTCGGCAGAGGAGTGCACGCCGCCGAAGCTCGTCGCCTCGGCGATCAGCCGCGTGGCGGCGAGGAACGCCTGCGCGCGCGCCTCGGTCCCGAGGTCGAAGCACAGGACGCTGCCGAAGCGCTCGCCGCCGAAGATGCGCGCGGCCAGCGGGTATCCCCGATCGTCCGGCAGGCCGGGGTAGCGCACGTCATGCAGGTCGTGGCGGGCCGCCAAGGCGCGGGCGAGCGCAAGCGCGTTGGAGCACTGACGCTCGTGGCGCACGTCGAGCGTGGCGAGCGAGCGGTGCGCCAGCCAGGCCTCGAACGGGCCCGCGATCGCGCCGGTCAGGTTGCGCCACGCGCGCGTCTGTGCGGCGAGGGCAGGATCGGCGGCCACGACGACGCCGAGCACGAGATCGCTATGCCCGGTGAGCCCCTTCGAGGCGCTCGCGACCGACAGGTCCGCACCCAGCTCGAGCGGACGCTGCAGCAGCGGCGTCGCCAGCGTGTTGTCGACCGCCAGCAGCGCGCCCTCCGCATGGGCGGCGGCTGCCAGCGGCGCCACATCGAGCACGGCGAGACCGGGGTTGGACGGCGTCTCGATCCAGACGAGCGTCGCACCCGGCAGTGCGGCGGCGATCGCGGCGGCGTCGGTCGCGACCACGCGCACCTCGACGCCGCGCGGGCGTAGCTGCTCGAGCGCGAGCTCCCTGATGGCGGGATAGCCGTCGCCGGGGACGACGACCACGTCGCCGGGCGCCAGCATCGGCAGCAGCACCGCCGCGACGGCGGCCAGGCCCGAGCCGAACAGCACCGCCTCGCCGCCCTCGAGCTCTCCGAGCGCCGCCTCATAGCCGCTCCACGTCGGGTTGGCGTCGCGCCCGTAGCCGAACGGCGAGGCGTCGCTCGGGCCGATGAGGTGAAACGGCGCGGCGAGCGTGGGACCAGGCAGGAACGGGGTCCCCTGCGCGGGTGCCGGCAGTCCGGCGTGGACGACGCGGGTGCCGGGTGCGCCGCCGGCCCGCCGATGCTGCGCGCCCCCGTCGCCGGGCGGCGGCTCTTGGCTCATGCGCCGGATGCTACGCGGCGGTGGCGTGGGCCAGGGCCGCCTCGCGCGGCGGCGCCGGCTCGCGCTCCACGCAGGCGTCCAGCAGCGCCTGCAGCGCATGGGGCGCCGTGCGGCGCAGCCGGCGGACGTCGTGCGTGCTGAAGGTGATCAGCCGCAGCACGCCGAGCGCCGTGACGGTGGCCATGGGGTACGCCGCGCGCGACGGCGCCAGCGCGCCGAACACGTCGCCCGGGCCGAGCTCGGCGACCGTCTCGCCGGCACACCGCACGCTGCCACGGCCGCCGACGACGAGCACGAGGTCCTGCGCGAACGGGCCGTCGAGCAGCACCCGCCGGCCGGCCGGGATCGAGGTCTCCGCGGCGTAGGGCGCGATGACGGTGAGCTCGTTGAGGCTCATCGACTCCAGGTACGTCAGCGCCGCAAGCCGGAAGATCTCCATATCCCCTGGGCGTGACCCTGGATGGAACACCGTTCGCTGAGGGCGCACGACGGGGCGGCTCGAACAGACGGCCAGCGCCTCGTGGCGGCCGCGTATCGTGCGCTGGGTGCCGCATCTCGCAGCCGAGGCTGCCGAACAGCTCTACACACGCTGGAACGAGGACGGCCTGTCGGCGCTGACCGACAGCGTCCACCCCGACGTCGAGCTCATCTGCGACCCACTGCATCCCGACGAGACGGTGCTGCGCGGCCTCGACGGCTGGCACGAGTGGGTCGCGCGCTGGGACGGCGGCTACGAGTCGATGCAGATCACGACAGACGGCGTCATCCCGATGGGCGACGAGCACGCGCTCGCGCTCGTCTCGATCACCGCCACGCCGCGCGGCAGCCAGCAGGAGCTGCGCTGGGCGGCCGCGCATCTGTGGTCCTTCCGCGACGGCCGGATCGCGCGCTGGGAGTCGCACGTCGACCTCGACGCCGCGCGCAGCACGCTGCTGTAGCCCCGGCAAGCAGCCGCGCGCCACCTCGGTCCAGAACGACCGAGGGCGGCCCGCAGGCCACCCTCGTTCACGTCACGTCGCGGTCAGAACCCGCCGTTGGGGTCAGCCCTCGGCGGTCGGCTCCTCGAGCGTCGGCTGGTCCAGGGCGCCGCCCGGCTCGGCCGGACCCTCGTCCCCGGCACCGGCGGTCGCCTCGGCGGTCCCGCCACCGACGGCGGCCGGCACCTTCGTGGGCTCGACGACCGTGAGGGAGACCTCGCGGTCGTCCTCCTCGGGGGCCTTCTCGACCATGACCGTGGCGCCGGGCGTGAGCTCGGCGCGCAGGACGAAGTCGGCCAGCGGATCCTCGATGTAGCGCTGGATCGCCCGGCGCAGCGGACGGGCGCCCATCGCGGGATCCCAGCCCTTCTCGACGAGCAGGTCCTTGGCCTCGTCGGTGAGCTCGAGCTGCAGCCCCCGATCGGCCATCGACTCGCGGATCCGTCGCAGCAGGAGGTCGACGATCTGCTTGATCTCGTCCTTCTGGAGCTTGTGGAACACGATCACGTCGTCGATCCGGTTGAGGAACTCAGGCCGGAAGACCTTCTTGAGCTCGCCCATGATCCGGTTCTTCATGTCGTCGTACGTGATGCCCGTCTCGTCGTCGCTGACGGCAAAGCCGAGCGGCGTGTTGCGGGCGATCTCGGACGCGCCGATGTTCGACGTCATGATCACGATCGCGTGGCGGAAGTCCACCGTGCGGCCCTGCGAGTCGGTCAGGCGACCGTCCTCGAGGATCTGCAGGAGGATGTTGAACACGTCCGGATGCGCCTTCTCGATCTCGTCGAGCAGGAGCACGCAGTACGGCTTGCGCCGCACGGCCTCGGTGAGCTGACCGCCCTCGTCGAACCCGATGTAGCCCGGTGGCGAGCCGACGAGCCGCGACACGGAGTGCTTCTCCATGTACTCGGACATGTCGACGCGGATCATCGAGTCCTCGTCGCCGAACAGGAACTCGGCGAGTGTGCGGGCGAGCTCGGTCTTGCCGACGCCGGACGGTCCGAGGAACACGAAGGAGCCGGTCGGCCGCTTCGGGTCCTTCAGGCCGGCACGGGAGCGGCGGATCGCCTTGGAGATGACCTCGACGGCGGCCTGCTGGCCGATGACGCGCTTGTGGAGCTCTTCCTCCATGCGCATGATCTTTGCCGTCTCCGCCTCGGTGAGCTTGAAGACCGGGATGCCGGTCCACATCGAGACGATGTCGGCGATCTCCTCCTCGCCGATCGACGGACGCTCGGTCTCGGCCTCGCCGGCCTCCCACTGCTCCTCGAGCTCACGCTTGCGCTGCGTCAGGCGCCGCTCGGCGTCGCGCAGGTTGGCGGCCTTCTCGAACTCCTGGGCCTCGATCGCGGCTTCCTTCTCGCGCCGCGTCGTCTCGATCTCCTCCTCGAGGTCCCGGTACACGGGCGGGGAGGTCATCGACTTGATC
>Ga0136633_1002030_pt1 | contig 14305 bp, 11 predicted proteins | sample AntDrymeUQ832206_2_FD_105494 | JGI IMG/M metagenome (GOLD analysis project Ga0136633, IMG submission 105494) | Polar desert sand microbial communities from Dry Valleys, Antarctica - metaG UQ83 (22.06) | ecosystem: Environmental > Terrestrial > Soil > Desert | place: Antarctica: Dry Valley... | reverse complement strand
GCACCCGCGGTATCGCCCGGACCCGGGTCCTGTTCGTGCGCCGCACCGACGTCTGGATGGTGGACAGTGACGGCGCCAACCAGCGGCAGCTGACGCGCGGAGCGCTTACCATGTCGCCCGCCTGGCATCCCGATGGCCGGACGATCGCATACAGCCGGTACGGCGAGGCGGGAACGCGCATCGAGCTGCACGACCTCGAGACAGCTGTCCGCCGCGTCGTGCCGGCGACGCCGGAGGGGCTCAACATCACTCCGGCCTTTTCGCGGGACGGCGCGCATCTCGCCTGGGCGACGGCGCGCGATGGCGGCACCGAGATCGTGTCGGTTTCGATGGCGAACCTGGCGCTCGTCCGCAGGGTCACCGTTGGGAGGGGCACTGACAATACTTCCCCTACGTTCAGCCCCGACGGCCGCCGGATCGCGTTCATGTCCGGGAGAGCGGGCCTGCCCCAGGTATATATTTCGGATTCCGACGGGACCAACGTTCAGCTTCTTACCGAGTTCTCGTACGGTAGCACCAGTTATCGAGCCAGCCCTGCATGGTCACCCGACGGGCGCCTGATCGCATATCAGGCCAGGGCAGGCGGGTTCCAGATCATGGTGCTGAACCTTCGCGACCGGGCAGTCAAGCAGCTCACGAGCGAAGGGATAAACGAAGACCCGTCGTGGGCGCCTGACGGCAGGCACCTGGTATTCACGTCGACCCGGAGCGGGGTGCAACAACTTTGGGTGGTAGATACGGAGTCGGGACGCCTGCGCCAGCTCACGCGCGCCGCCGGCGCGCGTCTCTCCGATTGGTCGCCGCACCTCGCGCCAACCCTATCCAACGATCCAAATGTCGCCAACACACCGGATTGATATGCCGAACCGCGCCGCGCGCGCTCTGATCGCGCTTCCTCTGGTGCTCGCCGGTTGCATCGCGACCAAGAGCGACGTCACCGTGCTCCAGCAGGACATCATGCTGGTGCGGGCGGAGGCCGCGCAGAGCGATTCAGCGCGCCGCATCGAGATCCAGCGAGTGATGCGGTCGATGCAGTCGCTCACGGATTCGATGAGCGCCGTCTCGGCTCGATTGACCAGATTGGGAGCTGATGTGCAGGGACGATTCAGGGCGGTCGAGGAAGAGACGCGCAGGCTCCAGGAGCTCGCCGGCCAGAGCCAGGCGCGGATGCAGGAGCTGAGAGCGGCCGTGGAGACGCGGACTGCGACGCCGCCTGCCGGTGGCGCCGGGGGCGCACCAGGCCCCAATCAGCTCTACCAGCTCGGGCGCGACCAGCTACTCCGGGGCAGCACCGCAGCGGCGCGCACGGCGTTCGAGGATCTGCTCGCCCGATATCCGGACTCCGACGTCGCGGCCGAGGCGCAGTTCTACGTCGGCGAGACACATGCCGCGGAAGGGAACGCCGAGCTTGCGGAGCAGGCGTACGCCAGGGTTGCGACCGCGTATCCCTCCTCGCCGCGCGCGGCCACTGCCACGTACAAGCGAGCCGTATCCGCCGAAGGCGCGAGGCGCACGGCCGACGCGCGCCGGCTGTACAACGAAGTGATCAGCAGATTCCCCCGCTCCGACGAAGCGGCGCTGGCGCGCGACAGGCTGCGCGCGTTGCAGTAACGCCTCCCACCCGGCCATGGCTCGGCGGTCCCCCATTGCAGAGATGCCGTTCCTCGATCACCTCGAGGAACTGCGCCAGCGACTCATGCGCGCCGGGGGCGCGTTCGTCGTTGGCGTGATCGTCGCGTTCGCGATAATCACGAGCGTCGACATCATCGGATTTCTGCAGCGCCCGATCCGCCCTTATCTGCGCGGGGCTACGCTGGTGTACACGCACCCGGGCGACGTTTTCGGAATTATGATAGACATGGCGTTCGTGCTGGGAGCGATCATCGCGTCGCCCGTCATTGCTTATCAGCTATGGCTATTCGTGTCGCCAGCCATGCTGCCGCACGAAAAGCGAATGGTCATTCCGGTTGTCGCGGGTATGCTCGTGCTCTTCCTGGCCGGGTTGGCGCTGTCGTTTTTCATCGTGCTGCCGCTGACTATGAGCTTTCTGCTCGGGCTGCAGATGGGATCGATGACGCCTATGATCACGGCTTCCGATTACTTCGGCTTCGCCATCAGCATGTCGCTGATGTTCGGGGTGGCGTTCGAGCTCCCGATCGCGATCCTCGCGTTGACGGCGCTCGGGATCGTCACCCCCGATATGCTGGTAAAATTCCGGCGACACGCTGCCGTCGCGGTGCTGGTTCTCTCGGCGTTCGTGACTCCGGGGTCGGACCCGACATCGCTCGTTGCGCTCGCGGTGCCCCTTTATTTCCTGTATGAGCTGAGCGTCGTGATGTCCAAGGCGCTGCACCGGCGGAAGCGCAAGCACGCCGCGCGGGCGGCCGCGCGGGAGCAGGCGGAGCAGCCGACCGTCGGAGTTTCGGCATGATCAGTCGCGCGCTCCTGGGTGCGGCGGTTTGCGCCGTGATCGTCTCCGCAGTGGCGCCCCGCGCGTTTGCGCAGCGGGTTACGGCCCGCCCGGACACTGCCGCCCGCGACTCGGTTGCGCGGGATTCGACTCGCAAGGAGCTGGTGAAGTGGGCCGAAACGGATTCGGTCATGCGCGCGCTGATGGAGAGGCGTGGTTACTCCGCGACCCGGTACCAGGGCGAGCGTGTCGTGTTCGACGCGAAGACGCGCACGCTCGACCTGAGCGGCGATCCGGCGGCGGTCGGACGCGGCGCGACGCTGGTCGTCGGGGACACGATCCTGTACAGCGACGTGACCAAGCTGATCGTGGTGCGCGGCGACACGAACATCCTCCGTGACCCGTCGCAGAACGCGGAGGACGTGGTGTCTCGCGGGGTGCTGACGTACAACATCGCCACCCGGCGCGGGAGCGTTTCGAACATCAGCACCACGGTGGAGAGCGGCGAGCGGTGGTTCGTCTCGGGCGTCGAAGCCGCGTTCGTCTCCGATACCACGGGACGGAATCCGACGACGTTTTTCGTGAGAGAAGGAGATTTCACGACCTGCGATGACTCTGTTCCGCACTACTATTTCAGGGCCGGCCGGATCAAGATGGTGTCGAAGACGCTGCTCGTCGCCAGGCCCGCTGTGCTGTACATCGGGGAAGTGCCTGTTCTCTGGCTTCCATTCATGTTCCAGGACATACGCTCGGGCAGGCGCAGCGGAATTCTCACGCCGAGATTCGGTGTGAGCGAGATCTTTCGCAACAGCCCGAGCTATCGCCGTCACGTCGACAACGTCGGCTATTACTTCGCTCTCAGCGACTACGCCGACGCGAGGCTCTGGCTCGACTGGCGTAGCGGCGCCCGACCGACCGAAGGTGATCCCGGCTGGATCAAGTACAATGGAGAATTTCAGTACCGGTGGCTGAGCCGGTTCATGACCGGAAGGTTCGCGACGTCTCACGACAGGCAGCGCACCGGGAATACGAATACGGCGGTGTCGTGGGCGCATCAGCAGGATTTTTCGCAGACACGGAAGCTGAGCTTCAATCTCAATTTCGTCACCAATACGTCCATCCAGCGGACCAACGCTTTCGATCCGCGGCAGGTGATGGGGACTATCTCCTCTCAGGCTACCTACTCCCAGAAGGTCGGTCCCGCTTCCATGACGATCGGCGGCAACCGCAGGCAGTATCCCGGCCGCGATCAGGTCGATCAGCAGTTCCCGAACTTCAACCTGTCCACGCCGACACTCGCGCTGGCCCGCTGGCTCGAGTGGACACCCTCGGTTTCCGTCATCAACGACCAGAACTTCGACCTTGACCAGGCGGGTACGACATCGTTCCGGTACCTGCCGACTGCGGGCGGCGTGGACAGCGTGAAGGTGAGCGGCGACCGACGCAGCACCAACGCCACGTTCAGCACGCCGGTCAAGATTTTCGGCTTCACCTGGAACAACTCGTTCCGCGCCACGGATTCCGAGGACAACTATCCGGTCTCGGTGCGCGTGGCAAGCAGGACCGACAGCGGGGCCTCGGCGGTGCGCGTATTCTCCCGCACCTACCGTACGGACGTTGACTGGGAGACGAGCATTGGACTGCCGGGTTTTCTGGCGGGAACGTGGAACGTCTCGCCGCAGATCTCGTTCACCAACGTCGATCCGTCTCCTTACATGGTGCGTAGCCAGTTCTCCGGCGGCAGGTACGTTCGCCAGTCCAAGCGCGCGACCTATGGTCTGGGGATTTCACCCACTTTCTTCGGCCTTTTTCCGGGGCTTGGCCCCGTCGAGCGGCTGCGGCACGCCGTCTCCCCCCGCCTGACGTACAGCTACGCGCCCGCCGCGGTGGTCAGCGACGAGTTTCTGGCGGCGACGAACAGAACGAAGTTCGACTACATCGGCGGGCTCGCGCAGAATCAGATCCAGCTGCAGATCTCGCAGAATATCGAGGCCAAGCTCCGCGGCGAGCCGGACAGCGCAACGGCCGGCAACAAATCGAGCGCGAACGATCGGAAGATCCGCATTCTGTCGATCAACTTTTCCCCGCTCGCGTACGATTTCGAGCGAGCGCGGAAGACCGGGCGATCCGGCTTTGCGACCGAGAGGCTGTCGTACGACCTCGCGTCGGAGCTGTTGCCGGGGTTCAGCCTGACCGCGGATTACTCGCTCTTTCAGGGCAGCCTTCTCAGCGACACCGCCGTGTTCAAGCCCTACAGGGAAACCCTCAGCGCGTCGTTCTCGCTGGATCAGCAGTCCGGGATATTCGCGGCGTTCTCGCGTCTTTTCGGTCGGGCGGTGCCGCAGCGGACGCCCCAGATAGAGCGGCTGGGGCCGGCTGGCGACGACGCTCTTTCGCAGCGCGCGGGATCGACTCCCGTCGCTGGCGTGGCATCGCGAGATCGCATGTACGGCGGAATGGCCGCGACTCAGGGATTCCAGGGCAGCATCACGTTCAGCTCGCAGCGCCAGCGGCAGCCCATAGGAGGGAACATCGTCGATTTCGACCCGGCGATCAACTGCCGCATCTACGAGTTCAACCCGATCACGTATAACCAGTGCCTGATCGAGCAGCAGACGAATCCGACCAACGCCACTCCGTTCGAGCAGGTCGTGGGAGCGCCGTTCGTGCGCACACCGTCGCGTGAAACCGTTCAGTCGCAGATGAGCTTCAACATCACGCCGACATGGTCCGCCACCTGGGGGACCAACTACGACTTTCAGGCGAAGGCATTTGCGAGCCACACCGTCGGCCTGCAGCGCGATCTGCACGACTGGCGATCGACCTTTGCGTTCACCAAGGCGCCGAATGGTAATTTCGCGTTCAGCTTCTTTATCGCGCTCAAGGCGCAGCCGGATCTCAAGTTCGATTACGACAAGCAGACCTATCGCCGGGCCGGCGCTGCCCAGCAGTGACGGTCTCGCTCGACGGTAACTCGCTGACGATAGCCGATGTCTTCGCGGTAGCCGTTGGGCGCGAGCGCGTCGATCTGGCGCCCGCGGCGAAGGCGCGGATGGGACGGACCCGGGCCGTGGTAGAGAAGGCGGCAGCGTGCGGCGAACCCGTGTACGGCGTCACGACGGGATTCGGCAAGCTTTCAGACGTGGCAATTGAGCCCGCGAAGCTGGAGGAGCTGCAGGTGAACCTCGTGCGCAGCCACGTGTCCGGCGTCGGGCCCCTACTTCCCGAGCGCGAAGTGCGCGGCATGATGCTGCTCCGCGCCAACGTCATCGCAAAAGGGTTTTCCGGCGCGCGCGCCGACCTCGCGGAGCTGCTGTGCGGAATGCTGAACGCGGGCATCCATCCGCCGGTTCCCGAGCAGGGGAGCGCGGGCGCGAGCGGCGATCTCGCTCCGCTCGCGCACCTCGCCCTGGCGATGATCGGAGAGGGCACGCTGATCCTGGACGGAAAGGAAGCGCCCGCGGCTGAAGTGCTGCGCGGCGCCGGGCTCGCCCCCCTCAGGCTGCAGGCGAAGGAAGGGATCACGCTCATCAACGGCACGCAGGCGCACACCGCTGTTGCTGCGCTGCTCCTGCACGATTCGCTCGCGTTATGGGAAACGGCTCACGCCGCGGGCGCGATGTCGCTGGACGCGCTGCTCGGCACTCCTGCTGCGTTCGACGAGAGAATTCACGATGCGCGCGGCCAGGAAGGGCAGAAAGAATCCGCTGCGTTGCTCCGGCGATTGATCGAGGGGAGCGAGATCCGGGAGTCACACCGTCACGGCGACTCGCGCGTCCAGGATGCTTACGCCTTGCGCTGCATGCCGCAGGTTCATGGCCCGGCGCGTGACGCGCTCCGATGGATCGAGCAAATCGTGGAACGCGAGATCAATGCGGCAACCGACAATCCACTCGTGTTCGAGAACGGCGACCTGCTGAGCGGCGGCAACTTTCATGGCCAGTCGGTCGCGATGGCGCTCGACCTTCTCGCGATCGCGCTGACGAATCTGGCCACGATCTCGGAGCGGCGGATAGACCGGCTGGTGCACCCGGACATGAATCAGGGGCTGCCGCCCTTTCTCACAGCGAACGCCGGACTGCACTCCGGCATGATGATGGCGCAGGTCACGGCGGCTTCGGTCGCGAGCGAGTGCAAGGTGCTCTCGCATCCCGCCAGCGTCGACACGATTCCGACCGATGGCGGCAAGGAGGACGTCGTGCCGATGGCGATGGGCGCGGCGTGGAAGGCCCGTCGCGTAGCCCAGAACCTTGAGTACATTCTCGCGATCGAGCTGATGTGCGGGGCGCAGGGGCTGGACTTCCGCGCGCCGCTAAAGACCGGGACCGCGCTTCAGGCAGCGCATCGCGCCGTGCGCGAGCTGGTGCCGCACCTCGGGGACGATCGCGCGCTGAACGGCGATATCGCCCTGCTCGCCGCCGCTGTGGCGGCAGGCAAATTCACGGGATTGGCATCGCAGTGACCGCGGCCGCACGCGTGGTGCGGGCGGCCCGCGGACGGGAGATGAGCTGCAAGGGCTGGCATCAGGAAGCCGCGTTGCGAATGCTCATGAACAATCTCGACCCCGAGGTCGCGGAGCGCCCGGACGACCTTGTCGTGTACGGCGGGATCGGGAAAGCCGCGCGCGACTGGGATTGCTTCGATGCTATCGCGCGGTCGCTGCGCGTGCTCGAGAACGACGAGACGCTCCTCGTGCAGAGCGGCAAGCCGGTCGGGATTTTCCGGACGCACGGTTCCGCGCCGCGCGTGCTCATTGCCAACAGCAATCTCGTCGGCCGATGGGCGACCTGGGATCACTTCCGCGAACTGGAGCGCGCGGGGCTGATGATGTACGGACAGATGACCGCGGGCTCATGGATCTACATCGGCACGCAGGGGATTCTTCAGGGCACCTACGAAACCTTCGGCGCCGTCGCGCGGACGCATTTCGGCGGCTCGCTGGCAGGCAGGTTCGTGCTCACCGCCGGACTGGGCGGAATGGGCGGCGCCCAGCCCCTTGCTGCGACGATGCAGGGAGCCGCGATCCTGTGCGTCGAAGTGGACGAGACCCGCATCGACAAGCGGATCGAAAGCGGCTATTGCGACGCCAAGGCAGCGACGCTCGACGAGGCGCTCGGCATGATCGAGAAAGCCCGGGACGCGAGGGCTCCGCTCTCGGTGGGATTGATCGGGAATGCCGCCGAGCTCCTCCCCGAGCTCGTGCGGCGCAACGTTCTCCCGGACGTTCTCACCGACCAGACGAGCGCGCACGATCCGCTGAACGGCTACATCCCGGCGGGTATGTCGCTGGCGGCTGCCGCGGCGCTGCGGGCTTCAGATCCCGAAGCGTATCTCGCGAAGGCGACCGCGTCGATAGCGGAGCACGTGCGCGCCATGCTGGAGTTGCAGCGGCGCGGCGCTGTCACCTTCGATTACGGCAACAACATCCGCACAGTCGCGCTTGACGCAGGGGTTGAGGACGCGTTCGCCATTCCAGGGTTCGTGCCCGAGTACGTGCGTCCGCTCTTCTGCGAGGGAAAGGGACCATTCAGATGGGTCGCGCTTTCGGGCGATCCGCGCGACATCGCGCGCACCGACGATCTGGTGCTCGAGCTCTTCCCCGACAACGAGCACCTGCGCCGGTGGATCACGATCGCGCGCGAGAAAGTCCAGTTCCAGGGGCTACCCGCGCGCATTTGCTGGCTGGGTCAAGGGGAGCGCGCACGGTTCGGTATCGCGCTGAACGATCTCGTGGCCTCCGGCGAGCTCAGCGCGCCCATCGTCATTGGCCGCGATCATCTCGATACCGGCAGCGTCGCGTCGCCGTTCCGCGAGACGGAAGCAATGAAGGACGGCAGCGACGCGGTCGCCGATTGGCCGATTCTGAACGCTCTGCTGAACGTCGCCGGGGGAGCCTCCTGGGTCTCGTTTCACCACGGCGGCGGCGTGGGGATCGGCAACTCGCTGCACGCGGGGCAGGTGATCGTGGCCGACGGCACTCCGGAGATGCGCGTGCGCCTCGAGCGCGTGCTCACGAACGACCCAGGCATTGGCGTCGCCCGCCATGCGGATGCAGGATACGAAGTGGCCCTGACGACGGCGAAACAGCACGCGATTCGGCTTCCGATGGTGAGCGAGCCGGGGAGGCGCGACGATGCCTGAGAGTTCGGGCGCTACGCTGGCTCCGCTCGCTTTGCTCGCGTCGCTCGCTAAGACGCGCCCTCATCTCAGGCATCGTCGAGCCCCCCGGCTCGCTCGCAACTAACAACAGACGAATCACGTGCTGTCAGCGAGATTTAAGCCCTGGCACGTCCCGTTGTTTTTGGCGAAGTACGCCTATCTCACGGTACGCCGCCGGCCCGTGCTCGTGCATTTCGAAGTGACGATGCGGTGCAACGCGAGGTGCAGCTTCTGCGACTACTGGAAGACGTCGCCCTCGGCGCGCGCGGACGAGCTGAAGAGCTACGCCGACGCAGCGCGGTACTTCAACCCGATGGTGATCACCTTCACCGGTGGCGAGCCGACGCTGCGTAAGGACCTCGAGGAGCTGGTGCGCGGCGTGGCCGATGCGGTCCACCTCAAGTACATCACGTTGATAACGCACGGCGGGATGCTCACGCCCAAGCGGGCGAGATCGCTCTGGGACGCGGGCGTCAACCAGTTCAACATCTCGCTCGATTATCTGGATGAGCGGCACGATGCCGCCCGCGGGATCCCCGGGCTCACCGCGCGGATATTCGGATCGCTCGACGGCATCCGCGCGGAGGGCGTGGACAACATCCGGTTCAATACCGTCATCAAGAGTGACAACCTCGATCAACTCCTTCCGATCGTGCGTCGCGCACAAAGCCTCGGTTGCGGAGTCAACTTCAGCCTGTACACTGATTCCAAGAATGGAAACCGGATGCATCTGATAGATGGCGACCGCGTTCTGGAGCTGGAGGAGGTCACCGCCGAGCTGCTCGCGTTCAAGCGTGACAACCGCGGCGTGATCACCAACTCCGACCATTACCTGGAGGCGATTCCGCGGTACGCGCGCGGGGAGCTGACGGAGCCGTGCCGGTCGGGGATCAGAACGATTCACATTGATCCGACAGGGCACGTGAAGCGGTGCCCGGATTTTCCGACTGACTTTCACTGGACCGACTTCAAGCAGTACGAGCCGGTCGAGTGCAACGCATGCTTCTACGCCTGTCGTGGCGAGGCGGAGGCGCCCATGCGAATCTCCCGCGTGCGGGACGTGATGGCGACGCGGTGACGCTCCTCTTCGTCAACGCGGAGCAGGTGGTCACCTGCGCTGGCCCGGCCCGCGCGAGGCGCGGCGCGGAGATGGCGGACGCCGGCGTTCTCGCCGGCGTAGCTGTCGCGACTGACGGCGAGCGGATCGCCGCGATCGGTGACGCCCAAGCCCTCGCGCGGGCGTACCCCGGCGCCCGCGAAGTCGACTGCACGGGCTGCGTGCTCACGCCAGGACTTGTGGACTCCCACACACACGCGGTCTTTGGGCGCCCGCGGTACGACGAGCATGAGCTTCGCGCCGCAGGCGTCGGGTACATGGAAATTGCCCGTCGAGGTGGAGGGATTCATGCGTCCGTCCGCGATCTTCGGGCCCGCGCGGAAGCCGAGCTTTTCGATTTATCGGCGGCGCGCGTGCGTCGGCTCGCTGCCTTCGGAACCACGACAGTCGAGATCAAGTCCGGCTACGGCCTGTCCACGGAGGAAGAGCTCAAATCCCTCCGCGTGGTCGACCGTCTCGCGTCGAGCTTGCCGCTGCGGATCGTGCCGACATGGCTCGGAGCGCACGAGGTTCCGATCGACCACCGCGAGCGGGAATCCGGACGCGCGGAGTACCTCGATCTTCTTACCGGTGAGATGTTGCGCGCCGTCGCCGAGTCCGGCCTGGCGCGGTTCGCGGACATCTTCTGCGAGCCGGGAGTGTTTTCCGTGGAGGAATCCCGAGCGGTGCTCTCGGCGGCACGTGCGGCAGGGCTCGGCATCAAGCTCCACGCCGACGAGCTGGAGTATTCGGGAGGCGCCGAGCTCGCGGCCGAGCTCGGCGCGGTCTCGGTCGATCATCTGGGCGCCATATCGGAATCCGGGATCAAGGCGCTCGCGGCATCCGAGACGGTCGCGACGCTGCTCCCCGGTACGATGCTCTTTCTCGGCAGGACGCGGCAGGCGCCAGCCCGCGCGCTGATCGAAGCCGGGGCGGCTGTCGCGCTGGCCACCGATTTCAACCCTGGGTCATCCCCCACGGTCAACTTCCCGCTCGTGCTGACCCTCGGCGTAAGCCAGCTCCGGATGAGCGCCTCAGAGGTGATCGTCGCCGCCACGGTCAACGGTGCGGCCGCGCTCGGGCTGGCTGCCGAAACAGGGCAGATCAACGCCGGTTTCTCCGCCGACCTCGCGCTATTCGAGGGTGAAGATTTTCGCGAGTTGCCCTATTGGTTCGGAGATCGTCGCTGTCGTGGCTCCTGGGCTCGCGGCGAAACTTGTCACCCCTATGAGCCAGGGCTAGGTTAGACGTGGCGCCCTCTTGAACGCCAGCGCGGCTGTGGCCGGACGCCCTCTCCTTTCCCGCTCCCGCTCTCCCGCTGCAAATGGCTGACGCGTCACGACTCAAGAAAAAAGCAGCAGAGTTCGAGGCGAAGCGCCAGCACGATCGCGCGCTCGCCGTTTACGAGCAGATACTCACCGAGATCGCCGGTGAGGAGCAGGAAGCCGATATCCCGCTATACAACCGCGCCGGCGACATCTACCTCAGACTCGGAAACCTCGAGCGGGCGGTCACGCTTTACGAAAAGGCGGTCGACCTTTACTCCGAGGGAGGGTTCTTCAACAACGCGATAGCCCTCTGCAACAAGATCCTCCGCCACGCGCCGAACCGTGCGTCGGTCTACTACAAGCTTGGAAAGATCAGCGCGCAGAAAGGATTCAACAGCGACGCGAAGCAGAACTTTCTCGAGTACGCAGGCCGGATGCAGAAGGTCGGCAGGATGGACGAGGCGTTCCACGCGCTCAAGGAGTTCGCCGACCTCTGCCCCAGCCAGGACGATGTCCGGTTGATGCTCGCGGAGCAGCTCACCCGCGCGGGGCGCAAGACCGAAGCGTTCGAGCAGCTCCAGATTCTGCACGAGCAGCTCGATTCGGAAGGTCGCCAGGACGAAGCCGCCGCGACCGTGGAGCGGCTCAGGGCGCTCAACCCGGCCGCCGAGCCGCGTCGCGCGACGGGGTCGGGCCCACGCAGGACGAACGAGCTGGTTTTTCTCGACGTCGATGCGGATCCCGACAGCGCGCCAGCGACCGAGCCCGGCCTGGTCGATGGCCTGGAGCTGACCTCGCTCACGGACGAGGTCCCGACCAAAAGCGCACGGCCGCTCACTCCGCTCGAGTTCGCCGCGATCGCACTCCCTCCGCCGGCGGACGAGGCGCGCGAGCGGGAGGCGGCGGCTCGAGCCCGCGCTGAATCGCCCCTGGTCGACAGTGGGGAACCGGTCGGACCCGCGGGCGACGAGGACTGGTTCACTGACGAGCCCGTTCGCGGGGAGGCGGCCAGCGCCCCGCCGCCGCTGGATCTGGAGCCAACCGCGCTCGCGGACGTTCCTGCTCCCTCTCCCGAACCTGAGCTGGCCGTTGCCGCGGGGAGCGATGACGATTTTCTCGATCTCGGCGATTGGCTGCGGGCGGACGAAAAGCCCAAGACCACGCGCATGGTGGCGGAAGGAATCGTGCCTCCGCCCATCGATGAGCAGGCAGATTTCGGCGAGATGCTGCAGCGCTTCAAGGAAGGGGTGGCTGCCAACATCGACGAGGACGATTCGGTTGCGCACTACGATCTTGGCATCGCCTTCAAGGAAATGGGACTCGTGGAGGAAGCCATCGGAGAGTTCCAGAAGGCGCTGCGCGGCACCAGTCAAAAAGCGGCCACGTATGAGTCGCTCGGCGCGTGCTTCGTTGAGAAAAAACAGTACGAGGTGGCCATCACCGTGCTTACCCGAGCGCTCAATGAGCCCGGATTGGACGACGATAAGCTGTCGGGCGTGCTGTACCTCCTTGGAGTTTCCGCCGAAGCGCTCGGGAGATCGCAGGAGGCGGCGACGCATTACCAGAGGGTACTCGCGGTCGACATAGGGTTCCGCGACGTGGCGGATCGCCTCACCGCGGTCACGCAGGGCGCGAAATGACTGCTACAGCGCGCGCACGGTCGCCGATGACGGCGCCGCTCGCGAAGATCCAGAGTCCCGTGCGCGCCGGATTGGACCTGGTTTCAGAAGAGATGGTGCGAATCGTCGTGACGGACACGCCTCTCATCGGCGAAGTCAGCCGACATCTGCTCGGCATGAAGGGGAAGATGTTCCGGCCTACTCTCGCGTTGCTCGCCAGCCGGGTCGACGGAGAGCTGAATCCCCGCGCCGCGACCCTTGGCGCCGTGGTGGAGCTGATCCACCTGGCCACGCTCGTGCACGATGATTCAGTCGATCACTCGGTGCTACGGCGGGGAATGCCCACAGTTAACGCGCTTTTCAGCCACCAGATCTCCGTGATCATGGGCGACTTTCTCTACTCGCGCGCTCTGCTGGAACTTGTGCGGCTCAGCGATCTCGAGGCGCTGGGGATCCTTGCCAAGGCGTCGAACGACATGACGCTCGGAGAGATGAGACAGCTCGCCTTGCATGATCCGCTCGCGTTTTCCGAGGAAGACTACAATCTTCTTATCAAGGCCAAGACGGCGTCGCTGATGTCGGCGGCGTGTGAAGTCGGCGCGCTGTGCGGCGCCGAGAGGCATCGCGCGGCGCTTGCGCGGTATGGCGAGGCGATGGGGATGGCGTTCCAGGTCGTGGACGACATGCTCGACTACACGGAAGCGCAAGAAACGACCGGCAAGCCCGCTGGGCTGGATCTGCGGGAGCACAAGGTCACGCTGCCGCTTATCGCCGCGCTGAGGACGATGGACGCGTCTGCGCGCGCTGAAGTCGATACATTCTTTGCCATGGCCGAGCCGGATGATGCGGACGTCGCCAGGATCGTGGAAATCGTAACCGAGGAGGGGGGATTGGACTATGCCAGAGCCCGCGGCGACGAATACGCAATGTTAGCGGAAGATGCGCTCGCGGGTCTTCCCGCCAGTGAAGCCACTGACGCGCTGCGGAGCGCGGTCGCCTACGTGATGGAGCGTCGGTCCTGATGGCCCCCCGCGGAGCGGCAAGCAAGCGACCCGGATTCTACGCCATCACGCTCGCGATCGGATTCGTCGTGGGAGGGGCGTTGACTCAGGCGGCACGAATCTTCCTTCCTGCTGGAGCTGCGAAGGAGTTTTTCACGACGGGGGTGACTCCGTCGTTCGGACCAATAACGCTGGATCTGATCATTCTGAAGTTCGCGCTCGGGCCGGTCGCGCTCGACGTATCTCTGCTGAGCCTCGTCGGGGTACTCATCGCGTACCTCGTGGCGCGCTCGCTTTTCTAGGGGGTTTTAATGTTCGGCAATCTAGGCATGCCAGAAATTCTGTTGATCATGCTCATCGTCCTGCTGCTGTTCGGGGCGAAGCGAATCCCGGAGATCGCTGGCTCGATGGGTAAGGGAATTCGCGAATTCAAGAAAAGCATCAACGACGCCACGCGCGACGTTCAGGACGGGATGCACGATAAGCCACGCCTGACCGAGGCCGAGCTCGAAGCGCGCCGCGCGGCCGAGTCGCGCGACCCCGCTTCAGTCGAGCCTAAGCGACTCCTTTAGCTCTGTTCTGGTGCGCGCGAGCGCGCGCCCGGGTCGGGCCAGGCGGGGCGGGACTCCAGCCGGCCCCTACGCTCGCAAACTGCGCTCGCTAAGACGGGGCCTTGCTGGAGCCCCGCCCCGCCTGGCCAGACCATGACAGCGAGGAGCGAACCAGGGCAGGGTCCTCGAAGCGCGCGTCTT
>Ga0136633_1002029_pt1 | contig 14308 bp, 16 predicted proteins | sample AntDrymeUQ832206_2_FD_105494 | JGI IMG/M metagenome (GOLD analysis project Ga0136633, IMG submission 105494) | Polar desert sand microbial communities from Dry Valleys, Antarctica - metaG UQ83 (22.06) | ecosystem: Environmental > Terrestrial > Soil > Desert | place: Antarctica: Dry Valley... | reverse complement strand
GCTAGTGAACCAGTAGCTAGCGATCGAAGAGGGCGGCCAGGTCGATGACCAGGCCTGGTATGAGTGGCGTCGAAAGGGACTCGCCGGCGGCGATCTCGAGGGCGACGTCGAAGGCAGGCGCCTCTGGGGTGGACCGCCGGTAGAGAAGCACGGTGTCCGCCCTCGTGTCGACCAGCCACAACTCGGCCAGGCCGTGCTGCTCGTAGGTCGACTTCTTGGCGCCGACGTCGTAACGCCAGGTCGAGGGCGACCGGACCTCGATGGCCAGGGAAGGCGGGCCGACGATCCGCCGAGCGTCGCGGGCCGGCCGTTCGGGTTCGACCACGAACACCACGTCAGGGGCGAACACGTTGCGGTCGCCGAGCTGCACGTCCACCGGCAGCGTGGCCTCCCCCTGGCCCGGGTGCTCCCGCAGCCAGCTCCACAGGAGGCCGTGCAGCTCCCCTGCGATCCGTTGGTGGCGCAGGTTGGGCTGGTCCACCACCACCTCCCCGTCGATCAGTTGTGTCCAGCGATCGGTGTGGGGAAGGGCGTAGTACTCCTCTGCCGTCAGGCGGCTGGAGGTCATGACCATGCATCGATGGTAGGCCCAGGGTGGGACATCATGAGAGATACTGACCCTGGCTGTAGGCGGCGGTCAGGGCCACCAGGCCCACGGCCGCCACCGGGTACACCACCTTCGCAAGTCCCGGTCGCTCGGCCAGGAGCTCCCCCATGACCGCGAAGCACGGGAAGGCTGCGAGTAGATAGCGGCTCATGCCGAAGAAGTTCTTGGTGCTGATGGCGGGGACGAGGATGATGAGCAGGGCGTAGACGCCATAGCCGTATCCGAACCGGCGGAAGACCCTCGGCACGAGCGCCAGGGCGCCCACGGTGAGCACCGGATGGGTCAGGTAGGAGAGCGACGCCAGGACGTTACGGTCCCGCAACGTCCCGAGGTCCTCGAAGAACCGCAGCTTCAGCCACGTGCGGACGCCGCTCTCCTGGTCCCAGGCCGATTGGACGGTGATGAAGGCGAACGGGTCGTCGAAGCGTCGCCACTGGTAGAGGCAGAAGGCGGCCAGGCCGAGGGCGGAGAGTAGGACGCCGGCGTCCCACCACACGGGTCGGGCGGCATCGCCCAGTTGCTTGCGGCGTTCGTAGGCCCGCACGGCGAGAGCGACCACCAGCACGATCCCCGTGGGCCGGGCCCCCGTGGCCAATGCGCCGACGAGGCCGGCCAGGCAGGGATGGTCGTGCTCGAGGAGGACGAAGGCGCCGATGACGGCCATGACGAAGAAGGCGGTCGGGTACACCGCCCCGTAGAGGAAGAAGGCGTAGGGGTAGAGCAGCAGGAGCGCCACACCGGCCCAGGCCTTCGGCGGCGACATCCGCTCGCTGACCCACCCGTAGAACAGGCGGGTCGCCGCCGCCCCGGACGCGACAGTGATCGCGAAGCCGGCGACGTAGGTGTTGCGCACGACCAGAGCCACGGCCCGCATCAGCAGGGGATAGGTCGGGAAGAAGGCGATGGTCGACTGACGGCCGGGGATGTAGCCGTAGCCCCCCTGGGCGATGGCCGTGTACCAACCGGAGTCCCACTGAGCCCATCCCTGGAGCCAGCGCCAGCCGTGGAACGGGGGGATCACCTGGTTACCGGGGTCAGGCAGCCACACCGAAGCCACGGCGGACACCACGAACAGGACGGCGGCAATCGTGAAGAAAGCCAGCACCGCCCGCCGTGCTCCCGCGGCGCCATGATCGCCGGTACCGGGTGCTGCAGGCTCGTGCTCGGTTCGCATGCCCCGACCTAAGACCAAGTGGTGTGACGCACACGGCTCCCCCCGGAGGTGCGCCGCGAAGCTACCCGGTCCGCCACCCATGGAACATGCAGGGTGCCTACCATCAGGCGGTGAGCCTTCGGAGGGCGTTGCTGTTGGCCCTGGCCGTCCTTCACCCGGCCTGCTCGGACTCCGCCGAGTCACCTGCCCCGCCGTCGCCCACCACGGCGACGACCGCTCCTGAGCCGGCCGAACTGCCCCTTCCCCGCACGGAGGTGGCGTCGGCCGTGCTCGACGGTCGGATCGTGGTGGCCGGCGGGCTGACCATCGACGGCGCGGCCAGCGACAGGGTCGATGTGTACGACCCGGCCACCAACACCTGGCAGGTCGGCCCGGCGCTCCCGATCGGCCTGCATCACTCCGGTATGGCGGCTCTTGACGCCCGGGTGTACGTGGCCGGGGGCTACACCAACCGCGCCGGACAGGACTGGGTGGCGCAGTCCCGGGTGGTCAGCCTCGGCCGGGACGAGCGGGCGTGGCGGGAGGAGCCGGCGCTCGGCGGGACCAGGGGAGGCCTGGCCGTGGCGGCCACAGCCGGGCGGCTCGTGGCGGTGGGCGGCACCGACAACCTTGGCCGGTTCCTGGCCCGCACCGAAGTGTTCACGCCGGGGCAGCGGGCGTGGACGGCCGGGCCCGACATGACCGAGACCCGCGACCACCTGGCGGTGGCGGCCTCCGGAGGGCGGATCTACGCCATCGCCGGGCGGGTCGGCTCACTCGAGAGCAACCGGGCGACGGTGGAGTCGTGGGATCTGACCGTCCCCGGTGGGTGGCGGGTCGAGCCGAGATTGCAGGACACGCGGGGCGGCACCTCGGCCGCCGAGGCTGCCGGCCGGCCATGCGTGGCCGGGGGTGAGGAGCCCCGGGGCACGATCGCCACGGTGGAGTGCCTGGCGGCCGGTCGCTGGGAGAAGGTGGCGACGCTCCGGACGCCGCGCCACGGGCTGGCCGTCGTCGGCCTCGGGAACCGGCTGCACGTCATCGCCGGCGGGCCTGAACCGGGGCTGTTCGTGAGCGGCACCCACGAGACGTTCACGGTGCCCGCCTGAGTTGTCGCAGGCCGAGGTGTTGCACGGCGCTACCGGGAGGAGAGCTGCTCGCAGATGGAGTCGATGAACGGAAGAACGTTCGCCCCGACCCCCTCAGTCGCCCGTTCTGACCTCTTCGACGTCTCCTAGATACGCACGAGCCGGAGGACGTCGGTGGTGGGCTGGGTCTCCTCAGGTGAGCCCACCAGCACGGCCACGATGTCGCCCTTCTTGACCACGCCCGACTCCACGGCGGCAATCACCGCGAACCAGACGATGTCATTGGTCGTCCTGTGCTGCCTGGTGACGATCGGTGTTATCCCCCAGCCCACCGACAGCTGGCGGGCGGTCCGCAGCGACGGCGTGATGCCGAGCACGGGAACGACCGGGCGGAAGCGCGAGATGGCGCGCGCCGTCGTGCCGCTGTTGGTGCAGGCGAGGATGGCGGCGGCCCCGGCGTCGTTGGCCGCCCGCCAGGCCGCGGCGGAGATGGCGGCGGTGATGCGCACCGACGCGGGCGCCCCCCGGTTCTCGGCCACCTGCTGGATGCCCCGTGTCCGGCCCCACGACTGGTAGTCGAACTCCCGCTCGGCCCGGGTGGCGATACGGGCCATGGTGGCGATCGCGCCCACGGGGTCGTGGCCGATGGCCGTCTCGCCCGACAGCATGAGCGCGCTGGTCCCGTCGAGCACGGCGTTGGCGACGTCGCTGACCTCGGCCCGGGTTGGCGTGGGCGCCCGCAGCATCGACTCGAGCATCTGGGTGGCGGTGATGACCGGCCGGCCATAGGCGACTCCCGCAGCGATGATCCGCTTCTGGTAGTGGGGCACGTCCTCCAGGGCGCAGCGGATGCCGAGGTCCCCACGGGCCACCATGACGCCGTCGGCGACGGCGATCACCTCTTCGAGGGCGTCGACCGCCTCCTGGGTCTCGATCTTGGCCACCAGCATCGGCCCGTCCGGCCCGCTCGCCTCGCGAACCCGCTCGATGTCGGCCCCCGACCGCACGAAGGAGATGGCGACAGCGTCGATCTCCGCCTCGCACACGATGTCGAGCAACCGCAGATCCTCGGCGGTGGGAGACTCGAGATGGAACCGGGAAGCCGGCAGCGCCACTCCCGGACGCCCCATCAGCCGACCCCCCGAGCACACCGTGGCCACCGCCAGGTCGCCGGCGACCTTCTCCACCGTGAGTGCGATGCCGCCGTCTCCGAGGGGCAGGTTGTCGCCCGGTCGGAGGTGGGCGACGAGATCGGGATAGTCCACGGCGATGCGGCGCCCGTCGCTGGTCGACCTGCTGTCGGCCTCGACCACCTCCACCTGGTCGCCCTCGGACAGGTACACCTCGGCCTCGAAGCTGGCGGCGCGGATCTTCGGACCTGGGAGGTCGACGAGGACGCCCACGATCCGACGGGCCTCGTCGGCCACCTTGCGCACGACGCGAATGCGTTCGAGGGTCTCCTCGACGGGACCGTGGGCCAGTGACAGCCGGGCCATGTTCATCCCCGCGTCCATCATCCGGCGCAGTACGGCGGCCGAGTCCGATGCCGGCCCGACCGTCGCCACGATCTTGGTGCGTCGTTCCATGCCCACCGACGATACGGGCCGGCGGGCCCTGACTCATCCTCCCGGGGGATGACGCCGCCCCGGCCCCGCCTGCACAATGGGCGGGTGCACAGGCCGCGGCCACTGGTGGCCGACACCGTTCTGGCCCTGGCTCTGGTCGGGCTCACCTGGGGGACGATGGGGCTCGACGACGACTGCCCGTGCCCGGTGCGCGCCCTGGCGGTGGTTCTCGCCCTGGCCCAGTGCCTCCCGCTCGCCTTGCGGCGGCTGGCGCCCGTGCCGGTGTGGCTGGCCGTAGGGGTGGTGACCGGAATCCACGGCGCGTCCACGGTCCACGACCCTTCGGTCTTCTTCGCCGGCCTCGTGGCTGTCTACACGGTGGTGAGCCTGAGCGACCGGAGGACGTCGGTGATCGTCGGGGCGGTCACGGCCGCCACCATCGCGGTTTCGGTGGCCGTCAGCACCGACGCCCCCTTCGTCACGGTCGTCCTCAATTACGTCGTGTTCGGCACCGCGTGGATCCTCGGTGACAGCGTGCGCACCCACCGGGCCTATGCCGCCGAGTTGGAAGACCGCGCCGCGTCAGCGGCCGGCCAGGCCGCGGCCGACGAGCGGGTGCGCATGGCCCGGGAGTTGCACGACGTGGTGGCCCACCACGTGAGCCTCATCGCCGTGCAGTCCGAGGCGGCCCAGGTGCTGCTTCCAACCGACCCGGCCCGGGCCACCCAGGCGGTGGCCGCCATCGGTGCCACCGCCCGGGAGGCGCTGACCGAGCTGCGCCGGCTGCTGGGCGCCCTGCGGGACGAGGGCGACGGGCCGGCGCCCCGGTCGCCCGAGCACGGCGACCTCGCCATCGCCGCGCTGGTGGAATCCGTCCGCGAGGCAGGGGTGCCGGTCTCCCTCGCCGTGCGCGGCGACCCTCGCCCCCTGCCTCATGCCGTCGCCCTCTCGGCCTACCGCATCGTCCAGGAGTCCCTGACCAACGTGGTCAAGCACGCCGGCCCGGCGTCGGCGTCGGTGGTCGTCGGGTACGGAGTCGACGAGCTGTTGGTGGAGGTGTCCGACGACGGACGGGGTGGTCGGTCAGAAGGCACCGGTCATGGCCTGATCGGCATGCGCGAGCGGGTGACCCTGCTGGGCGGACGGTTACGGGCCGGCCCCGGAAACGATGGGGGCTTCGTGGTCGAAGCCCGCCTCCCCACGGCGTGAGCGGAGGCGAAAGCGCCGTGAGTATCCGGGTCCTGGTCGTCGACGACCAGGCGCTGGTGAGAGCCGGCCTGGGCGTGATCCTCGACGCACAGCCCGATATCGAGGTGGTGGGCGAGGCGGCCGACGGGCTCGAGGCGGTCGAGGCCACCCGCCGGCTCCGGCCCGACGTCGTCCTCATGGACATCCGCATGCCCCGCCTCGACGGCCTCGAGGCCACCCGTCGCATTCTGTCCACCGAGGGCGGAGGATCGAGGGTGATGATCCTGACCACCTTCGACACCGACGAGCACGTGTTCGAAGCTCTCCAGGCGGGCGCCAGCGGGTTCCTCCTCAAGGACGCCCCGCGGGAGCGGCTGGTGGACGCGGTGCGCACAGTGGCGGCCGGCGAAGCCCTGCTGGCCCCCTCCGTCACCCGTCGCCTGATCGAGGAATTCACGCGCCGTCCGGTCCGTTCGTCGGAGTCCGCCGCCCCGTTGGCGTCGCTGACCGCCCGGGAACGGGAGGTGCTCGACGCCCTGGCCCGCGGGATGTCGAACGCGGAGATGGCGGCCGCGCTCTTCGTGGGGGAGGCGACGGTGAAGTCACACGTGGCCCACGTGCTCATGAAGCTCGGCGTGCGCGACCGCATGCAGGCGGTGATCTTCGCCTACGAGGCCGGGATCGTGACGCCCGGTGGGTGAGGCGCCCGTCCACCGGAAGGTGGAGGACGAATCACTCCGGCGAAGGACGACGCATCCGGCCCCGATCCCTAGGTTTCAGGCATGGTCAACGTGCTGACACCTCATCGATCCTCCGGCTCCCGGACGGCGACGCCGCCGCCCCGTCTCTCGCCCAGGGAGGATCTACTCACCGTCGCCTTCACCGGGTGGCTGATCCTCGGCCTCTTCGTGGACGGCTGGGCTCACAACAACGACAAGCCGGAGACGTTCTTCACCCCCTGGCACGGCCTGTTCTATTCGGGGTTCATCGCCACCGCGCTGTGGATGTGGTCGAGGTACCAGCGCCACGGCCGGGCCCCCGTCGGCTACGGCCTGGGCATGGTGGGTGTGCTCGGCTTCGGTGTCGGCGGTGTGGCCGACATGGTGTGGCACATGATCTTCGGCGTCGAGGCGACCTGGAGGCCCTGTTCAGCCCGTCGCACCTGCTCCTCTTCGCCAGCTCGCTCCTGATCCTTTCCTGTCCCCTGCGTGCGGCCTGGTCGGATGCAGGAAGCAGGTCGCCCTCGCTGCGCCGGTTCCTGCCGCCCCTGATCTCGGTGACCCTCGTCACCGCCGCCGTCTCGTTCTTCCTCATGCCGTTCTCGCCCTTCCTTTCCAGCGCCGCCATGCGGGAGCCGTACCGCTTCATCGACAGGGCCGTGGGCGGAGGCACCGGAGCGTGGCTGGCCGAGGAGGTGCAGCTGGGCGGCCTGGCCTCCATCCTGCTCACCACGATCGTCCTCATGGCCCCCACCCTGCTGCTCCTGCGTCGCTGGCGGCTCCCGTTCGGCAGCCTCACCCTCCTGTTCGGGACCGTCGTCGCCTTGGTCTCGGCCACCGAGGGCTTCGACATCGGCGAGACCGCCTTCGCCGGCGTCGTGGCCGGACTGGCCGGTGACGTGCTGGTCCGGGCACTGCACCAGAGGTCCGTAGGCACCGTGGGCACGCTGCGCATCGTCGGCGCCGTCGTGCCGGCGGTGCTCTGGCTCGCCTACTTCGGCCTGCTCGCCGTCTTCTACAGCGTGGGCTGGACAGTGGAGCTGTGGGCCGGCATCACGTGCATGGCCGCCCTCGCCGGCTTCGGACTGTCATTGCTCGTGGCTCCTCCGGCCCTGCCGTCCCTGCCGGCCGAGGTGTAGAAGGGTGCACGTCGCCACCCTGAACCTTCGGAACACCGCCGACCGGTGGGGGGCACGCCGGTCGCTCCTGGTGCGCCAGCTCGTCGACCTCGCACCCGACGTCATCGGCGTCCAGGAGCTGCGGATGCTCCCCGACCAGGCCTCGTGGATCGTCGGCGAGGTGGCGCGGCGGACCGAGGGGCGGCTGCGGTACCGGGCCTACCGGCGGGCGAAGACGGGGCTCGGGGGTCTATGGGAGGGAATCGGGGTGCTGTCCAGGGTGCCGGTCGTCGCCACCGCCTGGCTCGACCTCGGCGCCCAGCGCCGGGTGGCCCAGCGGGTCACGGTCCGGCCGCCCGGCGGTGGCCTGTTCGACGTCTACAACACCCACCTGGGCCTGGGGGGTGAAGTCCTCCGCACCGCCCAGGCCCGGCGCATCCTCGAGTGGATGGACGTCCGTCCCCCTGTGCCGTCGGTGCTGATGGGTGACTTCAACGCCCGTCCCGGCTCTCCCACCATCGAGCTGCTGTCGTCGCAGCTGCGGTCGGCGCACCTCGAGCTCCACGGGTGTGAGCCCCCCCGCACCGTCCCCACGCCACTCCGCCTCCTACCGGCCTCCGAAGGGAGCGTGCTGGACTACGTCTTCGTCAACCGCCTCCTCGAGGTCAGCGACGCGAGGGTGGCGTTCGACGAAGCCGACCCCCTCGACGCCACGCTCTGCGCCTCCGACCACTACGGCCTGTCGGTCACCGTGCGCTGCTCTCGCGCTTCTCCAGACCAACCGCGGCGTTGAGCTGACGGACGTGCTCCTGGTCCACGTCGGAGCTGCCCATCATCTCGGCCAGGGCGGCGGCGATGGCGTTGAGCTTGCGCTGGGTGGCCTTGTTGCCTCGCCACGACTCGTTCTCGAGGAGGGCCACCATGAGGAAGGTCACCAGGGCGACCACCACCTGCAGCGAGTCCACCCAGTTGTGGGAGAAGTCCAGGAAGGGACCAGCCCCCGCCCACAACACGACGATCCCCAGCGAGACGAGGAAGAACGGGGACCTGGCCACCACACGCGACGTCCGGTCGGCGGCCCGGTCGAACCAGGTGGTCTCCTCGCTGACGTCGGCTGGGGTGGTCGGGTGGTCCTGGGCCATGGCGTCGTCCTTACCCCGTACGGGCGACGTCGGCCACCAACGGCCGGTGGTCGCTGCCTTCGCCCCGCCCGGTACGCAGCCCGACGACCGCCAGCCCCCTGCTGGTGAGGACGTGGTCGATCCGGAACAGGGCCGGCACCGGCCGGCGGTCGTTCGGCCACGTCATGTCCAGCGCCCGGCCCCGTGCCGCAGCGCCGTCGGTGAGGCCGGTCTCCTCCAGCAGGTCCCGAAAGCCCCGGTTGGACCATGTGGCGTTGAAATCCCCCGCCATCAGCACTGGCTGGGGGTCGGACCGGATGATGGATGCCACCCGGTCCAGGCCACGGGCCCAGGACCCGCGGCCGCCCCCGACTGGGGCGACGACGTGGACCGAGTAGAGGCGGACGGGACCCAGTTCGGTCATGGCCGTCGCCCGGATGAGGACGGGCCGCCCGTCGACCTCGACCACCTCCCGGTCCTCCAACGGCCAGCGCGAAGCCAACAGGCCGGCAGCGGGGTCGGTTCGGGCGACGCTGACCCGGTGCGGGAGCCCGCCCAGCACGCCGTCCCGGTCCAACGCGTCAACGAAGGCAGGGGTCGCCTCCTGCAGGAACACAACGTCGGGAGAGCCGGCGCGGATCTCGCCGGCGATGCCGCCGGCGTCGGGGTTGCCGGCGAAGACGTTGGCCGAGAAGAGGCGGAAGCGCAGAGCCCCTTGGGAAATTGCGGGCCCCTTCTCCCGGGCCGACAGCTCAGGGGTGACGAAGGCCACGTGGGCGACGGCCACCACCAAGGCGGCGACGCCCAGCGTCCAGCGGCGGGTGACGCCGGCCACGACCGCGACGGGCCAAGCCGGAAGGAAGAGCAACGGTGTCAGGGCATTGAGTGCCACGAGAACCGACCTCGAGTCCCACGCCACCACCCGGGCGCCGGCCACGGCCAGCAGGGCGGCGACGACGACCCATCCCAGTACGGGGAGGAGCCGTGCGGAGCGACCGGAGCTCAGGGCCGGGCGCGCTGGCGCTCGGCCAGGACCTGCTCGCGGGTGGGCACCCGGAACGTGACGTAGAGGGCCCCGACCAGCCCGAGCGCGATCACCCCGGCGCCGACCGCCCGGTTCCCGATGGCGAACACGCCGCTGGCCGTCGACACCACCAGGATCATGGTCACCGCCACGACCTTGGCCCGGCGGGGCATGCCGAGCCCGTCCCGGTGGTCACGAACCAGCGGTCCGATCTTGGGCAGGTTCAGCACCCAACGCTCGAATCGTTCGTTGCTCCGCGAGAAGCACGCAGCGGCCACCACGAAGAACACGGTCGTGGGCAGTCCGGGCACCACCACGCCGATGGCCCCGATGCCGACCGACAGCAACCCGGCAACGAACCACAGCGGCGCGGTGGCCCTGCGGTGTTGCTCCATCACACCAGCTCCATCAAATCAGGGCGGCGACGTCCCCGACCGCTTGCACGACCAGCAGGACGAGGATGCCTCCGCCCAGCACCGTGTAGCCCCAGCGCCACTTGTGGTTCGCCCGCCAGAACCGTCGCATGGAGAAGATGATGGCTGCGGCCGAGACCGCGCCGATCACCAGGCCCAGGACCGGGCCCACGCCGCCGCTGAGGTCGACGACCGGCTTCAGGAGCGGCAGGAGCACGTAGGTGAGCAGGCAACGGACCGTCGAGATGAGCAGCGACGTGCCGAACGCCTTCTCGGCCTCCCGACCGGGATCGTTGCCAGGGGGGAGCCGGAGGAGGCGGCGCATGAACGTGTCGACGGGCGAGACGTCACCTCCATGGGTGACGGCGGGAGAGCTCACGCTCCGACGCTACGCGTCCGGGCCATGTCTTGGCACGTCGGCGGCCGGTGGCAACCGGTCCCGAGACCCTGAGGACTAGCGTCGACTAGCACGAGCGTTCAGCGAAACTCCGTCAATCCGTGGCCATGGTCCGTCGAAATGGGCTTCAACCAAGGCGAGATCGTGGAAGGTCACCGTCGAACGTTGTTCTGTGCCGGTCAGACCGCCATGTCGGCCGAAGGACAGCCGCAGCACGCCGACGATATGGGCGCGCAGGTACTGATGGCGCTCGACAACCTGGAGTCGGTGCTGCGCGAGGCAGGTATGGGCCTGGCCAACGTGGTGCGGCTGAACATCTACACGACCGACATCGATCTGTTCTTCGCCAACTACGGCCCGATGACCGAGCGGCTCGCGGCTGCCGGCGTGGCCCCGCCCGGATCCCTGCTCGGCGTCGCCCGCCTCGCCTTCCCGGAGCTCATGGTCGAGATCGAGGCAACTGCGGTTGACTGAAGCGGGCTCGCGTCCGTCGGTTAGGTCGACCTGGGCGTCACTGACGAAGAACCAACCAGCGAGTTCGTCGGCGTGCGCGTCCGAGGGCGCAGGGCGAACTCAGGGCGTTGGTAATCCCCGTCGTCTGCGCGAGAGCGATCGTTACCGTCGCGGGCACTCGACCGGGTTCGGCACGTACTTGTCGGCGTCCACGGGGGTCGAGGCCGGACGTTATCGGCGGTTACCATCCGCATAGCCCCCCGTTCCCGGGACGGTTCACCGGACCACCCATCCGAGACACCGGGCCTCCGGGCTCGCACCCCAACGAAACCCGCGACGCGATTCCCGTTGAGGGTTCCTCCTGCGGCACCCGGTACGCACCCTCACCTCCTACCGCACCTATCGTTGAGCTCATGGGCCGACGACCACCGTCGTGCTTCCGCAGCCAGGCGGGCGCTGAGCGATCTCGCGCATGTCCGGAGCCAACTGTCCATCACCCGCAAGAACGACGTCGGCGCGCTCGACGCCCTCACCCGCCTCTTCAGCGGCGGCCCATGGTCGGACTCACGAGCCCGGTGCGCTGCCCGAGTTCGACGTCGAGGACGCCTACTTCACCCGCGTACGGTTCCATGCTGCCGCAGCCCAGGCGTCCCGGTCCGGGTTCGACGTCGAGTCGGCCCTCGCCGGGTCGGGGGCCGCCCTCGCTGCCGCCGGCTTGGCCCTGCTGATCACGTATCGAGTCGGCGCCGGCCAGCCGCGAGATAAGGCCGCCGGGCCACCCCTGCGACCGGATCGCCCCGGCCCGCAGCGCTGGAGAGGAAGCCGAGCAGCGTGCCAGTGGTGACGGCCGCTGACGGCCGCACCCACCCGAGCCTCAGGACCCCAGTCACCAGGCGAGGAGCTGGCGAACGATGAAATACGCGGCGAAGCCGACCAGCAGCCACCCGAAGGCCAGGCGGAGGGATTCACTGGCCAGGCGCTGGGCCAGGCGGGAACCGAGGAATGCCGCAGGAACAGCTCCGGCGGCGAACGCCGCGGCCACCGTCCAGTCGATGTGGCCGAGGGCCCAGTGGGTGACAAGGGTGGGCACCGCCAGCGCGGAGATGACGATCAGGCTGGTGCCGGCCGCGCTGCGTATGCCGAGACCGAGACCGACCACGAAAAGCGGCACCAGCAGGAACCCGCCACCGTTGGCCAGCAGACCGGTGAACAGCCCGACGCCGGCGGCCCCGGCCACCACCAGCCCGGGCCGGTCCCGGCGGGCCGCCCCCGCGTGTTGCTGGTCCTCGCTCAGCGGGCGCAGCACCCGCACGCCGACGAGGCCGAGGACCACCCCCGAGGCCACCAGCAGCGCCGAGCCGCCCACCACGTTGGACAGCAGCGCGCCGAGGATCGTGGCCGGGAAGCCACCCAGGACCGACCACTTAGCCGTGGTCCAATCGATGTCACCCTTGCGCCCATAGGCGTACGCGCCGACCAAGGCGGCCGGAATGGTGGCCGGCAGCGCCGAGGCCACGGCCATCAGCCCGGGGACACCGAGGAGGCTGAGCAGAGGCGTGGCGAACGACGACCCGCCGACCCCGAACAACCCGAAGAGCAGGCCGACCACCGCTCCGGCCGCGCTGAGCCAGGGCCAGGCGACCACCGCCGTCATCCCCGAGCCGTCAATGCCAGCGCCGTCACCCGGCGTCGTCGAGCACGGCCCGGGCGGCCAGGCGCCCCGGTGTGCCGGCAATGCCCCCGGCGGGGCTGGTGCCGGCCCCGGAGATGTAGAGGCCCTCAACCGGGGTGCGATGGGAGCCGAGGGCCCGGGTCGGGCGCAGCGGGCCCAACTGGTCGAGGGCGATGTCGAGGTGCATGGGGTGAGCCCCGGGCCAGCGTCCACCGGCGGCCATGAGGTCGGGGGTGAACGGCGACACTGCGACCACGGAATCCCGGAAGCCGGGCGCCCGGGCCTCGACGGTGTCCAGGCAGGCCTCGACGAAGCGCTCGGTGCGGGCCGGCCAGCCCCCGTCGACGCTGGCCGGCGCCGCCGGGCAGGCCAGGTACACGGTGTGGTGGCCGGGGGGCGCCAGGGTGTCGTCGAGGGCCGAGGTGGTGAAGGCGTAGAGGGGGAGAGGGTCGGCCAGCAGCCCGGCCTCGGCGAGCCTCCAGGCCCTCGACAGGTCACCCATGCGGTCGACGTAGCTCTGCAGGCCGTTCCAGTCGCCGGGCCGGGCGTCGGGGTAGGCGGGGAGAGCGGTGGTGGCCACGTGTAGGAGGGCCTGGACCACGTTGCCCCGGCGGGTGGCCTGCAGATCCCGGCCCGCCTTCCCGGCCAGAGGAGGATCAAGCAGCTCCAGCAGGGCCAGCTTGGGATCCAGGGCGGTGATCACTGTCCGGGCCGGGATTGCCTCGCCGGCCTCGGTCCACACCGCCCGCACCCGCCCGGCCGAGGTCTCGATGCGGCCCACCGGCGCCGAGCACCGCAGCTCGCCACCGAAGGATTCGAGGCGCAGCACCAGGGCGTCGACGAGCCCCTGGGCCCCGCCCCGGGCGTGCCACTGGCCGAAGAGGTGGTAGGCGGCCTGCCAGAAGGCGTAGAGAGAACCCCCCGGGGTGGTCGGCCCCACGCCGGCGTGGGCGGCGAAGGCGGCCACGGGACCCCGGGACAGGTCGCTGGGCAGGGACCGTTGCAGGAGGGTGTCGTAGGGGCCGAGCACGTCGCCGATGGTGGCCAGCGGCTGATGCCGCAGGGTACGCACCAGGTTTGCCGCCCGGCCGGGCAGCTCCCGGGCGCTCATCTGGCCCCGGATGGCGGGCAGGATGGTCCGGACGATCGGAGTCGCTCTCTCCATGAAGGCCCGGTAGGCGTCGGCGTCGGCCCGGCTCACCTCGGCCAGCGACGCCACCGTCGCCTCCACCGAGCGGTGGAAGCGGACCCGTCGTCCGTCGGCGTGGATGGCCACGGAGAACGGGTCCATCTCCTGGTACACCAGACCGGCCCCGGCCAGGTCCAACTCGGCGGGGATGTCGGTCATGTTGATGATGTTGTGGGCGGCCGAGTGCAGGTCGAAGCGGTAGCCGGGGATGGTCTCCTCGGTGCGCGAGCCGCCGCCCGGGCGATCCAGGGCTTCCAGCACCACCACCTCCCTGCCGGCCCGGGCCAGATAGCACGCCGCCACCAGCCCGTTGTGGCCGCCGCCGACCACCACGTCGACACCGGCGGCGGATCGCAGGGCGCTCACCCGAGCATGAGGAACAGTCGCTCCACCTCGGCCGGGTCATAGCCCTCGGCCTTGGCCGCCTCCTCGTCCTCGAGGCAGTACTGCAGCTGGCTGACCAGCAGCTTGAGCCCGGCCCGGTCGAGGGCCCGGCTGGCGGCTGCGATCTGCTGGATCACGTCGCGGCAGGACCGGCCCTCCTCGATCATGGCCAGGATGCCGGCCACCTGGCCCTGGATCCGGCGCAGGCGACGGCGGG
>Ga0136633_1002028_pt1 | contig 14308 bp, 14 predicted proteins | sample AntDrymeUQ832206_2_FD_105494 | JGI IMG/M metagenome (GOLD analysis project Ga0136633, IMG submission 105494) | Polar desert sand microbial communities from Dry Valleys, Antarctica - metaG UQ83 (22.06) | ecosystem: Environmental > Terrestrial > Soil > Desert | place: Antarctica: Dry Valley... | reverse complement strand
CTCGCGACGGTCGTGGCGATGTTCCTGCTCGACTGGCGGCTCGCGCTCTTCTCGCTCGCCGTGCTGCCGTTCTTCGTCGGCGTGGCCCGCCGCGTCGGCAACCGGCGCCGCGCGATCGCGACCGTGCGCCAGGGCGCGATGGCCGACATCTCCTCGCTCGTGCAGGAGTCCCTGAGCGTCAGCGGCATCCTGCTCGGGAAGTCGATGGGGCGGTCCGCCGCACTCGCGGTGCGCTTCGAGCAGGAGTCCGCCGGCCTGGCCGACCTCGAGGTGCGGTCGCGCATGGCGGGCCGCTGGTCGATGGCCGCCGTCCAGACGTCGTTCGCGGTCATGCCGGCGCTCGTCTACCTCTTCGCCGGCCTGTCGCCGAGCGCGGTGACGATCGGCACCGTCGTCGCCTTCACGACGCTGCAGACGCGCCTCTTCTGGCCCGTCAACTCGCTGCTCGGCGTGGGCGTCGAGGTCCAGACCTCCATGGCGCTCTTCGACCGCGTCTTCGAGTACCTCGACCTGCCCGTCGACATCGCGCCGGGGACGCGGCCTCTGCGGGCGCACGCCGGGCGCGTGACGCTCGACGACGTGTGGTTCCGCTACGGCGACGCCTGGACGCTGAGGGGCGTCGACCTCGACGTCGAGCCGGGAAGCAAGGTGGCCGTCGTCGGCGAGACCGGCTCGGGCAAGACGACCCTCGGTTACCTGGTCGCGCGCCTCTACGAGCCCGAGCGCGGCGCGGTGCGCATCGACGGGACCGACATCCGCGAGGCGACCTTCGAGTCGCTCGCCGCGGCGGTCGGCGTCGTGTCCCAGGAGACCTACCTGTTCCATGCGTCCGTGCGCGAGAACCTCCGCTTCGCGCAGCCCGAGGCGACTGACGAGGAGGTCGAGGCGGCCGCACGCGCGGCGCAGGTGCACGAGCTGGTGGCGTCGCTGCCCGAGGGCTACGACACGGTCGTCGGCGAGCGCGGCTTCCGCTTCTCCGGCGGAGAGAAGCAGCGCATCGCGATCGCCCGGACGATCCTGCGCAACCCGCCGGTGCTCGTCCTCGACGAGGCGACGAGCGCCCTCGACGTCCAGACTGAGCGGGCCGTCGAAGAGGCACTGCGCGAGCTCGCCGAGGGCCGCACGACGCTCGTCATCGCCCACCGGCTCTCGACGGTCCGCGACGCCGACCAGATCGTCGTGCTCGACGGGGGGACGATCGTGGAGCGCGGCACGCACGACGAGCTGGCGGCGCTGGGCAGCCGGTACGCGGAGATGGTCGAGCGGGACGGCGTGCGGGTACCCGCCACGTAGCCGAGAGCCGTTTTGAGGAAGGTCCGGTGCGCCTCGCTCTCCAACCGGTGGGAGAACATCAGATGATCACCGGGACGGTGCCGCCGTCGGCCGACCATGCGGCACCCGTGACGTTCGAGGCCCGCTCGGAGCACAGGAAGGCGATGACGTCGGCGATCTCGTGCGGCTCGCCGAAGCGCCCGAGCGGGATCCTGTCCCGCTGGCGGGCGATCGCCGCCTCGCGGCCGCCCATCTGGTCGGCCATCCCGCCCTCGGCCATCCACAGCGGGGTGGCCGTCGCGCCTGGAGCGACGGCGTTCACGAGCACGCCGGTCCCCGCGTAGGCGTCGGCGAACACACGTGAGAGCGACAGCTGCGCCGCCTTGGTGACGGAGTAGGCCGCGTTGCTCAGCGAGGGCCGCTTGCCCGCCGAGGACGCCACATTGACCACCCGGCCCCACCCGCGCTCCGCCATCCCCGGGACGAGCGCGCGCATCAATCGCATCGGTGCCATCACGTGCAGCGCGTACTGCTCCTCCCAGTCTCGGTCGGTGAGCTCGTCGAGGGCCCGGACGAAGCTCGTGCCGGCGTTGTTGACGAGGATGTCCACGGCGCCGCCCGCCAGCTCGGCGATCCGCTCTGCCGCGTCGGGCGCGGTCACGTCCACGCCCATCGCACGCGAGACGCCGACCACCCGGGCACCTTCTTCGGCCAGCACCTTGGCGACAGCCGCACCAATCCCGCGCGAGGCACCGGTCACGACCGCGACACGGCCATCGATTCCGAGCTTCACAGCGCATCCCGCGCGTGCTCGAGCAGCCCCCGGCAGGCCCGCTCGACCATGTCCAGCACCTCGTCGAACCCGCGCTCGCCGCCGTGGTAGGGATCGGGAACGTCGAGATCGGGCGCGCCCGCGCACGCCGGATCGAACTCGCGGAACATGCGGACCCTCTCTCGTGCGGCCGAGCCGGGAGCCATTCCACGCAGTACGCGGAAGTTCTCCCGGTCCATCGCGAGAATCAGATCGAAGTTCTCGAAGTCCTCGTCAGTCACCTGGCGCGCGCCGCCTTCCAGCGTGATCCCGCGCCGCGCTGCTGCGGTGGTGGAGCGCGGATCGGGCGCCGCGCCGACATGCCATCCGCCCGTCCCCGCCGAGTCGATCTCGATCTCGTCCACGAGGTCCTGCTCACGCAGCATCGATCGCATTACGCCCTCGGCGGTGGGCGAGCGGCAGATGTTCCCGAGGCAGACGAAGAGAAGCCGCATCCGGGGGTCCCGGCCGCTTGAAACGTCGTGTCGTCTCACCGACCGACACGGAGCCGCAGAGTGCGGCTTCGGGCCGGCGCGAGGAAGCTCGTCCCCGGGAAGTCGCCCCTCACGACGATCCGCGACCCGCGGCGCAGGGGAAGCTTGAAGGTCGCCGAGAAACTGCAGTCGGACGCGAGCACCGTGGTCACGGTGCGTCGTGTTCGCTTTCGTCTGGTCGTTGCGGTCATGCGCAGGGTCACGGCCGCTCCAGAGCAGAACCGGGCATCTGCGCCCGCGGGAAGTGCCAGGCGTCCCCTGGCGCCCATGGCGCGACGCCCGGCACGCGGCCGTCCGGCAGATCGGAGTTCCAGGCTGCCCGAGGTGATCGTCGTGGTCGTGGCGGTGGGCGCCGCGGCGCTCGCGGGCCGGTCGAGTTGCTCGCAATCGGAGCCGGCGACATCGGTCGCGTCGATCGTCGCGCTGTCGGCCCCGTCACCGCAGCCGAGCTTGTCGACGGCGCCGTCACGCGCGATGACCGTGTCGATGTCGGCACCCGTGTCGACGATGTCCGGGCCCCCGGCTGGATCCACGGTGTCCTTGCCGCGTCCGGTCGAGATCGAGTCGGGGCCGTCGCTGCCGTGCACGGTGTCGTCTCCGGGTCCGGTCAGGACCCCTTCAACGTCACTACCGATGGTGTCGTTCTCGCCCGCTGCACCGTCGTTGGCCTGGCCGTCGAGGGTGATCGTCATACCGTCCTTACGGGCGTTGTAGAGCGCGGTGTCCTCGCCGGCCCCGCCGACCAGGACGTCCGCTCCGCCGTTGCCCTCGAGGCGATCGTCGCCCGAGCCGCCGTCGATCACGTCGTTGCCGGCCCCGTCGAGATCCTCGAAGACCCTCTCGCCTTCGACGAAGCTGCCGTAGTCGCCGTGGATCTCGTCCTTGCCCGGACCGCCGTCGATGCGGTCGTTGCCATGCCCCCCGTAGATCTGGTCGTCGCCCTCGCCGCCGGCAACCGCGTCGTCACCGTCGTAGAGGCCGACGAAGTCGTTGCCCGGCCCGGCGTCAACGTCAGATGCCGCGCCACCAGGGGCGTCCACCTCGAGGTAGTCGTTGCCGTCCCCGAGCGTCGCCTTGACGCCCTTGGTGACCCCGCTGCACAGGTAGGCAACCCCTGCGTAGATCAGCCCGACGTCGGGCGACGGCGCGCAGCCGGCCCCGAACTCCAGGTCGTCGAAGGTGTAGACGTATGCCGCGTTCGGGATCTCGGCGGAGTACGAAGGTTCGTACGCGCGATAGATCGCGGTTTCGTTCGCTTCTCCCGGCTCGGCGGTGTACACGAGCACGCCGCCGGCCACCGTGACGCTCGACGCAGCCGCTGGTGAGGCGAGCGAAAGCGCGACGGCTGCGGCGAGAAACGAGATCCGGACTGAACGGCTAGGCATTGACGCCTTTCTAGCGGAACGTCAACGCCGGCGCAAACGCCATCGTCGCGAGAATCGCGCCGACGCCGACATTTCTCATCGTTAGAGGGCTTCTAATTCAGTCGCTGGACGAGCATCGCCTGGCCCATGCCGCCGGCGGCGCACATGGACTCGATGCCGTACTCGCCGTCGCGCGCGTCGAGCCCATTGAGCAGCGTCGTCATGATGCGCGCGCCCGTCATCCCGAACGGGTGGCCGAGGGCGATCGCGCCGCCGTACGGGTTGAGCTGCTCGTCGGTGATGCCCAGCTCCTCCTTGCAGGGGATGACCTGCGCCGCGAACGCCTCGTTGATCTCGACGATGTCGATGTCCGACATCTTCATGCCGGCTCGCTCGAGCAGGGACTTGATCGCGGGGATCGGGCCGAGGCCCATGATCTCCGGGCGCAGGCCGGCCACCGACGAGGCGATGATCCGGGCGCGCGGCTTGAGGCCCAGCTCGTTCGCGCGCTCCTCGGACATGACGAGCACGGCGGCGGCTCCGTCGTTGAGCGGGCAGGCGTTTCCGGCCGTCACCGTGCCGCCCTCGCGGAAGGCCGGCTTCAGCGAGGCCAGCTTCTCGATCGTCGTCCCGGCCCGCGGCCCGTCGTCGCGCGTGACGAGGCCATCGGGCGTCTCGACGCCGACGATCTCCGCGTCGAAGTGGCCCGACTCGCGCGCCTCCACGGCGCGGTCCTGGGAGAGCTTGGCCCACTCGTCCTGCGCCTCGCGCGAGACCTTGCAGCGCTCGGCGACGTTCTCGGCCGTCTCGCCCATCGGGATGTAGACGTTGTAGGGCGCGTTCTCCCCACCCGAGAGCTGCTCGTTCGGGTCGTACGGCGGGTGTTGCGGGAAGCGGCTGACCGCCTCGACGCCCGCGGCGATGAACTGGTCGCCCTCCCCGGCCTTGATCGCGTGGAAGGCCATCCGGATCGTCTGCAGCGAGGACGCGCAGAAGCGGTTGACGCTCGTTGCGGGGACGTCGTGGTCGATGCCGGCCAGCAGCCCGGCGTTGCGGCCGATGTTGTAGCCGGCCTCGCCCATCTGGAAGCCGCAGCCCATCATCAGGTCGACCGTCTGCCCGAGGTCGACGCCGGGATTGCGCTCGGCGAGCGCCCGGAGCGGGATCGCGGCGAGGTCGTCCGTGCGGACGTCCTTCAGCGTTCCCTTGAACGCGCGGCCGATGGGGGTTCGGATCGCGTCGACGATGACGGCTTCGGGCATGACTGAGAGCTCCTTTGAAGGTCCCGGGGAGGCGGGCAAGCCTACTCAGGCTCAGGCAGGGCGAGGAATTCCGCCGACCCAGAGCTCATTCCGAGCGGCGCAGCGTCAAACGCCGACGCCGGTGTGCGGGATCGCGGCTGACCAGCAGAAGGGTGAACAGTGCGCCCGCGGCCAGCCCGACCCAGATCGCGTCCCAGCGCCCGTCGCCGAAGTCGGGGGCGATCACCCACGCGGGCACGGCCGCCTGCAGGCCGAAGAACATCAGCACGACGAGCGCGCCGGCGCTCATCCCACCGCGCCCGAGCCGAGCGGCGAGCGCCAGCGTCACAAGAATCAACGCGCCCATCTGCAGTGTCATGGCACCGGCAAACCCGGCGGCGACACCGCTGAGCCACACCCCGCCGGTCCATGCGACGACGACGAGCGGCAGTGCCAGCGCGAGCGTCAAGGTCCGGCGGAGCATCAGGGTCAGCGGTACGGCGGCGACCGTGTCGGAGGCGGGATCGTCGAAGATCGACGCTACCGCGAGGCTCAGCATCAGGGCGGCAGCCTGCAGCGCCAGGAGCGTCCGCGCGCTCTGCGGCTCGTCGGAGAGCAGCCAGACCACGCCGAGGGCGCCGATCGCGCCGGCCCCGAGCTGCGCTCGCGGAAGGGCGCGCAGCAGCGACGGCATGACGGCCGCAGACTGGCGCCAGCTGGTCATCCCACCCCGAGTGCCGTCGCCAGCACCAGCGCCGCCGCGAGCACGGCTAACGGGTACCGGCGACGCCGACCGACGAGCGCTGCGGCCCCCGCGAGGACCGTCATCCCGACGAGGTAGATCAGGTGCCCCGTCATCCCGGACACGTCGTAGCCGAGGACGAGGTTGCAGCCGGGGACCGTGTCGCCGGGCTTGCACGGGACCCAGGAACCGGGTTGGACCATCGCGTGGTTGGACATCGGGACCAGCCATGCGCCGGTGCTCTCCGCCGAACCCCAGACCGCGGTCGGGATCTCGACCGCCCAGATCGCCACGATCATCAGGGCGGCGACGATCGGCGAAGGCGCCACACGTGCGAGCAGGATGCCGATCGCGCCGAACGCGACGACCATCAAGGGTCCCTGGGCGAGCTCGACGACCGCAGGCGAATGCCGGGCTCCGATGTGGTTGACGACGAAGCCGCCTTCGGCGCCGGCGCCGAAGGCGACGTAGGCGGCGGCGACCAGGAAGCCCGAGGCCGGCAATGTCCACGCGAGACCCAGCAGCTGTCCGGCGGTGCGCGACGATCGCGGGCGCGGCAGCGTGCCGTAGAGCTCGTCGGTCGCGTCGCGACGGCTGCGCAACGCCGCCAGGTTTCCCACGACCAGTGTGCCGGCGGCCAGCGGCAGGAACGCGAACCCGCTCAGCAGGAACATGTGAAGCCCACCGTCGTTTTCGCTGTTCCCCGCCACGATCATCAACACGCTCAGCGTCAGCCCGACGAGGAACGCAGGGTGGCAGAGCAGGCGCCGGCCTTCGATGCGCGCGAGCGCGACCACCTCGGCAGACGGGAGCCAGCGGCGCTCGAGGTAACGCCCGACCAGCGGCAGCGAGGGACTGGCGGCGTTCATGCCGCCTCCGCCAGCGACTCGCGGCCCAGCAGCAGCAGGTAGCCGTCCTCGAGCGTCGGCGTGACGAGCTCGACCCTGGGCGGCGGGGCGTGCCCGACGTGTCGGTGGCGACCGTCGCCGGTCAGCCAGGACAGCTCTGCCCCGCCGGCGCGTTCGTCGGAGAGCCAGACCCGGTCACGGGCGACCTCGGCGAGCTCACGCGGGGCGCCCGCGAACACCGTCTCGCCGTCGCGAAGGACGACGACGTGGCGGCAGAGCGCGGCGACGTCCTCCGTCTGGTGGGTGGAGATCAGCACGCTGCGGTCCTCGGCAAGGCGCGAGATCAGCTCGCGGAAGCGCAGGCGCTGCTCCGGATCCAGGCCCGCCGTCGGCTCGTCGAGAATCACCAGCCGGGGATCGCCGAGCAGCGCCTGAGCGAGCGCCACGCGCCGGCGCATCCCACCCGACAGCGCCTTGATCCGCCGCTGCGTTACATCCTCAAGGCCCACGAGCTCGAGCACGCGGCGCACCTCGTCGTGACGGTCGCGACGCACGGTCATCTCCTTGAGGATCGCGACGTAGTCGACGAACTCGAACGCCGTGAAGCGCTGGTGAAAGCCCGGCTCCTGCGGCATGTAGCCCAGCCGGCCGCGGATCAGCGATCGCTCTTCGCGGGCTGCCGGGTCGCGGCCGAGCAGCCGCACGGTCCCGCGGTCCGGCGCCAGCACCGTGGCCAGCAAGCGCATGAGCGTCGTCTTGCCCGCCCCGTTGGGACCCAGCAGGCCGGTGATTCCGTCACCGAGCTCCAGGCTCACCCCAGCGAGCGCCTGCGTGTTGCCCAGGCGTTTGTGCACGCCTGCGGCCTGGACGGCAAGGGTCATAGCGTCCTTCCGATGTCGAGTTGGTCCTGGCGCAGGGTGAGCACGACGGCGGCGCAGGCGGCGAGGACGACAAAGGCGACCTGCGCCCCAGCTTCGAATGCGGCCAGCCGGTTGCCCGAGTCCATCGCACTGAGGACGACGATCGCCAACCAGGCGGTGGTGACCGCGCCGAACGCGCGCGACGGCGCGATGTAGGTTGCCAGCGCGAGACTCGTTACGGTGAGGGCGAGCGACGGCAACAGCCACGCTGCCGCGGACCACCCGACGCCGGGCAGGGCCAGCGCCGCCAGACCAGCCAGCGCGATCGTGGTCGGCAGAACCGCCGCGGTGCGCAGGAGCAGCAGACGCACACTCGAGAACGGCGCGGCGGCGGCGACCTCGAAGCTCGGGTCGAGGCCGCGCCCGAACGCCGCCGCCACCCCGGCGAGCGGAAGCAGCGCCGCCACACAGAGGAACACCAACAGCCCCCGCTCGCTCTGGTGGGCGGCGATCACGGCGAAGCCCAGCGTCAGCGTCACGGCGCCCAGCCACGACGCGGACATCGAGGGCGTGGCGGCGAGCAGGCGGGCGAGGTGATCGGGGACGCCGAGCCGGCCGAGCACGGCCTCGACCGGGCCGGCATGTGGCGCGTCCAGGCGATCTTCGACGTCGGCCCACACCTGCTCCAGGCGGGCGGGTGCCACCAGCCGCCCGATGGCGGATTGGCAGTCGGCGCAATCGACCACGTGCGCCTCGATGGAGAAGGCGTGAGCTCCATCGACGTCGCCGCTCGCGTAGGCCGCGAGCAGCATGGGTTCGACGTGCGTGTTCATGCCATCTCCTCCCGGAGCTGGATTCGGGCGCGCATCGCACGCGTCTTGACGGTGCCGGCCGGGATTCCGAGCAGCCGCGACGCCTCACGCGTGGTGAGGCCGTCGAGGATGGTGGCCTGCACGACCGCCCGAAGCTCGGGCGAGAGCCGGTCGAGTGCGCCCGCGAGGTCACCGTGCTCCACGCCGAGCAGAACCTGCTCCTCGGCGGAGGACTCGAGCTCGGGCCGCTCGCTGGACAGAAACTCGCGCCGCGGCCGGCGCCGCAGCGCATCGATCAGGCGCCGGATGCCGATGCCCCAGATCCACGCGCCGACCGCCCCGCCACCCTGGTAACGGGCGGCCGACCGCCACACCACGACGAACGTGTCCTGGACTGCGTCGTCGACGACGTCGGCGTCGGCGCAGCGACGCGCAAGGCGCAACGTCAGCCACGGCGCGTGGCGTTCGTAGAGCACCTGCAGGGCTTGGCGGTCACCGGCGGCGACCGCGCTGAGAAGCGTCTCGTCGGACCGGCTCGCGCTGATGGAAGTACTCACGATCTTCCTGTCGTGAGCGGGCCGCGGATCGGTTCACTCTCGCGCTACGCGAGCGCCTTGCCCATGAGCTTCGCGTGCGCGGCGACGTGCTCGGCATACGCGGGGAAGTCGGCGGCATAGAGCGCCTGCGGCCCGTCGCAGAGTGCCACCTCGGGGTCCTCGTGCACCTCGACGATGATCCCGTCCGCCCCGACGGCGGCGGCGGCGCGCGACAGCGGCTCGACGAGCCGGCGGTCGCCCGACGCGTGCGATGGATCGACGATCACCGGGAGGTGGGTGTGGATCTTCAGCCACGGCACGGCCCCGAGGTCGAGCGTGAAGCGCGTGGCCGTCTCGAACGTGCGGATGCCTCGCTCACACAGCAGAACGTCCGGGTTGCCCTCTTTGAGGACGTAGTCGGCCGCCATCAACAGCTCGTCGAGCGAAGAGGAGAGGCCGCGCTTGAGCAGCACGGGCTTGCCGAGCTTGCCGGCCACTTCCAGGAGCGCGTAGTTCTGCATGTTGCGGGCACCGATCTGGACGACGTCGGCGTGCTCGGCGATCGCGTCCGCGTGGGCGGCATCGAGCAGTTCCGTGACGATCGGCAGCCCCGTCTCCGCACGGGCCTCGGCGAGGATCTCGAGCGCCTCGGCGCCGAGACCCTTGAAGGCAAAGGGCGAGGTGCGCGGCTTGAAGGCGCCACCGCGCAGCATCGAGGCGCCGGCGGCGGCAACGGAGCGCGCGACGTCGAGCGTCTGCTCGCGCGACTCGACCGTGCAGGGGCCCGCGATCAGGGCGAAGGTGTCACCACCGCCGATCGAGCGGCCCGCCACCGTGATCGTCGTCGGCTCGTGATGGGCGAGCTCGGAGGAGGCGAGCTTGTACGGGCGCGAGATCGGGACGACCCGGTCCACCCCGGGCATCCCCTCGAGCCCGAGCGCGGCGACCCCCTGCGGGTCGCCTATGGCGCCGATCGCGGTGGTCAGCTCACCCGGAAGGACGAGCACGTGGACGCCCGTCGTCTCGAGCTTGTCCCGGACGGCAGCGATGTGCGCCTCCGAGGCCTCGGGTGTCATCACGATCATCATCGGGTTGCGAGGCTAGAGGCCGAGCTCGCGCACGCCGATCTCGTCCGCACCGAGATGGTGGGCGAGCTCGTGGCGCACCGTGCGAAGGACCTGTGCGCGCAGCTCGTCGGCGTCCTGGCCGAAGTCGCGCAGGAGGGTGTCACGGAAGATGACGATGCGGTTCTGCGTGTTGTCGCTGGCCACGGTGCCGCCCTGGTAGAGCCCGTAGGCGCGATGACGGCGGCCGTCGTCGGAGATGATCACGGCGACGTTGCGGTCCAGCGACGCCCGCAGGATGTCGGGAAGGTCCTCCATCGCCTCCCGGACGAGCTCCTCGAAGTCGCGGGGGTCGTACGGGTCGAGCTCGAGAAACTCGCCTTCGGTCGGCTCCGCGGCGAGGTTCTCCCGCGCCAGGCGCTCCGAGCGGCGGACGAGCCGCTCGAATTCCTCCTCGTCGGCGGGGGCGCGGTAGTCCACGAGGCGCGTGATCACGAACGCAACGAGCACGCCGAGGATGGCGAAAGCACCGGCCGCAGCCATCGCCCCCTGGATCAGGCGCAGCGGGTACGTCGGTGAGAGGCCCTGCAGCGCCGTGATGACGAGCACGCCGATACAGAGGGAGGCGGTCGAGGCGGCGAGGATGCGGCGCACGGTCGGTGGGGCCACCGCCTGAGGTTAGCCGTCGAACCTCGAATTCGACCCGGCTCGGGCTCCTGCCGTTACGGTACGCCGATGCTCCGTGGCGCATACCGGCTGACCGGCCTCTGTCTGGCCGTTGCGGCGGTGGTTCCGGCCACGGCCGCGGCCGCGGCGCCAGCGCCTGAGGCCGGCGCCCGCATCGTCGGTGGCCAGCCCGCCTCGCGCGCCTATCCGTACGCGGCGCTGCTGAAGCTGACGTTTCCCAATCTCAGCGGTTCCGCCCGCTGCGGCGGCTCCCTCGTCGCGGCGCGCTACGTCGTCACGGCGGCCCACTGTCTGGAGGTCGAGGACAAGAAGCCGACGTCCATCGACGTCACGCTCGGTTCGACCAGCGCCTCGGCCCCGCCGAACTTCACCGCCAACCCGGCGCTGGCGCGCAGTCACCCGAGCTACGGGACATCGGGCCCCGGCGGCGGTTACGACGTCGCCGTCCTCCAGCTCAACCAGGCCGCTGATTTCGAGCAGCTGCGGGTGCTGCGCCCCGGTGAGGCGAACCTCTGGCAGGCGGGCACCACCGCCACTGTCATCGGTTGGGGGATGACGGATGACCCAAACCAGGGCGGCACGTCGTCGGACACCCTTCGCGAGGTGCAGATTCCGGTGTTCTCCGACCAGAGCTGCACGTCGGACTTCCAGTCGGCCGGGGCGCCGAACGGTTTCTTCGCGCCGCTCACCATGGTCTGCGCCGGCGGCAAGGACGGCAAGGACTCCTGCCAGGGTGACTCGGGCGGGCCGCTGCTCGTACCCGACGGGGGCCGCTTCGCGCTCGCGGGTCTCGTCTCCTTCGGCGCCGTCCTGAAGGACCAGAACCAGAACCAGTACTCCTGCGCGGAGGGTCTACCCGGCGTCTACTCGCGCGTGGGCGTCGACCCGCTGAACGCGTTCATCCGTCAGAACGTGCCCCAGGTCGAGATCGACGCCGAGCCCGCGCTCCCGGAGCCCGGGCAGACCGTGTCGCTGAAGGCCGTCGGCACCAATCCGACCGCCCCGTACGAGATCTACGAGTGGGACCTCGATGGCGACGGCGAGTTCGACGACGCCACGGGCACATCCGCGTCCGTGGTCACCCCGCGCGGCATCACGGGCGTCGGCGTCCGCGCCACCCGTGCCGGCGTGACGAGCCAGCGCGACCGCGAGATCCGTCGGCTGGACCTCGACGCGCGCTTCCGCAGCCCCGTCTCGTTCGCGGCGGCCACGCTCCAGGTGACCGAGGGCCAGCCCCTCACGGTCCTCGTCAACAAGGCCGGCCAGGGCGCCGGCGGCGTGACCGTCGGCGCCACGACGGGCACCGCGGCCATCGGCGGCGTCGACGTCGGCGGCGCACCCGCCACGCCGCTCACATTCGCGGAGGGGCAGGCGAGCCAGACCATCACGATCCCGACGATCGACGACCGGCTCGTGGAAGCCACCGAGACGTTCCGGCTCGACCTCTCGAGCTACGGCGGCGACCTGCTGCCGGGCAGTCCGACCCAGCTCTCGGTGACGATCCTCGACAACGATGCCGCTGCGAGGATCAGGGGCCGGACGCGCTCGGCCAAGGTCAGGCGAGGAAGAATCCGCCTGCGATACACGATCACACGTCCCGCCACCGTGCTGGTGGGCGTCACCGCCCGCCGGGGCCGGACGGTCTACGCCGCGCGCAAGCGCCGGCATGCGAGGAGGGGCACCTACACGACCTCGGTGCGCCTGACCCGCGCCGGCCGCGCCGCGCTGCGCCGCCACCGCACCGTCTCCGGCCGCGCTCTCTACGCCGTCGTCTCGGGCGACACCTTCGGGTCCACCAAGATCCTGAAGTTCAGCCTACGCAGGTAGGACGCGCTACCGCCCGATCATGTGGCGGGCGATCACCGTCCGCTGGATCTCCTGGGTGCCCTCGTAGATCTGGGTGATCTTCGCGTCGCGCATCATCCGCTCGACGGGGTACTCGGTCACGTAGCCGTAGCCCCCGAGCACCTGCACCGCCTCGACGGTGACCGCCATCGCCGTGTCTGCCGCGAACAGCTTTGCCATCGAGGAGTACTTGCCCTTGTCGGCGTCCCCGGCGTCGACTTTCACGGAGGCGCGGTAGAGCAGCTCGCGGGCGGCGGCGGTGCGCGTCTCCATGTCGGCGAGCTTCCACTGCAGCCCCTGGTTGGCGACGATCGGCTTGCCGAACTGAACGCGCTCCTTGGCGTACTGGAGGGCGTAATCCGTCGCGCCCTGCGCGATTCCGACGGCCTGCGCGGCCACACCGAGGCGCGAGTGGTCGAGCGTCCCGAGCGCCACGGAGAGGCCGCGTCCGACGTCGCCGATGACGTTCTCCTGCGGGACGCGCACGTCGTCGAAGACCGGCGAGCCGGTCGGCGAGCCCTTGATGCCCAGCTTGTGCTCGAGCTTGCCGATCGAGAAGCCCGGCCGGTCCTTCTCGACGACGAACGCCGTGATGCGCCGCGACTCGCGGTCCGTGACCGCGAAGACGATGTAGAAGTCGGCGATCGAGGAGTTGGTGATCCAGTTCTTGGAGCCGTTGATGACCCACTCGTCGCCGTCGAGCCGTGCGGTGGTCCGCATTCCTCCAGGGTCCGAGCCGGCGTCGGGCTCCGAGAGCGCGAAGGCCGGGGTCCACTCGCCCGAGGCGCAGCGCGGCAGGAAGCGCTGCTTGAGCTCGTCGCTGCCGAAGAGCTTGATCGGGAGCGTGCCCAGCTCGTGGACGGCGAGCATCAGCGCACTGGAGGCGCACGCCTTGGCGATTTCCTCGATCGCCACGTTGAGCATCAGCGTCCCGGTGCCGGTGCCGCCGTGCTCCTCGTCGAAGGGCAGCCCGAACAGGTCGTGCTCGGCGAACAGCCGGCGAATGTCCCACGGGTACTCGCCCGTCGCGTCGATCTCCGCCGCGCGCGGAGCGACCTTCTCGCGGACCATCTGGCGGATGGTGTCGCGGAACTCGATCTGCTCGTCGGTCAGGCCGTACTGGAGGTCATCGGTGGAGGCGCTCGACATGCCCTCGATCGTAGGGCCGATGCGTCAGGAATCGTACGTCCGGGTATCCGGAGACGACTGACCTACGAAAGGAGTCGTTTCTCATGGGCATCGGCACTTCCATCTTCCTCATCGCGCTCGGCGCGATCCTCAAGTACGCGGTCGCGGACCGCATCGACGGAATCGAGCTCGGCACGATCGGTCTGATCCTCATGATCGTCGGCGTCATCGGGCTTCTGGTCTCGCTGTTCTACGCGAACCTGTTCAGTCGCGACCGTGGCGGCGCGGGCGTGGTACGCGAGCGCGACACGGTCGTTCGCGACCGCGACGTCATCTAAGCCTGGATCCACCGATCATCGTGGATGAATCGGCGTCGTAGGCCCGGTTCAGGGGCGATCGGCCGAACATCCTCGTGGTGAATCACTTGGAGTTCGGCCGATCGACGCTGGGCCGTGCATACGGCGTTGATTCGCCGCGAGAATCGGTGGATTCAGGCTAAGCCTGCACGGTCCCGTCGGCCGGCTCTGCCGGCCGGCGAGGTGCACCTCGCCGGCCGGCAGAGCCGGCCGACGGGACCGTGCAGGCTTAGCCTGAATCCACCGAT
>Ga0136633_1002027_pt1 | contig 14342 bp, 15 predicted proteins | sample AntDrymeUQ832206_2_FD_105494 | JGI IMG/M metagenome (GOLD analysis project Ga0136633, IMG submission 105494) | Polar desert sand microbial communities from Dry Valleys, Antarctica - metaG UQ83 (22.06) | ecosystem: Environmental > Terrestrial > Soil > Desert | place: Antarctica: Dry Valley... | reverse complement strand
TGCAGGAGTTCGACGTCGAGCCCGCCTTCGGCAGCGAGCCCGACCGGGCGCGCGTTGCTGACGACGTACGCCGCGCGCTGGCTGGTCGGCTGGCCGTCGACGCGCGTCTCGCGGACCGGGCCAAGGCTTACGGTAACCGCGTGGTCGGGCCAGCGCCGGCCCCGCCGCGGGTCATCGTCGACCAGGCGGCATCCCGGTCCGCGACCGTGGTCGAGGTGCGGGCCGCCGACGCCGTCGGGGTGCTCTACCGGATCGCCCGGGCGCTGGCTGACTGCGAGCTTGCCGTGCGCTCGGCCAAGGTCGCGACCATCGGCCACGAGGTGGTCGACACGTTCTACGTCGTGGCCGCCGCCGGGGGCAAAGTCACCGACCGCGAGCACCTCGCCGAAGTCGAGCGCGCAGTGTTGGCCGAACTTTCACGGGCTTAGGAACAAAAACCTGCGCGACGTTGTCGGTGCCCATGGTTAGGCTCTGCGCGGTCCCGTCGAGGGTGGGGGTTTGACATGACTCGTTTGGCGCAATTCGTGCTCCGGCACCGCAAACTGGTGGGTCTCGCCTGGCTGGTGCTGTTCCTCGCCGGCGTAGGGGTCGCCGGCAAGACGTCGGAGCGGCTGACGCTCGACTTCTCGCTGCCAGGCCAGCCGGGCGACAAGGCTGCCAACGAGATTCTCGCCACCTATGGCAACGGTGGGCAGATCGAGCCGGTCATCGCGACGCTGCGCTTCCCGTCAGGCGCCTCGGCCCGTGACCAGGTCCCTGTGGTCACCGCCGCCTTCGCCTCGGTGCAACGTGACCTGCCGGCGACCCGAGTCGTGAGCAGCACGAAGGACGACCCGGTGCTGCTCACCGAGGATGGGCGGACGGCGTACGCGTATGTGTTCGTCCGGTTCCCGGAGAGCTTCGAGATCGACCCGACCGCGGAGGTCAAGGAGGCGCTGGACAAGAACGCACCACCCGGCTCGGAGCCCACCGTCACCGGCTACACCGCGCTGGCCTACACCGAGGTGGACACCGAGCAGTCGACCAGCGTGCTGTCTGAGGCGCTGCTCGCGGGCCTGGGTGCGTTGGCCGTCCTGCTGTTCGTCTTCGCGTCATTCCTGGCGCTGCTGCCGCTGGTCATTGCCGCCGCGTCGATCCTCACGACGTTCTTGTGTGTGCTCGTCTTCACGACGTTCATGGAAGTGAACTTCCTCGTCCAGTTCCTGGCCGCACTGATCGGCCTGGGTGTCGCGATCGACTACTCGCTGCTCATCGTCACCCGGTGGCGGGAGGAGCGCGCCCACGGTCGCGACAACCATGACGCTGTGGTGGTGGCTATGGAGACCGCCGGGCACGCGGTTGTGTTCAGTGGCGTCACCGTGGCTATCGGGCTGGTCTCGCTCGCGGTGCTGCCGGTGCCGTTCCTGCGCAGCATGGGCATCGGTGGCCTGCTCATCCCGCTCATCAGCGTGCTCGCCTCCATCACCCTGCTGCCGGCCATCCTCGGCGGCATCGGTCCGCGCATCGACTGGCCGCGGATCCGCAAGGAGGGTGTGGCCAGCCACGGCTGGACCCGCTGGGCTGCAGCCGTCGTCCGACGCCGCTGGCTCGCCGCCACGTTCGCCCTGGCGATCCTCGGGCTGCTCCTCGCACCGCTGTTCCAGATCAAGGTCGGATTGCCGACGACCGACTCGTTGGCCAGCGCCGGACCAGCCTTCGAGTCCTTCGAGAACCTGCAAGCCGGCGGTGTGCCGGAGGGCATCGCCACCCCGATGGAGGTGGTGGTCGACGCCGGCCGCGAGTCCGCCGTCGCCACGGCGATCCGCGATGTCGACGGGGTATCCCAGGTCGTCGTCGACGGCGGCACGGCGTCCACCCGGGACGGCACGTCGGTGCTCATCGTCATCCCAGAAGTGCAGACGGTCGACAACGCCTCGCTTGAGGTCGTCCGGCAGGTGCGCGACGTCGTGGAGCAGACGGTTGGGGCGCGAGGGGTTGCCGGGATCGGGCCCGGCCAGCTCGACTTCGTCGAGGCGGTCTACGGCAACTTCCCGCTGGTCTTCTCCCTCATCCTCATCCTGACCTACGTCCTGCTGGTGCGCGCATTCCGGTCGCTGCTGCTGCCGCTCAAGGCGGTGGTGTTCAACTTGATCTCGATCGCGGCGACGTACGGCGCGGTGGTCTGGTTCTGGCAGCTCGGCCATGGCTCGGACGCGGTGTTCGGGATCGCTCCCACCGGAGCCATCACCTTCTGGATCCCGCTGATGGTCTTCGCGTTCCTCTACGGCCTGTCGATGGACTACGAGGTGTTCATCCTTGCGCGAGTCCGAGAGGAGTACGACGCCTCCCAGTCGACCGACACGGCCATCATCGAAGGTGTCGGTCGCACCGGTCGGCTGGTCACCAGTGCCGCGCTCATCCTCTTCCTCGCGTTCGGGTCCCTGGCCACCGCGCCGGGCACCGACAACAAGCTCTTCGCGACCGCTCTGGGCTTCGGCATCCTGCTCGACGCGACGGTGGTCCGGTCGCTGCTGGTGCCCTCCCTCGTCTCCCTGATGGGCGCGTGGAACTGGTACCTGCCGACGTGGGCGGCCCGAATCTTGCGGGTCGAGCCGTCGTTGCCTCATCTGGACGTGGACCAGCGGGTCCCGGCGTCCGCCGGCTAAGAACGCGCGCGAGTTCTCATGTCGATGCGCAACGCGGTGTGGGGAGGTTCATGGTCGTTCTGACGACCGCCAGGCTCCCCACAACGACAAGGTGTGGAGACGTCACCCGGCCCGTGCGGGATGATGCTCCGATGCCGGAGCGCCAGTTGACCCCACCCGTGGCGGTGTGGGGCATCGAGCCGGACCGGCTGGAGACGTGCCTTCAGGTGCTGGCCGAGATCGACCGGCTGCCGGTCGATCATCCTGACGCCTTCCTAGTGCGGCAGGCGACAGCCGGGATCTTCAAGAGCATGAAGGTCCGTCGGCGCAAGGACCGGCAGCAGGCGGATCGAGAGATCACTGCGGCGACGGCGACAGCGGCGCCGGACCGCATCGATGACGAGACGCGAGGTATCGCGCTGACCGCGCCGACCGACGCGGGGAGCGTCGGCACGCTTCACCGTCCCCGTGCCTGCTACACCTGCAAGCGGCGCTACCACGAGGTGCACGCCTTCTATCACCAGCTCTGCCCGCCGTGCGCGGAGCTCAACTGGAGCCGGCGCGAGGCGCGCACCGACCTTACGGGCCGCCGGGCGCTGCTCACCGGCGGCCGGGCGAAGATCGGCATGCACATTGCGCTCCGACTGCTCCGCGACGGGGCGCACACGACGATCACGACGCGCTTCCCGACCGACGCCGTACGCCGCTTCACCGCCATGCCGGACAGCGAGGAGTGGATCCATCGGCTGCGGGTCGTGGGCATCGACCTGCGGGATCCGCAGCAAGTTGTCGCGCTCGCCGACACCGTTGCCGACCAGGGCCCGCTCGACGTGCTCATCAACAACGCCGCCCAGACCGTACGTCGTTCGCCCGGCTCGTATGCCCAACTTGTCGCGGCGGAGTCAGCACCGCTGCCCGACGTCGCGCTGCCCGACGTCGTGCTGCTCGGACGCACCGACCGAGCGCACGTGCCCGTCCTGTCCAGTGTCGGCGACGCCAGCGGGGCAGCCGAGATCACCGAGCTGTCTGGTCGCACGTGGAGCGCGCACGAGCTGACGGCACTCGCGCTGACCAGCGGCTCAGCCTCCCTCGACCGGGTCGCCGCGCAGACCGCGATCGACGCGGGCGGGTTGGTGCCCGACCTCGACGCGGTCAACAGCTGGACCCGGCGGGTGCATGAGGTTGATGCGCTCGAGCTGCTCGAGGTGCAGCTGTGCAACATCACGGCGCCGTTCATCCTGGTCAGCCGACTGCGCCCATCGATGGCTGCGTCAGCCGCCCGGCGTACCTACGTCGTCAATGTCTCCGCCATGGAAGGCCAGTTCACTCGCGGCTACAAGGCACCCGGCCATCCGCACACCAACATGGCGAAGGCCGCGCTGAACATGCTCACCCGGACCAGTGCTGAGGAGATGCTCACCGACGGGATCCTCATGACGAGCGTTGACACCGGCTGGATCACCGACGAGCGCCCGCACCCGACGAAGGCTCGGCTGGCCACCGAGGGATTTCACGCGCCGCTCGACCTGGCCGACGGTGCGGCGCGGGTGTACGACCCGGTCGTCCGCGGCGAGCTGGGCGAGGACCTCTTCGGCTGCTTCCTCAAGGACTACGCGCCTACCGCCTGGTAGCCAGCTCCTCGAGCCACGCGACAGCATTGTCCGCCGGGGGCAGCGCGGCGATGTCCGCAGCCACCCGCGCGGTCCCAGCGGGCGGCTCCGCCGCCAGCTCCCGGACGGCGGTGCCGACCCGCTCCCCGAGCTCAGGCCCTGGCGCGACGAGCCGCCCCGGTCGGGGTCGAGCCCGGCGAAGGCTCGCTGGGACAGCGTCGGGTTGACCGCGACGACGGGGATGCCGGCCGCCGCAGCGGCCAGGCGGACGGCGGGCTCGAAGCTCTCGTGCACGACGAGGTCGGGCGAGAAGGCGGCGACCGCCGCTTGAGCCCCGGGGAGCGCGAAGGTGGTGTTGAGCCGCCCGAAGATCTCGGAACCGAACAGCCACTTCACCTCTGCCTGCGCCAGCGAGGGCATCGTGGCGAACACAGCCAGCCGGTCGGGGTGGTCCGGCGGCACACCGTCGAAGGGGAGGTGCCGCAGGCCCTCCCGCTCGACCATCGGCGCGGCCTCGACCGGAGCGGCGCATGCGAGCTCGTGACCGGCGCGCAGCAGAGCTCGGGCGACTGGGAGCAGCGGCCGGAAGTGGCCCGCGCCTGAGGTGGTGCTCAACAGGACCCGCACGTTGGATCCCCCCGCGATCGTGGACGCCGAATCGATGATGGCAGATGCGCTGGTGGTGCATCGACGCAGGTGGAACCGACCAGACGTTGCGTCCTCCGGCGTACGGTGGCGTTGATGGTTGGGCTTCCGGGACGAGATCTGCTTCATGCCTTCGCCGTCATGTCCCGCGCCGGCATGGTCCGTCCGACCCGGCCGGATCGTCTGGCGGGCGCTGCGGCGGCACTGTTCCGTCATGGCTTCGGCCTGGCTGCCGGCGTCGCCGCGGGTGCCGCCCTGCACCCGGACCGCCCGGCCGTGATCGACGACGACGGGTCGATGACCTATGCCGAGCTCGACCGACTGGTCGACGCCGTTGCCGGATCGCTGGCTCGCCGCGGCGTGGGCCCGGACTTCCCGGTCGGGATTCTCTGCCGGAATCACCGAGGCTTCATCGCCACCATGGTCGCGGCCGGGCGACTCGGCGCCGACGTCGTCTACCTCAACACCGGATTCGCCGGGCCGCAGCTCGCGGACAGCGTTGAGGGGGAGCAGGTCGCGCTGCTCGTGTACGACGCCGATCTGCCTGCGGCAGAGACAGTGCCCGACATTGCCCGAGTGCCCGTCGACGTCCTCCTCGCCGACGCGGTGTCGCAGGCAGTGGTCCGCCCGACGAAGCCGCCGCGGACTGGTCGCCACGTCATCCTCACCTCCGGCACCACGGGCCGGCCCAAGGGGGCTGCCCGAGAGACCTCCAGCGCGGCCGCGGCCACGGTTCATCTGATTGAGACACTGCCGTTTCGCGCCGGACAGCGCACGCTGGTCGTGGCCCCGCTGTTCCACGCGTGGGGATGGGCGCACTTCTCGGTCGGCCTGGCGCTCGGCGCCACCTGCGTGCTGGATCGCGGCACTGACCCGCACCGCCTGGTCGAACGCATGCGCGCTGATGACGTCGATGTCCTGGTCACCGTCCCGTCGATCCTGCAGCGCCTGCTCGACGCTGACTGCGCCGGGCTGCCGTCGCTGCGCGCGGTAGCCGTCAGTGGCGCGCCGTTTTCAGCGGCGCTGGCCTCGCGCAGCCTCGCCACCTTCGGCGACACCTACAACTTGTACGGGTCCACCGAAGCGGGCTGGATCAGCGTCGCCGGACCGGAGGACCTCCGGGCGGCCCCGGGCTGTGCCGGTCGCCCTGTGCCCGGGGTGGCGGTGCGTCTCGTTGACAGCAGCGGTCGCGATGTTGCTGTCGGCGAGGTGGGTCGGATTGGCGTGGTCACCCAGGTCGCGGTGGCGGCGTACACCGACGGCTCTCGCACGCGGTACGACGGCGACGTGCAGGTGACCGGAGATCTGGGTCGCCTGGATTCCGCCGGCCGACTCTTCGTCGTCGGTCGCGCTGACGACATGGTCGTCTCCGGCGGAGAGAATGTGTACCCCGGTGAAGTCGAAGATCTGATAGCAGCTCATCCGGATGTGGCCGAAGTGGCTGTCGTGGGCGTGCCGGACGATGACTTCGGGCAGCGGCTGCGTGCAGTTGTCGTACGCCGGGCGGGGGCGTCGGTCAGTGAGGACGACGTGCGGAACCTCGTACGGCGCGAGCTAGCCCGGCACAAAGTGCCCCGCGATGTCGTCTTCGTGGACGCGCTGCCTCGCAACGTCGCCGGCAAGGTCGTCCGTCGCGACCTGCCATAGCGCGCGTCGTGCTACGAAACGCGCGTCGCGCTACGCCTCGGCCTCGGCGCGCGCCGCGACCGCACGCAGCGCTGTGGCGTAGACGTCGGTCGGCACAGGCGTCGTACCCAGGACGAAGGACGAGAACGCCACCCCGATCCGGCCGCGGGTGAAGGTCACCAAGGTCGCGGTGAACGTCAGGTTCTGGCCCGCCACGGCCGCGGCGATGTCGAGCTGCAGGCTCTTGGCGCCGGTGACCAGCGCACTGGCATCGGTCACCCTGGCCTTGACCGAGGTGACCGACCCACCGTCAGACGCGATCTCCTTGCCGAGGAGGTCAGCAAAGCTGGACTCCAGGCAGGTCGCTGCCTTGGGGTCGCCGAGCACCGCGATCTCGGCCTCCGCGTCCTTCGCGGTCGGGTAGAAGTCGACGCCGGACGACAGCTCCACATTGTCGGCGTTGGTGAAGTCGGGGCTGGAGATGTCATCTCCGGGATCGTCCGTCGGCAAGATCCCTACGCAGGCGAGGAACTGCTTCTCGAATTCCGCGTCGCTGTCGTCCTCCGGCTCGTCCGGGGTGCTCGTCCAGCCCGCGCCCAGGTCGGCGGCGTTGAGGTTGATCCGCCCCGCTGCGGCAGTATCGGCCGCCGGATCGACTGCTGCGGGCGCTGATGACTCGGTGTCCGACGATGCAGTATCCGACGAGGCCGATCCAGCGGCGCCGGTCGGCGCCGAGTCATCGGAACTGCAGCCCGCAAGGAGCAGAACGGACAGGGCCAGCGGCGCGGCGAGGCAGTGCAGTCGACGTGTCATGACGACGAGTATTGCGCGACGCGGCGCGGGATAGGCTCGACGCTCCCGACGCATCCGCGAGGTCCTCGTTGTTCGACACACTGTCCGACCGGCTAGAGACGGTCTTCACGAAGCTGCGCGGCAAGGGGCGGCTCTCCGATGAGGACGTCACCGCGACGCTTCGCGAGATCCGCATTGCGCTGCTCGAAGCCGACGTCGCGGTGTCCGTCGTCAAGGCGTTCACCGCGGCCGTCAAGGAGCGAGCCACCGGCGTCGAGGTGAGCCAGAGCCTGAACCCCGCCCAGCAGGTCATCAAGATCGTCAATGACGAGCTGGTCGAAATCCTCGGCGGCGAGACCCGCACCGTGCGGCTGGCCAAGAACCCGCCGACGGTGATCCTTCTCGCCGGACTGCAGGGGGCCGGCAAGACGACGGCGGCCGGCAAGCTCGGGAAGTGGCTCAAGGCCAAGGGCCACGCGCCGCTGCTCGTCGCGTGCGACCTCCAGCGTCCCAACGCCGTAGACCAGCTCGAAATCGTCGGCAAGCAGGTCGACGTCGCCGTCTTCGCGCCGGAGCGCGGAGCGAGCGAGGCGGCGTACGGCGGTGTTGTTCAGGAGCTGGGTCGGTCGGTAGGGGATCCGGTGCGCGTCGCGCGCGACTCGATCGAGCACGCCAAGCGACTCGGCTACGACGTCGTCGTCGTCGACACTGCGGGCCGCCTCGGCATCGACGAGGAGATGATGGGGCAGGCGTCCGCTATCCGTGACGCCGTCCAGCCCGACGAGATCCTCTTCGTCGTCGACGCGATGATCGGTCAGGACGCGGTGACGACCGCGCGCGCGTTCGCTGAAGGCGTCGGCTTCGACGGCGTCGTGCTCACCAAGCTCGACGGCGACGCCCGAGGTGGCGCGGCCCTGTCGATCGCGCAGGTGTGCGAGCGGCCGATCATGTTCGCCTCGACGGGGGAGAAGCTCGGCGACTTCGACGTCTTCCACCCCGAGCGGATGGCCTCGCGCATCCTCGGTATGGGTGACGTGATGACGCTGATCGAGCAGGCTGAGCAGCACTTCGACGCCGACCAGGCCGAGAAGATGGCGGCCAAGCTGACCGGCGGCGACGACTTCGACCTCGAGGACTTCCTCGAGCAGATGCTGCAGGTCAAGAAGATGGGTTCGCTCACCTCGATCCTTGGCATGCTCCCCGGGATGGGTCAGATCAAAGAGCAGCTCAACCAGATCGACGACGCCGACCTCGACCGCGTGGCCGCGATCATCCGGTCGATGACCCCGCAGGAGCGCCGCGACCCCAAGCTGATCAACGGCTCCCGCCGGCTGCGTATCGCCAAGGGCTCCGGCGTACCCGTCACCGAGGTCAACCAGCTCGTCGACCGCTTCTTCGAAGCCCGCAAGATGATGAAGGTGATGGCCGGTGGAATGGGCCTGCCGGGCATGCGCCGGCCGAAGAGCAAGAAGGGCAAGAAGGGCAAAGGCAAACGCGGCCCGTCCGGCCCGCCCGGTCTGCCCCCCGGCGGCTTTCCGGGGGGTCTCCCGCCCGGCTTCCCGCAGCTGCCCGGCGGCCACGGCCCCGCCCGCTAGCCCGAACCATGGCCGTCCCCAAGCCTGGAGCCGGGAAAAATCGGTCATGGTTCTGGTGGCAGGACCCGGGTCGGCAGGGCCGGTTTCCGCCGTACGGCGGAGATCTGGCACACTGGAGGCTCGCTCGTCCCGCTCGTCGTGGCCCTCTACCCACCTCGGGCGGCACCCGCATGACCGCGCCACAGCGGACCCACCCGCTCAGCGCGAGACGCACCACCCCAACTCGAGGAGCACTCCGCACGTGGCCACCAAGATCAAGCTGATGCGCCTGGGCAAGATGCGCGCGCCCTACTACCGCGTCGTCATCGCCGACAGCCGGACCAAGCGCGACGGCCGTTCGATCGAGACGATCGGCAAGTACCACCCGAAGGAGGACCCCTCCTTCATCGAGATCGACGGCGAGCGCGCCGCCTACTGGCTCGGTGTCGGCGCGCAGCCGACCGAGGCCGTGCAGGCGCTGCTGCGCGTGACTGGCGACTGGCAGAAGTTCAAGGGCGAGCCCGCGCCGCCGCCCATGCTGGTCAAGGAGGCCAAGGTCGACAAGTTGGTGACCTTCGAGGCCGCTGCCAAGGGCGGCGCCGAGGCTGAGCTCGCCGAGGAGAAGCCGGCCAAGAAGGCCAAGACTCCTAAGGCCGAGACCCCCAAGGCCGAGAAGGCCGACGCTGCGACGACCGATGCTGCGACGAACGACGCTGCGACGAACGACGCTGCGACGAACGATGCTGCGACCACCGATGCGGCGACCACCGATGCGGCGACCACCGATGCGGCGACGACTGATGCGGCGACGGCCGAGGCAGCTGACGCGCCGCCTGCTGAGCCTGCGGCCGAGTCAACCGATGCGGCGCCCACCGACGCGGCAGCCGCGCCAGCCGCGCCAGCCGCTGAATCAGCTACCGAGGCGCCCACCGAAAGCGCTGAGTAGGTGCTCGAGAACGCTCTCGAGCACCTGGTCCGGGGGATCGTCGAGCACCCGGACGACGTGCAGGTCGAGCGCAGCAGCGGCCGGCGGGGTACTACGTTGGAGATCCGCGTTCACCCCGACGACACCGGGAAGGTGATCGGCCGCAACGGCCGCACGGTCAAGGCTCTGCGGACCGTCATCAACGCCGTCGGCGGCCGGGGCATCCGGGTCGACGTCCTCGACGCGGACGAGCGCCGGTAGTCACCGCCGTGCAGCTCGTCGTGGGCCGCATCGGCAAGGCGCACGGCGTCCGCGGGGAGGTCAGCGTCGACGTGCGCACCGACGATCCGGAGCGGCGCTTCGCCGTTGGATCGCGACTCGACACCGACCCGGACATGGGCGCCCTCGAGATCGTCGGAGTGCGACCGCACCATGGACGGCTCCTCGTCGCCTTCCATGGAATCGGTGACCGTAACGAAGCCGAAGCGCTCCGCGGCGCGCTGCTCGTCGTCGACTCGGCCACGGTCGGCGAGGCAGGTCCCGGCGAGTTCTGGACGCACGAGCTGGTCGGCTTGCGGGTCGAGCTGACCGACGGCTCGCCGCTCGGCGAGCTGACTGAGGTCGTCAGCACGCAGGGCGCGGACTTGCTCGCGATTCGGCGTGATGACGGCCGTGAGCTGCTGGTCCCCTTCGTCGCCGCCCTCGTACCCACGGTCGACATCGCGGCAGGTCGGGTCGTCGTCGATCCGCCCGAGGGCCTCCTCGACCTCGACGCCATCGCACCCACGGCCTAGGTCCGCGCGTGCAGATCGATATCGTCACGATCTTCCCCGAGTACTTCACGCCGCTCGACGTGTCGCTGCTCGGCAAGGCTCGGGAGCGCGGCCTCGTCGACATCCGGGTGCACAACCTCCGGGTGCAGACCGCCGACGTCCATCACACGGTCGACGACGCGCCGTTCGGCGGGGGACCGGGCATGGTGATGAAGCCCGAGCCCTGGTACGCCGCCCTGCAGGCCGTCGTCGACGCCGGCGGTCCGCCCGACGCCGCGCGGCCTCGGGTCGTCGTACCGACGCCGAGCGGACGGCCGCTCACGCAGGCATTGGTGGCCTCCCTCGCTGCAGAGCCGTGGCTGGCGATCCCCTGCGGTCGGTACGAGGGGATTGACCGGCGCGTGCTCGACGCCTGGGCCGACGACGAGGTCTCGCTCGGCGACTACGTGCTTGCCGGCGGAGAGGTGGCGGCGCTGGTGATTGTCGAGGCCGTCACCCGGCTGATGCCGGGAGTGGTCGGAAATGCCGAGAGCGTGGCCGACGACAGCCACACCACCGGTCTGCTCGAAGGGCCTGTCTACACCCGACCTGCCTCGTGGGATGGTCGTGACGTGCCGGCTGTCCTCCTCTCTGGTGACCACGCTGCGATCGCCCGGTGGCGGCGCGACGAGGCGCTGCGTCGTACCGCAGCGATGCGCCCCGAGCTGCTCGACCGGCTCGACCTCACCGCCCGCGACCGCGAGGTGCTGCCGGACGGGTTTTGAGCCCCTGACCGGAGCTGTGGCAGACTAGGCGGCTGCGCCCGCCGTACGGCGACGCTCCCCGCGTTACTCGCGCCCGGCCCGTTGCCGCGTGCCCCGAGGAAAGTGACCGTCATGCAGACTCTCGACAGCGTCGACGCCGCATCCCTGCGCAGCGACGTCCCCGACTTCCGGCCGGGCGACACGCTCAAGGTGCACGTCCGTGTCGTGGAGGGCAACCGCGAGCGCGTCCAGGTCTTCCAAGGCGTCGTGATCCGTCGTCAGGGCGGCGGCATCCGGGAGACCTTCACCGTACGCAAGGTCAGCTTCGGCGTCGGCGTCGAACGCACGTTCCCGGTGCACACGCCGATCATCAGCAAGATCGAGGTCGTCGTCCGGGGCGACGTACGGCGGGCCAAGCTGTACTACCTCCGCGACCTCCGCGGCAAGAAGGCCAAGATCAAGGAGAAGCGCGACGCAGTCGTCCGACAGGACGACGCCGCCAAGGCGTAGCCGCTGCTCACGTCTAGTCTTCTCGCATGGTCGACGACCCGAGCCCCGAGGGCTCTCCACCTGAGCCTCGGTCCCCCTTCCCGGCCGAGCCGTTCCCGACGGTGATGCCAGAGGACCCGCCCCGGCTGCCGGCGGAACCCGAGCCGTACGTCCCGCCGATGGCCTACACCCCGCCGGTGCCGCGGCCCCCGACGTACGCCGTGTCCTCCGATCGGGCACTCGACGGCGACCTCGCGCGTTCTCCGTGGTCAGAGGAGCCGGCGGCCATTGGGCCGCAGGCTCCCGACGGTGGCGCCATACCGGTGCTCGCCGCGCCGGCCGAGGAGGACGCCACGACCACCGCGATGACCGACGACGATGCGCCACTCGCCGCTCCGCCGCCGAAGGTCAAGAAGAAGCAAGGCTCATTCCTGCGCGAGCTGCCGGTGCTGCTGGTGATTGCGTTCGCGCTGGCGTTGCTCATCAAGGCATTCCTGATCCAGGCGTTCTTCATCCCGTCTGGGTCCATGGAGAACACCCTGCAGATCAAGGACCGGGTGTTGGTCAACAAGCTGGTCTACCGATTCCGCGACATCCACCGCGGCGAGATCGTCGTCTTCAACGGCCTCGACTCCTTCACACCGGAGACGACTGTCGCGCCCCCGGCTAACGCGTTCGACAGCGGACGGCGCAAGGTGCTTCAGGCGCTCGGTCTCGGCACGCCGGGAGAGAAGGACTTCATCAAGCGGGTGATCGGGATCCCGGGCGACACGGTGGCCTGCTGCGACCAAGGCCGGGTCACTGTCAACGGTGAGGCCATCGAAGAGCCGTATGTCTTCGAGAACGACGAGCGGGAGTTCGGTCCCGAGGTGGTGCCGGAAGGCAAGCTCTTCGTGATGGGGGACCATCGCGGTGCGTCGGACGACTCGCGGGCCAAGGGCACCGTGCCGTCGGACAAGGTGATCGGTCGGGCCTTCGTCATCATCTGGCCGCCGGACAATTTCAAGGGTCTCAAGGTGCCGCCACAGCTCGAGGGCAAGAAGGGCGCGCAGGGAATGAGATCCGAGCCTCTGTCGACGACGCCGTGGTCATTAGCGGCCCTCCCGCCTGTGCTTGGACTCGTCGGCGCGGTGCCGCTTCACGTGATGCAGCGGAAGGTGCGCCGACGATGGCGTCACCGCCGCGGCGGGGCGTGACCGCAACGGCACTTCCCCGCCGTACCTCGGGCACCCCCACCGCTACCGCGGTACGTCGTGATGCCGGGCTCTGGGGATACGAGCGGGCGCTACGGCGCAGCGGCTTCGTCCACATTGCCGGCGCGGACGAGGCCGGCCGAGGGGCGTGCGCCGGCCCCCTCGTCGCGGCTGCCGTGCTCTTGCCGGACGGCAAGCGAGGTCACGTGCCAGGCCTCGCGGACTCCAAGCTGCTCACCGCGGCGGCCCGGGAGCGGGTCTACGCCCAAGTGATCCGTAGAGCGGTGGCCTGGCGCGCCGTCGTCGTACCAGCGGCCGACGTGGACCGCCTTGGGCTGCACCGCTGCAATGTCGCCGCGATGCGACGTGCTCTCGCCGTGCTCGAGCCCGCTCCGGAGTACGTGCTCACCGACGGCTTCCCGGTGCGTGGCCTTGGTGTGCCAGGCCTGGCGATGTGGAAGGGGGATCGCGTCGCGGCCTGCATCGCGGCGGCGAGCGTCGTGGCGAAGGTGACTCGGGATCGCATGATGGTCGAGATGCATGACGTGTACCCGGCGTACAACTTCGCCCGGCACAAGGGCTACGGCACCGCAGAGCACGCTGCCGCTCTCCGCGAGCACGGCCCCTGCCCGGAGCACCGGCGCAGCTTCGCCAACGTGCGCGATGATGGCAGTCTCGTCGACATCGATGAGTGTCCCGAGCTCGAGGAGAACCTGTAAGTGAGTGCCGAGGACCTCGAGAAGTACGAGACCGAGATGGAGCTTCAGCTCTATCGCGAGTACAAGGACGTCGTCGGGCTCTTCACCTACGTCGTGGAGACCGAGCGGCGTTTCTACCTGTGCAACTCGGTGGACCTGCAGGTGCGCAACGCCGACGGCGAGGTCTTCTTCGAGGTGTCCATGGCCGACGCGTGGGTCTGGGATATGTACCGCCCGGCGCGCTTCGTGAAGAACGTCCGCGTGGTGACCTTCAAGGACGTCAACGTCGAAGAACTCGCCAAGAGTGATCTCGAGATCGGCGGATAGCGTTCGTGGGGTTCAACGCGACGCGCCGATACCGCGGACCTCGCACCACCGACATCGCGATCCTGCTCGCCGGCGTCGTCATCATCGGCGGCGCGCTGTTGTGGGCCTTCGGCATTCTCTGAGTGGGCGCGGGTAGACCTGTCGTATACCGACACAGGAGGTCACCGTGAGCGTCAGCCCTGAGACCGCGCCAGAAGCAGTTGACCCAGCATCGCCCGATGACCCAGCACTGCCCGATGACCCAGCACTGCCCGATGACCCAGCACTGCCCGATGACCCAGCACTGCCCGATGACCCAGCACTGCCCGATGACCCAGCACTGC
>Ga0136633_1002026_pt1 | contig 14347 bp, 15 predicted proteins | sample AntDrymeUQ832206_2_FD_105494 | JGI IMG/M metagenome (GOLD analysis project Ga0136633, IMG submission 105494) | Polar desert sand microbial communities from Dry Valleys, Antarctica - metaG UQ83 (22.06) | ecosystem: Environmental > Terrestrial > Soil > Desert | place: Antarctica: Dry Valley... | reverse complement strand
GGATTCCACGCGCGACACATATGACTGGCTGGTGCCGCCGCGCACCGCCAGCGCCCCCTGGCTCACCGGGCCCCGCAGCCGTGCCAGCAACTTTCCGAAACGGGTCATACCAGAAGTGGTATCCATACCAATCATGGTATCGGGACGCCGCTGAGAGGCCGAGTACCCCCAGGGAGAGTTGAACTCCCGCTTCCGGCGTGAAAGGCCAGCGTGCTAACCGCTACACCATGGGGGCCGGGTAGGACGGCGACAGCTTAGGCCAGCCGTTGCCCACGCTCGGCGCCGGCTGACGGACCGGCGCGACGCGCGAATACCCCCGGCAGGGTTCGAACCTGCGACCGTCGGATTAAAAGTCCGCTGCTCTGACCAGCTGAGCTACGGGGGCACGGTCGCGGATCGTAGTCCCCGGCGGCGCACGGGACGCCCGAGGTTTCTCTAAGCTGCCCATGTGAACGTCAACGCGCCACAGGGGGCCCGTCGGCGGCGGAGGACGCCGGAGGAGGCGCAGGGCGAGATCATCGCCGCTGCCGAGGCGCTGCTGCGCGAACGCCCCTTCCGCGAGCTGACCGTCGACGAGGTGATGCGTCGGACCGAGCTGTCGCGTCCCTCGTTCTACGTCTACTTCCGCGACCGGCACGAGCTGGTGCTTCGGGTGGTCCAGCATCTCTTCGGCGCGCTCGTCGTTCCGTCGATGCAGTGGTTCGAGGACGGGAGGGAGGAAGACCTCTACGCCGCGCTGCACGGCGTGGTGCAGGTGTACGGCGAGCATTCGCACGTGATGCGCGCGCTCGCCGACGCGGCGGCGGACGACGTTGCCGTGGAGGCCGCCTACAACCAGCTCGTGACGGCCTTCATCGACCTCACTCAGGCCAAGCTCGAGGTGGAGGGGGCAGCCGGCCGGGCCGACGTGCCCGACCCACTCCAGGTCGCCACGGCGATCGTCTGGATGGCCGAGCGCTACCTGTACCTGAGCTTCCGGGCGGATTCGCCGCCGCCGTGCGACGTGATCGCCGACGTCCTGCACACCGTCTGGGTGCGGACGATCTACGCGCGCCGCTAACTCTCGTCGACCACGGCTTGGAGGTAGGCCCCGAGCGCCGCCGAGGAGGCCGCGAGCAGCCCGACACCGCAGACGCCGAGCCGCGGCAGCCCGTCGCGGGCGCGCACCGTCGCCACGAAGTCCACGAGATCGGCGGCGGTGCCGGCACGCAGCCACACCCGGGCGCCGTCGCCGCGCCACAGTGCGCCGGCTGCGCCCACGCCCAGCGCCAGGTCGCGGATCCCGAGCGCGGCGGTCAGCGCCTGTACGCTCGGCCGGTCGGCGTCGCGGCCGACCCACCCCGAGACCGCCCGCCGGGGCGCGAGGACGAGCGCCGTCCCGATGGCGACGCGGCCGAGGGCCTGGACGCGGGCGAGACTCTGCGGATCCACCAAGTCCTCCTAGTGCTTGAAGTGGCGGCGGTGGGTGAAGACCATCGCGACCCCCGCGGCGTCGGCGGCGGCGACCACCTCGGCGTCGCGCATCGAGCCGCCGGGCTGGATGACGGAGGTGACGCCGGCCTCGATGGCGAGCTGGGGGCCGTCGGCGAAGGGGAAGAAGGCGTCGGAGGCCATCGCGCCTCCGCTCAGGTCGGCGCCGGCCGCCTGCGCCTTCTCGACCGCGATGCGCACGGAGTCCACCCGGCTCATCTGACCCGCGCCGATGCCGACCGATGCGAGGTCCCGTGACAGGACGATGGCGTTGGAGCGCACGTGCTTGCAGACCTTCCAGCCGAACAGCATCTCGCCCCACTCGGCCTCGGTCGGCTTGCGCTCGGTCGCGACCTCCATCGACGTCCGGTCCTCGAGGTCGATGTCGCGGTCCTGCACGAGCAGTCCACCCATGACGCGCTTGAAGTCGCGCTCGACGACGTTCGGCCGCCGGCGCTCGTTGTCCTCGAGAATGCGCAGCTTCGGCTTGGTGCAGAGGATCTCGAGTGCATCGTCGGTGATCTTCGGCGCGAAGACGATCTCCGCGAACTGCTTCACGAGGACCCCTGCCAGCTCGGCGTCGACCGGCCGGTTGAGGCAGATGACACCGCCGAACGACGACATCGGATCGCAGGCGAAGGCGCGCTCATAGGCCTTTACGGCGGTCGCGCCGACGGCGCATCCGCACGGGTTGTTGTGCTTGATGATCACGCACGCGGGCAGCTCGAACTCGCTGACGAGCTGCCGCCCAGCGTTGAGGTCGAGCAGGTTGTTGAACGACAGCTTGTTACCGCCGAGCTGCCGCACCATCGAAAGAACGTGCATGCGCGCTCCGACCTGCGCGTAGTAGGCGGCGCGCTGGTGCGGGTTCTCCCCGTAGGAGAGGTCGAGCACCTTCTCGTAGGCGTTCATGAGGATGTTCGGGAAGTCGTCCCGGCGCTCGGCGAACCAGCGCGCGATCGAGGTGTCATAGCGGGCGGTGTAGGCGAACGCCTCGGCCGCCAGGCTCTCGCGCGTCTGCAGCGACAGCCGGCAGTCGGCGTCGCGGAGCTCCTGCAGAACGGCGTCGTAGCTCTCGGGAGATGTGACGACGGCCGAGAAGCCGAAGTTCTTCGCGGCGGCCCGGACCATGGTCGGGCCGCCGACGTCGATGTTCTCGATGATCTCCTGCTCGTCGGCGCCGCGGCGGCTCGCGACGGTTTCGAACGGATAGAGGTTCACGCAGAGGAGGTCGACGAACTCGATCCCGTGCTCCTCGGCGGCGACCATGTGCGCCGGCAGGTCGCGGCGGGCCAGGACGCCCGCGTAGAGCTTCGGGTGCAGTGTCTTGACACGGCCGTCCATGATCTCCGGAAAGCCGGTGAAGTCGTCGATCGTGCGCACCTGCAGGCCGGCCTCGGTCAGCGTGGCGGCGGTGCCGCCGGTCGAGACGAGCTCGACGCCCATGTCGGTGAGCCCCCGGGCGAAGTCGACGACGCCCGTCTTGTCGGAGACGGACAGCAGGGCCCGGCGGATGCGCACGTCGCCTGGCTGGGTCATCGGAGCTCCGCGGGCACGGGCGGCAGGCTATCGAGCGGAGTCAGCCGACGATGACGCGGCGTGCGTGAGCGCGATCACGGCGGACCGCATCGCGCGCAAACGCCAGGACCGCGCCGCACAGCAGCTCGTGCTCCACGGGCCGCAGCGCCTCCCTCACCTGCTCCGGCTCGGTCGCATCGAGGAGCTCGACGGCCCGCTGCGCGAGGATGGAACCCGTGTCCACCCCGCCGTCGACGAGGTGGACAGTGACGCCGAACACCTTGACGCCGTAGGCCAGCCCCTGCTCGATCGCCTGCAGGCCGGGGAAGGCGGGCAGCAGCGCCGGGTGGACGTTCACCACCCGGTCGGGGAAGCGCCCGAGGAACTCCGGTGTGACGAGCTGCATGTAGCCCGCGAGGACGACGAGCGAGGCGCCTGCGGCCTCGAGCCAGTCGGCCATCGCCACGTCGCGCGCGGTGCGGTCGGCGAATGCCGAGACAGGGAAGGCGTGTGTCGCGACGCCCGCCGCCTGGGCCCGCGCGAGTGCACGGGCCTGGGGCTTGTCGGACCCGACTCCGACCACCTGCACGCCGTCGTGACCGTGCAGGCGGTCGAGGATGGCCTGCAGGTTGCTGCCCTCGCCCGAGGCCAGCACCCCGACCCCGAGGCTCACGCTTGCTCCAGCTTCGGGAAGCGCCCGCCCGTGGAGCGCAGGGTCCCCGCCTGCAGAAGCTCGTCCACGCGCGCGAGGACCGCGTCGGCGCGCAGGTGGGCGAAGGTGCCGTACTGCGGCAGTCCGTCGTAGGCGTGCTCCTTGATCACCTTGGAGCGGCCGCCGCGCAGGACCTCGACGCAGCGGGTCCGGCCGACGGCCGGCTCGGCCGAGGAGACGACGGCGAGGATCGCGTCGTCGAGCCCCTCTCCGGTCGCCCCCCCCGCGGGACGGGCGCTCAGCTGGCCCGGGCGCCGCAGCCCCGGCGTCGAGCCGGAGGCGGCGGGGGCCGGGCCGATGACCGGCCGCACCGACGGATCGCAGACGTCGCAGCACGGGACGCCGGCTTCCGGCGCAGGCGCGGCAGGATCCCCGAAGTGCCGCAGGACCCCGGCGCGGCGGCACGCGGCGCCCTCGACCCATGCCCACACGGACCGGTACTGCCGCCAGCGCGCCTTCGTCCCCTCCTGCGCGGACACGCGGCTGAGCGAACGCGCGCGCGCGTCCCACTCGCCGACCACGCGGCCGAGCAGACGGTCCGGCGGTGACGGCGACGGCTGAATCACGCCCGCGCGCGCAAGGTGCCCGAGGATTGCCCGGATCGCGTCGTCGGCCTCGCCGCCGCCGGGTCCGCCCCGGCCGCCGCGGCCGCGTCCGCCGCGGGCGGTGCCGTCGGCCACGATCGCCGACAGCTCGCCGAAACCGATGTCGTAGCGCCCGTCGGCCGCGCGCGAGAGCAGCCGCCGGGCGACGATCTCGATCAGCTCGTCGCCCACCGTCGAGCGCTCGATGAAGAACACGTGCAGTCCCTTGTCGCGCGAGCAGGCGAAGAGCAGTGCTCGGCCCGGGGCGCCGTCGCGGCCGGCGCGGCCGGCCTCCTGGTACCAGGCCTCGAGCGATCCCGGCACGGACTCGTGGCAGACCGTGCGCACATCCGCCTTGTCCACGCCCATCCCGAAGGCGTTCGTGGCGACCACGACCTGCACCTCACCGCCCATGAACCGCCGCTGGGCCTCCGCTCGGACGTCGCGAGGCAGGCCCGCGTGGTAGGCGATGACCGGGATGTCGAGCACGCGAGAGAGCCTTTCGGAGAGCTTGTCGCATTCCGCCCGGGTGCCCGCGTAGACGATGGCCGGCCGCGACGCCGGGTCTTCGAGTGCCGTCGCGATGCCGCGGTGCACCGCCTCCTTCGTGGAGCACGGGACGACGCCGAAGGTGAGATTGGGCCTGTCGAACCCCGTCGCCACCCGCACCGGATCGCGCAGCCCGAGCCGCGTCACGATGTCGTTGGCCACCTGCGGAGTGGCGGTCGCCGTCGAGGCGACGATCGCTCTCGCACCGAGCCAGCGCGCCGCGTCGGCGAGGCGGAAGTAGTCCGGGCGGAAGTCGTGCCCCCACTGCGAGACGCAGTGGGCCTCGTCGACGACGAACAGGCCGATGCGAGCCTGCCGCAGGCGCTCGGCGAAACCGGGTGACGAGAAACGCTCCGGCGCGACGTAGAGCAGGCGCAGGTCTCCGCGCACCGCGGCTTCCACAGCCCTGCGATTCGTCGACGCGTCCTGCTGGGCGTTGATCTGGGCGACGCGTCCCGGCGCAACGCGCGCCACCGCCTCGACCTGATCCTGCATGAGCGAGACGAGCGGGGAGACGACGAGTGTCAGGTCTTCGCGCATGAGCGCCGGCAGCTGGTAGCAGAGCGACTTGCCCGAGCCCGTCGGCATCACGACGAGGACGTCGCGGTCGGCCACCGCCGCGTCGATCGCCTCCCGCTGGCCGCGACGGAATGCCGGGAATCCGAACAGTTCCTCCAGCGCCTCCACCGGATCCGACGACGAGGCGACGGGCGCGGGGGGTGGCAGGCCGAGCCCGGGAAGGGTCGGGACGTCGTCGGCGAGGCTCTGCAGGGTCACGGGCGTCCGACCATAGCGACGCCTCCGGCGCCGCTCGCACCCCTGCGAAGCCTCTCCGTGCAAAGGGCGCAAAGTCGGCACAGGAGGTGCAGGATCACCGCAGAGAGCGCGACGGATGCGCCCGCTGCGACGCCCGCGTGGAACGAGATGAGCAGCCCCGCCAGGCCGGCGACCATGGCGAAGACCGCGGCCAGCAGGAGCGCCGGGACGAGTCGCCTGGTGACGGCAAGCGCCGCGGTTGCCGGGGCGATCAGCAGCGCGACGACGAGCAGGTTTCCGAGCCCCTGCACCGCCACTGCCGTGGTGATCGCCAACAGCACCAGCACGAGCGGCGCCGCGGGACCCGGCCGCGCATCGAAAGCAGCCGCCGTCAGCCGGCGGTGCAGCGCGCCGAGCGCCCCCGCCACGCCCACCGCGAGCGCGGCCGCAGCGAGCACGTCCGACCTCGTCACCCCCAGCAGATCACCGAAGAGGACCTCCTGCAGCCGAGTCGGGACGTCGGGAACGAGCGCGAGCATCGTTCCGAGGCCGAACAGCCCCGTCACGGCGATCGCGACCGCCGTGTCGGGACCAAGGCGCTCGTCGCGCGCGGCGAGCGCCATCGCCCCCGCCGCGACAAGGAGCCCGCCGACGCCGCCGGCCAGCAACGGCGCTCCGATCAGGACCGCGATCACCAGCCCCGGCAGCATCGCGTGAGCGAGCGACTCGGCAGCGTAGGCCTGGCGAAAGGAGACGACCCAGACCCCGAGCGGGCCGCACGCCACGGAGAGCAACAGGATCTCGGCCAGCGCGCGCTGCTGGATGCCCGTCCCGAAGGCGTCGGCCAGCCAGCCCGGCATCAGTGCGCGTGGTGGTCGACGGCCACCGCAAGCCCGCCGCCTTCGAGCACGATCAGCTCGGACCCGTAGGTCGCCGCAAGAACCTCGGGGGTCAGCACCTCCGCGGGCGGGCCGTAGGCGATCTGGCGGTGGTGCAGGCAGAGGACGCGGTCGAAGCGGCGCGCCTGGTTGATGTCGTGCCCCGCGAAGAGGATCGTCCGCCCCTCGTCGCGCAACTCCTGGAGCAGGGCCTCGATCCTGGCCGCCGAGACGGCGTCGACACCGGACAGCGGCTCGTCGAGCAGCAGCAGTTCCACGTCCTGCACGAGTGCGCGGGCCAGCAGGACCCGCTGGCGCTGGCCGCCCGACAGGGTGCCGAAGGCGTCCTCCGCCCGGTCCGCTAGATCGACGCGGTCGAGCGCCGCGAGCGCCGCCGCACGGTCGGCGCGCGCGAGGCGCCGGTACCAAGGCGTGCGCCCGTAGGCCCCCATCAGCGCGACGTCGAGGGCGGTCACGGGGAAGTCGAGGCGGGTCCGGTCGAGCTGGCGCACGTGCGCCGCCGGCACGGCGGTGACCTGCCCGGAGCGGACAGGGAGCTCGCCGAGGATCCCATGCAGCAGCGTCGACTTCCCGCCGCCGTTGGGACCGAGGACGCCCACGATCTCCCGCGGCCCGGCCGTGAAGCTCACGTCCTCGATCGCCGGCGTTCCCGCGACGTAGCCTCCGCTGAGCCGGTGCACGTCGAGGTGACTCACCGCCGCACCACCGCCACCACGGCGAACACGCCCGCGCCGGTCACGGCCAGCGCGGCGCCCGGTCCGACGTCCAGCGCACGCGACAGGGCCAGCGCGGCGACGCCCTCGGCCATCCCGAGCGCAACCGCCACGGCCTGCAACGTCCCCAGGCGGGTGGTCACGAGGCGTGCTGTCGCCGCGGGCAGGACGAGCGCCGCCGTCACGAGAAGCGCACCCACCGCGGCGAGCGCGACGACCACGGCGGCGGCGATCAGCGCCAGCAGGACCCGGTAGCCGGCGGCCGCCCGCACACCGAGCGACGCCGCGCCTTCGGGGTCAAAGCTCCCGGCCGCCCAGGTCCGCCGCAGCGCGGCGTCGGCCGCGAGCGCGAGCACCGCCATGCCACCCGTCAGCCACAGGTCGAGGTCCGACAGCCCGAGCAGCGAGCCGAAGAGCAGCCGGTCGACCCCGCTTCCGGAGCCGTAGACGTCGGAGGCGAGGATGATCCCGATCGCCAGGGCGGCGACGAGCAGCAGAGCGGTCGTGGCGTCGGCCCCGGCCCGCCCCTCGCGGCCGCCACCTCGGACGCCGCCGGCGAACCCGAGGCCGGTCGCGAGCGCTACGGGTTGCGCGGGCACCCCCCACGCGTCCGCCAGGACGAGTCCGGGGAAGGTGGCCGTGCCGACCGCGTGGCTGAAGAAGGCGAGGCGGCGCAGGACGATCCAGCTGCCGAGCACGCCGCCGGGGACGGCCAGCAGGACGAGCTCGAGCAACGCGCGCTGCATGTACGGGGCGTCGAACACGTCAGAAATCGCAGTCCGCGCCGACGCTCGCGAGAATCGCGCGTGCATTGAAGGCGGTCGCCTTCAGGTAGGTGTCGCCCGGTGACCCCTTCGGCCCCAGCGTGTCGGCGTAAAGCGCCTCACCGACCTCCGCGCCCGCCTCGTCGGCGATCGCCTGCTCGACGTCGGCCGGAACCGAGGTCTCGGGGAAGATCGTCTTCACGCCTGCCTGGCGGACGTCCTTGACAAGGCGGGACAGATCAGCGGACGAGGGTTGTGCCTGCGTCGAGTTCGAGGGGATGACGGTGCCGACCACACTGAACCCGTAGCGCTCCGCGAACGGCCCCAGCGCGTCATGGGTGGTGACGAGCACGCGCTGCGCGCCGGGCACGCGAGCCGCGCAGCGCTCGATGGCCGCGTCGAGCCGCCGGATTCGCTCGGTGTAGGGCGTCGCATCGACGCCCGCGACCGTGGCGACCGAGCTCGCCGCCTCCGCGGCGGCCCGCGGATCGTGCCACCAGTGCGGGTCCTCCCGGTCACCCTTCAGGACCACGAGCGCGCCGTCGAAGCCGGAGCTCTCGATCGCCTCGTCGACCCACTCGTCGAGCTCGCCGCCCGAGCGGACGACGAGGTCTGCCCCGGCCAGCGCCTCGAGATCGTCCGGCCGCAGCTCGTAGTCGTGCGGGTCCGCGCCGGGCGGGATCAGGCCCCGCACCTCGAGGCCGGTCGCAGCGCGTGCGATGTCGGCCGCCTGGGTCGTCGTGGCGACGATCCGCTTACCCAGCTCGCCGGCCGGTGGCTCGTCCGCGCAGCCGGAGGCGAGGGTCCCGAGCAGCAGGAGCAGGGAGAGAAGACGCACGGCTGCAGATGATAGTGAGAACCGTTCTCGACGTCGTCTAGACTGTGGGCATGGAGTGGAGCGAGCACGCACGGCGGGAACTGAGCCGCCGCGGCCACCGCACCGGCGGCGCCCGGGACGCCGTCATCGACCTGCTCGCGGGACAGCGCTGCTGCCTCAGCGCGCAGGCCATCCACGCCCGGCTGAGCGGCGACGGACGTGCCGTGGGCCTCGCCAGCGTGTACCGCGCGCTCGAGACGCTGACCGGCCTCGGCCTCGTCCACCGGCTCGACGTCTCCGGCACGGCGGCCTACGAGCCCGCCGATCCCGCCGGCCACCACCACCACCACATGATCTGCAGCGAATGCGGAGCGGTCGGGGCATTCGAGGACGACCGCCTCGAGCGGGCCATCCACGCGCTCGGCGAGCAGCTCGGCTACCGCGTCGACGCGCACGACGTCGTACTGCGCGGCGCCTGCCCGGACTGCGCCTGAGCGGCCCTGCCTTTACTCCCAGGCCGGTATTGTAAAGGCGATGTCGAAGGTCTCGTCCAAGAACCAGGTCACCCTGCCGGTCGCCGCGATGCGAGCGGCCGGGCTGCGCGCAGGCGACGAGGTCACGGTGCGACCGATCGGCAACGGCGAGGTCGTGGTCGCAGCTCGCGCCTCTCGGGTACGGCGTCACGCCGGGATCGCATCGGGCCTCTATCGCGAAGGTGAACTCGACCGACTCCGGGAAGAATGGGGGCGCTGATCCTCGACGCGAGCGTCGTCATCGGCCTCCTCGATACAGCCGACGCGCACCATGCGAAGGCGATCGACGACGTCGAGGCCGGCGACCGGCGCGGAGAGACGCTCCTGATGCCCGCGAGCGCGTACAGCGAAGCACTCGTCGCGTTCGCACGAGCGTCCCGTCTCGGCGAGGCGCGCGACGCGATCGCCGCGATGGGCATCTCCATCGCCCCGCTGACCGCGGGCATCGCCGAGACGGCCGCAGAGCTCCGCGCACGCCACAAGACGCTGCGCCTCCCGGACGCGATCGTCCTGGCAACGGCACGCGAGCTCGACGCACGGATCCTGAGCTACGACCGCCGCCTGGCGAAATTCGCGGCTACCGACGGGATCGCCGAATAGGCCTCACGCCGGAACGGGCGACGACACGAGCGGGAGCTCGAACGCGTCCTTGGCCTGCGCCTCGCCCTCGGTGTCCGGCAGCGGGTAGTCGCCGGAGAAGCAGGCGTCGCAGTGCGTGGCGCGGGTGCCCTGGATCGCCTCGTAGACGCCCTCGAGGGACAAATATGCGAGCGAGTCGGCCGCGAGCTCCTTGGCGATCTCGTCGATCGTCAGGCCGTGCGCGATCATCTCCTCGCGCGTGCTCATGTCCACGCCGTAGTGGCAGGGGTTGCGGATCGGCGGCGCCGAGATCCGCAGGTGGACCTCGAGCGCGCCCGAGTCGCGCAGCATCTGGACGATCTGGCGCGTGGTGTTGCCGCGCACGATCGAGTCGTCCACGACGACGAGGCGCTTGCCGGCTACGGACTCGGGCAGCGGGTTGAACTTCAGGCGTAGGCCGTGCTTGCGCAGCTCCTGGCCGGGCTGGATGAAGGTGCGCGCGACGTAGCGGTTCTTGACGAAGCCGTCGTCCTGCGGAATCCCCGATGCGCGGGCGAAGCCCCGGGCGGCCGCGTTTCCGGAGTCGGGCACCGCGATCACGAGGTCCGCCTCGACCGGCGCTTCACGCGCGAGGATCTCCCCCATCCGCGACCGCGACCCCTGCACGACCTTGCCCTCGAGGCGGGAGTCCGGGCGGGCGAAGTAGATGTGCTCGAAGACGCAGAACGCCTTGCGCTCGCCCTCGACCACCATCCGCGTCTGCAGTCCCTTGTCACAGAGCGTGACGAGCTCGCCCGGCAGGACCTCGCGCATGTACTCCGCGCCGATGATGTCGAACGCGCACGACTCGCTGGCCACGACGAAGCGCTCGCCGAGCGTGCCCAGGCAGAGCGGCCGCAGCCCGTGCGGGTCGCGGAACGCGCACACGCGGTCCTTGGTCAGCACGACCGTCGAGTACGCACCCTTGAGCCTCGTCATCGTGTCGGCGATCGCGTCCTCGATCGAGTCCGCGGGATGCGTCGACAGCAGCGCGGCGATGATCTCCGAGTCGGACGTCGAGCGGAAGTCGACGCCCGCCGCGAGCTGCTCCGTGTGCAGGCTGACCGCGTTGACGAGATTGCCGTTGTGGGCGAGCGCGAGCTCGCGCCGGTCCGCGCGCCACACGGGCTGCGTGTTCTCCCACGAGTTCGCGCCGGTGGTCGAGTAGCGGACGTGGCCCACCGCCATGTCGCCCGTGAGCGCGCGCAGCTTCTGCTCGTCGAAGACCTGGGAGACCAGGCCCTGGTCGCGGACCGTGAGGATGTGGCCGTTCTGGGCGGCCGCGATGCCGGCCGACTCCTGCCCGCGGTGCTGCAGCGCGTAGAGCGAGAAGTACGCGAGCCGGGCCACGTCGTGGCCGGGCGCGTAGACGCCGAAGACGCCGCACTCGTCGCGCGGTCCGTCGCGGAGGTCGAGCACGTCATCGAGGCTAGCACCGGGAGCGGACCCCGGACAGGCGGCGGACCTCCCGGTCACCGCAGCCGGTCGGTGAGCCCGCCCGCGTGCACACGGATGAGCTCGTCGACCGCGACCTCGAGCAGCCCGTCGACGTGCAGGACGTCCCCGCCGACCTCGCCCAAGACCTTCGCGGCCTGGCCGTATGGCGTCAGCGCGTCGCGGGGAGCGGAGACGACGAAGGCGCCAGGTCCCTCGCCGAACAGGGCGGCCTCATCGTCGCCTCCGAGCTCCAGGCGGGCGCCGATTGCGCCCGTCAGGCAGCATTCGGCCAGCGCGACGAGCAGGCCGCCCTCGGCCACGTCGTGCGCCGAGCGCAGGACGCCCGAGCGGACGCCCTGACGGATCACGGCGTGCAGCGCGCGGAGCTCGCCGAGCACGGCCGCGGGCAGCTCTCCGTCCTCGATCGGCTCGCCGCGCAGCTTCGCGAGCTCGGAGGCCGCGAGCGACGGGGCGTAAGAGGCGGCGGAGATGACGGCGACCACGTCTCCCGCGACGGAGAAGCCGATCCGGCCGGCCATCGCCACGTCGGGCAGCTCGCCGACCATGCCGACCACGGGGGTCGGGTAGATCGGGCCGTCCGGGCCCTCGTTGTAGAGGGAGACGTTGCCGCCGACGACGGGTGCCCCGAGCTCGCGGCAGGCATCGGCGAGGCCAGCGACGGCGCGCGTGAGCTGCCAGGCGATGTGCGGCTTCTCGGGGTTGCCGAAGTTCAGGCAGTTGGTGAGGCCGAGCGGCTCGGCCCCCGCGCAGGCGAGGTTGGCCGAGCACTCGGCGACGGCCTCGACGGCACCGCGATACGGGTCCGCCGCCACCCTGCGGCCGTTTCCGTCGATGGAGACCGCCAGACCGGGACGCGGCCCGTCGGCGTCTCCTGACGGGTCGAGCACGAGCACCGCGGCGTCGCAGGCCTCGGGGCGGCGCACGGTGCGCGAGCCGACGAGCCAGTCGTATTGCGAGAACGCCCACCGCCGCGAGGCGAGGTTGGCCGAGCCGAGCAGCGCCAGCAGCGTGGCGCGCGCGTCGAGGCCGTCAGCGATCTGCCGCGGCGGCGCCGGGTAGACCGGCGTGACCGGCTCGGCCGGCTCGAGCTCGTAGAGCGGGCAGTCGTCGACGAGGGCGGGCACCGGGATGTCGCCGACCACCTCGCCTCCGTCGAGGACGCACAGGTGGCGGGAGTCGGTGACCTCGCCGATGACCGTGCCGTTGACCTCCCACTTCGCGCACAGCGCGAGCACGTCGTCGACGCGGTCGGGCTCGACGACGCAGAGCATCCGCTCCTGGGACTCCGAGATCATGATCTCGAAGGCCTCCATGTCGGCCTCGCGCAGCGGCACCCGGCGGACGTCGATGTCGATCCCGACCTCGCCCTTGGACGCCATCTCCGCGCTCGAGGAGGTCAAACCGGCGGCCCCCAGATCCTGCAGGGAAACGAGCAGCCCCTGCTCGAGCAGCTCGAGCGAACACTCGAGCAGCTTCTTCTCCTCGAAGGGGTCGCCGATCTGGACCGTGGGCCGCTTGTCGGCGTCGGCTTCCCCCAGCTCGGCCGATGCGAGCACGGAGGCGCCGCCGATGCCGTCGCGCCCCGTGCGGGCTCCGAACAGGACGAGCTTGTTGCCGACCCCCGCCGCCGCGCTGCGGATCAGCTGATCGTGCTCGATCAGCCCCAGGCACATGGCGTTGACGAGGCAGTTCTGCTCGTACGGGCCCTCGAAGTAGATCTCGCCGCCGACCGTCGCCACGCCGATCGAGTTGCCGTAGTGGCCGATGCCGGCCACGGCGCGGTCGAGCAGGTAGCGAGTGCGCGGCGAGTCGGGCTCGCCGAAGCGCAGCGAGTCGAGGATCGCGATCGGCCGCGCGCCGACGGCGAAGACGTCGCGCAGGATGCCGCCGACGCCGGTCGCCGCGCCCTGGAAGGGCTCGACGGCGCTCGGATGGTTGTGGGACTCGACCTTGAACGCGCAGGCCAGGCCGCCGCCGACGTCGACGGCGCCCGCGTTCTCGCCGGGACCCATGAGCACACGCGGGCCCTCGGTCGGCAGGGTCTTGAGCAGCAGCTTGGAGTGCTTGTAGGCACAGTGCTCGGACCACATCAGGCTGAAGATGGCCAGCTCGACGCCGTTCGGGTCGCGCCCCATCTTCTCTTGAATGAGCTCGTACTCGGCATCGGTCAGGCCGAGCTCGCGGTGAGAGGCGATCATGCCGCTGCCGCGAGGACCTTGAGCCCGTCGGCCGAGCCCGTCAGGAGGTCCACTGCATGCTCGGGGTGCGGCATCAGGCCCAGAACGTTGCCCGCCTTGTTGCAGACGCCGGCGATGCCCTCGACGGAGCCGTTGGGGATGGGATCCTCGGCGTAGCGCAGGACGATCTGGCCGTTCGCACGCATCTCGTCGAGCACGGGCTCCGGGGCGTAATAGCGGCCCGTGGTGTGCTTGGCGGGGATCGACAGGCGCTCCCCCGGCGTGAGCCCGCGAGTCCACAGGCACGAGCTCTCGACCACCTCGAGCACCGTCTGGCGCATGGCGAAGCGCAGGCCGGTGTTCGGCAGCAGCGCCCCCGGAAGCAGCCCCGCCTCGCACAGGATCTGAAAGCCATTGCAGATGCCGAGCACGAGTCCCCCGCGCAGCGCGAAGCGCTCGACCTCCTCCATCACGGGCGCGAAGCGGGCGACCGCGCCCACGCGCAGGTGGTCGCCGTAGGAGAACCCGCCGGGGACGACCACCGCGTCTACCCCCTTGAGGTCACGGTCGGCGTGCCAAAGGATCTCCGCCTCGCCGAGCCGCTCACAGGCGAGGACGGCGTCCACGTCGTCGCAGGTACCGGGAAAGCGAACGACGCCGTATTTCACGATTCGATGATCTCGTAGTCCTCGATCAGCGGGTTCGCCAGCAGCAGCTCGCACATGCGCGGGAGCTGCGACACGTCCTCGACCTCGAGCTCCACGAGCCGTCCGACGTGG
>Ga0136633_1002025_pt1 | contig 14352 bp, 16 predicted proteins | sample AntDrymeUQ832206_2_FD_105494 | JGI IMG/M metagenome (GOLD analysis project Ga0136633, IMG submission 105494) | Polar desert sand microbial communities from Dry Valleys, Antarctica - metaG UQ83 (22.06) | ecosystem: Environmental > Terrestrial > Soil > Desert | place: Antarctica: Dry Valley... | reverse complement strand
GAGGAGACCGGTCACGGCCGGGCGCACGATCGGCTGGGCGGCGACGCTGCCGCGCTCGAAGAACATGGGTGGACCGTAGCAGCCGTGTCAACCCCGCGTCACTGGGACCTTCGGCACGGCCGCCCCGGGGGCCCGGGGGGCCGGCGCCGCGCCAGGACATAACGGACCATGCCCGAGTGGGACGATGACTGGTGCCCGCATCACTGGTGGCGATGGGGCGACACCGAGATCCTGGCGAAGACCCGCGGCTCCCGAGCGCTCCCGACTCGATTGGGTCACCCATTCACCAGGTGACTGGTAGGCCTTCCTTCAGCCTGGATCCGGGACCCGGCGCGGTCTCCTTGAGCGTGGGGGCCCGCTGCTGACCACCGAAGATGACGCGATTGCTTGCCCTGCAGTCACCGGGCGAATGCCTGTCCCTCAGTGGCAGGTCAGCGGTCAATAACAGTCAACCGATGCATACGTGGCTAGGTTCGTCCAAGCGCCGCGATGTGCGGCGATCTCTCCAGTTCACGGAGCCATCACGGCGGCCATGGGTCGACGGGATTCACCCAGCGCAGGCCAGGGAAGCGGCCGAAGTCGTGGTCGGCCGAGCAGAGCTCCGCCCCGTGCTCGATGGCAAGGGCCGCGAGATGCGCATCGGAGACGAGATTGCCGGCCGTGCCAACACCGCCGAGCAGGTCGCGGAGGACGCTCGGGTGGCGAGGCGTGGGATCGACCACCGTGGTGATCGGATGCGAAAGCCAGCGGTCGATGTAATCGAGCGCCTCGTCCGCGGTCAGCGGCGCCTGCATGATCCGCGGACTCGTGGTCAGGCGCAAGAATCCCAGCAGGACGGTCCAGCTGAACCCAACCGTCTCCTTACCCGACAGCAGCTCGTTCCACCAACGCAGCGCCGACGTGTGCGCATGCGACTGCCGATCGATCGCGTATATCAACAGGTTGAGATCGGGAACCTTCACTTCCGCTTCTCGAGCTCGTCGATAGCCTGCTCGTCCTCGAGCGCTGTCGCGAGTTGGAGTGCCTTTGTCAGATCGACGCCCGGTTGCACGCCGAGGTCACGGGTCTTCTCGAGATATGGCCGTGCTCTGTCAGTCCCGGCATCCAGGCCAGCCCGAATGGCCGCATTGATCACCGACTTGAACGAGATGCGGCGATGGCGGGCCAGCTCCTTCAGCCGAGACGCGAGGTCAGCGTCGAGCGTAACAGTCGTGCGCATCGACGCATCATAGCAGCAATTGCCATGCTGCCTTGATGCCTGTTTAGTGCGCTTCCAGCACCGATGATGCACTATCGCGCCATGACCGCTCGAGCCCAGCGCTGACACGTACCCATGAACGGGCGCGATCCCGGCGAGGAGCCGCCGCGCTGATGCTGCTGGCGGCCGTCGGGATCGGCTCCTTCAGCGTGCCGTTGTCCATCCTCGCGATGGGCGTGATCGTGGCGACGCTGGTCGGTGTCTCCGCCTACCGCGCCAGCCGGCTGGCGGCCTGAACACTGCGGTCACCGCAGCATTCCTATTGGATTCTCACCCGCAGACAGGTATGTCGGAAGCCGCCGCCTCACCCATCACCAGTTGAGCGTGATCGGCGCGCCGAATCCTGTCAGAGCCGTGGCATGGGGAGAATCTGACAGGAATGGACCGCACCATTCGGTGATAGATGTCTCCCCGTGAGAATCCGATAGGAATCAGCCGCGCTCCGGCCGCGACAGTGCCCGGGACAGCTTTGCTCCGGTCGTCACGGCACCTTCCGAGGCCGATGACACGAGCGCCGCGTACTTCGCCATCACCCCACCCACGACGCGGGGAGGCGGCTGCGTCCAGGCGGCCAACCGCCGCACGACCTCGGCCTCGGGGACGTCGAGGTCCACACGCCGCGCGTCGACGTCGATCACGATCGGGTCACCTTCCTCCACCACCCCGATCGGTCCACCCAGCGCAGCCTCCGGCGCCACGTGGCCGATCATCAGCCCGTGCGTCCCGCCGCTGAAACGGCCGTCCGTGATGAGCGCGACCTCCTCTCCCAGGCCCTCCCCGACCAGCGCGGCCGTCACGGATAGCATCTCCTGCATTCCCGGGCCGCCGACCGGGCCCTCGTGGCGAATGACGACCACGTCGCCGGGTCCGATGCGCTGCGCGCGCACCGCGTCGTAGCACGCCGCCTCGGAGTCGAAGACGCGGGCGGGCCCGCGGTGGTAACGGCGTTCGTGACCGGCCAGCTTGGCGACGCAGCCGTCGGGGGCCAGCGAGCCGCGCAGGATGGCAAGGCCGCCGGTCGGCTTGATCGGGTGCTCGATCGAGACGACCACTTCCTGGCCGGGCGTCTCGACGGCCGCGTCGGCGACCTCGGCCAGCGTTCGGCCATCCACGTTTAGCGTTGAGCCATCCACCTTGGCGCCGCGGATGAGCTCGCGCGCCACCAGCCCGATGCCGCCCGCCTCGTGGATGTCGAGTGCCGTAAAGCGGCCGCCGGGCATCATGTTGGCAACGATCGGGGTCCGCGCGGCGATGCCGTCGAAGTCGTCCAGCTCCAGCGGGATCGCCAGCTCGTGGGCGATCGCCAGCAGGTGAAGCACGCCGTTGGTGCTCCCACCAGTGGCAGCGACAGAGGCAATGGCGTTGTCAATCGCGGCGCGCGTCATGATCTGAGACGGCCGGATGCCGCCGTTCACCAGGTCCATGACAAGCTCGCCGGAGCGACGCGCGGCCTCCTCCTTGGCGGGGTCCGTGGCAGGGATTCCGTTCAGTCCGCCAGGCGAGATGCCCAGGAACTCGAGAGCGGTGCTCATGGTGTTGGCCGTGAACTGTCCACCGCACGCGCCTGGACCGGGGCACGACGCATCCTCGATCTCGCGCAGCTCCTCGAGCGAGATCTTTCCGGCCCGAAAGGCGCCGATCGCCTCGAACACCGTGACGACCGTCGCATTACGTTTCCCACGAACCACTCCTGGGTTGATCGTCCCGTTGTAGAGGACGAGGCCGGGAAGGTCCAGGCGGGCGAGGGCCATGGCCGCGGCCGGGATCGTCTTGTCGCAGCCGACCAGGCAGACCAGGCCGTCGAACAGGTGCCCTCGCGCCACCAGCTCGATCGAGTCGGCGATCACCTCGCGGCTGATGAGTGAAGCCTTCATGCCCTCGGTGCCCATGCTGACGCCATCGCTGACGGCGATCGTGTTGAACTCCATCGGCGTGCCGCCGGCCGTCCGGATGCCCTCCTTCACCTTCACCGCCAGGTCGCGCTGGTTGTAGTTGCAGGGCATCGTCTCGATCCAGGTTGTCGCGACCCCGATGATCGGCTTCGAGAGGTCGTCATCGGTGAAGCCGATGGCCTTGAGCATGGCGCGCGCGGCGGCGCGATCTGGGCCGTCGAGCAGGACGCGGCTGTGCTCGCGCGGGTCGTAGCCATCGGGGGCGTCGGTCATCACGCGACTATAGGCGACCTGTCGAGCCGACCCAGGTCGGGACCATTGACGCGAAGCGAACGCACGACGACGATGCAAGCCGCGGGAGCGACAACACCCCGGCGGAGGGATGACCATGATCGCTAATGGACTGGATCGACGGGATCGGGCCCCAGCCCGCGCCGGCATTCCGGCCGTTGCGTGGATGCTGATTGGCGCGGCCGCCGTCCATGCCATCGTCCATGCGCTTCGCGCGGGCATGATCAACCGCGCGCCGTATGTGCAGCCGGCGGGGGTCATCGGCGTCCTCGAGGCCGCTGCCGGCTTTCTGCTGCCGGCCGCCATCATCATCGGCGTCGATCGCTGGCCTGCTGGTCGCAGGTGGCTGCTGGGTGCTGCGGCTCTCTTCACGATCGCCGGGGTGCTGAACCTCGGGATGCAGGCGTGGTTCGCCTGGTCGCAGACGCAGGATCTGCCGATGATCAGCGACACGGTGCAGTCGGTCATGGTGGCCCGTGCGTTTGTCAGCGTCAGCGCCACCACGGTCGGGATGTTTCTCGTAGCAGGGGGCCTGTGGTTGGCACGGCCGCCGCGTTCAGTGAGGGGCCGCAGGGGCACGGCTGCAGCCATCGCCATCGGCGTCCTGGGCCTCGTCGCCCTGGGCGGTGGCCTGGCATTGGCCAGTATCATCAGGAACGACTTTCGGACCTCGGCCCTCTACGGGCTCACCGCACTGGGCTCAGGCGGGACGGCCCTCGTCGCCATCGCCGCACTTCGTTGCATCCCGCGGCGCGGCACGCTGCCGGAGCTGCTCGTGGCCATCGGCGCGGCGTTGGCCGTGGTCGCGGTGGCCTGGACCCACTGGCTTCTCGTGCTCCAACCCCTCCAGGACATTCCGCGCGAGTTGGGCTGGGTGATCATCTTCCCCGTGGCGATCGGCGTGCTCGGCATGCTTGTCGCGGTCGTCGGCTTCGCCTTCACCCGGCTGTTCCCCCAGCCCGAGGCACACGGCTGATCGTCGCCGGCTGGCTTTCGGCTCGCCCACTTGACGCGCGGGCTTCCGCGGCCAGTCATCACTGCCAGTGTTATGGAGTGGTTTGATGGCGGGTTACGCTCCGGAACCGTGACTACGGCTGGCGCTGTTCGGGTTCTGATCGTTGGCAGTGATCAGCGGCTGACCAGACGGCCCGGCCCCGGCTCCTGACGCGGGCCGTCATCACTGCCAGTGATCAAGGGCTGGGCAGACGCCCGGCCGCTTGACGCGTCGGCTACGGTCCATTGACCGATGAGTGACACCACCCCGAACACCGCACGCCCCCGCACGATCGTTGAGAAGATCTGGGACGACCATGTGGTCGCGCCCGGGACCGGAGGCGCGCCCGACGTGCTCGGCATCGACCTCCACCTCGTTCACGAGGTGACCAGCCCGCAGGCCTTCGACGGGCTCCGCGCCCGCGGCCTTGGCGTCCGCCGGCCCGGGCAGACCCTCGCGACCGTCGACCACAGCATTCCGACCAGCGACCGCAGCCTGCCGATCGCCGACGAGATCGCCGCCACCCAGGTGAGCCGACTGGAGGAGAACTGCGCCGAGTTCGGCATCCCGCTGCATGGGATCGGCTCGCCGCACCAGGGGATCGTGCACGTCATCGGGCCCGAGCTGGGGCTGACGCAGCCAGGCATGACGATCGTGTGCGGCGACTCCCACACCGCCACCCACGGTGCATTCGGGGCGCTCGCGTTCGGCATTGGCACCACCGAGGTCGAGCACGTGCTTGCCACGCAGACGCTCCTCCAGCGCAGCCCGAAGTCGTTCGAGGTTCGTGTGGACGGCGACCTCCACCCCGGCGTGACGGCCAAGGACATCATCCTCAGTCTTCTCTCCCGGATCGGGGTGGGTGGTGGAACGGGGCACGTCTTCGAGTACGGCGGCTCGGCCATTCGCGCGCTCGGGATGGAGGGCCGCATGACGATCTGCAACATGAGCATCGAGGGCGGGGCGCGCGCCGGCCTGGTCGGCCCTGATGACACCACCTTCCAGTACGTCCAGGGTCGTCCGCACGCGCCCGTCGGGGCCGACTGGGACGCGGCAGTCGACCGATGGCGCGGTCTGAGCACCGACGATGGTGCCGAGCATGACCGCAGCATCGGCTTCGACGCCGGCGACCTGACGCCCATGGTGACCTATGGCACGAACCCCGGCATGGGCTTCCCGATCACCGACCGCATCCCTGATCCGGACGCATTGACCGATGCGACCCAGCGCGACTCCCTGCGCGCGGCGCTCACTTACATGGCCCTCAATCCCGGCGAGCCGATCCTGGGCAAGCCAATCGACGTCGTCTTCATCGGCTCATGCACGAACTCGCGTATCAGTGACCTGCGCGAGGCAGCACGCATGCTGCGCGGGCGCCATGTCGCCGATGGTGTGCGGGTGATGGTGGTGCCCGGCTCGACCGAGGTGAAGCGCCAGGCGGAGCAGGAAGGGCTGGCATCGGTCTTTCTCGAGGCAGGCGCCGAGTGGCGCGAATCCGGCTGCAGCATGTGCATCGCCATGAACGGCGACCAGCTCGCGCCCGGTCAGTACGCGGTCAGCACGTCGAACCGCAACTTCGAGGGTCGCCAGGGCAAGGGCGGGCGCACGTTCCTGGCTTCGCCGCTGACGGCTGTCGCATCGGCCGTCAGCGGTCGCTTGAGCGACCCGAGGGCGCTGCTGTGAGCGTCACGCGCGAACCGTTCTCGTCGGTCACGTCGGCTGCCGTGCCGCTCCCGCGCAACGACATCGACACCGACCAGGTGATCCCGGCGCGCTTCCTCAAGACGGTGAATCGCGAGGGATTGGCGGATCAGCTCTTCTTCGACTGGCGCTATCTCGCCGATGGTTCGCCGAACCCCGACTTCGTGCTCAACCGGCCCGAGATGGCCGGCCGTCAGATCCTGGTGGCCGGCGACAACTTTGGCTGCGGATCGTCGCGCGAGCACGCGCCATGGGCACTCACCGCCTGGGGCATTCGGGCCGTCATCAGCAGCAGCTTCGCCGACATCTTCACGAGCAATGCCCTCAAGAACGGGCTGCTCCCGGTGGCGGTGCCGCCGGAGGAGCTGATGCGCATCGGCTCCATCCTGGAAGCAGAACGCGAGGCAGAGCTGACCGTTGATCTGGAAGCCAGCGAGGTGCGGCTGCCGGACGGATCGGTCATCCCCTTCACGATCGACGCCTTCGCGCGCCGCATGATCCTGGACGGGAGCGATGAGCTCGGCTACCTCCTCGCGCACGACGCGGATCTGGCCGCGTATGAGGCCGCGCATCCGGCGAGGGTGTCGACGCTGGCATGAGCCGGCTGACGGTGATGCGTGTCATCGCCTGGGTCATGGCCGTGTCGGCGGTCGGGTTCGGGCTGTTCACGATCGTCTTCGGGATCGTCGGTCCGGGCCAGGAGATCCACGGCGTCCACAACGCGATCGTCGCCGCCCTGCTGCTCGGGCTCTCGGCGCCGCCGGTCATCCAGGTCGCCCGCGCGCCGGATCGGTCGATCAGGGCGCTCGTGATCCTCGCCGCGGTGGCAATCGCCGGCCTGGCGACCATGGCCATGAGCCTGACGCTCGACCCGTTCACGCTGCCGTTCGTGCTCCTGATCGGCGTGCTGTGGGCAGTCGTTCCCAGTCGCGAGGGCGCCATTCCGGTCGGACGACCGAGCCTGATCATGCTGGCGCTGGCGATGGTGGCGGCCGTCCCGCTGGTGGTCTTTGCGCTCTGCCAGGCCGAGCTCCAACGCACCGATGACTCGAGCGAGCACGCCGCTTTCTTCCATTGGGTGGAGACGTCGTTCTACGCAATCGCGATCCTGCTCCTCGGATTCCTGGCCGCCCTACGGCCGACCGGGCTCCGTCTGGCCGGCTGGATGGCCGGCATCGCGCTCGCCGTGCTCGGCGCTGCATCAGTGGCGCTCGGGCAGCACGCATCGGCGCTACCGGCGCCCTGGGGTTGGGCTGCCCTGCTGGGTGGGGTTGCGTTCCTGGCGGCCGGCGAATGGGAGGCACGGCGTCAGGCTCTTGCGCCGCAGCGCAAGTAACTACGAGGATGTCACCCATATCGGTCGATTGCGGACCGATGTTTGCGCCGGAGCGCAAGTCGTGGCCGGAAACGCCCCGAACGTCGTAGTTACTTGCGCCCCAGCGCAAACGGCAAGTGGCCGCGAAAAGGGCCTGGCCTAGAGGCCGCCGTACTCCGGCGCGACGGACGTCGATTCGCCTGCCGTCAGCGCGTCGATCAGTTCGCCATGGCTGAGGGTCGCCAACGGAGAGATCATGGCGAACCGCATCGGAAGCTCGACATCCTCGATCGTGCCGCGCATCGCTCTGTGCATGCTCTCGTCCTTGGGATCGCCGATGGTCACCGCCCACCGGTCGCCCGTGGGTGAGGCAACGACCAGGAGTTCGACCTCGTCCACGTCGCGTCGTAGGACGCTCCAACCGGCGGCGGCGAAAAGCTTCGGCATCCGAAGCAGAGCCAAGCCCTCAGCCAGTCCGACGAGCGCCCGTCCGGGCGACGACGCGAACGAGTCCATGCTTGATAGCAATCCGCGAGCACTCGCGCGCCATCGAGCGAACGGACGACCCCTTCGGCGGTCGGGACGTCGGGCGGTATTGCGGTGTCGAAGGATGATCGTCCATAGACGACTTCAGGTGGGATACCGCGAGGTGACTTCATCCAGTTTCGGCCATCTGCGTTACCAACGTCGCGACCTGGGCCGGTCCAATGTCATGCATTTTAATCGCTGGGGTATTCGAGCCAGAACTGTCCACTCTCACCGCAGGCGGGCGGGACCTCTTCTGCGATCAGATCGACCACGAAGTCGTAGTTGTTCATTCCGTACTCACCGCCTCCCAGTCGCATCGGTTCGCCGACCACCTCCTCGTTCGTGCCGTCGCGGACGACGAGGCCAGCATCGGCTTCGACGGCGCGTGCAGAGCTCGGCCACAGCACGAGCCAACGAGATCCGTCGGCGTCGACCCAGAGACAGCCACTCTCCTCGATGAGGGTTCCCTCCAGCACGCCGACCGGCAAGGCGTTCATGGACCCGTACGTCGGGAAGTAGATGCTGGGTGCCGGGGTCCCGGAGCACGCTGCAAGCAGGAGCGTGATGACCAATGCCGCGGCCGCGTTCGCCTCAGTCGGACGCGAGTACCGCCTCAACCATCGGCCGTCGCCAGGATCCATCGAGTTCGTTGGTTCCGCAGCGTAGCGAAGCAGTCGCGAAGGCGACGTCAGCACCAGCGGTCACCTCCAGCGAGACGATGTCGAATCTCGGCTCCCTGCTTCTGACACTCGAGGAACGGCGGCCAGGTCCGTTCGTAGTCTCGATCCCATTCACTTCGTTCGGGGACAGGACGTCGAACATCAGAATATCGCCGGTGTGACTGGCCAGAACGCCGTCTAGATCTCCGCGGTGCGCCGCATCACGACCATCCTCGATCAGAGCACCGATCTGCGCCTCATCCTCTGTCATGCCTCTCTTCGACCCGGTTGAGCAGGCTGTGGTTACACTCTCTGTGACGCTCACCGTGACTCTGCTCACCCCCCATCATTCACGAGCCAGTCGACCGCCTCGAGGTAGCCACGCCACCCGCGGCCGATGACCTGGTGCTGCGTCGCGGGCGCCGTCACCGACACCCGGCGCCAGGCTTCCCGGGCGCCGATGTCGCTGATGTGGACCTCGACGCCGGGCCGCCCACTGGCCACGAGCGCGTCATGCAGCGCATACGACGTGTGCGAGAGGGCGCCGAAGTTGCAGATGACCGCGTCGTAGTCCAGCTGCTCGAGCCGGTCGATCAGGGCGCCCTCATGATTCGACTGGAACGCCTCCAGAAGCGAGCCGCGCTCCAGCGCCCGAGCGCGCGTGGCCTCGATGATCTCGGCCAGCGCCATCGAGCCGTAGATCTCGGGCTCGCGCCGTCCCAGAGTTCCGAGATTGGGCCCGTTGAGGAGGAGGATGCGCACCGGCCTATGCTCCCACGTCGAACGAGCCGAGCACACGCATCGAGCTGGTGTGCTCGCGCAGGGCTTCGAGAGCGCTGGCCAACGGCTCGACTGCTCCGTCACCGGCAACCTGCACCAGGAACCGATAGCGCCACGGACCGCTGCCGGACGGCCGCGACTCAATGCGGCTCAGGTTGATGCCGGCATCGGCGAGGGAGCCAAGCGCCCGATACAGGTCGCCGGGTCGATGCCCCGTTTCGAACGTGATGAGCGTCTCGCGCTCTCCGCCGGGTGTGGGCGCTCGCAGTCCTCGCGCTGCCAGCCCGTCAGACGAGTCGCGGACCAGGACCGCGAAGCGGGTCACATTGTGAGGCGAGTCCTGGATGTCTCGTGCCGCGATCTCGAGGCCGTAGCGCTCGGCCGCCCGCTCGGACGCGACGGCGGCGGCATGGCGATCGCCGGCACCCGCCAGCTCCCGCGCCGCCCCGGCCGTGTCTGCGGCGGGCACGATCTGCCAGCCGCGCCGGGAAAGGAACCGCTCGCACTGGCTCAGTGCCTGCCAGTGACTGGCCACCCGCTCGACATCGTCGAGCGCCACGCCCGTCATCACTAACAGCTGGTGTCGGATCGGCAGCAGGAGCTCGCCGACCACCCTCAGCGAGCCCTCGGCCAGCGCGTCGAGCGCGTCACCGACCGTTCCGGCCAGCGAGTTCTCGAGCGGCAGCACGCCCGCATCGGCAGCGCCGGACTCGACGGCGTCGCACACCGCGGAGAAGGTTGATGTTGGGATCGGCTCGACCGTATCGGCGCCGAAGTAGCCGATGACGGCCTCCTCGCCGAATGCGCCCGGCTCGCCCTGGTAGGCGACGGTGGTCATGCGCCGATGGTGCGCAGGGCGCGTTCGAGCTCGGCTTCGGTCACATCGTCGACCTCGATGACGCGGCCGATCTCCATCGGCAGGATCCAGCGCTGCCGGCCCCCGTGCCGCTTCTTGTCGCCGAGCATCGCGTCACGCACGCCGGCCGGGTCGAACCCACGCTGCAGGGTGAAGCCAAGCCGATCCAGGAGAGCGTCCAGCCGCTCCACCAGATCGGGATCGCCACCGCGGGCGTTCGCGATTGCGGCGACTGCACGCATGCCGAGCGCCACGGCCGACCCATGCGCGAGCCGATATCTGCTCTCGATCTCCAGCGCATGGCCGATGGTGTGGCCCAGATTGAGCGTGCGGCGTTCATCGGCCTCAATAGGATCGCGCTCACAGACCCTGAGCTTGAGACGCGCACTGCGCTCGAGGATGGCGTACCGGGCGGGCTCATCGGTCCGAAGGGCCCTGGCGCCTCGCTCCTCGAGCAGCCGCCAGAGTTCCGGGTCACCGATGATCGCCGTCTTGATCGACTCGGCCATGCCGTTCCGGCGCAACCGGACCGGAAGCGAACGAAGGGCTGCGACGTCGGAGATCACCGACACGGGCGGCCAGAAGGCGCCGACCGCGTTCTTGGCGCCGCTCAGGTCGACCGCCACCTTGCCGCCGATGGCGCTGTCGGCCTGGGCCAGCCAGGTGGTCGGCACATGGACGAGTGGCAGCCCGCGGGCATAGAGGGCCGCGGCGGTGCCGGCCAGGTCGCCGATGGTGCCGCCGCCGACCGCGATGAGCGGCGTCCCGCGCTCCACGCGCCCCGCCGCCAGCCACTCGAGAATGCGCTCCAGCGAACGAAGGCGCTTCGCTCGCTCGCCCGCAGCAATCGGGAGGCAGGCGGTGGCGCCGATTGCTCGAACCAATTCGGGCGCAACAGTCAGCAGGCGCCGGTCCACCACGGCGACACCCCCGGGGCTCACGCCGGCCATGTCGACCCCCATGACGACGCGCGCGGTGCGTGGGCCGATCGGATGATGTCGCTCGACCTCGGTGTCCAGCAGGCACCGGCCGCCCATTGGGCCCAGGCGCGAGACCAGGTGATCGGCGATCGCGTCAGACGATCCGATCATATCCAGGCGAAGATCGGCGGCCCGATAGACCGGCGCGCGGTCGGCCATCACCGTCGCCAGGCGCTCGGCGCCGTATGGCTGCAGGGTGGGACGTGGCACGTCGTCGGCGGTCAACCGCCTCAATAGCTCGTCGGCTGCCACGTCGAGCCAGGCGACCGTGCCGTGGTGCCAGAGCGTCCATCGGTTCAGTGGGTCCAGCGCCGCGCCGCCGCCCGTCGCAAGCACCGCCCCCGGAATCGCGCACGCCTCCACTACCGCCTTCGACTCCTCGGCGCGGTACGCGGCCTCGCCGTGCCGCTCGATGTAGGCGGCGACCGGCATCCCGATGCGTCGTGCCGCGAGCTCGTCGGTGTCGACGAACGGGCGTACCAGCCGCTCTGCCACCAGCCGTCCGACTGTCGACTTGCCACTGGTCGGCATGCCCACCAGCACCACGCCGGATGCAGGGTCAGACATCGGCTCCCTCGCCGAGCTCGCGGCGGAGGGCATCGCGCATCACCTCGGTCGGTGCATCGCGATCGGTCCACAGCGAGAAGCTGAATGCGGCCTGGCGCAGCAGCATCCCGGCGCCGCCCCGGGCACGGGCGCCGGCGGCGCGCGCCTCCCGCACGAGCCGGGTCGGGCTGGGCCGATAGACCAGGTCGAGCACGGCCATTTCGGCCCGCAGCAGGCTCGCGGGTACCGGCGTCTCGTCGGACGCGGTGCCGATCGGCGTCGCGTTGATGAGCAGCTGAGCCGTCATCAACGCGCCGGGCAGGTTCGCCCATCGCGCGCGGTCGACCACCAGAACGGCGCCGCAGCCGGCGGTCTTCAGCGCGTCGACAGCTGCCCGCGATGCGCCACCCGCCCCGAGGACGACGGCCCGCCGTATCCCTGGCGGCAGCTCGGCGCGGAGTGCCGGGAGATCGGTGTTACGGGCGACGAGCCGATCGCCGTAGCGAATGATCGTGTTCGCGGCGCCCAGGCGACGCACCTCCGGACCGAGGTCGTCGACGAGGCTGCACACGGCAACCTTGTGCGGCTTCGTCACGTTTGCGCCGATGCGGTCATTCGCCCGCAGCGCCTCGACCTCGGTGGCCAGTGCATCGGTCCCGACGTCGCGCAGCTCGTAGCGAGCATCCAGCTCCAGCGCCGCGAACGCCGCGTTGTGCATGGCGGGCGATGCCGAATAGCCGATCCCATTGCCGAGCAGCACGGCAAGCGCGGTCATGCGTCCCGCGCTCTCCGTGGCGCGAGCGTACGGCGGCGACGGCGCGCCACGGCGGCTCGCAGGTCGCCGATCGTGTCGCCGCCGAATGAGAAGAGGAGCTCGTCGGCGAGGACGAGCGCCATCATCGCCTCGCCCACGATCGCGGCACGTGGCAGGACGGTGACGTCCGACCGCTCAATGTGCGCGCGACCGGGCGCTCCGGTGCCCATGTCGAGGCTCGGCAGCGGGCTTCGCAGCGTCGAGACCGGCTTCTGCGCGGCGCGCACGACGATCGGCTCGCCGTTGCTGATTCCGCCCTCGATCCCGCCGGCGCGGTTTGTCTGTCGCGCCCAGCCCTCGGACTCGGCGTCGACGACGTCGTGCACAGTGCTGCCGCGGCGCTCGACGGTGCCAAAGCCGAGGCCGATCTCGACCCCCTTCACGCCGGGGATCGCCATTGTCGCGCCGGCCAGCAGCCCGTCGAGCCGGGTATCCCACTCGGAAGACGACCCCAACCCGATCGGCGTGCCCTGGACGACGACCACGAACGAGCCGCCGATCGAGTCGCCGGCCTGCTTGGCGGCATCGACCTCAGCGAGCATCGCTCGCTCGGCGACGGGGTCTGGGCAGCGCAGCGGCGATGGCTCGGAAAGGTCGCGCTCCAGCCACCCGTCGGGGATCGCCGCGAGGACGTCATCGGCGTCGGGGAAGGCTCGAATCGGTCCGAGCTGATCGACGAAGCTCCAGATCCGGACACCGCATACCCCCAGGAGCTGGCGAGCCAGCGAGCCGGCCACGACTCGAGGGGTGGTGGATCTTGCCGAGGCGCGTTCGAGCACGTCGCGGACGTCATCGGTGTCGTACTTGAGCGCTCCGGCAAGGTCGATATGCCCCGGTCGGGCGTGGGTGATCGGCTTCGGACGGCGGTCTGCGGGGATCGGCTCGATCGACATCCGCTCGATCCAGTTCTCCCAGTCGCGGTTGTCGATGGCGAAGCCGACGGGCGAGCCGAGCGTCCGCCCATAGCGAATGCCGGCGGTCCACCGCACGCGGTCGCGCTCGATCTGCATGCGGCGGCCGCTGCCGTACCCATGCTGGCGTCGCTTCAGGTCGCGGTCGACCAGGCGGGTGGTGACCCGCATCCCAGCGGGTAAACCTTCGAGGATCCCGGACAGTCCCGGCCCGTGCGACTCGCCGGCGGTGAGGAGGCGCAGCCGCCTCACCGCGCACCTCCTCCGAGCCGCGGCCGGGTTGCAGCGGATGCGACGAGAGGCGAACGAGCGTCAGCCGGCACGTCGCCCGTGGCATCCGATGCAACCCAGTGCGACGGAGCCCATGCTCCTTCGACGTTGAGGTCGCTCCATGCAACTCGGGGTGTCCGGCGCATCAGGCGGTCACCGCCTCGAGGTCTTCCCAGAAGGTGGGGTAGGAAACGGCCGTGCAACCGGGATCGTCCAGCTCCACGGCCGATGTGACGCCGGTGACCGCCGCGATCGCGAAGGCGATCGCGATGCGGTGGTCGCCATGCGTGGTGATTCGGGCCTCCCGTGGCGTCCCACGACGGACGCGCCATCCGTCAGGAAGCTCCTCGACCTCGGCGCCCACGGACTCGAGTCCGGCAACCACGGCGGCGATCCGGTCCGTCTCCTTCACCCGCAGCTCGGAGGCACCGGTGACCTCGGACTCGTTCTCGACCGATGCCATCGCGATCGCGATCAGCGGGAGCTCGTCGATCAGCTCTGCCACCTCGCCGCCGCTGATCGTCACCGCGCGCAGCGGATTCCCGCCACGGACGGTG